>Ga0315315_10000270_pt1 | contig 40876 bp, 34 predicted proteins | sample M140m3416metaG_FD_203699 | JGI IMG/M metagenome (GOLD analysis project Ga0315315, IMG submission 203699) | Ammonia-oxidizing marine archaeal communities from Monterey Bay, California, United States - M1 40m 3416 | ecosystem: Environmental > Aquatic > Marine > Intertidal zone | place: USA...
GCTCGTCCATTTCTCCATCACCACAAAAAACCCAAACTTTTCTATCATTCCTAGGAGCAAGGCCCCTTGCGGATAAATATCTCATAATATTTGCTTGATAAATTCCCATAATTGGTCCCAAACCCATTGAGACTGTTGGAAATTGCCAATAATTAGGCATCAACCATGGATGAGGATAAGACGAGATTCCAGGCTTATCAACTTCTCTTCTAAAGTTATCTAAATCATCTTCTGATAAATACCCCTCTAAAAAGCTTCTCGCATAAATTCCTGGTGAAGAGTGCCCTTGAAAATATATTAGATCTTCTTGACCATCTTTTGACCCTTGAAAAAAATAATTAAATCCAACGTCATACAATGTTGCTGAAGAGGAAAAAGTTGCAATGTGGCCACCTAAATCATCCGATGACTTATTTGCTCTTAATACCATCACTAAAGCATTCCATCTTATAAGAGATCTTATCTTACGCTCCATGAAAAGATCCCCAGGCATTTTGGCCTCTTCGTTTACTGGAATGGAATTTCTAAAGGGGGTGGTTAGATTGAATTCAGGAATGGTTCCTGACTCTGTTAATTTTGATGCAAGTTTACCTAATATAAATGAAGCTCTGTCATTGCCATCTTCATTAATAATATTTTTTAATGCGTCTAACCATTCCTTGAGTTCGGGATCATTTACCGAATTATTTTTCTGAGGCTGATCTTTCAAAATTTTTTTAACTTGACAACGCTGTCATTATATATCGATTTCTATAATATTGTTATTATATTATTTATATACAATTTAACCAAAAGGTAAATAATTATGCGCTTTTCATACCATCCATCAATGTGCAATCCTTCATTTTATTTAGAACTTGGTAAAGCTGCTGAAGCTGCAGGTTTTGATGCAATTACATTTCCAGACAGTATCTGCTATCCGAAAGAATGTGATTCAACATATCCATATAATGATGATGGAAGCAGGGAATTTTTAGATGGCGTACCTTTCCTAGAACCATTTTCTATCATTCCTGCTATTGCAGCTGTTACTGAAAAATTAGAATTTTCTACATCTGTATACAAACTAGCGCCTAGACAAGCAGTAACCACTGCTAAGTTTGTAACTACTTTAGGGGTTATGACAAATAATAGATTTCACTTTGGTGTTGGGGTTAGTCCATGGTACGAAGATTTTCTTGCTACAGGGGAAAGATGGGAAAAGCGCGGAAAAAGAATGGATGAACAAATTGAAATTCTTAAAGGACTTATGAATGGAGAATACTTTGCATATAAAGGTGAATTCTATGATATTCCAGAACTAAAACTTTGTCCTGCACCCACAAAACCTGTCCCTATTTTAATTGGGGGTCACTCAAAACTTGCTTTAAAAAGAGCTGCGAGAGTTGGAGATGGCTGGATAAGTGCTGGATTGAGTATAGAGGAAACAAAAACTCTTATTGATCAGATAAATGAGTACAGAGATGAATTTGAAACATTGGATCATCCAAATTATCAATTTCAAGTAATGGGAGAAGCGGCCTATTCACCAGAAGGGATAAAAAAACTCGAAGCGCTGGGTGCAACTGAAGTCATAGTGGCTTTTAGAAATACATATGAAGGTGGACCCGATCAAAGGACTTTAGAGAGCATGATAGGCGAAATTAATTGGTACGCTGAGGAAGTGATTAGTAAATCTAATTAAAATGGTCGGGATGGCCGGATTTGAACCGACGACCACCTCACCCCCAGCGAGGTGCGCTACCAGGCTGCGCTACATCCCGAAAATCAATGAATTTTACATTTATATTAAATTAGAAAATACACTCAGATAAAAAATTAATAAAAAGTTATGCTTTTTTAAAAAACCTTGTATAATCAATTTTCAATTTTTGGGCTTGATTTACATAATGAACTCAATAAATGTTGAGTTTTTTGGTAAAATAGATAAAACTGTACTTTATTAATAATAGTACGTTTATAAAAAAGATTGAAAATAGTTAACAATATATAGATATTAAGGCATAATATTTTAATTAAACATAGGAACGGTGACTGAATATGGCAAAACTAAAAAATAACTTAGGTAGATTTTTCACGCTATTGGTGGCAACCTTTACAGGTTTCTCATCTACATCAGTTTTTGCTGATGATGAACCTAAAGCTGCAGGAGAGGAAGCTGCAGAAAAGGCAGAAGGATCTCTCAGCGCTGGAGCTATAGCCGCAGCAGTAGCTGCAGCAGCCGCTATTGCAGCTGCATCCGATTCAGGAAGCGGTAAAGTTGCAGTACCAGCACCTACACCAGCACCTACACCAGCACCTACACCGGCACCTACACCGGCACCAACACCAGCACCAACACCAGCACCTACAGTGATTGAAGAATATGAATTTACTGAAGAAATTGAAGTTGTTGTTGAGGAGCAGGTCACCAGTGAGGTTGCTCAAACAGTAAATACTACTAGCAGCACTAACACAACAACAAGTACCGCAACAGGAGCTACAAATGTTACTGATGAATTCGGCGATCCTTTGTATGAAATCACACAAGTGGGAGCAACTGCAACTGATGCTGATAACCCAACAGGAACTGCTACTACTTCAGTAACTGATGCAGGTCTGGTTGGAAATGACTTTGTAGATAGCTCACTGTTAACTGTTACAGCTACTGGAATGGCAGACTTAACAGTTGAGATTGAGACTACTGAAGAAATTTCAGTAAATGTGCCAGTTGAGAACACTGTTACATCAACAGCAACTGCAACTCAAACCGCAACAGGTACCAGAGTCCAGGAATAAGTAAAATTGTTTTAAAATAAAAAACGGGCAGTTGCCCGTTTTTTTTGTCTAACTTTTCATAGCCCTACTTTAAAAAGTAATCAATTCTAATCTTTGGCAAATTAGGATGTATCTTCTGCTCAGATCTTACTAAATTATTATTCAGATCATAATAGAAATAATTTTTTGTAGACCATTTGATTGATGGAATATAAATCTCATGAATAAAAACATTGGAAATAATTGTTTCGCCTAGGCGCTCAATCGTTTTAACCTTATCTTCCTTGAAGAAATTATGTTGTATATTGGTCTTTATTAAATCAGGACCATATAGAGAACCTAGAGAGGTAAAAGTATCAGCAGAAGAGAAGTTAATCGTTTTAAATATACCGTAATTTACATCTTTCTCTAAACCCAAAGTTTTTACAATAATGCCGTTATTTGTATAAATAACTATTCCATCATTGGATCTCCATTCGTAAATCCCATCTTTTACATAAGCTAGAACAACATTAGCAGCTGGGCCTCTTCCAATTTTAATATTGGCAAAAGAATACTCTGAGTCACTATAAGCCTGGGCAGATACATTATCTGATTCAAAACCAAAGAAGTAATCATTTAGATAGATTGCTGGGTCAGTAAGCACAAATGAATTACATGATGAAACTAAAAAAATAGCTGGTAACATATTAATTTTAGTCATATAAATCATCCCAATTTTTCAAGTGATTATAATAACTACCAGAGTGTGTTACGCCCCATAGGTCAAATTCATTTGAAATCATAGCCCCACCATCACGCGTTATTGGTCTCAAGCCAAAGCCAGTGAATCCAGTGGAATAGTTCGTAAAGAATGATTGAATTGGTATAAAAAAATAAAAGCCTTTATCAAAACTTCCTTCACCAAACTCTTCTCTAGAAACATCAGTTACAGTTGCAAAGGCACCAATACGGGCTCCATTATCAAATATTCTTGCAAAATTAACATGCACACCACTATCCTTGGCAAGGAATTTACCAAATTTAGAGCTAAATAAAACGCCTAGCTTAGGTTCAAAATATAGAAAGTTTAAGTGCCCAGTAATTGTTCTATAATCCTTAAAACCAAAAAATCCATTAAATTTTCTTCTTTGAACATCCCATAGCTCTGCACCAACGGCCCAGTTTTTATCAATAGGCCTATAAAGCACCTCTGAACCAATTCCACCAAACATTTGCTCTAAATACCCGCCAGTAATCTTAGCAAATAAATCTTTTCTAGGCTGCATAAAATAATTGATTTTAAGATTATCAATTGCAAAGTCTTGTGATTGTTTTAGATATTGCACTACATCACTTCTAACATGAGGCAAAACACTGTCTGAACCAAGCTTTAACTCTGCCATATTATTAAAAATTCCTTGAGAAGCGCTGGCAGTAATCGTGAGATTCTTTTTAACAATATACTCACCTATGAAAGCAAGTCTTATATCACCGAAAAAGAAACCATCTGGACCTCCAATTTGAGTGCGAAGCGCAGGGCCAAACCTATACAGAAATTCAGGCAGCTCTGCTTTTGGATTAAATGCAAAATCCTTTGATCGATATTTAATATTTTTAATATTTTCTTTTTGAATAACAGTATTTGGCAAATTATTATCTTTATAACGTATATACTTTGATCTATCTATCTCGATAGAATGGCTTCCTACATTAGCATTCAAATGAATAAGCTCGAATGTAGAGAAGTTCTCCGGCAAAATCTGATCGAGAATCATAGAGGCTCTTCCTGTTACTTGGGGATAGCTCATAAACTTAGCTTGAGAATAGGCAACTTTTATAGATTTTCTATCCTCTGCTATATCGGCTGATTGCAAATATATTTGATTGTCTGCGAGATTTTTCAATGCAGTTCTATATATATATTTATCATTATTCTTATTAACAATTTTAATTAAATTCGCTTTATTCTTTTGGATGGGTTTTGGAGGATCATTTTTTTTGAAGAATGGGTTTTTCTTAGCATAATTACCTACATAGGAGAAACCAATATTCAGAGTATTTCCCCTGACATAACCTAGTTTTAGTTGAAAATTATTAGTTACAGGGTATACAAACCCAAAATTAATATCATCTTTCTGCTTTACCCTGGAATAGCCCTCTTTAGAATAATCGACTCCATCTTTTTCTATAACGATTCTCGCTCCATTTAGATAGGGTAATCGATATTCGATGCCGCCAAAAATACCTGCCTCGCCTCTAAAGAATCTATCGAAACTAAACTCCCCTCCCTCAGTTCCTTTTGTAGCTTCTCTTTCACCATCAAAAGAGTCATTAATGTATTCCAATGGATTGCGAATAGAATTATTAGAGAGCATTCCCCAGCCAATGCCTAAAGTAATATCAAAATTATTGAATTGCTTGGACCCTACAAGGTATTCTGATGAAAAAAGGCCTGTACCAGCAGCGTCTCTGAAGCCCAAAGCAAGAGCCGGCAATATGTTAGTCTCTTTTAATAAACGGAATTTTCCATCAAAACTTTTATCTTTTAGAGATTGATTGCCGCTAAATTCAAAAATATCACTATATAACTCATTATTTATATCAACATATTGATAGGAGGCTTCAAACCAACTAAATGGATACGCAATGATTGAGCCTCTAAAATAGGGCTGCATTCTATTCCATGTAAACCCAATTGTTCCTTCTTCATGGAACCTTGCTGAGGGATTTGATAATAAACCAACCGTACCATAATTTGAAAACATTGGTTTTTGATTTGGGTAAATGTAATCAAAGGAAGATGCCGAAACCCCAGAGTTAAAAAAACTTAAAAAAGTAAGAAAGATAAATAAATTACTTTTCATTTAAGTATAACGCTCAAATGAGCTGACACCTATTCTTAGCTATCGCTAATGGAATTTAATGAGGCTAAGCTTATTGCTAAAGAGCTAAAAATTGGCGCTATCACTGTTGCTAAATTTATTCCATCCAACTTACCAATTTGTCTTGGTATGTAAACAATGCTTCCTGGCATAAGATCGTCTTGTCTGAAAGCAAATCTGCTGGCAACATAAGAGTCTCCATTAGGTTTGATTACCACAATCCTATCTGATTGCCCATATGTCGAAATGCCGCCAGATTTTTTGATATATTCCGAAACATCAACACCAGATATAAATTGCCTTGCTCCAGGAGTTAAGACTTCTCCTAAAACATATATCTCCTCACTCATTGCAGGTATGTTGATAATATCTCCATCTTGAAGAGTAGTGTCAGCAGATGGATTATTCCTCATTTTTTGAATATCAAACTCAGCTGTAATTCTACCTACAGGTTTTACATTTTTAAATTCGCCTAGGATGATTGGTAGAGATGTGTCTCCTCCAGAAATTACTTGCTGCGCATTAGCTGAAGTAGCTAAGAACTTAATCATGTCGTCATATATTCTGTCATTAATTTCTTTTTCAACTATTTTTGCTGATTCTCTTAACAAATGGCCGCCATGCTCATACGCAAATTCAGTGTATCCGCCAGCCCTAGCAATAACCTTAGATAATGTTTCACCGTCCTGAATAGTATATACACCTGGGTTTACTACCTCTCCTTGCAAAGTAACTTGTTTCATTGGCTTACTATGGGCTGAGAATGAACTTACCCTTACAGAGTCTGCATTTTGAACGTTAAAGTTTACAAAATCACTATCTAGTATCTGAACTGTGGTTCTTTCCGTTCCACTAATTCTGCTTACTTCTACCATTGTTGATGAGCTTGGTTTTAGATTACCAGCAAAACTAAGAGCATCTGCAAGAGTATCGCCATCTAGAATCTCAAATATACCAGGATAAGCTACTCCTCCTGTAACTGATATTTCAGACTGCTTTGGAGAAACAATTATCACATCACCACTTCTTAACCTAGAATCAAATTTTAAGTTTCCAGCTATCAGCACATCATAAAGATCAAATTTTTCAACAATTTCCGAACCTCTCTTAACAATAATAGATCTGTATGATCCATTCTCATTTATACCACCAGCTGCTCTAATTAAATACAGTATGTGGGCTCCTCCATTTACGGTGTACATTCCTGGATTATTGACTCCCCCAATCACAAGAATACTCATATCCCTCATATGAGATAGCGTTAAGAATGCTTGCTCTCCAGTAAATGACTCAGCAATAATCGATTGAACCATATTATTTGCTTTGTCGAGCGATAGTCCTGCTAATACAATTCTGCCATAGGTAGGTATGTTCACACTTCCATCTCTTGCAATTACCAAATTTGCCATTTCTTTCTTCGCACCTACACGCTGCATAATCAAATGGTCTCCATAATCTAAAATATAATCTCCAGAAACATTAGGATCATTAAGAGGCATAAAAGTTGTTTGATAAGATGAAAAGAATGAATCGCCAAACCTCTTTAATCCAGGTTCATTGCCATTGTCCAAAGATGATTCTATGTCTGCAATTTTTTGTTTTAATTTCATTAAATCACTAGATAGTTTTTCTGCGGTTGTATCAACAGGTTTAAAGATTTTGACATCATTTTGAACAACATCCTCATTCATCTTAGTCAAAACATCTGTTCTTATATCGCTAGGTAAGCTCCTTAAAAAGTTTTCATCTAATTCAGGAACATCTTGAGAAAATAGAAAACTTGAGCAAAGCAGCACAAAGGATAGTTGAAGGAATCGCAAAGGGTTATTTTTATTGTAATAGCGCATTTAAAAGAGATTTATGATGTTAAATAATGCTTTACATTTTAAACTAATCTCTTCTAAATTTATATAAATTAATTTTAAAAATGATTATGATGAGGCTTAATTTCTATTAAAGATATCTCTAGAAAAAACCTTATCCTTAACATCCATTAATTCTTTTGACATTCTATTTGCAAGAATAATTTCCGATTCTTTCTTAAAAATTGCAAGGCTTGAATAAACCTTGCAATTTTGGAACTCATCAACCTTTAAAGACTTATCAAAAATAAAAACATTGATATTGAATTTTTGGAAAGCGCTAATAAGATCAAGCATGACTGAGTATCTAAAATTATCTGAATTAAGCTTATTCTCAATCTTATATATTCCTAACTTAGTAATTTTATTTTTTCTTACATAAGCTATGATTTCAGATTTTCTATTAATATTAGAGTTTAGTACTGAAGAGATTAGATCATTAGGGATATCTCCAAAATCTGATACAAGCTGCATGGCGTCTTTAGGTAGGCAGTATCCGCCAAAACCAAAAGATGGATTGTTATAAAAATTACCAATTCTCTTATCTAAACTTACTCCAAGGATTATTGAAGCGCTGTCTAGTTTCTTATTCATTGCGAATGTATCAAGCTCATTGAAAAAAGCAATTCTAGTTGCCAAAAACATGTTTGAAAATAGCTTTACAGATTCAGCTTCATCAGGCGCCATGAATAGTGTATTTACATTTTTTTTTAATGAAAATGAGTTTATTAAATTGGCAACGATATCCATTGCTTGATTGTTCTCCCCACCTAGAATTATTCGAGATGGGTACAAGTTATCTTTAACTGACCTGCCCTCTTGTAGAAATTCTGGAGAAAAAATTATTTTATTATTTTTATATATTTTTATTAAGCTTTGAGTAAATCCAATTGGTACAGTAGATTTAATTACTATTATAGAATTGGGAGCATACAATGAAATTTTTTTTACATATTCTTCAATAATTAGAGTATCGAATTCTTTTTTTTCATGATTAAAATTAGTAGGAAGGCATAAAAAAATTATGTGTGAACTATATATCTCTGATTCTGAAGAAACCGATTTCAATGAAAGAGATGTATTATGTGTTATTTGCTTTATCTTTGGATCATCTACAAAGCTGAAATCTTTATCTTCAATTTTTGAAAGCTTTATTGAATCAATATCAAAAGCTTTAACGGAAAAATCTTTAGACAAGAGAATGGCTAACGCGGCTCCAACATATCCAAGCCCAACAACAGCTATATCTAAATTTTTAATTGGTATGGATTTTGGCACAAATTTTTCGTTGTTTAATGTTCTTGAATTTTATCTAACACTTCTTCAATCTTATACTCCAAAGGCAAGTTCAAGCAATCAAGATTATTAAAATAACTATCGGACTTCAAAGCTGAGTTTTTTGGTCTTAGGGCTGCTTGTTGAAAATCTGATGTTGAAATTGAAACTAATTTTTTTAAAATTACACCATCAAATTTATTTTTTGTTACTCTAATGATAATTTTAGCAAAATCATACCAAGAGCAAGAATCGGCACCAGAGAAATGAAGGGTTGACCTAGAAAATTTTTTGAAACCATCATTATTTATAAAATATAAAATTGCTTCTGCTAAATCCATAGCATACGTTGGAGTACCAATCTGATCATTGATTACATTTAAATTACTCTGTTGAAAAGATAGTTTATGTATTGTTTTTAAAAAATTATGCCTAAACTCACTAAAGACCCATGATGTTCGTAAAATTAAATAATCACAAGCACTATCTTTTAAAGCAATTTCTCCTCCCAATTTTGATTTACCATAAATAGATAATGGGTTAGGTTGTGAGTTCGATGTATAAGGATCGCTTTGAAAACCATCAAATACATAATCAGATGAAATATGTATAATTTTTGTATTTGGATAACATATCCCTGCAAGTAATCGAACGCCCTCTTCATTAATTTTACTTGAAATTAATTCATCGCTTTCTGCGCCGTCTACGTCTGTATATGCAGCGCAATTTACAAGAATGCTAGGTTTTATTTTTGAAATTACTGATGACATTTGCTTAACATCTGTCAAGTTAAAATCTTGTGAGTTAAAGAAATAGTATTGATGTTCATTTCCCATTTTGTGAGAGTTCTTTAAGCAGCTACCAAGCTGACCATCAGCGCCTGTAATTATAATTTTGATTTTTCTACCTTTTTAAAAGCTAAATATACCAATTATTAGTTTTAAGATACCACTCTATTGTATATTCGAGACCTTTCTTAAAATCAACACTTGGCCTCCAGCCCAATTCCGTCATTATTTTTGATGAGTCAACTGCATACCTTCTATCATGTCCCTTTCTGTCATCTACATACTCAATTAAGTTCTTATAGGAATCAATGGTTGAGCTTGGAGCATTTTTATCCAAAATTTCGCAAATCATCATTACTATATCTATATTTGTTATTTCATTATTGCCGCCAACATTATATGTTTGCCCGACCCTACCAGTATCTAAAATTAATTTAATAGCCTCACAATGGTCTTTGACATAAAGCCAGTCCCTGATTTGCAATCCATCTCCATATATAGGAATTTTTTTATTATTCATGGCATTTTTGATACATAAGGGAATAAGTTTTTCTGGATATTGATAGGGGCCGTAATTATTTGAGCAGTTTGAAATCAATACGGGCAGATTATATGTTTTAAAATATGCCCTGCATAAATGATCCGAGGAAGCCTTGCTGGCTGCATATGGACTATTTGGTTTAAATTGATTTTCTTCCGTAAACTTTGACTCATTTTTTTTTAATGAGCCAAAAACCTCGTCTGTTGATACATGCAGAAATCTAAACTCAGACTTCTTATTACTTTCAAGCTTTTCATAAAAACTTTTGGAAACCTCAAGTAGAGTGTAAGTCCCAATTATATTAGTATCTATAAATGCTGAAGGAGAAGTTATTGATCTATCAACATGAGATTCTGCAGCAAAATTAATTACCTTTGAGGGCTTGTACTTCTCAAAAATATTTCTTAAAGCCTGATGATCACATATATCTAATTCATGGAACGTAATATTTTTATGATCTAAAAGATTTTCTAAATTTTTAATATTTCCGGCATATGTGAGTTTATCTAAAATTACAATTTTAGTTTCATGATCTAACTCATATAACAAATTTACAAAATTTGATCCAATAAACCCTGCTGCTCCAGTTATTAATATCATTATAGTTACCTATTTAAATAATTTTGCTTTTTTGAAGCTTATAGCTTCATCGTCTTTTGGAGAAATAATAAAGTTAGAAAATTTTGGCCACCCAATAGATAAATCTGGATCATTCCAATGAATTGCATGCTCATCATCTTTTATCCAATACTCTGTTGTTTTGTATAAAACCTCGGCTGTATCACTTATTACTACAAAACCATGCCCAAACCCAGGAGGTATCCATAATTGAAGATGGTTCACTGATGACAAATTAACACCATACCAACCTCCTAAGGTGCTAGACCCTCTTCGCAAATCAACCGCAACATCAAAAATTTCACCTGATAATACTCTAACTAATTTTCCTTGGGGAGAATTTAATTGATAATGCAGTCCTCTTAAGACTCCTTTTCTTGACTTGCTATGATTGTCTTGCACAAAAATATAATCTTGATTTCCGATAATATTATTAAAATTTTTTTGATTGAAGCTCTCAAAAAAAAACCCTCTATTATCTTCAAACAAGTTTGGTTTAATAAGCTTTAGGCCTTTAAGCTTGGGATTTGAAACGGTACTCATTAACTTATAATCGATCTCAAGTATTCTTGATATGAATTTGAACCAATGCTACTTATCTGTCTCTCAATATCTTTAATAGAAATCCATTGATTCTCTAGGGCAATTTGCTCAAGACAAGCTATTTTTAATCCCTGACGATTTTGAATGATAGAAACAAAATTAGATGCCTCTAAAAGACTATCATGCGTTCCAGTGTCCAGCCAGGAAAATCCAGATCTGAGAATGGTAACTTTTAATTTTTTTATTTTAAGATATCTTTTATTTAAATCTGTAATTTCTAATTCACCTCTTTCTGAAGGGCTTAGCTCTTTTGCAAATCTTACTGCATTTTCATCGTAAAAATATAAACCAGTAACAGCAAAATTACTTCTAGGCTTATTAGGTTTCTCTTCTATATCAAGAACATTCTTGTTACTGTCAAAATTTACAATGCCATATCTAGATGGATCTTTTACATGATATGCAAAGATGGAAGAAATCTCTCGTCTATCCGCAGCTTCTTTCAACAAAGAGGGAAGATTGTTGCCATAAAAGAAATTATCCCCCAAAATCAGCGCAGATGGACATTCATCAATAAACTCTTCGCCTAAAATAAATGACTGAGCAAGTCCATCTGGAGAAGGTTGAGTAATATATTGAATTTCAACCCCCCATTGACTTCCATCTTTAAGTAATTTTTTGTATAGATCAATATGATCTGGAGTAGAGATGATTAGGATCTCTCTTATTCCACCTTGCATCAAGGTAGCTAGCGGGTAGTAAATCATTGGCTTGTCATAAAGTGGTATGAGTTGTTTGCTTACGACATATGTTGTTGGGTAAAGTCTGGTACCAGCTCCTCCAGCTAAAATGATTCCTTTACGAGTTTTCATCTTTATAATTTTCTAAGCAAAATATAATTGTAAAAATAATTTCTCATAAATGGTCTAAAAAGAAATCTTAAAAGCGACTTTGGCTTATTAAAAAAATTAGAGGAGAGAGAGTATTGAGTGCGTAATGGTATCTTTATTTCTTTCAGACCAAATTTATACCCAAGATTAACAATTGCGGATCTATTAAAAAAATTTAGGTGCTCCAGTGGAGCAACTGGATTAATCGACCTGTTTGAAAACTTTTGAGATGTTGTCCATTCAATTTTCTTTAATCTAGATTTAAAGTTAAAAGCATGAGGGACACTTATTTTTATAATGCCTTTTTGAGATAGTGAGTTCGAGAGTATTTCCATTGTTTCTAATGGATTGGGTATATGCTCAAATACTTGCTCGGTATTTATTAAATCAAATTTCTTTAATTTAATTTCTTCAAAATCTAAAATTGTAAAGCCATGGTTTTGCGCATGTGAGTTTCTTTTTTCGGAAAAATCATACCCATATGTTTGAGCGCCATAAGCTGAAGCCATTTTAGCCCATGCGCCCCAACCCATACCAAAGTCTAAGACATTTAATTTGCCAGAAGGGATATCAAACAAAGAAAATAATTGTCTTATCTCGCTCGCGTTGAATTCGTAATGATCAATTCCATAATTTTGAATTTTTTGAATTGAGGTTTCAGTTGGATCAACCCAATCTTCATATAATATTTTTGAGAGCTCTTCATTTGGTATAAACTGCTGGTATAAAACATTGCAAGATGTGCACTCTTGAATATTAAATTCCGCCCCATCTAATAAATCGCTATCAACTCTTCCAGCATAAAAGTTATGAAAATACTCTTTTAACTCTATAGAAGAATATGAAATCTTAAAAGCTAGGTCTGAGGACGTATTAGCACAAACGGGACATTGATGTCTTTTATAAAATAAAGAATTCATAGAAATAATTTTACACCAACTCTTGATTGAAGTAATTTTTATATAGGAAAAGTCATTGAGTTATTTCATGGAAAATTGCGTTATTCACAATCTTGGCATCAAATCTACGTAATGCTAATTTTCGTGAATTATTTCCCATTTCTTCAATTTTATTTTGATTTGCAAGAAAGAAATTCATTCCTTGGATCAAGGATGACTCATCCATGCTTGAAACAAGTAAGCCGTTGAATCCAGTTTCAACTGTTTGTCTACATCCAGGAACATCAGTTGTTAGAATTGGTCTACCCATCGACATTGCCTCCAAAACTGATCTAGGCGTGCCCTCTCTGTATGACGGCAAGACATATACTGTGCATTGAGAAATTGCTTGTTTTACTTCAGTTTGATTATTTAACTTCCCTAAAAATTCTATATCCTCATTTTCAATCCATTCATGAAGTTCTTGGGTGTCAATTGAATCAGGATTATCATCAATCCAACCAGCAAGAAGGAATCTTGCATTTTGATTAATTTTTTTAATTTCTTTTGCAGCGAAAACATACTCTCTTATTCCTTTAGAGACTAGCAACCTTGAGATACACAAAAATACATTTTGACTGTTTATTGTTGAATATTGAAAAAAATCTGTGTCAACACCTGAGCCATTTGTAATAAAGTACTTTTGATTTACGTTAATAATTCCTTCAGCAAGAAACTGAGCTCTATCATCATAATTTTGAAAAAAAATTTTAGAAGCATTTTTTAGAGCTATAAAATATAAAAACTTTACAAGTTTAGAGGTAAAAATTTGCAGAAAATTTTTTTTTCCAACTTGATTTTGAAAAGCAAATCCTAATCCTGTGATCATTGGAAATAGGCTTTTGACTCTTGCTAATGAAGAAATTATTAAGCCATATATGACAGGCTTTACAGTATACATAAAGACCTTATCAGGTTTAATGCTTCGAATAATGATAAATAAATCAAATATAGTTTTTATATCTTTAAATAGATTTATAGATGCTCTTGATAAAAAAAGATCATGTAAATGAATATTAAGATTCATTAATTCATTTGAGATGGGATTATTAGTTAGGTTGGGACATGCGATATGAACTTCAAAATTATTTTTTAAAAATTGACTGATCAATGGACCTCTAAAACTTAAGATAGAATCTGGATAACTGCAAATTATTAGTATTTTTTTAGCTTCCATGTATAACTTGATTAGATTTTTTTTTCTTTTCTCCTATAAAAATTAAGAAAAATATCATTAGCATAGGAACAAACATCCATTTCTGTCTTAATGCAATACCAACATTTGCTGTAGTAATGGCTAAAATTGTCCATGTGACTAACGAATGGGTAATTAAGAAAGATGAGCTAAATAAAGTTTTTGAATAGTTAGCATTCCTAAGTTTGGGTCTAAACAGAAGATTGAAGCCTCCAGCAAGAAAAAAGAATATCAGCAATGTATTGTCAAATGCAGCAACTAAACCAAATATGCCCATACTTAACGCTTCAAATAAACTAGGTCTAAATAAATAGCTAGTTAATTGCTGAGCAAAGTTCATATCTGACAAATTAACACCAGTGGCGTCATTAGCATTGTACCCCTGTCTAACCTCAACATATTCTTGCATAGTCTCGAGATCAAAGGCTTCAAAACCAATATAGTTATATACAAATGGTGCAAGTAACAAAGAAGTTAAGGCCATTCCTGAAAGACCTATCGCCCTTGATTTGCTTGAAACTTTATTTGAAAAAAGGTACGCCACAGCAAAACTAAAAAACATTATTGCAGCTATATGAGGTCTTACAAATAACATAATTAATATTGACCATACCAACATTGAGAAATGCTTGCTTACATCCATTGAGGCATACAAACATAAACCAATTGCCATAAATGATATTGAATCTTTTCCTATGCCTGCAGACCAAAAACTAATAGATGGTAAAAATATTATTAATGACAATAATATTTTAAAAAAAGGTGTTTTATATTGTGCTAATTTAGTTAAACATCCATCGAAGCCAAGAAGACCTATCGTTCCAAAAAGATTGAAAACTAAGCAAACTCCAAAAAAGTTTAAATTTAAATAAACATGCAAAAATCCTACAAGGTATGTGACCCCTACTGTCCCGATGCCAAGCGGCACATCATTATATTCTCCGTAGTATGCATCTAAATAATACTGAACTGCATCTCCGCCAAAATTTATTGTGTACCATCCATAAAAAATAGCAAAAAAAGTATGCCAAATATAAATTGCAAATGACCTAATTAAATTTAGTTTAAAAATATTTGCAAAATACCCAACCACTGCAAAACCAAATAAAAAAAGAAAAAAGTATGAAATATAGTTATATGCCCCTCCTGCATCCTCCACTAGAAAAGCCATAACTATACCTTTTGGTTCCTATACCATGTCTGAAACATCAAAATATCCCATAAAAGATAACCAAAATTACCTTCGCTTCGAAGATGTTTTGACCACATATCTGAAATCAATTCATGATTTAAATATCCTTCATCTTTAATTGATTGAGGATCAAGTAAATCCATGGCCCAAGTTGCAAGGTCTTTCCTTAATAGCTCATCAATGGGTATTCCAAAGCCCATCTTTGGTTTTTTTAAGTGAGATTCAGGCAAATATCTTTTTAGAACATTTCTTAAGGGCTGCTTAGTTTGAAGGCCAACTTTTTGGTGGAAGGGAATTCTCCATGCAATTTGGAATAGCTTATGATCAAGATATGGAGCTCTAGTCTCTAAACTGTTCCACATTGCAGCTCTATCGATTTTAACTAAAATATCATCAGCCATATATGATTGAGAATCAACAGCCATCATTTTGTGTTGAAAAGTGTCTGTTTCTGGCCACATGTTTTGATCAGAAAAAATTGATTCCACATGATGATTATTAAGTACGATTTTATATGCATCTGACCAATGCGTAAGTAATGAAAGATAATACTCTACATTGGTTTTGAATTTTAAGGAATCTGCTAATTTTTCAACTTTATAGCCTGGCAACCTAATATCAAATATATTCGGAAGAATGCTATTTAATCCTGACACTATGCTATCAATATTTCTTGGAGAGATAGATTGCATTGACCTCATCAATAGCTTTCTAAGAATGGGATGAAGGCTATTGAGCTTAGACCATGTATTGTATCCTGAGTGATATCGATTATAACCTCCAAAAATTTCATCAGCTCCATCGCCTGTTAAAGCAACTTTAACATCTGAAGTTGCTAATTTGCTTACCAAGTATGTTGGTATTTGAGAGCTATCACTGAATGGTTCTGAATACATAGCGGGTATCTCTTCTAATGTCTTGACAATATCATCATTAGATAGAATTAAGTTTGTATGCATGGAGCCAATGGTATCTGCTACAAATTTTGCATCTTCAGATTCATTAAAACCCTTATCTTCAAAACCAATTGAAAATGATCTGATTGGTTGCATAGATTGATCTTGCATTAAACATGCTATTAAGCTGCTATCAATGCCACCACTTAAGAATACACCTACAGGAACATCTCCAATCATTTGATCACTTATTACTCTTGAAAGTTCTTTATGGACAAGCTTTTCAATTTCTGATTCGTCTAAGTCAAATTGATTATTTATCCCATACTGCACTTCTTTGTTTGAAGACCAATAAGATGATACTTGCACATTTGAAGAAAAATCTTTTTTTAAATCAACACTAAGGAACTCCCCACCTCTTAATTTTTTTATACCTTTATAGATAGAAAATGGGCTTGGAATACAGTTATATTTAAAAAAAAGTCCAAGGCTATCCCTGTCTATTGAAAGTTGTGAAAAATCAGGATGTTGTTTTATTGCATTTAAATCAGAAGCAAAAGCAAAAGAATTTTTCTGAAACCCATAATAAATTGGCTTTTCACCAAACCTATCAATTGCAAGATATAAGCGTTGAAGCTTCTTATCCCATGCAGCAATTGCAAACATGCCTTGAAGCAATTTGAGGGTCTCTGAAAAACCATAAAACATTATGCAATTAGATAATGTTTCAGTATCTGAAGAACCCCGCCATTGAATATTTGCCGAATCTTTCTCAAGTCTCTCTCGTAAATAAATATGATTATAGATTTCTCCATTATATGAAATCACGAATCTCCCATCAGCCGAAATCATTGGCTGACTCCCATTGCTAGAAAGATCAATAATCGAAAGTCTAGTGTGTCCAATAGCCAAACCATAGTCATCAATCCAGGTACCCCTATCGTCAGGCCCACGATGATTCAAAGCATCAACCATCAAACTCGATATATTGCGGCGAGCAGAACCTTCCAATGATGGTGAATAGAAGCCAGTGATCCCACACATAATTATATTGAACTTTGAAATGCTTTGACTAATGCTTTTGTTTGCACTTTTAGCTCATAGTAATTAGTAACTGCCTGACGGCCTGAATCAGAAAAATTTTTAAATCTTTCGCGTGAAGAGATAATATCTTCAAAGCTCATATCCCATTCACCCAATCTATTAGCTAAAATACCAGAACAAGAGTCAGTTACGATCTTTTTATTAACTCCTACTGGAGAAGCTATTACAGGAATTCCACAAGCCATATATTGAATCAACTTATATCCGCATTTACCTTGCTCCCAATTAGAATCTATAAGAGGCATGATGCCGATATCCATTTTCATAATGTATTGTACCTCTAGTTCTTCAGACCAAGGTTTAACAATTATTTTAATATCAGGGAAAAATGATTTTATGGATTCATGGGCTCCAATTACAAGCAATGCACCATTATTTTTTTTAAAAAATTTGGTGATCGGAGCACTTAGGTTTTCAATGTATTTTTGTGTAGAGGGAGAGCCTATCCAGCCAATAGTAATATTATTAGAATCAAAAAAAACATCTTTTTTTGGATATCTTGATATATCAACAACTGTTGGAATCAATACTGTATTTTTTGCTCCTGCTTTAATCGCTCTAACTCTCAAATAAGAATTACCACAAATAACTAAACTGGCATTCTGCATTACCACATCAATTTTATTTTTAAAAAAAACCCTAAAAAAAATATTTTTTGAATCGTCATAATTATGAAAAATTGCATCATCGTAATCAACAATATAATTAAATCCAAATAAACTTAAAAATCTCTCAACTATTGCGGGCAAGTATGGAAAGAGCTCCTTTTCAATCATAATAACTTTTCTTTTTTGAATTTTTCTTAAGTTATATATTCTTAAAAGGTAACATTTAGCAATTTTTAAAATAGAGACTTGTAAATTCTGATATTTATCATTTAAATACTGATCATCAAATAATGGTAAAACCTCGATGTCATAACCATGCTTTTGTAATTCAGGAATGTACTGTAATACTCTCATTCTTGAACTAGCTCCAATCCTTGAGTACTTTGTAAATATTATTACTTGTTGCTTATTTTTGATATCTAATACCAGATTATTGAGAGACTACTATTATATATTTAAGTAATTTGCGAAGAAAGAATACCTTTATAAATACTCTTAAATTTCTTGCTACCATCAGAAAGTGAAAATATATTTTCTGCAACTTTCCTGCATCTTAGTGAAAGAGTATCATCTTTCAAAAGTCTTGATATGGAATCAACAGAATTGCCTATTGCAAGGCTATTATCATTATCTATCAATATTCCAACATTATTTTCTTTGAGAATTTTTGCAACATCTCCTACACCTGCATTAGCAATTACTGGCTTACCACAAGCCAATATCTCTCCTAGCCGAGTCGGGCTGCTGCCTAACTTTCCAATCCCGGGATTAAAAAACATCACTGAAACAGAATGATCGCAAATTTTAAGAGGCATATCTTCAGAGTCAGTGCTGAAAATTTTAAGTTTTAAATGATCAAAATCATGCTCAGAAAAGTATGTCTTAATTATTTCTGGATCATCCTTGGTAACTATTTCAAATAAAGTATTTGGAAATTTTTCAGAAATTAGTACAAATAGCTCTACTAACATCTCCAACTTAAACCACCCGCTTAAGACAGTTCCTATGCAGCTTACTTTTTTTAACTTACTCTCATTAATTTGTGAGATTTTAGGCTTGAATTTATCTAAGTCTACACAGGTCGGTATAACAAACATTTTTGAACTTAAGGCAATATTTGGATTTTGATTGATTAAATATTTTGCGGCAGCATCAGTAAGTGAAATAGTTGCAGCTGAATGTTTGAGAAGCAATTTTTCCGCGTAAATAAGAGCCTTGTATATAAAAGAATTTTTCGATATTCGTTGAGATGAAACAAGCTCTTCTGGCCATAATGCACGCATATCAAATATAAAGGGAGTATTTGAAATGCAATAAATTGCGAATCCAGCGAATGATGGAATATAACTCCTACAGTGAATTAGTACTACGCCTTTTCTTATATGAATCAATCCAATCCTAATCATTTTTGCAATATCAATAATTGGTCTAATGATCTTAGGTCTATATGAAAATCTCAGAATGATCCAATCAATATTATTATTTGAGCAGAACCTTTTAGCTCTATCTAATTTTGAGGAATTATCTAAGTCAATTTTTTTTTCAAATGTTACTAGCGTTATTTTGAATTCTTTTGAGAGATTTTTTAAATATGGTAAAACTTGTGACTCTCCAAGAGGTTCCATCAAACCGTTCCTAGAAAAATATAATGTTTTTTTCATATTTATGAATGATAAATTATCCAGTAAAAATTTTAAAAAATACTTTTAATTATTTGATTCTATTTCAAAGCAATTTTTACCAAATTGTTTAATAGAAATACTTGAGAATCTATTATCTTTATTTAAAGCTTCAAAAAACTCTAGAATTTCATCACTAGATATTCCTGGAAATTTATTATCTTCATAATCTAACCTAAAATTACCTTTAAGTAATATTCTAAGAGACCTTTTAAAATCATATAGTTTTTCATTAACTTGTCTTAAAAATGTGCTTTTAAAAAAAACATCAAACCATTTATGTTCAATATTAAAGCTGTCCATTTTATTTAGTATTTTTTCAAATGAAAAACTTTGATCTAGACTCTCCACATACTCATTTACAAACTTTTGTTTAGTATGAAGTTCAGCAGTTAAGTCGTTAGAATTTTTTATTAGTGCTACAAGCTCATCTATTTCACCCGATTCAATGCTTAATTGGTTTGGTAATAAGTCCTCGTAGCCTGGCCAATCAATTGGTCTATATGAAAGGGAAATTTTACCCATCACATATGATTCAATCGCCGTTGTGCAGTTGTTATGTATGAGATCATCACAAGCAGCAATCCAATTTAGGACATTACCCTCTCTAACAATAAAAATATTTGAATAGTTATCTAAACTATCGATCCAAACATTGATATTTTCAGATGGGTGAACTCTAATTACAATATTTTTTTTAGGAAATATGCTAGACAATTTTTTTGCCATTTCTTGGAATTTAGGCATGATCTCTTTTTGATAAAGGACTTCATCCATATAAAATTCTTTATCAGCAGGCTGATCAAGCCTTCCATCAGCCTTAAGTATTTCTAAATAATCTTCTAATCCTACAAAATTATTAAATCTTCCAAAATTTGTATTAATTAAAATAAAATCTCCGAATTTTGCTTTAATTTTATTTGCTTCTTTATCTGTAAAATTTCTTAATTCTTTTCTTAATAAATCAAATCTTGGGTTGCCTGATAAAGAAAGTTTTGATTGAAGGTGGGGAAGTTTGTCCGAAATGATTTTATATTCTTTTTTCCCCCAACAAAAAAAATGATCAGTAATTGATAAAGTTTTTTCTGAAACTCTATATCTTTCATGATTCTTAACATCATAGATAAAAGGCCCCTCCTCATCCAAAGCAGTAATTACAAAGCCATTATTTTTGAGTTTATTGAGATGATGATAATCATGAAATAATGCATGCATATTAAAAAAAATACCCCTTTCCAAGAAAGGTATTTTTTCAATTAAGCTTATTCTATGGCCAATGATAACTTTGTAACCTCTGGTAATCGCTGCAAATGCTAAAAGAAGTTTAGAGAATAATTCTCTATTTTTTACTTCTATGGGTAAATAAAGTATTTTCTTTTTCATATGAATTTGATATTCAATATCAAGGAATTAAGCGCTCTGAGAGAGTTTTTTAAAGAAATCATTTGACTCTAATAAAGCCTCATATGTGCCATGATCAATTAATTTTCCATCTTGTAGTAAAAAGATCGTATCGCAATTACGAACAGTTGCTAATCTATGCGCCACTAAAATAATTGTTTTTTTTCCATGGAGTCTTTTTATTGATTCCATAATGAATTGTTCAGTAATGCCATCTAGAGAACTCGTTGCTTCATCCATCAAGAGAACTTCAGAGTTTTCATATAATGCTCTAGCAATACCTATTCTTTGACACTGACCTCCAGAAAGTTGAACACCCCTTTCTCCAACAATGGTATTAATACCATCTGGAAGACTGTTAATAAAATCATCTAACATCGAGAGACGAACAGCATCTTGGATTTTTTGATTATTAATTAATTCATCAGGTAGGCCAAAAGCAATATTTTCTCTAATTGAGGCATCTGCAAGAAATATATTTTGAGGAACATACCCTAGTAAATTTTGCCATGCCCTTCTATTTTCATAAATATCAATTCCATCTACCTTTAGCTTTCCAGCATTAGGTTCGATCAATCCAAGCATGAGGTCTACTAGAGTCGATTTTCCAGACCCAGATTGGCCAATGATGCCAATGATATGATTTTTAGGTATTGTTATGTTTAAATTCTCAATTGCTTGGTTAGCAATTCCTGGATAAGCGAATGAGATTGATTCTAACTCAAGAGCTTTTTTAAACTTCATCTTCTTGGGAGATGAAATTTTAAATCCAGCTGAATCATTAAAGCTGAGTTCTTTTGATTCCTCTAAATCTAATTTAAGATTATTAAAACTAGAAAGGTTGCCCCGAATTTGTGAAAGGCTTGAATATAAATGCTGCAAAGAGGGTAATAGCTTGAAGCCTGCCAATGCATAAATTGAAAGAATTGGAAGTATCTGAGCTAAGTTGCTATTTGCAGTAATTAATAAATATAAAATTAAACTTATAATTGAGCCATAAGCAAGCAACTCTAGCATATACCTTGGGACCTGAGCTAAAACCTGAGTATTTCCTTGGCTTCTTGCAAATCTATTGCTTGCAGCAGCAAACCGTCTAATAAAAATAGATTGCCGACCCAGCAAAAGAGTATCTTTAATACCCCCGAAACCCTCACCCATTAACTTAAAACGCTTAGCCTGCTCATTAGTTATTGATAGTCCATTTTTATCAAGCTGCAATCTAGCAATCTTAAACAAAAAAAAGTAGGCCACGACAAAAATTATCAAACCTATTAAAGTAACAGTAAAGTTATAGATAAAAATAGCAGTGGACATAAAGACTACTAAAACAAGCTTTGCATTCATTTGCATCACTGGGCCTATAATCCCATTAGTAATTCTTTGACATTCTTGAGCAATTTTATTAGTTAACTCGCTGGAATTGCTAACTGAGTGATATAGCCAAGGTTTGTGAAGATACAATGTAAATAGCCTATTTGATAGGTCTGCACCTACTCTGGAGCCATACATATATAAACGCCAAATAGTAAATGTAGAGACTAAGGCTGAGATAATAAGAATGGTCAGCGAAAGGGCTCCAGACAAAATAATAAAATAGTTCACTGAACTAAACCCAGAGTAAGCAAAAGCTTGTCCATATACACTATCTAAATCAGAAAGTTGACTTTGATCACCTATCAAGCTCATAAATGGTCCTATTGCTAACACACTAATGACCTCGAGGATTGACATTAAAATTACTAAGAATTGAAGTCTTATTAATTTTCTTCTTTGGGCTTTATTTAAAAGCTTGAACAACTCTTGCAGTTGCAAAAACATCAGAGCCTCAGAGCCCCAAAGGAACTGGGAAAAATTGATTTAATATCAAAAATTACATGATTTGAATTCACTAGCTGAGAGATATCTTTTTTGGTCATTGATCGAAACTGATCATGCCCTACTGCAAAAATTACAGCATCATATTTTGAATCATACAGCGATTCCTTTACATCAATGTTCAATTCATTCATCGCTGCTTCTTTTTCAACCCACGGATCATAAACTTCTGGTGAAATATGGACACTTTCTAGCTCATTAACGAGATCAATCACTCTGGTATTTCTTAAATCTGGGCAATTCTCTTTAAAAGTTAGCCCTAAAATTAATACTCTTGCATTGGATATAGCAATTTTTTTTGCAATCATTTCTTTAAGTAATTTTTGAATAACAAATTTGCCTACACTATTATTAATTCTTCGACCGGCCAGAATAATTTCAGGAGTGTATCCAAGAGACTGTGCTTTAAAGGTGAGATAATATGGATCAACTCCTATGCAATGGCCTCCAACAAGACCTGGTTGAAAATTTAGAAAATTCCATTTTGTTCCTGCTGCATTCAAAACTTGTTGAGTATCTATCTCCATTTTATCAAATATAAAAGCTAGCTCATTTATCAATGCAATATTTAAGTCTCTTTGTGTATTCTCAATGACCTTTGCTGCTTCTGCCACTTTAATACTCTCAGCCATGTGAGTGCCTGCCTGAATAATATCTGCATATAAAGCATCAACTTCAGCTGCAATAGCAGGCGTGGAGCCAGAAGTAATTTTTTTTATCAAGGGTAATCTATGAGTTTTATCTCCAGGATTAATCCTTTCAGGGCTATATCCTACAAAAAAATCAACATTGAATTTAAGGTTAGATTTTTTTTCAAGATACTTAACACATATTTCCTCAGTAGCGCCAGGAAATACAGTAGATTCGTAGATAATGACATCGCCTTGCTTTAGAAGAGATCCAAGCATTTCGCTGGCTTTGATTAAAGGATCAAGATCTGGCTTGCAACCAGAATCGATAGGAGTGGGCACAGTAACTATATAAATTTCACATTTCTTGAGATCATCAGTGTTATTGGAAAAAGTTAAATTTTTGGACTCTTTTAGCTCTTTTGTTGAAACTTCAAGGGTTCGATCAATACTCTTGTGGAGTTCATTAATTCTATTAATATTTATGTCAAAACCAATAACACTTCTTTTTTTACCAAATTCTACTGCAAGCGGTAGCCCAACATACCCCAAACCTACTATACCAATGACTTTCTCTTTACTCTTTAGCATTTAAAATAATCTCGATACCAATTTACAAATTTTTCTATTCCAAATTCAATGCTAGTTTCAGGATGAAAATTAACCCACTGATTTAATTTATCAGTTGAAGCGCTCGTTTCTGCAACATCTCCAGGCTGAATTGGCAAATAATTTTTGTTACTCTCAATGCCAACAACATTTTCAATAGCTGAAATATAGTCTAAGAGCTGAACAGGCGAATTATTACCTATATTAAAAATTCTATATGGGCTTGAGCTTATAGAGGGATTTGGATGTTTAGAGTCATGATTACTAGAAGATTCAGCAGGTTTAAATAATACTCTTACGATGCCGTTCACGATATCATCAATATAGGTAAAATCTCTCACCATATTTCCATTATTAAAAACATCTATTGTTTTATTTTCAATAATAGCTTTTGTAAAAAGGAAAAGAGCCATATCGGGCCTTCCCCATGGGCCGTATACAGTAAAAAACCGTAAACCAGTAGTGGGTAGATTAAATAAATGGCTATATGAATGTGCCATAAGCTCATTTGATTTTTTTGTTGCAGCGTAGATGCTTACAGGATGATCAACATTTTGATCCTCTGAAAAGGGTAGATTTGTATTGCCACCATACACACTCGAGCTACTTGCATATACTAAATGTTTTATTGAATGATTTCTGCACGCTTCCAGTATGTTCATAAAGCCCTGAACATTAGAGCTTATATATGCATTTGGATTTTCAATTGAATATCTAACGCCTGCTTGCGCAGCAAGATTAATCACCATTGATATATTCTCATTTATAAAAATTTCTTCTAGAGATGCAAAATCTGAAATATCACTTTCAAAAAAAGTAAAATTTTTATATGAAGATAGGTTATTTAATCTATCTTTTTTTAGCTCAATGGAGTAGTAATTGTTTAAGTTATCTATTCCAATAATTTCATGCTGATCGACTAGTAGGCGTTTGCAGGTATGCATTCCAATGAAGCCTGCACAACCAGTAACTAATATCTTAGACATGATTTAAAATAATAAAATTAAGAACAATTACTTTGGAGAAATAAAAAATCTTACAACAAAAAAGACATAAGAGAGAATGAAGCCAATAAGGGTCCCAAAAATACAAATGAGGGCTCTTGCTGGAGATGATTTTTGATTTGGCAAAAAAGCTGAATCAACTGGCTCTATTGCATAATTTTCTTTTATGTTTGCAAATGTCTGAGTTTTTATTTCAGTCTTGATAAGCTGATTGATAGTAAATCGGATCTCCGTTTCAGATGTCTCACCAAGCTTGGCCTTCAAAAACTGCATAGACTTATTAGATTCTTCTAAATCTTTTAAGCGTATAACCTCATTAACCTCTCTGACAATCAAATTTGTAAAATCTTTGGTAAATCTTGGTGAAAAGTGACTAAAGTTAAGATAGATAAAACCATTAGTTTTATTTTTTGAAACCGCTATTGAGCCTATGTATTTTCCGTAGGCCTGAACATTAGAAGGTTTTTCAATAACCCACTTTTCTGTGTTTGAATCATAGAGACTATCATCATAAATTATCTGATCTGAGATAGCGTCATAATCTATAGCTGCGTATAAATTCTGCAAGACACCATCTTTACTAATTAAGTGATCAAGAAAGTCATAAGACTTAATTGTTTCAATGACAGTAAAACCGAGATCATTTGATGAAGAAGCAATTTGAATACCGGCCATCGCAGCAATTCCTCCTAGGCCTGCCCCAGGACCAGAAGAGCTTCCACCACCAATTTCTTTATCAGTTATTGTAAGGATGGCTCTGGAGGAATATATGTTAGGAAGACTTAATGAGACTGCAACTGAAACAGCAGCAAATATAGATGTGATTAGAAAAATAATCTTTATATTACTTCTAAAAAGTCCAATCAATTCATGCAGATCGATACCGACTGAATCTTCACTATCTATAGGTTCTATTTGGTTGTTCATCATAATGGTAAAAAATTTTAGGTGTAATTATAAATCAAAAAACCATTTATGATCTAAATTAAAAGCATTTAAATATCTACTATACTAAATGGAGGCTGAAGCCGGAATCGAACCGGCGTAAACGGCTTTGCAGGCCGCTGCATAACCACTCTGCCATCCAGCCAACTTGCGAAAGTATAACGGAACTATTAACAATTATAAATTTAATTGCTTTGCAATATATTCTGAAAGGCTTAATGAACATGTTAATCCTGGGCTTTCTATGCCTTGTAAAAATAACATGTTTTCTATGCCATGATCTTTTTTGGTTAAAATTGAAAAGTCTGAAAATTTTGAGCCTTTTTCTTGAATTTTTGGACGTATACCTACATAGTCTTCATGCAGTTCATAATTTTCAATGGATGGCCAATATTTTCTGATGGAGTTTACAAACTTTTCTCTAGCGCCATTAGTGAAGGAATAATCTAGATTATCTATAAATTCATTATCTGGACCAAATTTTACAGCTCCAGATACATCCAAAGTGTAGTGAATTCCTAAGCCAAAGGTATTGGGTAAAGGATAAATTAAATGATTAAATGGTTTAGCACCAAAGATTTTATAATAATGGCCTTTTGTGAAATTAAGCTTTCTGAATTGTTTGCAATTTTTAATTCCTGGAATTAATTTACCGATGTTGTAAGAATTCAATCCACCAGCAAGAATTAACAAATGAGAGTTAATTTCAAAGATTTCATTGCCTGTCTTAATTGTTGTTGTGTGTAAATCTTTGGAATTTTTATGGCCAATCATAACTGAGTTTTTAGAAATTAATCCGCCATTTTTTTCATAATCATCTGCCAGAGCTTGGATAAAAGACGGCACATCAATTATTCCTGTGTTCTTTGAGAGAATGCCGCAAGAAATTTTATTATCTAAATTCGATTCAAGTGTATTTATTTGATCTCCATCAACTAATGAAAGTCCCTTTACACCATTTCTTACTCCGTTTTCAAAAAGCTTGTTTAATCTACCTTGATCTCCATCAAAACCAAAGATAATTTTACCCATCTTCTTGTAAGGTACTTTTTTATCTTTTGCATATTGATATAACAATTGATTGCCTTTAAAAGTTAGCTGAGCCTTAAGAGAATTATTCGGATAGTAGATCCCAGAATGAATAACTCCAGAATTTCTTGAAGATACCTCGTCTCCAAGTAAATGATTTTTTTCTATAAGAACTGTCTCTAATCCTCTTTTTTGAAATTCTAAAGCTACTGATATTCCAATAACTCCGCCACCAATAATGACAGCATCAAATTTCATAAGTTTTTAGATATATTAATAATAGTAACTAATCTTTATGAAACCAAAAAATTATTTCTTGGTCTTCATTTACTATGTATTTGTTAAAAAGATCTAATTTATCATGGTGAACAAGCATGATATATTTTTTTTGAGTTGATTTATTCATTACCAATGCTGAAAAAAAATTGAACGACTGCAATCTTCCATTCAATGATGGAGTTGCATAATATCCCCAATCTTTTTTGCAAACATCATACTCATTTCCATGAGCATCATTAAATGTAATTTGTTCATCGGGATCTAAAAAAACCTCTCCAAAATCAGATAGCTCTATATCTTGATCAACACCAACAACGAATTTACGCGGCTTGTCTTTAAACTTATGCTTCATTCCACACCCAATCTTCAATTAAAAAATCTTTTATACAATAAAAACCTTCGTTATTTTTGCTCCAAATATTTGAGTCTCTAAATGAATTGCAAACTTCATGGAAATCATCAAGAGTTATTCCTAAATATTCACAATATTGTTTAATTGCCTCTGTGGGCTCCTCGAATCCAATTTCTTTGATTTTATTTATTGCTTGATCTCGAGTAATTTTGTTTAACCTTATATCGATAGAAAGGTTATCCCAAGTTCTTGTAAACCCAAATTTATGCCACTTAATCCAATGATGAACAGGCATAATAAATGCCTCATCAATGTCAGCAAACTCATAGGATCCCAAGAGTGGTTTCGGAGCAGCAGTAAAACCATGTTCCTTAGCAATTTTAAATGTAAGCCTTGGATCCCATTTTAAAAATTGACCAAGAAAAATTGCTCGTGTTCCAGAATCATGAAGTTCGTCATCACTTGGAAATAAATATGGTTGTAAATCTGATGCAGATAGTTCATCTGAAATCCAATCATCAGCAAAAGTTCCACTTGAAACTCCATACCTTAGCAACCAATCTCTGGTTAAAAACTGTGAAGCGCCATCCTCTTCAGTTCCTCCAAATTCAAAGGCCCCATTCTCTCCCCAAATAATTATTGGAATTTTAAAATTGATTGCAACTCTTGTTGGAATTGCAAAAAGTGCTAAGTGCATTGGTAAAGCTGGAATACCAGTTTTGTAGAAAGAGATTTTTGAAAGTTTTCTTTCTACAATTGGATTAATAGTAAAGTCTATATGATCGACACCAAGAGAAATTAAATTAGAAAGATTTTTAGCTCCCAGCTCTGTTCTTGAGGTTGTCTTCCAAGTTACGCACAAGGGTTTAAGGCCTAATTCCATAACTTTAATAACTTGCCATGTTGAATCCTTTCCTCCGCTTACTGGGATAACACAATCATATGGAGCATTCATTGCCTTAATTTCTGCGGCAAGTTTTTGAAGAGTTGCTTCTCTTTGTTCCCAATTAATTTGAATTTTTTTTTCAGACTTGCTGGCGCAGCATGAGCCATTTTCATCAAAATATATATTTGGTCTGGATGATGGGAGTATGCAAGTATTACAATATTTCATGAGAGTATTTTGATCAGATTAATTCTCTTTTAAAGTTCAAGGTTACGCTGCTGTGAAAAAATTAAGGAAGCTTTGAACTTCCACATTATAGTTTTCAACAGGATGCCTATAGGTCATGAAGTGAGAACCTACTTCAGCATTATTCCAATGATAAACAGTTGTTAAAAGACCATAGAGATATCTATAGTCAATCAATATTTCAGAATAAACCCCTAAACCACTTTCTTCTGGACTAAAATTCAAAGGAACTTGTTTAACATCTCCATTCTCACAATTAATTATAAACTTTCCCATAATTTTATTTTGATATGTTGGGGTCAAAATAAAATGATAGCCAAAATCAATTTCTGATTTTTTTAATGCATTCATAGCTGATTTTTTAATTAATCTCAAAAAATTTATTTTATTAAAAGGTAATCCAATCTCTGTTTCATAATCAAGTTTTTTCTCTGCAACGTAATTTATCCTTTTTTCCATCTCCTCATTTGAATACATGGCTGTTCTTTCATTATTAATGCAATTAGATTCCAGATTGACCGAGCCGCCATTTTTTAAAACTAGTGCCTTTGAATCAAAATCTTTCACCTCAAAAGCATCAGAAACCCCTCTGAAATTATTAAGATGTGATAAACAGCCTCCGAGAATATATTCTCCTGCGAATGGAAGATTGTATGTTGCTGGAAAATGTTTAATGTAATTCCTGTATCTCATGAAAAATTCTTCCTTCTTTTGACTTGCTTTATCTTCAAGTTCTTGAACATTATTTTTATGGTCATAGTAGGTTTGCGGGAAAGGGCCAGCGCCCGTATATCCTAGTGCCAGCAAATCCAGGGATGTGTCTAAATTACTAAGAATTTTATTAAGCTGGTTTATATGCTTTTGGTTAAATATGCAATCATTTAGATTAAGTAATGTTTTTTGAGTAAGATGATCATGAATAACCAGCGCTGAATCAATATCAGATACACTTCCGGTATCATTTTCTTCAATATATATTGATGTCTTTTTAATATTCAATTCTCTAGTTGGAGTCATTTCTAAACCATCAAACTTCCCTTTAAATAGAAGATAATTATTTTTAAGATCTGGTATCAATATCGGTTTTTTACCAAATCTTTCAAATAACTTATTTAAAAATATAGCATCATAATGATCAGGATGAATATGAGAGATATATATGTAATCAGGTTCGTCTATATACTTAAAAGGATCAATTTTTGGAAATTGATACCAAGATCCATCATATGCTCCATCTGTAAACCACGGGTCAGTTAAAATTGTTAAGTCACTTGTTTTGACTTGAATACAAGCAGAATATATATATTTTACTTCCATGTTATTTAAGATTCTTTATTAAAAAAATATTGGTTCATTTTATATCTTTTGAAGTTAATATTTCATTTTTTTGAATATCTCTATAAGAATATTTTGGTGTTTCTTTAAGAAAATTATATTCCAAATCAGATTGAAGCGGCCTGACCCAAGCGATGTCTTCCTCTGTTATTCTCTGACCTTTAGAGATGTTAGCTATTGCCATTGGACTTCTTCTTACAAACTCAATAAGAGGAAGTTCAATTTCACTATACTCAGAATCTGACAAATTTTTAGATGATGCCTTCAACGATTCAACAAAACTTAGAAAGTCCTCTGGATTAAGTGCAAGTTTATGGTCCCGAAAATCTGAAAAATTGTTATCTTTTGTGAAATGCTTCTCAATAATTCTTGCGCCCATTCCAACAGACAAGATGGCTGAAGAAAAACCTAAAGTATGATCACTATAACCGATTGGGCCATTATGAATTTGAGCAAGGTTGTTAAGTTGTGCAATATTTGCATGATCCTCAGGAACTGGATATGAGCTTACACAATGCATTAAACATATTTCATTAGGATCTTTGTATTTATATGCGCTTAAAAGAGATTTTTTTATTATTTTATTTGAAGAAATACCTGTAGAAAGTAACAATGGAAGCTCAAGCTTGCTAGCTGTATCGATAAAATCTATCCAATTGTTATCTCCTGAAGAAATTTTGATAGCTGAGGATATTGTGGACAAAAAATTAAGGCTTTCTAAGTCTAATGGAGTTGAAATAAATGGGATATTAAGTGTTTTGCAATAAGAAGAAATTTCTTCAAATTCTCTAAAAGTCAGGCAAAATCCAGATAACTTTTGAAATCTCTCCAAATCTCCAGGAAACTGAAATAATTCAGGTATAAAAGTTTGAAACTTCACTGCATCTGCCTTTGATTTAACGGCAAGATCTACAAGCTCGATAGCCAAATCTAATGACCCTTCATGATTGTTGCCAATTTCAGCAATGACAAAGGGTTGATCTGTCTTAATTAAATTATCAAGCAACATTCTTTTATTCGTTAGCCTGAGGAATTTTAGATAAATAAATATCCTTGGACTTTACAAAATCAATATACCATTCAATATATTTCCTATAGCCAATCTCAAGTTCAAATTGCGGTTTGTAACCAATTAAGTCGATTAATTTTTTGTTACTCAGTGTGCCCCTTTTTGGTAAAAATTCATTTCTCTTGGTTTTGGTAATCTGCAATTTAGGGAAGTAATCCTTCAAGATTTCAGTCAACATATATATAGGTCTTGCATTGCCAAAAGTAATATTGAAAGTTTCTTGAGATCCTTTAGGAGAGTCTGAAACAGCCACAATTGCATCTACAAGATCTTGAATATATGTAAAATCTAATTTCTCATCCTCATCAGCTGAGACTATCAATTCTCTATTGGCTATAGCGCTTTCTATGAATATTTGAGAAACTCTTCTGCTTATACATCTCTCTCCGTAAAGAGCAGAGGGTCTGATGATTGAATAATCTAAATTAAATTTTTCGCCATAGCACATAACCATTTTTTCGCCAATAAATTTGTAAGTTGCATAGACTCCAAATGGGTTGACAGAATCTGACTCATCAACAATGTCTTTTTTAAAATGTCCATATATTGTGCTTGTGGACATATATACGAACCTAATCTTTGCTCTCTCTCTAATTGCCTCAAGAGTATTTTGAAGTGGAATTATTCCATTATCAAAAGCCAAATCAGGATCTTTATCACTTCTAGAGGCGTGCGCAACTGCAGCCAATAAAACAACTATATCTGGTTCTTCTTGATCAAATATTTCTTTTATCTCATGTTTGCTTCTTAGATCAGTAACTTTTAATTTTACAGCTGCTTTGCTTAACAAACTTAAACGCTCATCCAGGATCTCTCTGTATAGCTTTGGTTCATGAACGTTATGCTCTGAATCAAGCATGGTTACTAAATTATTAACTTGAAAACTATCGCATATGACCACATCAAACCCTTTGGCAACATATGACAATGCCAAATGATGACCAATAAAACCTGCTCCGCCTAAAAGGATTACTTTCTTACTCATAATGTCTTTATAAAATTTGATATTACTTTTGTTATTTGGTCAATATCATTTGTTGTGAGATGAGGTCCAACTGGCATCGCTATGGAGTGAGTAGAAATCTTTAAAGCATTTCTAATATCAGTTTGTTCAAAGCTCATTTCTCTATATTTGAGGAAATTTGGAACCGGACTAGGATAATATACGCTTGAACCGATCCCGTTACTACTTAAATGATTTTGAAGAGAGGCTCTGTCATGATTAGAATCAAGCAAAAATATAAATGAATAGCGCGAGGAGCCATTAGGTTGCATTAATGCTCTTGAAGCAAGCTCCTCATCTTTAAGATATGTTTGATAATTTTTTTCTCTTTGCTCTAGTATAGAATCTGCCTTTTTCATTTGTTCTAAGCCTAATGCAGCAGGAATCTCAGGCATCCTGTAATTAAAACCTATTTCAGATACATCATATTGCCCCGGACTCAATCTCTCAGTAAATGATCGATCCACTCCAAAAGCTTTCATTAAATCTACGGCTTCTTGGTGATCATCTTTGGAAATAATCATTCCGCCCTCCCCAGTGCATAGCTGCTTTGCTGGATGAAATGAGAAACATCCAAAATCACCAAAAAGACCTACGTGAGTATTCTCATACTTTGCACCAACAGCTAATGCGCAGTCCTCTACTAAATATAAATTATAAGTTGATGCTATATCCATTAGCTCATTCATATTGCAGGGAGATCCATTAAAATGAACTATTGAAATTCCAACAAATGTATCATCAATTACTTCTTTAATTTTTTGAATATCAATATTTCCTGATTCAAGTTCACAATCAACAAAAACGGGAACATTGCCTGACAGCACAATCGCATTTGCAGTTGCTACATGTGTCATAGCTGGACATATAACTTTTCCTTTTTTTGAGGAAGAAAGTATGTGGTGAGCCAAATGAAGGCCTACTGTACAATTTGCAACTGATGATGCTGTCTTTGAACCAGTAAAGGACCGAAAATTTTCTTCAAATTTTTTAGACTTTGTTCCATGAACAAATATACCTGAATCATATACTTCATTAATTGCTTTCAGCTCTAATTCATCTGAAAAATAAGGTTTGGCAAAAGGATAATTCATAAAGGTATCTAAAAATGATTTGATTATATCTTACAAAAGGACAGGTAAAAAGAATATCTGTATATCAAGAGTATTGATCTATAAAAATCTTTGCATTGATAAAGTTAAAAAGAAATTTACTATAGCTATTTTTAAAGTTAGATTGTGAGATTAGATCAAGTATCTTCTCTTTATTTACAATTGAGTATATGGCACTGTCTTCACTAAAAAAACTTAACGTTTCATTAGAGGAAAAATCAACCAATTCTTCAAGAGAAGCATTGAATCCAACTTTTCTATCATTATTGAGAATTATGTCAGGAACAATGCCTCGCATTGCCTCGCGCAGAACTGCCTTTGTTTTTCCTTCATGAATTAGATGCTGAGAGGGAATTGAGTAAGCGTGAGAAAATAATTCTGTATCTAAGAAAGGAGATCTATTTTCGATCGATACTGACATGGCATTTAAGTCATCTTCTTGGAGAATGATTGGAATGGCCTCTTCAAATAATTCATTCAACATTCTATTTCTTAATAAAGAATCATCAAACGATTTTTCATAAAAATCTTCTTGCCAGGACTCATTTAAAAAGTCAGAGAATTGATCATTGTTTAAGTATATATGTCCACGAAATTGAGGGTTGTTGATATATAAGTTTGGATCTTGTAAAAATGGATTTCTAACAAAACTTCCAATTCCTCTGCGCCAATGCTCTACGGCCTCATTCAGTTTGCGTGGAGAATTCTTTAGCGCATGAAAATATAAGTTATTGTGATCATAATATCCTGTAAAAAGCTCATCGGCAGCTGTTCCACTTACAGAAATTTTATAACCATTTTTAGCTACATTTTTTACCAAGGCCCAATGAATATAATATGAGATAGTTGAGATTGGTTGTCCATGAGAACGAATAAGATCCTTAAGATTACTCATAAAATTGTCTGTCTCTAAGGGAATTTTTGTATGTTTTATGCCTAAATCTTTTACTGATTTAGAAACGAGCTCATCTTCCTCATATCTTTTATCTCTACTTATAAGAGTAAAACCATGCACATCATAATTTAGCTCTCTTTTGGCAATTGCTATTAAAGAATTTGAATCTATTCCACCACTCATACAAAATGCTAATGGAACATCAGAACGTGTTCGAAGAATCATGCTGTTAATAAGCTTTTCTTTGGTCCCAATAACTGCTTGATCAAAAGTCATATCGGAATTAATGCTATATGATTGTTTATAATCCCAGTATAATTTTTCTTCTTTTCTGCCGAATAAATCTATCGAAAGCAATGAAGCTTTTTCTAAATAATTTACTTTGCTAAAAAATGTGTCTCTAGTTTTATACAAAGACTTATAACCATTTATTAAATATCTTTTAAGATGGTTAATATTTATTTCAAATTTCTTATTGCAAATTTTTGATAATGCATTTAATTCGGACGCAAAATATACTCCGCTTGTATCTTCGAATATATATAATGGTTTTTCTCCAAATCTGTCTCTTGACAAAGTTAGCTGTTGATTCTTTTTGTTAAAATGCGCAATGGACCACATTCCCTCAAACTTGGAATATGCATTTTCTCCCCAAAATTCAAGTGCCGCAGCTACTACTTCAGTATCTCCAGTTGTCTTAAAAGATATTCCTTTTTGTTTCAGCTGCGATCTCAGCTCTATGAAATTATATATTTCTCCATTAAAGACAATTATTGAATCTTTGAATTGAAAAGGTTGGTTTGAGCGTTCGTCTAAATCAAGAATTGACAGCCTTGTGTGTAAAAGTGTGATGTTCTTATTGCTGGCGTTGAATGAGATAAACCCTTTGGCATCTGGACCGCGATGGCCTAAAGATTCCAAACAAGACTCTATGGCATGATCCTCAACATTGGAATGTCCAATAAATCCAGCTATTCCACACATCTTTATATATGTCTATGAAGCATAAAAGTGGTTGAGTCTATCTTAAAACCAAGTTTTGAATAAAAATTAATAGAGCCGTAGTTACTAAGCTGCGTACCAACGAATACCTGTCTAGTTTTTGGTAAAAACTCATGTATTGCACTAATTATAATTGTCCCTGCACCCTGACCTCTATAAGCAGGATTCATTGCTATAAGATCAATGATTGTGTCTCTATTTTCTTTGTGTATTAACAATAAAAAGCCCTGAACATTATTATTTTCATCTTCAATAACTAAAGTAAGGTCTCCTCTTTTGCCCAAAATATAATTCATAACCCAGTCAGCTTTGATTTGAGAAGCATGTTGATTGCTAATTTGCGGATCAGTATGAAATCTATCTAAAGTGAAACCCTCATAAGCGATTGAAGTTAATGCTTCTTGGTCGTCAATAGTAGCGTGTCTAACATTTAAAATATCTGATTTTTTATTAACCAATGAAGAGATCGGAGTGTGCAACAAAACATTAATATCAATAATATGAAAGTTCTTTTTGATCATATTTGAGACTAATGCTGTTCGATGAGAAGAAACTTTTGAATAAATTAGTGCTGGAGAAATTGGTTTTTCTCCTTCAGCCTCATCGATTGTATCTCGATCATCAGTTACTAAATTAAAGACATTTTTGCCTAGGCGCTCAGCAAGCCATGAATCATTTTGGTATAGCATCTACAATCCTAAGATTTTTTTCAATTGTAACTGATGATGCCATCACCTCAAAAACCTTTTCAGCATTTAGATCAAAAAAAGTATTTTTTATTATTGAGTTGATAAAATCTAGTAATAAATCTCCTTTTTGAGTTGAAGGAAACTTCCCTTTAAGGTTAACCTGTCTTACATCTGGCTCTTTTCCAAAGAAATATTTAGCGCTATTGCAATCGTGAACAAAAGTTCCCTTGGTTCCGTATATTTTTATTTGATGGAAGTGAGGAGTATTGCTGGCAAAATTAGCAGTAAGTTTTATTATTGCTCCATGATCCATTTCTATCAATGAAGTGGAAAATTCTGGGCCAGAAAAGGGCAACCCAAGAGATTGCATTTTAGATGACAAGCCAAAAGAATTTTTTACTTTTAAATTGCATGTCCACATTAATAAATCCAATAAATGAATTCCTCCTCCATGCATCACAGAATAATTATCAATTTGCCCTCGCCAACCATTTTGAATCTTGGGGAACCTTCCATAGTCATATGATCCCTCAGCATAATAAATGTCTCCTAATTCTCCGCTGCTTATTTTATGCATTAGCTCAATAAATCTGGGCTCCTTTCTTAAAATAAAATTAGAGGAGAGCTTTAAATCAGTTGAGTTTGAAAAAGCTGTTCTAATTCTTGAAAGCTCTTCTTCTGATAAACAAATTGGCTTCTCCACAAAAACATGCTTCTTGTTTTGGAGTGCCATAACAATTTGATCCGCGTGAAAATGATCATATGAACAAATTGAAACTAAATCTATTGATGGATCTGTAAGCACTTTAGACGAATCTTCACATATAAATAAATCAGGGTACTTCAAATGAATTTTATGAAGTTTCTTTTCATCAAAATCACAGATGGTAATTTTGTCCACATCATCATGAGATAAATAAGTTTCAAGATGTTTTTCACCAACTCCCAATCCAATAATTCCAACATTCATATTAATTAATTTCTCTTAAAAGTTTATATGTCTCATACCAATTATCAGAAACCTCAGAATATTTCTCGAATAATTTTGATATTCGTTGATAATCTAGCTCTGTATCCACTGACATTTGAAATTCGCCTAAGTTATATCCAGAGGAAAAATTTATAATAGAGAAATATGAGGGGTTCTCATAAACTCCTTGACATAGATGTTCGGTGGACCAAGAATTTAAATTGCTATGCCGCCCTGGTTCAATAACTTTTTTTGAGATGACCTCAACAGATTGACCCTTTGGATAAGATCTAGTCTGTGTATTTGTTGTAAGATCAAAGTTACCTTGAGTGAAAAGATTGACTGCTAAATCGACAATATATGGATCTATGAGAGGGCTATCTCCACAGATTCTTACAAAGCAGTCCTTATGAACACTATTCAAAGCCTCAAACATCCTTAACTGTAAGTTTTCTAAAGGGCCCCTGTAGCAATTATAATTCATAGAATTACAGAATTCATAAATAGGGTCATCGCTTGATTCAGTTGAGGTTGCTACAATAATTTGCTTAATGGTTGATGCTGATGAAACTCTATCATGAATAATTTCCAATATTTTTCTTTTTCCTAAAGGCATAAGAACTTTTCCAGGAAGTCTTTTAGAAGACATGCGCGCATGAATAATGGCTAGCATAAATATCTAAGCCTCTTGATCATTATTGTTTTGGTATGAATTGAGAAAATATTGAAGGCCGGTATAGATTGTAATTAGCATTGCAAGGAATATGAAAAAATTTGCTAAAAACATTATTAACGCATAATCAAAAATTAATCCAAGTAAAAATATTGCAATAGAGAATAATTGAACTGAGGTTTTGGTTTTTGCAAGAAACGTCACTTTTGTTGCAGAAGTTTTAAAATTTCGCGCATTAGATTCACGAAGTGCGCTTATTAAAAATTCCCTCATGAGTATAAAACTAGAACAAATACCTAAAAAAAAGCTATCTAAATAGATGCTAAGTCCGATAAACATGAAAACTATCAAAATTTTGTCGGCAACAGGGTCTAAAATTTCACCTAATTGAGAGGTTAAATTATGCTTGCGCGCTAAAAACCCGTCAAAATAATCAGTCAAGCCTGCCAGAATAAATAGTACAAGACATATAAAAAACTCTTCTGCAAATATTAAGCAAAATAATATTGGTCCAGCTAAAATTCTGGAGTACGTAAGAAAGTTAATAAATAATTTCATTATAAAATTAAATTCTGTTTAATCCTCTCGGCTATTTTAATACTAATTCCAGCAACTGAGCATAATTCATCTAAACTTGCTGCTTGAATTGATTTGATTGATTGAAATCTTTTAAGGAGCAAGGCTTTTTTTTTGATTCCGAGGCCTTTAATGTTATCTAATTTAGATTGTCTTAAGTTCTTATTTTTTTTCTTTCTGTTATTTTCAAGAGCAAATCTATGAGACTCATCACGAATTTGTTGGAGAAGCAAAAATCCTGAGCTATCTTTTGGCATTTCTAGGATGCCTCTTTTAGAAAGAATTGTTTCTGTAGATCTTACTCTTTTCGACCCCTTAACAATACTTAGTATAATCGGTGGATCTTTTATCAAATTAGAAAAAGTACTCAAAGCAGCTTTCAACTGAAGCTTCCCTCCATCAATAAGAATAATATCTGGTAATGGATTGATGTTTGCTTTGTTGATTCTTCTTTCAAGTACATGCTTCACTGAGCCTACATCATTTCCAGATAATTCTTGAGGAATATTAAAAAGCCTATACTTTGATTTTTCAGGCCCATTAGAAGAAAATCTTACAGCTGAAGCCACTGCATCCTTGCCACTGTGATGACTTACATCAAAACCTTCAATGGTTAAATTCTCTTTAACCGTGCCCAAGTATGACATAAGGTCTTTCATAGCAAACAAATATTTGTCAGATCTATTCAATCGGTTATCGATAACTTGATTTGCATTTAATTTACCTAATTTAGCAATCTTTCTTGTTTTTTGATTAATGTTTGATGAAATCGAAATTTTTTTTCCGAATTTTAGCTTTACAGCTTGTTTAATTATAGAAACATCTTTGGGCTTGATATTTAAGATAATTTTTTTTGGCAATGAAAAGCTATTCTGATAATAAGAAAATATTAAACTTTGAAACAAACTATCTATATCTAGCAATTGATTACCTTTAAGATAATGTGTTTTAGTGCCTCTGATCTTTCCATCTCTCAAAGATAATATGCACACTCCTGTGCTATCTAACTTCGATACGCATGTAAAAAAGTCGACGCTGATTAAAGAGCTGTTAAATGATTGCTCTTGATGCAAAAGATCTAAACTTGTAATTCTTTTTTTTATCTCATTCGCTCTTTCAAATTCTTGTTCATCAGCAAGTTTTTGCATCTGACCAGTCATCAATGATTTGGTTTTTTTTCCTGAAGAAGACAAGTAATATTGAGCAGATGTGATATCCCCTTGATAGCTAATCTCAGAAATTAAATTTATACATGGAGCAGAACATCTTTGCATTTGATGCTCGATGCATGGCCTAGATCGATTGTTAAAAGTTGAATCGCTACAATTTCGAACTTGATAAATCTTCTGCAAATCTTTTATTGTTGCTTTTACAGCCTGCACACTAATGAACGGACCAAAATAATTTTTTGAAACAGCATGTTTTGATCTCCTCATGCTAATACTGGGGTATTTGTGATCCATAGAGAAATGTATGTATGGATAAGTCTTATCATCTCTTAAAAGAATATTAAACCGCGGTAAATTTTCCTTTATTAAAGATTGCTCCAAAAGAAGAGCTTCGGCTTCAGTAATTGTTGAAAAGGTTTCAATTTTATCTGTAAGGATTTTAATTTGTTGTGTTTTTCTATCTTTAAAAGATTTACCAAAATATGAAGATACTCTTTTTCTTAAATCTTTGGCTTTACCAATATATATAATTTTATTTTTAGAAAAAAATTTATATATTCCAGGAGTATTGGGAACTTGTTTTAAATCCAATTCCATTAACTAAGAAATTTCTTTGCGATAAGTTTGCCGGCAGCCACTCCATATTGATCAAAAGGATTTATTTGAAGTAGGCATGCAGTAATAAAAACTCTATGCTCCCAAGTTGCCAACAAAAAACCAAGCCCCTCAAGCGAAAGCTTGTTTAAGTGGAAAAGATTCACCGGGGAGTTACTATTTGTTTTTTCAAGCAAATTTGCAGATCCCTTAAAGTCTGAGGATAGCAAGTAAGCTTGCCCTTTTGCTTGAGCGCTTGATAATGGGCTATTGATTGAGGTTGAGTAAATTATATCGGTGCAGAATTCTGCTGTACCCTGGTGCAATAATTGAAAATATGAATGTTGAGCAGTAGATCCATAACCTCCAAATATTGACTGACCAGTTTCTTTAAATATAGATTTAGGATTTATGTTCTTTCCAAGTGACTCCATTTCAAGTTGTTGGATATAACTTTGCAGAGATCGCAATTTCCAATTATAAGAGAGAACCACTCTATTTTTTTTATTTAAAAAGTTACTAAACCACAAATCTGAAAATGCCAATATTTTAATAAATTTTTGATATTGCAAATCTATTTTTGTGCTACCTAAAAGCATTTTATCCGCAGAAAGACCACCCTTTAAAAATTTAGAAAAATTATTTTCTAATGCGGCACTCAAGGAGATGGGTGACCAGATTGAATATCTGCCTCCAACTGTTTCTGGAAATGGGACAATACTATTTTCATTAAAACCCAGAGTTTTTGCTTTTTCTGAGTTGGCTGTAATTACTATTGAATTAG
>Ga0315315_10000272_pt1 | contig 40822 bp, 40 predicted proteins | sample M140m3416metaG_FD_203699 | JGI IMG/M metagenome (GOLD analysis project Ga0315315, IMG submission 203699) | Ammonia-oxidizing marine archaeal communities from Monterey Bay, California, United States - M1 40m 3416 | ecosystem: Environmental > Aquatic > Marine > Intertidal zone | place: USA...
AATTTTTCAAATAATATATCAGGTTGTATAACTTCTAAACCAATATATTTTGTTTTTCGTCCTACATTAAATGATACATATTATGAACAAATGATAGTTTATTTTATTGATTATTTATGTATTCAACGTGAAGATGATTATAAAACTATCAGTCGTAAATTATTACAAACACATGAACATAATCAGCGAATATATAATCCGAATATACATGTATCTATTATAAAAAAGGAGGTGGAATTATTTGATGGTGTAATACCGTTAGTTTCGTATGATACATATACCTATACAATTCCCAAAATAAAACCATTTAATTCTTCATTAAAATATTATATAGAAAAAATTAACGAAGAAAACATTAACTTAATTTCTGATTTTTTCCAAAATTCATTGGATAATAAAACACACAATATATATTTTGATATAATTATATTTATAGAATTAAATAATTTATTATTATTAATAAAAAATAATATTTACCATATTTATTGTTTAAAACATAAAAATAATGTTTTTGCCATATATTTTTTTAAGAATATGAAAAATAATTATGATAATATTGAAGGTAATTCTATACAACTTGTTTCTAGTATAATGAAATGTAAGTCTCCTGAAGTATTCTATAAGGGGTTTATTAATGCGTTGTCAGATTTAAAAAAAACATACAAGGATTTTAAAATATTACTTATAGATAATATTGGTCATAATACTACAATATTATATAATTGGTCACAATATAACAAACAAACACTTTGTCATCAATCAGCGTATTATTTATTAAACTATATATATCCAAATAGTCCTATGTTTAAAGAAAGATGTTTTATCTTATTTTAAACTAATTTATCGTGTGTACTTTGCTGTACGATTAAATGAATCTACTACAAATATTATAAATACCCCTAAAAATGAATATAATATAAATTCTTCTGTTATATTACTTGTTTTTTCGTGTTGCTGCTCTTCCATCATATGAATCATATAATTAATTTTATCCATTAATGAATCATTATTAATACTCATTTTACTATAATATGGTTGATTACTATTCTTCGGATGTTCATAACTAGTAGCGTAATTACTAATATTTATTTTAGGAGTATCATTACTATTATACATAACATTATTATCTTTAAAAGCATTGGATGCTTCTGTATAATCAAATTTAGGAGGTATATAATCACTTTCCTTTCTAGTATCATCAATATCTTTTTTAATATTAATAGATGGAGGATCTATTGGTTTAAAATCTCCTAAACTATTGTTGTTTTCATCAATTGATGTAATTTTATTTAGTAACTCAGAAACTTTTGAATCTCTATTATCATTATAATTTTGCATATCTTCAATGGTAGTTACTGAAAAATCTCCATTACTTGAAGGTACTACACTGTCACTTTTATTTTTAATTGTTTTTCGTAAAGTTGATATTCGTTTATTATTAGTATTTGATGTATTATTCCATATAGATGCAGATGTTAATAAAGACATTTTATATTTACTTAAAAAATATGTAGATATTTTTTTAATTAATTTATAATAATATTAAAAAATAATACTATTATATAAAATGATAAACGTAATAGCTGAATTTATACCAATAATTACTATATTTTTATTTTTATCTTTTACCGATTACTTTCAAGAGTTTAGTTATACTTATTTTGGAAAACTATTAGCAATTCTTATAATTTCGTTCTATACTTATTTAGATATGTATTTGGGTATTTTAGTTTGTTTAATTACTATCTGTTATTATCAAGAAGATTTAACTAGTAATTTACTAAATGATAAATCAAATAATAATATAAATTCAAAATCGAATAATTAATATAAAAAATAAAACTTTCAACGTATACAATAATTATATTTTGTTATAAATATATATAATGGATAAATTATTTAATTATTTACACAATTACGTTCAAAGATTAAATGATAGTAAAATATTTACAGGTGTTATGATCATACTTTTAAATGTTGCATCAAAATTCGTAAACATAAAATTAAGTAAGTCAATGGAATCCTTTTTTAAAAATACATTTAGTAAATATATGCTTGTTTTTACTATAGCGTGGATAGGTACTAGAGATATTTATATTGCTCTTATTGTAACCTTTTTATTTATTATTATGATTGATTATTTACTTGACGACGATAGTATGTTTTACATATTACCAAATAATTTTAAAGAACATTATGTAGATATGTTTGATAGTGAAGAAGATAAAGCAGAGATTACTGAAGAAGATATTAAAAAAGCAACAAAAGTTTTAGAAAAGGCAAAAAAACAAAATCAACCACATTTCGAAAGTTATAAAATTTAAATTATATTATTATCTATAAGTAATATAATTATGGAGGAATTTCCTATTCAAAATTTATCTATTAAAATTACATATAAAATATCAAATAAAGTTTCTAATATTACTTTTAAACGATCTTTATTAGAAACAAGTATATTAAATACTTTATCTTTATCTGAATTACCTTATTTTACAAATGAAGTAGAATATCCTGTAAATTCTATTTCTAATATGTCTTACGATAAGTGTGTAGAAACTTTTTTCAATAAACAAAAATTCTACGATATTTTATTACCACATTACAATTCGGATAATGAATTAAATGATACCATAAAAAATAAAATTGCCCATAAAAACATTATGTTTATGTTAAAAGTATTATTTCCTACCAAATTTCCTGTTGTACATAATTTACATGAATCTTTACAATTAATACATAAGCAAACTTCAACATACCCATTATTTTTTAATCCATTTAAAGATGTACATTATTCTTATTTAAAAATTAACTCAAAAACACATACAATTAGTAAAGTTACATTATTAAATGATATTTTAAATAACCCTTTTTACAATGAATTATTTGTACAGTTTCATAAATTAAATAAATGGAAAGAGAAAAATAAACAAAATTTTGAAAATTCACTATCAAATTATTTTAATGCTAATAAAAAAAAGGTAAATACAGAATTATTAGATTTTATTAAGTACTTAGACAAATACAAAAAAAATAAATCGGTTAATTATAATTTACAAGAATTATTATCTTTTAATACACATTATGACGCTGATAAATTAATACAATTTTTAAATAAAGTATATAATTATTTTTATATGTCTAGTAACTTGTATAAATTAACTCCTTCTGAATTTGACTTATTACGAAGTGATTATAGTATTACAAATACCCATAATGAAATTAATATTTGGGTAGATTTATTTGATCAAAAAATTACTTCTGATAATTTTGAAGATATTAGTTGTAAATTAAAAGAACAAGTTTTAATAAACATCATGAACAAACCCAATAAAAAATACTGGAGTATTTCACAAGACTATTTATTAAGTAAAGACGTAGATGAAACAAAAGAAAAATTTTTATCATTACAAAAATTATTTAATAATATTGTTAACAATGATAGACTATTAAAATCTAAATTTAAAAAATTTACTATTAACAGTGATAGTTTTATTAATTATTTAAATAAACAAGATGACATATATTCCAAAAATTTATTACAAATTATTATATATATAAAAAATAATAGTGATAAAAATATAATTAAACTTATAAATGGTTTAGATAATGAATTGAAAAGTAAACGTACTGAAAAAAGTTTACTTTTTCATCATGTATTAATATCATTAAAAAAATATTATTTAAATAATGGTAATATGAACGGAGGAACAAAAAAGAAAATAATAAAACGACATAATGTAACAAATAAAAAATAAATAACTATTATTTAATAATAAAATGAATCATATATTTTATTATTAAATTACTTAAAAAATTTGGGTTTCTTTTTTGTAAATTTACCTACTTTATTTCCAATATCTTCATCTTCTAGTATTTCATAAATATCACCATTTATTTCATCATTTGTATAGTATAAGGTGCCTTTAATTTCTATTTCAAATACTTCATCTTCCTCTTCTTCTTCTTCTTCTTCTTCTTCTTCTTCTTCTTCTTCTTCTTCTTCTTCTTCTTCTTCTTCTTCTTCTTCTTCTTCTTCTTCTTCTGCTTCTTCTTCTTCTTCTTCTTCTTCTTCTTCTTCTTCTTCTTCTTCTTCTTCTTCTACCTCTTCTTCTACCTCTTCTTCTACCTCTTCCTCCTCTTCTTCTTCTACCTCCTCTTCTTCTTCTACCTCCTCTTCTTCTTCTACCTCCTCTTCTTCTTTATTATTTCTATAATCTGGATTTATAATATGCGTTGAATTATTACTTTCTTTATCTTCCCAGTAACAATTATTACACCTAACATCTTTGTTCACATCTCCATCGCGATATCTGTCTAGTGTAGTATTACATCCTGGACAGTGAATATCTTCTGTCTCTTCTTGTTCTTCTTCTAAATAATCATCCACATTCCAATATTCTTTACGCAACCTATCACTATTATCTTCAAAACACTTTATACATAAGGCAAAATTCTCTTTTACTAAATCGGTTTCTCTAGTTAATTCGATTAGTTCATCATTATCAATCTTATTATCACACAATTCACAAATAGTTTTATCCATTATTTCAGTATCGGTTTCCTTTACATTTTCTTCTTCATTATCCCAATCATCACATTTATACCCTTTATTTTTAAATTCTTCTTCCATATCTTGAAAACACATAGTACATAATACTAGTTCTTCATCTGGTGTAAATGATTCACCTTTATATATGATATGAATAGTATCATTCATAGTATCAATAATATCACTACAATTTTCACAATTTACGCGTTGTTCAGTAACTGATATATTACTTTGAATACATCTTTCATTTTTTAATGAAATATCTTGATCACTTTCTTCAAAAATTTCATATATTATATTTGGTTTTGTTGAATTATCAATTATTTCAATATCACTTTCATCTAATTCAATTATTATTGGTTCCTTTTTTATTTTAATATTTGAATTTTTATTATTTACCTTAAGTTTCAATTTATTAATTTTATTATGCAATTTATTAACTAATAATAATAAAGCTGATTTTTCTAATTTTAATTCTTTCTTATCATTTATTAATTGTTTAACAAAAGGAATATCTTTTAATGCGTTATAATTATTTAATAATTTATTCTGTTTTACCATTTATAAATCATATAATGAAATCTTTATTATTGTTTAACAAATTATTTTATTCCATTCTATAGGAAATAAATCTTTAGTATCGTTATAACTAAGTTTTGGTCCAAACCATAAATCAGGATAGCATACAATAGGTTTATTATTATTAAAGTAAGCACCCCACCAACTGAAAGAACTATTTGCTATAATATTATGATTACATAAACTCATTAACATCATTTGTTTCCAATCATCAATAGTATCGTCTACTTTTTTAAATATTATATTCGAATGTTTACATTTTAAATTATTAATAGTTTCTTCTACTCTTTCATTATCAATATCTTGACAAAAATATAAAATTGTGAAATTATTTACGCCTATTTTTTTAATTATTGTATTGATTGATTTATCATAATAAGATTCAGTCATTAATGGATGACAATCTTGTATTTTAACATAATCTCCTAAACGAAAATGCATACTAACAGTTATATCTTGTAATAGATAATTATATTCTATTTTTAAACTATGTTGTGTTTCATTTAGTTTAATTATATTACATATATCATTATAATATTGGTTAAAATATTTATAACTTTGATAATACCCAAATAAACATATATGGGGATCATTTTGATAACGTGGTATTTTTACATAAGAAAACCCTTTTTCACAATATTTGGGAAATTTACTTATTAATTCTTTGGTAACTGTATTATTAGTAGTAGTATATTGTTTTAAATTCAATAAAAAATTATCCCAATAAGTTTGACGAATGGTACCGGTATTTAATGTATTTGAATATGGAAATAAAAAAGTGTAATTATGCTCTAAACTATATGCCATAGTTACAAATATTTGAAATAATTGATTACCTAAACCCCCCATTAAATGACATGAAATAATAGCTTTACTGTTTGTAAAATCCATTATAAAATATAATATATTATATTATATATATTATATTTAAATCTATTTTAATCCGAAACTTTCTTTAATAATATCATTTTTACTTACACTTTGTGTTTTTTCACTTTGCCTTTTTACTTTATAAGTGCCAAGTTGTGTAGTATTATATGAATTTAATAATATCTCATCATTATCATCATGTAATTCTGGTAATATTCTTGTCATAGGTTTATCTATAACTAATAGCATATGTTGTGTTTTTAATAATTTACGATATTCTTGTATTGTTAAATTACCATAAAACTTATCAAGTAAATAATGTGGATCTGGCGCTGGTCGAATATTGTTTTTATACTCATAAACTTTACTATATATGCTATTTAATAAATGGTATCTTTCAAATTTTGTAGAATCGTCTAGTGATTCTTTCATTAAAAAAGCGACCGCACATTCAGGACGACAAAATGAACCATACCCATATATTTCATTGTCCATCTCATATTTTGGTATGTAACATGATGGATTATCATATTCATATGTACACCAAAAACAAGCAGATTTAATATGTGGATTGGTATTTTTATATAACTGAATTTTTAAATCTTTTAATTTATTATTAATATCTTTTAATTTTATATCTTCCTCATTATTCGCATTATTATTTTTAGATGATTGGCATTTCTCGCAAAGATTATTCATATCAGTTATAGTATTATTAATATACGCATTATTAGTATCTTGTAATCCATAATCTTTATATGTTTGTGTATCGTCTTTGTACGCTTGAATTGTTGGTGGTATATTAGGATTATATAACATTGGATTCATAATATTCGAATCATTGTTAATATCACTTAAACTACATTTTAAATGTAAAATAATATTATTATCACTATGTGTATTATTTATAATATCATCTGTTTTAACTATTAATTTACCACCTTTTGGTTTTCGACCGCGTTTTTTTGGAACACTTGGTACAACCTCAACTGTAATATTATTTGTCAAATTACTTGTTTCTGATTTTGGTTTTCTTCCTCGCTTTTTTTTTACAATTGGTTCAATAATATCAGTCATAATTATATAAAAATAAATTAAAAATTCTTTATATAATTTATTAATTGTTTTTTTCGATATCAAAACGATTTCTATAACATTTTCTACACAATGGAATATAATTATTTGAACCTATGACTACTTGACCTTCTTCATTTGAAATACGATGACTAAATAATGAAGCACCATCACAATTATTACAATTTCCAGTCAATTTTGTTACTTTATCTGCTAATGGAATAATATCTAATATATAACCAAATTTATTTTGATTGAAATCACCATCTAAACCACAAACATATATACTTTTTGTTGTAGTATCTAATATAAATTTAACAAAATCTTGTAGATCCGTAAAGAATTGACCTTCATTAATTAAAATAATATTTGCAGATGTTAATTCTTTACTATTTTTTAATGGTGATAATTCGTTCATACTAATACAGTCTATTTTTTTTCCATCATGTGTAGATATAACATTTGATCCATAACGAGTATCACCAGAATAATTTATTGCTATTGATTCATTTGGGTTTTTGTTGTATTGTTCTATTATTCTAGTTGTTTTACCAGCAAACATTGGACCTAATATTACTTCTAAATAACCGTATTCCATTTTTTATATATAGAATATTATTATAATTTAAAGTCAATTTTTTATAATTTAAATAATTTTGAAATGGAATTAAAAAATTCCTTTTTTATATATTAATGAATAAAAAAAATAACATACCATGGGTTGAAAAATATAGACCAGTAACATTTGATACCATTATATTGGATTCTATTAACAAAAAAATATTTAAAAATATATTAGGCGATGAATATTTTCCTAATTTATTATTATATGGTCCTCCTGGAACAGGTAAAACAACAACTATCATAAATTTAATTAATGAATACCAAAATAATAATATATTTATGAATAGTAATATTTTACATTTAAACGCTTCTGATGAACGTGGTATTGATATAATACGAAATCAGATTTTACAATTTGTAAAAACACAAAATTTTTTTAATATAGGGTTAAAATTTGTAATATTAGATGAGGTTGATTATATGACAAAGAACGCTCAACAAGCATTAAAATATTTATTACAAACATATAATTATAATGTACGGTTTTGTTTAATATGTAATTATATAAGTAAAATAGATGAATCTTTAAAAAATGAATTTATATGTGTTCGTTTCAATCAATTACCATATCAAGAAATATATAATTTTATTCAAAACATTATAGCATCTGAAAAATTAAACATTTCAAAAGAAATTGTTGATAATGTAATACAAATGTTTAATACCGATGTACGTAGTATGATAAATTATTTACAATTAAATCAGAATATAACTACCATACAAAATAATAACTACATTTCAAATAATATTCTTTTAAAAATATATACCCTAATAAAAACAGATTCTTATAAAAATTGCTTAAAATATATAAATAATATTCATCAAACAAATAATATAGATATTAAAAGTATAATAAAACAATTTTTTAAATATATTATACGCGAAAAAAGTGATATTTTAAATACTAGTTTATTAGATGATATGGAAATTATAATACATTCAAACGATAATTATACAGATCAATTTATAAATTATTTTATACATAACTTTCAAAAAAAATTAAAAAATTGAAGAAATATTTATATTGTTTTAAATTTAAACAATATAAAATCAATATGGAAAATGTAGATGAAGAATGGACAAAATTTTTAACAAAACCAAATGATCACGCTGAAATGTTTAAAAAAAATATAAATAGTGATATAGATATTGTTATTCCAGAATGTGAAGAATTGTATATATCAACGCAAACAAAAGTATTATATTTAAATAAAGAAATTGATATATTTAATACATTTTGGAAAATTCCAATTATTAATTATTGGGAACCGGTTGATGGTATTATAAAAAAACAAATGAAAATTATATGTAAATCACCCGAAGAAATAGATGAATATCAATCAAAATTAACTAATATACAATATTATACTGAAAATATACTTAAACAAATTAATACATCTAACGCTAAAGAAACTATTTATAAGGATGAAAGGAAAATTACAATAGGTATTTCCAAAAAAGATATTATGAATTGTCGAGGTAAGGTAAAAAACGCATTTTATAATTGTTTTGCCCTAATTATTCGGTTTAAATATAAAAATGTCTTTAAAGAAATTCATGTTAAAATATTTAATACTGGAAAATTAGAAATACCCGGCGTTTTAAATGATCAATTATTTTCTGTAATAAAAACTATGATATTATCAATTTTAAGAAATTATAACGATTCGGGAATTCATTTTATAGAAAAATCTGGTGAAAATAACAATGTACTAATCAATTCAAATTTTAATTGTGGATTTTATATTAATAGAGATAACTTACACAATATATTAAAATCTGAAAAATATAATATAGAAACATCTTATGATCCTTGTAGTTATCCAGGTGTAAAATGTAAATATTACTATAATAATAATATTATTGATATTAATAATCAAACTGGTCAAATATCTTTAGAAGATCGTAATATGAAATTAAAAGATTTAAACATAAATAAAAAATATACAGAAATATCTTTTATGATTTTTAGAACGGGTAGTTGTTTAATAGTTGGTAACTGTAATAAAAACGTATTAAATGTTGTATATAATTTTATTAAACAATTATTATATAATGAATACAGTAATATTTATGTAAAAAATGACGAAATAACCGTAAAAACTAAAAAAAATAAAATTCGTAAAAAAATAATTCAAGTAACATGTTAAGATTCATTTTATAAGTAATTTAATTTATACATTTTTTTATGATTTATTTGTAAAACAATATAAATAATACGGTATAAGTATTTTTATATATGTCCGCTTTTAGTGAGAATAATAATACAAACAATCAACCTAATACTGAAACGAATAATCGTTTACCAGATAAGAATACACTGTTACATGCTACTAGATTAGCAATTATAGAAGATAAACCTATTATGTTAGATTATTGGAAACATTCATTAGATAAAGAAGTATTAATAGGGGTTAAAGAAAATTCCGAAAAACTCTTAGTAAAAAGTGACGAAGAATATACTAGTCCTATAGTAAAAATATATAAAATAGATAATGATCCTATGGAATACATTATTATGACTGAAAATTCAATTTATTTAGTAGATGGTGGTATTCCAACAAAACGCGTATCATCAAATTAAATCGGTGATCTGCATATCGAACATTTATTACTATATGTTGTTTTCTTTTCCAAACAACATATATAACATTCTGAACATATTTTATGACCACATAATGGTGTAATATAAGTACTACTATTTATATTTTTAAAACATATTGGGCATTCTTCGTCAAAATTATAAAAATCATTTATTTTTTCTGTTAATAAATTGCATTTATTTAATAGTCCAGTTATATCTATTTTTTCATGATTAGTAATATCTATTAAATATTTACATTCATCTAACTTAGGGTATTCTTTAATTTTTATTTTTTTATATTGTGGTTTTATACCGTTATGAATGTAATTATTTACACTATCTTTTAAAGATAACTCATATAAATATTTATCTATGTCTTCCATATTTTGTTATTGTTATTATAATGCTGTAATTATAATAACATATATTCAATTTTTTACACTGATTGTCATTATAAATGTATATATTATATAATATCAATTATATATATCAAAAAAAACACGTTTTTGAGATTCATTTCTATTTTTTTGATTTTTGGACAAAAATAAAATGTCCAATTTTCATTTTTATGAAATAGAATTTCAAAAACATGAAAAAAAAAGTGGGTTCATACTGACATGCTTTAAAACCTAAAAAAATCATTCAAAAAAGTGTTACGATAAAAAAAAAATAAAAAATTATTATAAAATTAGGGGTAAAATCCGTTATCATTTAATGATAATAAATTTTACCCCAAAAAACCCCAAAAAAATAGAAAAAAAATCATTATTAATTATGATAACAAAAAAAAACAAAAATAATTTTTTTGTTACGACGAAAAAAAATGGTAAGTAAATGATAACGGATTTTACCCCTAAAAATAAAAAATTTTTTATGATTGAAATAGATTACAAAAAAATATAAAAAATGAAAAAATATAAAAAATGAAAAAAATGAAAAATGAAAAAATGAAAAAAAATTTTTGAAAAAATAGAAAAATAGAAAAAATATTTGATAAAAAAATAGAAAAAATAAAAAGTTTTGATAAAGGATTTAGGGTTTTTTTATTATCATTATATAAGATAATTATGATAACAAAAAAAACCCAAAAAACCCCTGCTAATTTTATTTGTGAACAATGTGATTTTAGTTGCAGTAATAAAAAAGATTTTAATAGACATATATCAACTCGTAAACATAAAATGATAATGAATGATAATGAGAAAACCCAAAAAACCCCGATAATATTTCAATGTAACAAATGTAATAAAATATACAAACATATGTCAGGATTATCAAGACATAAAAAAATATGTCTAAATAATAAAGTAATAGAAAATGATGAAACAAATATGAGTCTTGATGATGATAATAAACCAGATATTAAATACAAGAGAATATTAACGACAATGATAGATGAGAATAAAGATTTAAAAAATTTATTAATAGAACAACAGCAATATAACGCTGAACAACATAAACAATATACAGAAACTATAAATAATATCATACCTAAGATAGGCAATACAACAAATAACACGACGAATAATCAATTTAATTTAAATGTATTTTTAAATGAACAATGTAAAGAAGCATTAAATATTCAAGATTTTATGAATAATATACAAATATCATTAGAAGATTTAAAAGAAACAAGTAAATTAGGTTATATTGAAGGAATGACGCGTATATTTGTAAAAGCATTACAGGATATGGATATAACAGAACGACCTATACATTGTACAGATTATAAACGAGAAATAGTATACATAAAAGATGAAAATAAATGGGAAAAAGATGATGATGATAATAGTAAAATAAGAAGATCAATACGAGATATTGAAAAAAAGAATATACAATTATTACCAAAATGGCAAGAACAAAACCCACAATGTATAAATATGGGTTCGAAAGAATCAGAAGAATTCATGAATATTTCATTAAATGTGTTAGGTGAACCAGATGAAGATAATATAAAGAAGCAAGATAATAAAATAGTAAAAAATGTATTAAAAGAAGTTTTATTAGAAAAATAAATATTAAATACCATCTTGATTTTCATTTTCATTTTCATTTTCATTTTTTATTTCAATAGTATCAGTATCTTCTTTTTTATCGCATAAATCGTTTATATTATTATTTTCTGTAATAATACTATCGGAAGTAATTGGTTTTAGTAGTTTATTAGTAGTATTATAATATTGAAAATAATAAAGTAAATAATGTTTAATATTAGAAACACAATTAATAATAGAATTATACGTAAATGTAGTAAGTAGTGTATTAGACTCTAAAAATTTTATACTATATAACCAATAAGAAGGTATGTATATAATTGAACCAGGTATAATATCAATATCTATAAATTTAACATTTTGGAAATCATTTTGATATTGTGCTTGTGGATTCCATACATTTACAGATGAATAAAATTCAAAATTATTATAATCATTAATCATATGTAAATATTTATGATTTGTCCATGGAGTCATTTTAATCGTTATTTTACCAGAATTTACATAAATAAAGTGTCTATAATGAGTATGATAACGTAAAGGAGTGTATGAATTAATAGAACCACTTATAATGTCATAAATAGTATTTATAGTAAAATGAGGTTTTAAGTTATAATTATTTTCTTGAAAGTATTTAATTAATTCTGTTTCTTTGATAAAATTTTCATTATTTTCAGTGAAATAAGTTTTTTTTGAATTATTAATAAGATTTAATAAGTTTTGAAAAGGTAATGAAACAGAATCAATGTTATTATTAGAATAATAATCATCGGTATTTTTTATATTCATTTCTATATCTTGGAATTGTTGAAATGTGTTAAAATTTATCATGTTGTTAATATCTGCGTTGTATTGAAATATAATAGGTTGTTTTATATTGCAAATATTATGTAAATGATTATTATTGATATAATCAAGTTCGTAAATTTCATAATCTTCACTAACCTGAGTTTGATGTATAATTTGAATGTAAATAAAGACTAATATAATAAAAATAATAATATGACTAAAAGAATTCATATATAATATACATTTTATATATGAATTATTTACATCATTTTAACTAAAAATATTAATTTTCAGATAAAATTTCAGTATCAGGAATAGGAGAATTATTTTTAGAATCAGGAAGACTAATAGAATCAATAACAATAGAATTCTCTTCAGATGTTATTTGAAGATGTTGATCATTCACATCAGAAAGTACTTGTATTCGTTCATCAACTAACATTTTATTTACATCCATAGTAAAAGATTGTAACTTTATTAATATATTTTTAATCTCATCGATTTCAGAAGCAACAATTTCAAAACGATTATTAAATTCATTAATTATATTATTTAAATCATTTGTATTAACGTAATTATCATTATCTGATGGATTTAATTTATTTTCTAATACTTTAACCCGTTGATCTAATAAAATAATAACTTGTTGCATAGTTAATTTTGGTACCTGTGGTTTAGAATTATCTATTGTCGTAGTGGTGTTACTACGTGGTTGTATTGCTGGAGGAGGTTGCGTTCTACGTTTAATAGCGGCAGCGTTTGATGAACTCATTAATAAATACATTAATATATCTCTAAATATATTACTAATAAATATATTATGCGGACATATCCATTTTAATTGTACTATGAGAATTATAAGGTTCAACCCAATCAATATTGTTTATTGTATAATCATTAATATTATCAAACTTATTATTAATACTAATTTTAGGAAAATTATAAGGACTTCTAGTATGTTGTTCTTTCATCGCATCAATATGATTTTCGTAAATATGTGCGTTACCCATAAAATAAACAAATTGATATGGTATTAAATCGCAATGTTTTGCTATAATATGTGTTAAAAATGAATAAGACGCTATATTAAACGGAACACCTAATCCAACATCACAACTACGTTGATATAATGAACACGATAAATATTTATCTTGATGAACGTTAAATTGAATTAAAACATGGCATGGTGGTAGTGCCATTTCATCAATTTGACATGGGTTCCATGCTGACATAACTAATCTTCGTGATTGTCTACCCTCTTTCGTTTGTAATAAGTTTATAATATTTTGTAATTGATCTATACCTTGATCCGTATAATCTGTTTTACAGTTAATATATTTAGCGTTAAAATGGCGCCATTGATGTCCATAAACAGGTCCTAGATCATTAACTTCATTATTAAATAAATTTCTACTATCGAGGAATTCTCTTGTTGAATTAGCATTCCATATAGAAACCTTTTGATCGATTAATTCCTGATTATCAGTAGAACCTTTAATAAACCACATAAGTTCTTTAAAACAACTTTTCCAAGCAACTTTTTTAGTAGTTAATAATGGTAAACAACCATCTTGTAATGAAAATCGCATATTATAACCAAAAATAGATTTAGTAATACCATTACGAGTAGTTTCCGTAAATCCATTTTTTAAAATTTCATCAATTAAGTTTAAGTATTGTTGTTCTGGATGTTGTTCCATAATATATTATTATAATGATTTTTTTATATATATTTTCTAATAGTTTTCTATATATATATGGACGTTTTACAAGAATCTATAGAACATAATAAAGGATTTTTTAATCATGTATTTTCAACAACTGAAGAATCTACAGCAGAATTATTAAATGTAGTACAATACGCTTCAATGGGAGTAGTACCAATAGTAATATTAAATAAACTAATTCAAAAATTTATTCCAGAAGCAGACATGGAGAAATCTTCATTAGAACTTTTAGCCGAAATATTTTTACAAATATCAGTAATGTTTTGTGGAATAATAATAATTCATCGTATGATAACTTATTTACCTACATATAGTGGTTTCAAATATGAAAATTTAATATTAACAAACGTTGTTTTAGCGTTTTTAATAATAGTTTTAAGTATACAAACAAAATTAGGAATTAAAGTAAATATTTTAGTAGATCGCGCTTTAGAAATGTGGAATGGTTCTGAAGAAGAAGAAGAAGTAAAAGAAGTTAAAAAAAAAATGAAGAAAAATGTTAAAAAACATGTTCCAAGTCAAGCGGATTATTTAGATGATTCTAATGTACAAGATAATACGTTTCCTCCCGCTCCTGTAGCGGAAAGTAGTCAAGTTAATTCTGAAAGTTATAATTATATGTTACCAGGTCAACCATCAGGACCGGTTGCTGCTAATGGTATGTTAGGAGGTAATTTTGGTGCTTCATTTTAAATAAAATTATATATTCAAGTATGTAAATATATAATTACGTTGGGTTAATATTAATAGAATTTACCATATCCATTTTCATTAAAGATTTTTCTAATGAATTTTCTTTTTCTAGATTTGAAAATAAATAATCAGTATTAGGACTGTGTTCATTTTTTTTAATTTGTTTATAAATAATATCAATTTGATCAGTAACTGATTTAATTAAATTTTTATTTTTTATAATTTCAGAATTAGTTGAAATGTTTTCAGTTAATATTGAAATAGCAAAATAAAATAAATGTCTACGTTTTTTACATGATGCGGTTGTGTATTTAATACAAAAAATATTGAAAATAGACAGCATAGTAGTATTAATAAAATCATTATGTCTAGAATAATACAATAAAGCATCCCATAGTATCCAGACACAATCTTTTCTGAATTTATTTTCTACTTTAACAAATTGTCTTGCTTCACAGTAACAATAATTTTTATTTTTATTACATATAGTATTAAAATCAATAATCCATTCATACCAATAGCAAGCATTTCTCATATTTTTTTTTTCAGTAATATTATAAGTAAATTCGTTAATAGCAATAAATAGTTCTTTTGGATCATCCTCTTTAAATATTTCGGTAGCGTATGAAATAGATGGTGCGATAAGTTTTGAATTTATTTGTGTTATATTGTAATCATCTTCTCTTATTACCTTAATTATTTCAATAGTATTTTTTTTATCTGCTAGAGATATTACACAAATAATTTCTGCGAATAATTTACGTATTGTAGCATTATTGCGTATCTGTAATTCGTTTATGTACTCGCCTTGATGGATAATATTTTTAAATACATTATATCTTTTATCTAAATAAGTAATAATTTTAGGATTACCTAAATGAATATATTTACTAAAATACATAATTATATATTCCCATAGATCAATAAAATGACCTGAACAAATAAGTTCAGCGCACCAATAACAAGAGTTTTCTATTTTCATTTTATTTAAATTTTCTATAAATTGTTTTTTTACTTCTGTTTTTTTGTAACCGGAAAAAGAAATACCTTTAAATTCAGAAGTAGTTCTAATGTCGTTAATATTAGTGTTCATGTTTATTATATTATAAATGTAAATATATTATAATAAAAAAACGATATTTATAATTTATTTAAATAATAATTATTCAGTAATAAGACGTGGAACTACATTAATCGTTTGTAGTTCTTGAGATAATAGTTTATATGAGTATGGTATATTTATTTTTGCGAAATCCGTTCTATTATTACATGTTTTACATAAATGTATGGTAACGTCCGATGATGTATACATTTTATTTGTTTTACCATTATTATATGATGCGATCATACCACATTTTTTACAAGTATATACGCTATATTTATCAGAAGCATCATACAATCTATCATGACAAAATCTAGAAATACCATGAGCAATCATAACATCTCTTTCCATTTCACCAATTCTAAATCCACCATCTCTACTTCTACCTTCTGCTGGTTGTCGTGTTAAATTCACCATAGGTCCTATTGAACGACTATGTTGTTTATCGCTAACCATATGTTTTAATCTTTGATAAAATACGGGTCCAATGAAAATAGTGGTTTCTATTTGTTTTCCAGTTAAACCGTTATATAATATTTCATTACCATAACTTTCATAATTTAATTTTTGTAGTTCTTGTGCGATAGTTTTGATATCTAAGTTACCAAAACTAGTACCATCTCCAAACAACCCAAGTTCAAGTAATACCTTACCTAATATAGTTTCTTTTAATTGCCCAATAGTCATTCTAGAAGGAATAGCATGTGGATTTATAATAATATCAGGTTTCAACCCATTTTTAGTAAAAGGCATATCACATTCAGGAATAATATTACCAATAGTTCCTTTTTGCCCATGTCGACTTGAAAATTTATCACCTAAAACAGGTTTGCGTAAGGTTCTTACTCTTACCTTAGCAAAATTATACCCATCACCATTTCTACCTGTATAATTTTTATCTACATATGATTCTTCATTTGTACGAAATGTTTTACTCTGATCTTCATATTTAATTATTTTGGTAGGATCATTACGATTTTCTTTTATAGGAACCGTTTTAGCAATTATAATATCTCGATTTTCCAATAATGTATTTTCAGGTATGAAACCATGTTCGTTTAACTTATCATAATTACCAAATTTAATACCTTTAGTTTTACTAGTATCAGGTTTACAACGTATAATTTCATCTCTAATAATATTTTTATCTTCGTCTTTTTCAGTATGATAAATCGTAGCTAAAAATAGACCTCTATCTAATGAACCTTTATTAACAAGAACACTATCTTCTTGATTATACCCAGTATGAGTCATAATAGCAACGTGAATTTGTGAACCAGATGGAATTTTATTTAATTGAAGTAAATTCATAACTCTAGTATCAACTAGCGGTCTAGTTGGATAATTTAATACATATGCTGTTTTATCCATTCGTTTATCATAATTAGTAGCGTAAACACCCATTGCTTGTTTACCCATAGCACATTGGTACGTATTTCTAGGTGCTTGATTGTGTTCAGGAAATGGAATACAAGAAGCAAGTACGCCAAAAATAATACTAGGATGAATTTCACAATGTGTATAATTAAAGTATAAATTATTATCTTGTAAATATTTATCTTTACATTTCATAGCAATCATCATAGTATTTTGTTCTTCTGGGTCAATATATTCAATTACAGATTCATTTAATTTACAATTAGTTAGTAAATCATTCCAAGAATATTCTTTAGTAGTTAAACGTTCAATAACCGCGTTAGTTATTAATGCTTTATTATTTTTAACTTTTAATATAGGGCGCGTAAGTCTACCTCCATCATTGCATATTGATATTTCTAATTTTTTATAATTAAATATAATAGATGTGTAAATATTAATAATACCCTTATATTTTTTATCTTTCATTTCATTATATAAAGTAACAGGATCGTCAGTAACGCCAACCCAACAACCATTTATAAATACTTTAATACTTTTATCGTTATAATTATTAATATCAATAATATTTAAATCAGTAATATATGGTTTTACATAAGTGTATAATGAAGAACTATTTGTTGGAATAGTTATATGTGCCATATAACTAATATTCTTAACAACTCCGATAGATTGACCTTCTGGTGTTTCTGCTGGACATAAGAATCCCCATGTAGTATTATGTAATTTACGAGGTTCAATGAGTTCACCACTTTTTTCAAGTGGAGTATTAATTCTACGTAAATGACTTAAACTAGAAACATAAGTTAATCTATTAAGAACTTGTGCGACACCTACCTTACTACTATTTGATTGTTTAATACTAAAATCACCAGTAGATAACGCACGATTAATGCCATTTTCAATAGTAGAAGATTTCATAATTTTATAAATATTAGTCATATTAATAATATTACTATAATCTTCACTAGATTTCCAAGAACCAGTATTAATTTCTTTAATAATTTGTTTTTGCATTTCTTTTACTAATTTATTAAAGTAATTACGAAATAAATTATTAAGTAAAGTACCGGTAAGTTCTATTCTTTTATTGACATATGAATCTCTATTATCAGTAGGAATCCATCCAAGACTAGTCTGTAATAATTTATTTGCCATATATCCAATTAAATAAATTTTTTGTTCGTTAGTATGACAATGTGGGAATAAATCATTATTTAATACGTCAATTGTAAATTCTCTTTTTTTACGTTGTCCAGTATTATAATCCATATTTAATGGTGTATACGCGGCCATAGATGTTAAATATTGTATTGCGTCTTCTTGTGTTTTATATTTATTAGCATCAATAATAGAAGCTTGTAAATATGGTAATAATTTAGCACTCTTAACGTTATCTAAATCAAGTAAAATATATTTACAAATAAGTTTATCAGTTAAAATACCCAATGCTCTAAACACAACAAATAATTCAATGGGATTTTTCATTCTAGGAATAGAAATATAAAATCCATTGCCAAAACCATTATTTTTACTAGCAATCATCATTTCAATTTGTTTAGGAGATATACATTTAAAATCAGGAACAGATTTAATTTCAGCAAACCAACTCCATTTTGTTGTTTTTTTACCATCAAAACAATAAATTTTATTTTCAGCAGCGCGTTCTTGTCCTAATACAGTTTTTTCTGATCCTTTAATAATAAAATAACCACCACAATCCATACTACATTCTCCGGTATGATTATGAGATATATTTTTGTTTTGTGATAAAACGCATATTGAAGATTTTAACATAATTGGTAATTTACCAATATTAATTTTAGGTAATACTTTTTCTATTATTTCTTCGTTTTCCATATTATTAGAATTACGAATAACATATTTAATATTTAGATCAACTGTTGTAGTAGAAGCATATGTAAAGTTACGTAATTTTGCTTCTTCGGGAAGCATAATTTTAGTAGCGCCATTATTTTCGTAAATTTGTGGAGGAAAAATTTTAAAATTATTAAATGATATTATAATTTCTAATAAATATTTATCTTTCTCTTCAATATAATCATTTTCAGAATGAATAACTACCGGATTAAACATTTGTATTGTACGTTGTATTTGATAGTTAACGAAATGATTATATGATTCTATTTGATGTCTAACCAAACGTTCTAAGTATTGACCCCTAAAATAAGATTCTATAATATGATAAGGTTCCTCTATATAATCCCCAATATGAGATAATACTTTCTTATCATCTTCATTAATATTTTCTATTTCTTTATTTATTTTATCTAAATTATTAGATAATGAATTATGCATAAATTCTGTAGATTTTAAGATTTGTTCCATTTTAATAATATTTGTATATAAGTTCAAAAATAAAAATATATTCAATTTTTTATTTTTGTTTAATTGAAATATAAATATATTCATTTAATTATAATATAATGAATAATTCAAAAAAATTTATTAAATATTTGGATAGTTATGATAAAAATAAACAATATGATTTTACCGATTATCAATTATTAACAAAAAACATTAATGAAAATTTTTATTTATCTACAAGTCAAAATCCATATATAAATAATAATATGAAAATTAACTTTAATAATATGCCATCTATAGATACGAAGATAGTAGTTAATAAAGTAAAACAGAATATAGATATATCTTTTAATAGTTTAGAAGATTTAATAAAAGTAACTGAATTATATAGTTATAATGAAAATAAAGAATACAATATAGATTTAAAATCATTACATAATATCAAAGATGATTTAAACATATTAAATAGTATGATTGGTTTAACTGAATTAAAACAATCAATTTTTGAACAAATTATATATTTTATGTTACAATTACATGTTGATAATAATACAGATTATAAACATACAATATTATTTGGACCACCTGGTACAGGTAAAACAGTAATCGCAGAAATAATAGGAAAAATATATTCTAAAATAGGAGTATTAAAAAAAAATATTTTTAAAAAGGTAACAAGAGATGATTTAATAGCAGGATATCTTGGTCAAACTGCTATAAAAACTAAAAAGGTAATAAATGAATCATTAGGGGGAGTATTATTTATAGATGAAGCATATTCATTATCAAATGGAGAGAATGGTGATAGTTACTCGAAAGAGTGTTTAGATGTTTTATGTGAATCATTAAGTAATTATAAAAATGATTTAATGGTTATAATTGCTGGTTATGAAAGTGAATTAGATAATACTATTTTTCGTGTGAATCAAGGGTTATCATCTCGGTTTATATGGAGATTTAATATGAATAAATATAATTTTAAGGAATTAATGCAAATATTTAAAAGAATGGTATATAAACAAGGTTGGACTTTAAATGAAGAAGTAGGTGAATCGTGGTTTTCATTGTATTATGATAATTTTAGTAATTATGGTCGTGATATGGAAACATTATTAACATGTGTGAAAATATCACACAGTTTACGTATATATGGTAAAAACAATATTTGTAAAAAAGATATATTATTAATAGATATGAATAATGGAATTAAAAAATATAAAATGAATAGGAAGAATAAAGTAAAAAATATAAGTTCTATGTATATTTAAATTTAGGAAATAGTTATATTTACAATAAGTAAATATATTTATATTTAAAATGAGTGAAAAAAAAATATTAAATATAAATCCTGATTTATTTACATTTAATAGTAATAATAATACTAATAACAAAACTAAAAAAAATAATGTAAATAATAAAATAAAAATAAAATCTGAAGTAAAAAATCCAGAAAAGAATACATTAAAAAAGCGTTCTATATTACGAATGATTAGACAACAACAAAACGAAAAATATGAAAAAATGTTACAAGACAAAGAGACACCAAAACCCACGGTTAATATAAATAATGATTTTAAATCTGAATTTAAAAAAGCAGAGGAATATTTAAATAATTTAACCCAAACAACTACTCGTGAGATGAAGCATAATAGGACAATAAAAAATCATAATAATTTAAACACAAATTATACTAATAATATAGAAACAATAGAAAAACCATTAATAAATGTTAATACCAATGTAAACAACTTAAATGATAATATGAGTAATAGTACAATTATTAATAACGAAAAAATTATACCGGCGAATAATTCGTATGTTATACCAAAATATGGGTGTTTAAAAAATGGTAATTTACCAACATATAGATCATATTTAAATCAAACTAAAAAAAATAATACGAATATTACTGATAATAATATACAAATACCGAATAGAAACAATGATAATATAATTAACAATACTTTACAAAAACCATTGTTATCTTTAATAAATAAAGAAAAGAATTTATTAAAAAGAAATAAAAAACGAAAGAAAATAATTAGAAGAACCTATAAAATAGGTAAATCAAATAATTTAAAAAGGGTATCAGTATTAGTTTCAAATAAAACTATTAGAAATAATACAACTACAAAAAAACAATTATTAAAACAAAAACCGATAGATGAAATAAAAAAATATTTAATTACACACGGGTTCATAAAAATAGGAACCGTATGTCCAAATAATTTAATGCGAAAAATGTATGAAAGCGCTATTTTAATTTGCGGTGAAGTACAAAATCATAATTCAGAAAATTTGCTATATAATTATATTAATAATAATGAAAATTAAAAATGACTGTAATAATATAATAAATAAAATGATTGAAGTATAATTATACAACCTGTTATTAATAAATAATTATGATATAATATAACCTTATTACGTTTTATAGTTACGTTATTATAATTGTTATTATATTTTTCAAAATAATAATCTGAAATGTCTATAAATTGACCATAACCGTTATCGTTAATATCTACAAATTGATCATTATGAATATTCATTAAATAATATATAATTTAATTTATATATTATTACAATATAAAATTATTTTAATAGTATATGTAATGAGTTCAGAAGATGGGATATACAATTATTATTTCAACTTATATACAGAATATAAAGAAAAATATGGAAATAAAACAATTGTACTATTACAAGTAGGAGCGTTTTTTGAAGTATACGGTATAAAAGATATAAAAAATGATTTAATACACAATAATAATATAGTTGTTGTAGATTCAAATAAAAGTAACATAATAGATTTTACAAATATTTGTCAATTAACTATTGCCGAAAAGAAAGCATATATTGATGGGTATCAAATAGTAATGGCGGGTTTTCGTGACTTTTCTTTAGATAAGTATATATCAATATTAACAGATAATGGTTATACAGTACCAGTATATGTACAGATTGGAAGTGGAAAAAATATTAAACGTGAATTGGATACAATATATTCTCCTGGAACCTATTTTTCATGTGATGTAGATAAAAATCAAAAAATAAGTAATAATATTATGTGTGTTTGGATACAAAGAAGTAAACCAATAAAAAAAAGTATTAATGGTTTAATAAATAAAGATTTGTTAATATACGGGTTATCAGTAATTAATATTTATACAGGCGAGTCGTATTTTTTCCAGTATGAAACAATTTTTAATATGATACCGTCAACATTTGATGAATTACAAAGATACGTGTCTATATATTTACCATGTGAAATTATTATTGTATCGGATTTAAATAAAGAACAAATTAACTTAGTAGTTCAGTATAGTGATATTCAATCAAATAGTATACATTTTATAGATTCAGGAGATAAAGATCTATTAGATGTGCGTAATAGCAGTAATCAAAAATATATAAAAGAAATGATTACAAAATATTTTGGAGAAGAATCTTATGATATATGTTCTGATTTTCGAAATTACATAATTGCCTCACAATCTTATGTATATTTATTAAATTTTATAGAAAAACATAGTATAAATTTATTAAAAAAAATCGCGTTACCTGTTTTTTATAATACTTCTGATAGAGTTGTATTAGCAAATCATACATTATGCCAGTTAAATATTATAGATAATGTCTATAATGAGTCTCGAACATATGGTAAATTATCATCGGTATTAACATTTTTAAATAATTGTTGTTCTCCAATGGGAAGACGTAAAATACAATATCAAATTACTAATCCAACATTTAATGAGGAATGGTTACAGCGTGAATATAATATAATAGAATATACATTACGGGAGAACATTATGGATATTGAAAAAATAAGGAAAGAATTAAAACAAATTAGAGATATAGATAAAATAACACGTCAGATTATTATGAAAAAGATTTATCCTTCAACCATTTACGCATTATATTCTAGTATAATGATACTACATAATTTAAATACAAGTATAGAAATAGATAAAGAAATAACAAATTATTTAAAAGATGATGTGAATGAAAAATTAGGTACAGATTATATAATAACATATTTGAATAATTTCTTTGTGATAAACAAGTGTAAGGGTATAACGTCAATGAATAATTTTGATGAAAATATAATTAATGAGGGTGTATGTTTAGAATTGGATGAAATTGTAATAGAATATGAAAATAGTAAATTATATTTTGAACAAATAAAGAATTATTTAAATGAAATAATGCGGAAATACGAAAAAAATCAAAAAACAGATTATATACGTATTCATGAAACCGAAAAATCTGGTGTATCTTTACAGATTACTAATAAGCGTTCAATATTATTAATTGAATATTTAAAACAAGAATACGTAAATATGTGTAATTTATCTAATGAAAAGATTGAGTACAAAGAGAAAATGAAATTATCAGACGATGCTTTATTAACTATAAATGATAATATAAAAATAGCGATTAATGATGTTAAATTTATTAAATCATCATCAACTAATGTAGATATACATATACCAATATTGAATGATACTATAAAAAATATAATAAAATTAAAAAGCAAAATAAATGACTTGATAACAACTACATATATAGATATTTTAGATAAAATGAATCCAATATTAATAGATAAATTAGATTCTATATCAAAATATACAGCTAATATAGATGTATTACAAAATAAAGTATATGTAGCAAAAAAGTATAATTATTGTAAACCAATTATAGATACAAATGCTGAAAAATCGTATGTAGATGTAAAAGATATAAGACATTGTTTAATAGAACATTTACAACAAAACGAATTATATGTTACTAATGATGTTAAATTAGGTAAAAAAGACGATTATAATGGTATTTTATTATATGGTACAAATGCGGTAGGTAAAACAAGTTTAATCCGTGCTATAGGCGTATCAATAATAATGGCACAATCAGGGTTTTATGTACCTAGTACTAATTTTATATACAAACCATATACAGCTATTTTTTCGCGTATTTTAAGTAATGATAATTTATTTAAAGGATTATCTACATTTGCTGTAGAAATGTCAGAATTACGAGTAATATTGAAAATGTCAGATGAAAATAGTTTAATATTAGGCGATGAGTTATGTTCAGGGACGGAAACACAATCAGCAATTAGTATTTTTTTAGCAGGATTGAATACAATGCATGTAAAAGAAAGTTCATTTATTTTTGCAACTCATTTTCATGAAATAGTAGATTATGAAGAGATAAATAAATTAAATAAAATGATATTATTACACATGGAAGTAAGATATAATAAAGAAAAAAATATTTTAGAATATGATCGTAAATTAAAAAAAGGTTCAGGACCAAAAAGTTATGGTTTAGAAGTCTGCAAATCTTTATATTTAGAAGATGATTTTATAGATTTGGCATATAGTTATCGAAATAAATATTTTCCAGACAATAAAAGTACATTAATGTATGATACAACACACTATAATAAAAAAAAAATAAAAGGTAAATGTGAAATATGTAAAGAAACTATTAGCAGTGAAATACATCATTTACAACATCAAGAAGACGCCGATGATAATGGATTTATAAATACATTTCATAAAAATCATAAAGCCAATTTAATATCTATATGTGAAAATTGTCATAAAGAAATACATAAAAAAGACTCAACACTGAATATAAAAAAGAGAAAAAAAACAACAAAAGGATATGTTTTAACAAATGATTAAATAATGAATAATAAGATTTAATCATTTATAATAAAAATTAAAACCTGTCTAAACAGGTAGTTTTAAATATTTTGCCAGTAACTAAATAAGGATCGCAATTGGAACTAGGACGTCGATCTTCAAAATATCCCTTTTGATTTTTGTAATTTTCATTACCAATTCTAATAGAACTGCCACGATCAGCAATTCCCTGAGAAAATATATTATAACTGGCGGTTTCATGTAAACCAGTCATACGCTCTTCGTTTCCAGATCCATAGTACTTCATGTGATCAATATGATTATAAGATAGTTTTTTAATAGCGTCTTGTATATAATATAATCCATTATTATTTGTATCGCCATTTCTCATTCTTAGTGTACTATAATTTGTATGACACCCCGAACCATTCCAATCGCCTTTTAATGGTTTTGGATTAAAATTAATAGTTACATCATACATCTCAGAAACTCTTAATAATATGTATCTTGCCATCCATAAGTGATCACCTTCTTCAATTCCAATACATGGTCCAATTTGAAATTCCCATTGTCCAGGTGCTACTTCGGCGTTAATACCTGATATTTTTATACCAGCAATAATACAAAATTGTAAGTGTTCTTCAGCAATTCCTCTTCCAAATGCGTTATTACTACCTACACTACAATAGAATTGTCCTTGCGTTTTATCATCATTATAACCAATAGGTAAATTAGTATTATTATTAATTATAAAATATTCTTGTTCAATACCAAACCAAGGTTCCTCATTTAATTTTTTTTTAAATAACGTATCTGCCCATTGTCTATTATTATTAGTTAATGGTGTATCATTCGGTGTATATGTATCACATAATACTAATTTATGAGGACCTCCTCTAAATGGATCGGTAAATAATGCTCTAGGTTTAATAATTATTTCAGAATCATTACCCACTGCCTGATTCGTAGAACTACCATCAAAATTCCAATTTGGTAAATCTTCAATAGTATTAATAACTTTATCCATAGTTTTTGTTTTAGAACGTAGTTCGTTTGAACCACCTAACCAAATGTATTCAACGCAGACAGAGTAATTATCCATTAATATATAAAAAACAAAAAACTTTATATTAATTTATTTCATAAATAATTTATGAAATAAATAATTTATTCATTTGAACATTCATCCGGATTTTGTATACAAAACAATTTTAAATTAATTTTCATAGTATCTAATATATATTGTAATTTGTCATAACCAGAATGTATTATTTCTAAAGCCTTTTTAAATATTTCAATTTCAGTTATATAGTCTTCTCCCATCCATTGATTATATGTTTGGTGTGCTCTAGGATTTGGTGTAATTACTTTTAATTTTACACTCTCAGTATAATCTGGAACATAATTTTGAGAACCATATTTGAATGTATTAGGTGGATTATACGTTGTATATACTTCATTTTCTTCACGTGGAATCATAATTATTTTATTTAGACTAGGATCAAAAACCATAACCGTACCCATATCTAAATTATAACCACCACTAGAAATATTACTAGGATCATCATGATATTCAATATCTAAATTTTCTTCATTATTTTTAGTATATGGCATATATTTAGTTAAATTTATTAAATCAGCATTTGTTGTTGCGAATTTATAATCAAGACGTGTAATATCATTAGTAATATCACTACCACTTCCTGAGAATCCCGTCTCAAAACCTTTAATTTTAGCATTATCTATAGCATTATTGGTATATATATCAGATTTTGTGTTAAATCCTTCGGTTTGATGTAACAAAGAAACAATAATAATAGTAAATAATATAATAATTAGAATATTGTTAAACATATTTATATTATCGATATAAAAAAAATAAAAAATTGAATTATATATATAAATAAAAAATACAATTATAATATATAAGATGATTATACCTATTAAATGTTTTACTTGTGGTAATGTGTTAGCCGATAAATATCGTTATTATCAACAAGAGGTCGGGCGACAAAAAATCGCAAATGGAATGAATGTAGATAAAGTGATTTATTTAACAAAAGAACGTGTAGAAAAAACAATAGAAGGACATGTCCTAGATAATCTGGGATTAAATAATGTCTGTTGTAGACGTCATATGTTAACACACGTTGATATTGAATAAAAAATTGATGATTATATAATTATTTTAATTATATAAATAAATTATGAACTGTTTTTTAAAAAAAGAAGAGGTAGAATATGAATTTACAAATATAGAAAAAGAAATTATTAAGCAATTAAAAAAAATATATGGTAATAAGTATGATTATTCGAATGTAAGATATAGTAAATATGGTAAACTTAGACTAATATGTAAAACACATGGTGAATTTACAAGATCTTATAATTCGTTGTTTTCGGGGTCTAGTTGTAATACATGTGATCGCCAAAAAGAATTAGATAGAGTATATAATTATTATATAAAATATTAATAAAATTTTTTTATCTTCTATTTATTTTTATAAAAAAATATTATAATAGTTTATATAATGTTTTCTTTAAAACTAAAAAAATTATGTACGCCTTCTTATATTTATTTAGTATTATCAATTGTTACAATGTTATTAATATATTTACAAAATATCGATAATACTAGTTTATATTGTGTAGGTTCTTACGAATGCGAAGTAGTAAATACTACCTTTATATTTTTAATAAATATTGTATATATTTTATTTTGGACATGGATATTAAATTTAATATGTAAAGAAGGTTATAGTGGATTATCATGGTTTTTAGTATTAGCGCCATATTTACTATCCTTTATTTTAATTGCTTTGCTTATGATTAATAATTAATAATATAATAATATAAACATTTTATATTATTAATAATAATGAAAGTATTAACAGCAGTAGTTAATAATCCGATATTTATTGAGATTCAATACCATACACTAAAAAAATACATGAAAAATGATTATGAATTTATAGTATTTAATGATGCAAAGAATTTTCCAGATTTTACAAATGGCGGAGATGTAACTATTAAAACCCAAATAGAAGATGTTTGTAAAAAGTTAAATATAAAGTGTATTAATATACCAAATGAACAACATAAGATAAATAACTGTGCTGCTAAAAGATGCGCTGATTCAATGAATTATATGTTACAGTATAAATTAAATAATCCAGATAAGTATTTAGTTATTGACAGTGATATGTTTTTAATAGATAATTTTAATATTTCAGATTATGAAAAATATGATATATCGGTTGTTTTACAAAAGCGTTTAAACGGTAAAGTTAATTATATATGGAATGGATTATATTATTTTAATATAAATAAAATGGATAATAAGGAATTATTAAATTGGAATACAAAACCGGGTTGTGATGTAGGAGGTATGATGGAGGAATGGTTAGATAAATTAACAAATAAAAAATATCCAGATACTGATAAAATACGATGGACAGATGAAAAATTTCATACTGATAATATTTATTATATAAAACATTTATGGTCTTGTAGTTGGGACGAGAATGAAATCCCATTGAAATTAAAATCAAATAAAGGATTAATTGAATTTATTCAAAGTGATATACGTAATCAAAAAGGAAAATATTTTTGTGAAATATATGATAATAAGTTTTTACATTATCGCGCTGGTGGTAATTGGAATAACGAAGGAATAGAATTACATAATCATTTATCAAAATTATTAAAAAATAGTTTAGTAGAATAAGATAAAAAATTGAATTAATATATAAATATAAATATACTTTATATATTATAAAATGGAACCAGAAATTTCAAATATTTCATATGATAATGATAAGTATAAATTTACTTTATCGGGAGTAAATACAAGTATAGCAAATGGTATAAGACGTACTATTTTAATGGATGTACCGATAGTAGGTATATTTACAGAAACATATGATAAAAATCAGTGTTCAATTACTAAAAATACCACAAGACTACATAATGAAATATTAAAACAGCGTTTAAGTTGTATACCTATTCATATCACAGATTTAGATGTTTTGCCTGGTAATTATGAGTTGGTTTTAGATAAAATAAATGATACAGATAATAATATTATAATTACAACAGAAGATTTTCAAGTACGCAGTAAAAGTAGTGGTAATTACTTACAAGAGGAAGAAGTGCATAAATTATTTCCTAAGAATGATAAAACCGGTATGTATATAGATTTTGCTCGATTACGTTGTAAAATAGATGATAATATTCCAGGTGAACAGTTATCATTAACAGCAGATTTTTCAATACAAACAGCAAAGGATAATAGTATGTTTAATGTCGTATCAATATGTACATATGGTAATACAATGGATGAAATTAAAATAAATAAGAAATGGGAAGAACAAGAAAATAAACTACGTTCAGAACAATTAACAGATGAAGAAATAAAAATACAAAAAAAGAATTTTTATATATTAGACGCACAGAAGTATTACAAAAATAATTCTTTTGATTTTATTATTCAATCAATAGGAATTTATTCAAATAAAGAATTAGTTAAGAAAAGTTGTTCTATATTAGAAAATAAATTTATTCAATTTATTTTATCTATAGAAAATGATAATTTACCTATAGTAAATAGTGATTCATCAATTGAAAATTGTTATGATATTATCTTAGAAAATGAAGATTATACAATGGGAAATATATTAGAATTTATTATGTATGAGAAATTTTATGAAAAAGAACAAGTATTAACATATTGTGGTTTTAATAAAATACATCCTCACGATATAGATTCTATATTGCGGTTAGGGTTTAATCGTAGTATTAATAAGCAAGAAATAGGTAAATATTTAATATTAGGTTGTAATGATATAATAGAAATAATGAAGAATATAAGAAAATTATTTTAAAATTATTATATATAAATGGATTCAAAACATTTAGAACAAAGTGATAGTAGTGAAAGTGAGGTTAAATTATTAGATAAAGAAGAAGTTAAAGAAGAAGAAGTTAAAGAAGAAGCAATAGTGTTAAAAAACGATGGTTGTTGTTCAAATTTACAAGAAAAAATGGGAGATCAAGATTTCCAACAAAAATTAAATATGTGTATTGCTTTTTCATTAGAATTATATCGTGTATTAATGGGTTCTTTTTTAACACTTTTTGTACCTCAAAGTTGTGATGGAGAATTATGTGGTCTTACTGAAAAATTTCATTCAACTACGTTATATGACGCAGGATTTTCAGTAAATGCTATTACTTTTGTTATAACTATATTGATGTATTATTTCGAAATAAAAAGAGAAAATATGATGATTAATTATTTACATGTAAATGATGATATACCGACAGATAATGATGAAGTAGCAAAAGTATTAGTAAAATTACCAGAAAATAAAAAAAATAAAATATTAAAATTAGATAAATTATATCAACAAACAGGATACGCAAGTATTATTTGTTTTTTGGCAAATAGTATATTAAGTGGTATTATTGTATATAATAATGCTTTAGATGATAAAACAACCACAGTCTTTATAACAAATGTTTTATTTATGGCAGGTAAATTATCAGATGTATTAGCTATAACAAAAACTGATATTAATATTTTTTATTCAGCATATTTAAAACAAAGAGTTCAATATAATGATGTTGATCCAGATAAGATGATTGAGTTAGATGAAAAAAATAAAGAAAAATCAGAGGTTGAAGTATAAAAAATTGAATAAATATATAATTATAATTAATAATTAACTAATTATAATTATGGAAAAGAGGTTAAACAAGAAAATAGAATTATATATTACGCGGTTTAAAGATGATATTAAAAATAAAATTCAATCTTTAAATATAAGCGAAACTAATAAATTGAATGATATTATAGAATATTTATATGATTACGAAAGATTACAAATCATTCAAGATGATTTATCTAAACGTAAAAGAATTAAAAATACAATACCTGTAACTAATAGATGTAGTGCTAAACGAGCAAATAATGAACAATGTACAAGACGTAGAAAAGAGGGTAGTGAATTTTGTGGTACACACGTAAAAGGTGTTCCTCATGGTTTAATATTAGATACTACTAATAGTAAAATAGAAAATAAAGAGGTTATTGCTACAGAAATTATGGGAATTATTTATTATATTGATAATGATAATAACGTATATAATACAGAAGATATAATGAACAATATTAAAAACCCTAGAATAATAGCAAAATGTGAAAATAATTCAGGAATAATAACAATACCTGAATTAGGTTTAATTTAGTATTTTACGTGAAATAGATTCTTTTGTTACTGTATCTCTATTGTTTAATATAAATTCTTGTAATTCATTTGTTTTTGTATCATTTCCATTATAATATTTAGATAAAATTACAAATAAACTTTTTTTTGTAATAGGTTTTTTAACAGTTTTAGTATTAAAACATAGTTGTCCATCTTTTAAATCAAAGCAGTCAATTTGATTTTCTTTCATAATTTCTATTAATGAATTAGATAACATTTTTTTTTCATTTTTTCTTTTATTTAATTCTTGTTTTAAAGTATTCATTTCATTATCAATTCTTACCCATTCTTTTACATTTTGAATTAATATATTTTTGGTGTCATTCATTTTTATATATTAAAGTTATATTTTTATATTAGTTAATTATAAAAAAAATATGTGCTTAATTATTATATATGTATTTTACAAATAATAGAAGTATAACTAATAGTCAAAATAATAATCGTCAATTGAAATTAATGAAGTTTACTTATAATCACCCTCGACCTAATATTATAATAAATAATTCAACTTCGACAACGATTAAAAAACAAGATTCAGATAAACCTGATATGTCATGGGGTAAACCTTATTGGTATTTTTTTCATACGTTAGCAGAAAAAATAAAAGAAGACAAGTTTGATGAATATAAAAAAGATTTAATTCATATTATAATTAAATTATGTCATAATTTACCTTGTCCAGAATGTAGTCGACACGCATCAGAATATTTAAAAAAAAATGATTTTCGTAAAATAAATACAAAATATGAATTAAAATTAATGTTATATACTTTTCATAATACTATAAATAAACGTAAAGGTTATAAAGAATTTACTTTAGATGAGTTGAATACAAAATATAGTAGTGCTAATACAAAAGAGGTAATAGTAAATTTTATGAAATATTGTCCGTATAGAAATGGAAAGTTATCTATGAATGAAATAGATAAAACGAATATAGCGAATTTAACTAGAAAATGGATACAAGAAAATATAAATATATTTTTAGATTAAATATGATAAGGGTTATTAGAAAATATAACATTTTTTAGAAACTTACTGTTATTTAATAGTATATTTGTAATTTCATCTTGAAAGGTGTTTATATTCTCAGAAATAATCAATTGATCTTGATAATAATATTTATAAATATTCACTTTTTCTATAATATCAATTTTTGATATTATAATATCGGTTGTACCTGAAATATTAATTGCTTGAATTAATTTATCTAAATTTAACCAATTAACTATTCTTTTTCTTCCAGTTGTTGAACCATATTCTTCACCGAGTATTCCTAACTGAAATAAATCTTTATCTTCTAACAAAGTTTCAGGAAATAATGGATCAAATCCTACTCGTGTATCATATACTTTCACAGCACCATAAATTTTATTAATAACTTGAGGAGGAAACCCTAAACTACAAGCACTATAAGGTAACGTATTAGATGATGTGATATACGGATAATTACCGTAGTTAATATCTAACCAAAAACCTTGTGCTCCTTCGCATAAAATGCTTCCATATAATTTTTCATCCCAAATAAAGTCATTAAGTTCAGGACAATCAGTAGCGCGAATACCTGTTCTACCATATTTATCGCGGTAACAAGGTGCTATACCTTTCGCGGTAGTACCTAATTTTTTATATCTCTTTATATCTTCTTGAATATGTTCATCGGTTATAATATGTGCTTTGGGAGATATTTTTATTAACGTAGTATCAAAACCATTATTTTCTAAATAATTTATTTCTCTAAAAAAATCTTTAATATTTACAACACAATCTGGTCCTATAATCGATTTAGTATTATAAAATATACCACTAGGAATTAAATTTGTTACATACTTGTTATTATTTATAAAAATCGTATGACCAGCATTATTTCCTCCTGCCCAACGACAAATAAAATCGTAATTATTATTTTTACTTAAATCAGCACTAATTTTTCCTTTTGCTTCATCACCCCACGCTAAACCAACACAGATATCGACACTATCTATTGACATAATTATATATGATTTATATAATTATTTTTATATTATTTATTGTACTAATTTACCATTTTTGTAAACACGACATTTAAACGTTTTTTCTGAAGTTCTTTTACATAATTCATTATTTTTATATTTGGGAAAATATTGTAATTCTGGACTTTTAGTATCTACAATAGTTAGTGCCCACAAATAACCAATTATACCACTTAAAGTATATGTAATTATACTTTGACTGTAACTATAGCAATTTGTTTTATAATTATTCCAATAAATATCGCATATTACTAATAATGAAAAAAATCCTATAGTAGGCCAATTATTAATAATAGAATTATAATCTGTTAAAAATATAGTAGATAATAAATAACTACTAGTAAAACCTATTATAATTTGACCAATAGGTAAAGAAGAAAATTCAGAACCACCTATATTAATAATATCGCATAATTCAGAACTAGTTTCCGGATTAATTGAAGGAATAAAGGAAGAAATTAGATTTCCTAAAGGGATAGTAATTAAAATACTAATTATAATACCGAATAAATATACTACGCCTTTTAAATCGTAGTTAAATATTGATAATAGTGAAAAAAAGCAAACTAATACAAAAGGTGCTAAACGTAAAAATAAATAAAAGAATGTAGTTAAGTTAATTTCCATGATTAATTTATATTATTCATAGAAATTAAATTATTATTTTTTTGTTTTACATTTAAAAGTTCTTCGTACAGGCATAGTACATTGATTATTATTTTCTATACCAGTAAAATATTGTAAATATTTTTGGTTAAAAGAGTTAATAATTAACGCCCATAACAAACCAAAACCAGAACCTAATATAAAACCAAAAAATAATTGTAAATAATTAAAACAGGAATTATTTATATTCCAAATAATATCACCCATTGAAATAACAAATAATAATATTATTATAAACATATTACGGATTAAGAAGTTATTTATAAAAGCAATGTATAAAAAATATGCTAATGAAAAACCTATAGTAATTTGATTAAGAGGAAGAGTATTTGATAAAAAATCAATATGAACTAAATTACATACATCTAGTTTATTATTTAAAAATTTAAATATTGAAAATGAATTCCCTAACAAATTAGTAGTTACCAATGCTATTAATAACCCAATTATAAATACAATACCTTTAATATCAGAATATATAATAGATGATAACATAAAGAAAGATATTATAATTAAAGGGAACAGTAATAAAAATAAATAATTTATTGTTGTTAACATTATATATATAATTCTAAATATATTTATTCAAATACATATGTAAATATTTCATTAATGTTTGTTATTTCTATAAATTTAATATTTTGTATGCTATTTTCATTATTTTTTTTTTTCCATTCAATAAAATCGTGTGAATTTGATTTTGGATATAAAAATATAGTAATACCTGCTTTAATACCACCATTTATTTTATATTCTAAACCACCAATCGCTGTTATATCTCCGTTTAAATTTATTTCACCTGTTATACCTACTGTATTTTTGATAGGTTTTTTTGTTAATAAACTATATATTGCTGTAGTTATAGCAGCGCCAGCAGAAGGTCCATCTTTTGATATTCCTCCATCTGGACAATGAATATGTAATCCCTGACATTTTGTATTTGAAAAATAAGTTAACCATTCAGTTTTTATATTATCATTAATTAAATTCCAAGCAATACTTTTTGCTACATTCATACTTTCTTTCATTACATCTCCCTGTAATCCTGTTAATTGTAAATTTAAAAATACAGATGAAGGATAAAATAAACTTTGAATAGGAATAATACCACCCATACCCAAGTTATTTGCCCATAAACCATTAATAATTCCAATTTGATTTTTATCACAAATTGTTTTAATATGTATTTTATTATGTTTTGTTAAAAATATATTTTCTAAATTATTTTTATTTATATTGATAGGAATATTACTAATGCCGGGTTTTAATAATTGTAAATTAATTTCACCAAATAAATCAAATAAAATTTCTTTTAATTTACGTACACCAGATTCTAATGTGTAATTATCAATAATATACTCAATCATATCATCATCTATAATAACAATATTTTCAAATCCCATCTTTTTATTTATTTCTGGTAGTAAAAATTGTTTTACAATTATTATTTTATCTTTTATTGATAAATTATCAAATTTAATTCTATGTATGCGATCTAATAATACTTTATCTATCTTATCTGGATCATTATATGAGAATATAAATAGAGCTTTAGATAAATCAATATCAATACCTGTAAAATATTTATCTTGAAAACAGTCATTTTGTGTTGGATCTATTAAATGTGTTAATATACCAATAATTTCTTTACCTTGTTCGGTATTACTTACTTTATCTAATTCATCTATATATATTATAGGATTCATACATTTGGATTCCATTAATATATCTATAATTTTTCCCCATGTTGAATTCATATAAGTAAATCCATGACCTTCAAGAGATGAACCATTACAAGAACCGCCAAGAGCAATCAACGAAAAAGGTCGAGAATTATTATTTTCATCTTTTAAACAATTAGTTAAACCTTTTTTTGCTAATGAAGTTTTACCTATACCTGGAGAACCTTCAAAACCAAAACAATAACCTGATTGTTCACCATTCATCCATTGACCTATAACTTTCATTATTTGTTTTTTTGCGAATAAATGACCATATATAGATTCATCTAATATACTTTGAGTATCGTTTATAGTAGTTTCAATTTCTTTTATTTTATTATTTATATTATCAATAGTAGATAAAGAATTTGTTATTGGATAAGTTGTTTTTGTATTTATCGAATCATATATTTTACATATAAACGGTAATATATTTTTAATATTTATATTGAAATACTCTATAATTTTAGATATAAGTACAGATTTATTTGAGTTATTAATTGATACACATAGTTCCTTATTATTTTTTTGAAGAATATTAATTTGTTTAAGTAAATTTATTAAAAAAATCTTTTTTTGATTAATTAATAACTTTTCAACTTTTATTATTATATTATCATTTAAATAATTATTATAAAGAATAATGTTATTATATATTTCTACATTAGTATATTTTCGCTTAGATTTAAATACAAAATTATCAAAGTTGCTATTAATTTCAGTTAATAATTGAAAAAATAATGTATTTATAATATTCATAGTATTAAGTATAGGTTCATGTTTATAACAACCAAAAGGTATTTTTATTAAACCTTCTAGATATTGTTTAGTTTTAAAACACAATTCATCAGGTTTTCCTGTAATTTCTTTTAGTTTAGTAATTGCCTTTTCTTTTATATTATCATTTACTTTTAATAAGTAAAGTTGTTCTTCTAGACTAATTTTATTAACATTAAATTTATTTATAATATCTTGTTTATGTTGTGTTGTAATTTTTATATTTTCATTAAAATATTCTTGTATTTTATGTGGTAAATTAATAAATAGATAATTAGAATCACTGGTATTATTATTTTCAATTAAATCATATAATAATTTGCAAATATATCGTACTTCAGAATCTTCACCATAAATTAATAAATTTATTATTAATTCTCTTTGATTTTTTTTTTCTAATCCTAAAAAATATTTAGTATTTTGCTCAATATTATTATTTTTTAATTTTTTCACTTCTGTATTAATTTTTATCATTTTTTTATATATATCTTCATTACCATATATAAGAAGTTCTTTTATAGTTAATGTCTTTATAATACGTAAAAATAAATCCTTTTCTTTTTGTGTAAATTTATTACATGACGCCAATAATTCATTTTTACGTAATGATATATATTTATTATTACAACATTCTAAAGGTATTTCATTTAATATTCCGTTAATAATTATAGTTTTTCTTAATTTATTATTATGAATGACAAATTGAATACCATTTATATCATAATATAATGAATTAAATGTATTTTCTGGTATAAAACATTCTAGTATATTACTTTTTTCAATAGATGTAATATTTTCACTTGTTTTATTATTACAATAACAATTATTAAAATTTAAATCTGTTATATTGGAATTCCAATTGATAATTTTATATCCAATAGGACTGATATATTTGTTTATTAAATCATATTTTGATAATAGTATATCATCATTAAATTTTAATAATTGATCATCATTACCAAAACATATATATAGCATATCTTCAATGTTTATAGTTCCATAATCTTTAATAATACTAGATAATTTATTGACAATATTTTGTAATTCATTCAATATATTATCTGTATTATTAATATCAATTAAATCATTTATATTTTTATTTATAGTATGCGAGTTATTAAATAAATTTGTTAATGTAGCGTTGGTTGTTAATATATCATTATTACTAAATATACAATGTGATTTTATAATGTTAATTGAATAAGAGGTATTAGATATAATTTTTGAAATATATGAATTTTTTGTAATTAGATAGTCTTTTATTTCTTTAATTTTTGTATTCATTAATAATATTATTGATATATACATTATAAACCAATATAAAAATAAAATATTTACTTTATTAGATGGGAATACCTAGTTATTTTTCTTATATAGTAAAAAATTATTCTAACATTATAAAAAAAATATCTTATTTTTATGATGTTAATAACAGTATTCAGCATTTATATTTAGATAGTAATTCTATAGTATATGATGCTGTAAGTAATATAAAATATGAAGATATTACTGATGATGAATATGAGGACCGAATCATAGAATTTATAATTGATAAAATATTGTATTATATGAATAAGATAAACCCTTTGAAAACTATGTATATAACATTTGATGGTGTTGCGCCATTTGCTAAAATGAATCAACAGCGTACACGTAGATATAAAAATTTATTTATAAATAAATTAAATAATATTGAAAAAAAATGGAATACAGCAAATATCACTCCAGGAACATTATTTATGAAAAAATTAACCAGCAGAATAAATAAACAAGTAGATAAATGGAACAATGAAAAAACAATTAAAATTATATTTTCTGGTTCAGACAAACAAGGCGAAGGTGAACATAAATTATTTCAAATGATACGAGATACGCAATTAACTAGTGATAAATTTGCTATATATGGGTTAGATTCTGATTTATTAATGTTATCTATATTTCATTTACAATATTGTAATAATATTTATGTATTTCGTGAAACACCAGAATTTGTTAAAAATAATAACATAAAAAAATTAATAACAGAGCATGAAGAATTCTGTTTTATGGATATTAAAGAATTTGTCAACACTATTCAAGAAAATATGGAATGTGTTTATAATAATATAAGACGTACTTATGATTATATGTTTATTTGTTTTTTATTAGGAAATGATTTTTTACCTCATTTCCCAGCATTAAATATACGTACACATGGTATTCAAGTATTATTAGATATATATAGATTACATATTGGTAATAATGAAGATAGATATTTAATAACAAAAGATTACAAAATTATTTGGAAAAATGTTAAAATATTAATAAATGAAATCGCAAAAATAGAGCATGAATTAATTTTAAAGGAATATAATTATCGCAATAAAATAGATATTAATAAAATAGATAGTTTGGATAAATTTCATAATATTCCAATAATACATCGTTATATTGAAAAATATATTTGTCCAACTGAAGATAAATGGATGAATAGGTACTATCAAAGTATATTTAATATAGTATATGAAAATAATCAAGTGAAAGATATATGTAATAATTATTTAGAGGGATTAGAATGGGTATTTAAATATTATACTGTTGGTTGTATAGATTGGAGATGGTCTTATAAATATGAATACCCCCCTTTATTTAGTGATTTATGTAAATATGTATCTGATTTTGATATGAAATATTTTACGAATACAGTGAATACATCATATAATAATTATACACAATTAGCTTATGTTTTGCCAAAAGAAAATTTATCATTATTACCGAAAAATATACAACATATTTTATTAACAAATTATAGTTATTTATATCCAGAAAAATATAATTTTATGTTTGCTTATTGTCGATATTTTTGGGAATCTCATCCAGTAATCCCAAGAATATCAAATGAAATTATGAATAAATGGAATAATATATTTGTTTAAATGAAGAATAATTTAATGTAATATTATAAATAATTTATCTATAATATTAATAAGAAGATGGAAAAATATTTTGATCAATTAGTATTAAATGTTCAAGATAATGTAAAAATTGGTTGTGTCGAATTAATTAATGTAGGGGGTACATATAGTATTTGGATATTTACACATTATATATCTAGTCAATTGTACGTAAAATGGTGTGTAAATTGGAGTGTAATGGGATTTATATTTAGTCCTTTTCTAGTGAATACTCCGCATTGCAAAGCATTATTATGGGGAATTAATAATAGTGTAATTAATATACAAAATATGTGGTTATTAATAGGATATTGGTTTATGAATCGAATTAATCCATTACATGAAAACGTAAAAAAAGATTAGTTATTTAGTTATAAAGAGAATAAAAGAATTAATTAAAAACGATGTTATTATTAACACGATCAAAGCGTCCAATAATATTGGTATTGTAAAAATCTCTGATGAAAAGATTGTCATCAATAAAATATTTCGTG
>Ga0315315_10000273_pt1 | contig 40781 bp, 16 predicted proteins | sample M140m3416metaG_FD_203699 | JGI IMG/M metagenome (GOLD analysis project Ga0315315, IMG submission 203699) | Ammonia-oxidizing marine archaeal communities from Monterey Bay, California, United States - M1 40m 3416 | ecosystem: Environmental > Aquatic > Marine > Intertidal zone | place: USA...
TCTTCGAGACGAAACTGCAGCAAAATTTGGAATGGAAACAGGAACTAAGGGGGTTGGTAGAAAAAATCTTGAGGAATTTAGGCAAAAACAAAGAGCGCAACTTGAAGATGCTATTGAAAATAATGACAAAGTCCAAGAGCAAGAGCGGAAGCAATTAAATTTTCTGAGAGTCAAGGCTATTTCCGACGCTCAATTTCAGGCTCAAAAAAATCAACTCGACCGAGATCTAGTCGAGAAAAATAAAACTAATAATGCTGCATTAGAACTCTATAGCAAATCCTTGACGGCAACCGCAAAAGGGCAAATGAAACACAATATGGAGCAAAACAAAATAAACTCTCGACAAAAGCAAGCTCAACTCAACGCACTCAAGACTATGAAGAATGCTTTCATTCAAAAATCTCAAGACACTTCAAGTGGACTTGGGCAAGAAATGAAAAATGTTTTTGAGTCGGGGCAAGGACAAGAGGGACTTGAGAAAATTCTTGGAAAAGGGGGTTTACAGGAATTTAATAACCTCGCTAACGCGGGAGAGCTCGATAAGGCTGTCGCAAATATAGACCCGGAAAAGTTTAGACAAATTTTAGTTATGGTGAATGAGCAAAATCTTTTAAACGACTCAATTAAAAGGTTTTACGAAGCTCAAGATGAGCTTAGGGATAGCGCATTTGAAAAAGCGAAGGGTGAAAAAGATCTTGCTGAAGACAAGCTCGATAATGAAAGAGATATCAATAAAGTTCTTGAAGATAGGGTTACTATTGCTCAAAAACTTAAAGAATTACAAGAAAGCAGGGACACCGGAAAGGCGTTTGCGGATAAATACTCTAGTCTAATGCTAGAAAACCAAGATTTACAAGGGCAAATGTCCCTTGCGAGGATCGGCGGAGGCACTGCTACTCAACAATATAATTTTGCAAGAAATCAAGCTACGGTCGGCTATAATGTAAAAAGAGCGTTTACGGTGGAGGACCGAGAAAATACTGCTCGAAAAAGAATTCAAACAATCATGAAGGGTAGTGGCTTTGAAGAAAATATGGGTGCAGAAAGCATGCATACAATGTCTCCCACCGAATTACTTGCACAAGCAAGACTGCATGACAAGGGCAACGCGGAAACGCTAGGGGAGGGGGTTCATCAGAGTTTAGAATCTCAGCTTGAAAATGTAGAAAAAATGATCCAAGGAAATGGGAAACTGCTTGAGCAAGAAGACGAACGGTTTAAGAATATGCAAGAACTTGTAAAGATCCAGCATGAATTTGTTCATGGACAGGATGCTTTTGCGAACGGCATGCAAATGGCATTCAAGGATGCTAATGATCGAGCCGCTACTTTTAGCCATCGACTTGGAAAAGTTTTGCCCGAAACATTCTCTAAAAACATGAGCGACGCCATGATGAAAGTTATTCGAGAAGGAAGCGATTGGGAGGACGCAATGCGTGGTGCTGCCATAGGAGTCTTGGATCAACTAAACCAAATGTTCACTCAGCAAATAATGGATCAAGCTTTTGGCAGCATGTTTGACGAAGGAGAGGATCCGGCACTTGCTGCAACAATGAGTCTTGACAACGCGATAAGGGTTGATCTAGCAACAAGCATCTCGAACCTCTCCAGCAATATTAGTTCTTTAACAGGAGCAATAAACTCAATGCCGAAAACCTCTGTTGCGAGCCCCAGCGGTATCGATCAAACCGATACGACTAAGAAGACTAACGGTAACTACCAAGGCGGCCCGGTTCGATTAAACAAAGGCGGACAAGTTCCTTCGATGCTCACCAACGGAGAATTTGTGATGGGTAAAGAAGCAGTTTCAAGACTTGGCATTGGAAACATGAACCTAATGAATCAAGGTAAAATTCCAAAATTTAATGAAGGCGGTTTTGCTGAAGGGTTTGGGAATTCACTTGCAAGCGGAGCAGGAGCCATGGCCTCAGGACTTTTAATGAAAGAATTGATGGGTGACCCAGAAGATAATCACAAAAAATGGACTCGACCCAAAGATGCTTTCGAACAAAACCGAGCATGGAAACGTAACAAAATGTCTGCACATTTTATGCGCAACAGCTCGGGTGTTCGAACCGAAGTTGGAGAGGCCCGTCAAGCAAGAGAAAAGGAGCTGCAAAAATGGATCGCCAAACAAGAAGAAAAACAAGCTCTTGGCAGACAAATCGTTGGGATTATCGGAAACGCTGTTACCGCTGGCGCAATGAAAGAATTTGGTAGCGATACAGGCTGGGGAAGCAAAGTTAACGAAGACGGCACCAAAGTTTCCGCTTTCGACAGAGTAGACGCAGGTCTTGGCATAAACCAAATGGGAGCAAAAATGCAAAATTGGGCTTTAGATAAGCAGGGCTACAACGTGGGGGACGGCCCTCACAATTTTGTAGATGACTCAGATTATGCAAAAATGGACGCATACAATCAAAACAAAAAAGACATTGCTCGACGGGACGGAAAAAGCTGGCTTGAAAAAACCATGTCTTGGACAGGTCGTCAAGCTTTGTACTCTGGAGGCAATGTAAGCGGCCCAGCAGGTATCGATAAAGTTCCCGCAATGCTCACAGAAGGAGAATACGTTATCAATGCCAATGCCGCAAGAAAAATCGGCATGCCCGCACTCGAAAAAATCAACGCCGGAAGATTCAATGAAGGCGGCCTCGTTGGCGAAACAACCAAATCATCAGAAGCTTCTTCTGCGGGCGGCATGACCAACAACATCAACATCAGCGTTAATGTCGAAGGAGGCAACGCAAAAGACGGAGCAAAATCAGGCGACTCAAGCGGATCCGATAAGAAAACTAGAATGGATGATCTTAGCAAAAAAATAAAACAACAAGTCGTTATGGTTATCAAAGAAGAAAATAGACCCGGAGGGCTCTTGGGCTAATGAGCTTTTCGGGACATGAACAAGTTTTTATAGTTCAGAATCAGTTGGTTTCTGGAATATCCAACTGCAGCATGTCGTACAACACACAAACACAACCTCTTTATATTGCTGGGCTTGGATACGTTGACAATTTTATTAGCGGCCCAACCGAAGGTCAAGTTGAAGTATCTAGATACATGCTTGGAGAAGATTTTGTAAAAGAAATTGGTGACGAAGATCGTGTTCAAGGCGGCATTATATTTGACAGCGGGCGCAGCGTTGGATTCACTCGCGGAAGATTATTAAATTATAGAGTGAGCTGTAATGTAGGAGAAATCCCCACCGTCGACAACACCTTTAAAGTCTATGGAAATCTTGGCGGAGGAGTCAGTCCGTTTGCGCTCTGGAACGGCAGCTCTGCATACTCACAAGATAGTCTTGTTTCCGTCAAGCGCACCGCCACAGACGGATTTGCTAATGATCTTGTTTACAAATCAAGCACCGCAATCACTGCTCCTGCCGCTGGGGATGTTAATGCAGACCCCGAATCTTCGCCTAACTGGGATGAAGTTTCGATGCTCGACGCAAAAGAAATTTTAGCAAACACATCAAAAATAAATGAAAGAAATTATATTATTCCAACACAAGGAAGTATAGACATTAGTTTTAAAGGTTCAATATATAAAACAGAAACAAATACTTTGAGTGAGTTTGCTGGTGCTAATCCTATACTTGGTTTTAATTATTCAAGGGGTCTAGATTTAGATTCATTATATGCTTTAAGAGAGGAAGCTGATAGTGGTACTCCCATAACAGACTACGAAGCTCTCGATGTTCAAATTATTTATCCAATCAAGACGACATTTGATTTTACTGTGTCTATGGATAATTATAAACTGTCTGATATGAGAGCTTTTTTGGATTATGCTAACTGGGTTAACGGTAGAATAGAACAAGATATTGTTGTTGAGATGAAAGACCCTCAAACTGGAACTGTTCTCATGGAGTACAGTATTAAAAAGGCTAAACTGTTGAGCGAAGGAGTTACCTCTCCGTCTCAACAAGAAGCTACGTTAAATGTTTCCTTCGAGGGCGTTGAAACCGAGGAGTTTTCTCCGTTTTTTGGGGAGTATAGAAATACATCTACTGATGCAATTATATATCGTGCTCAATATTTACAGCTTGCTTCTGTTGATCCAGGAGATGGCAGCGATTGGCGCGGAAATTACGTTGAGGTATACAAAGAAGATTCTTCTAAGTATGTGGAGCTCAGCGACTTACCTGAGTATAAACACGCGCAAGTGGAGACCCGAAGGCAATGAGTCAGTTTGTCAGCTTCAGAGATTGCCTCGTTACAATCGGAGCGTTTCAAGTCTACGCTACATCTGTGAGCCTTGACATGCAAACCACATTGCAAAAAGACGTTCGGTTAAACGGCTTTGATCTTGAGCGGGTCGGCGCCACAGTCAATGATCCTGCGCTGGTACCAACAGATGGAGTAAAGGGAACGCTCAGTGTTGAGTTCGTAGTTTCCAAGCAGCACTTTAGCTACGATGATGTTAAAAATGAAAATACAATCGCAAGCATCTTTGAGTTGAATAAACAAACTTCCACTGAACTTCAGCAATTTGGTAGAGTTGGTAGTTACAGGTTTTTTAATGCTGGTTTGAAGGGGTTTTCTTTTAGCATGAAGCCTTTTGATCTTATTCGTGCTCGCGCAGAGTATGAAATATTTGGCAGCATAATTCAAGTTTCCAAGGAGCTTGATGTAGTTGATAACATAAATCCCGCAGAAGGTTTAAAGAGTTTTGGGGATGTGTCTGTTGATGGAATAAATTTACAGGATGGATCTAGATTTAATGTACAACTTCTTTCGGCTCAATATAAGGTGTCTGCAAATAGGGCTTATAATTTTTCAATACGAGCAAACGAGCATCCTATTGCAAACTACGTGCCTGGAGCTATAATGCCTTATAGGGTGTCTTTGTCAGACATGTCAATCGAGACACAGATAACTTCAAATAAAATTATTCCCGCAGTCAATGAAACAGGTAGAATGCAGCACGGATTTGATGGAGAAGATTTTTCAGAAATAGAAATCGAGCTACAACTGTTCGAGGCAAAAGACGAGAGTGCTGATGGACAGAGCGATTTGCTCGCTAAGTTTGGGTGCGTTGGTCAGGTTACTCAGCAAAGCTTGTCTGCTCAACAAGGTTCGTATTTGAATGGAAATTTTACAGTAAGGCAGGTGATTAAATGAGTTATATATATAAAGGTTTTTGGAGTCCTACGGAGGAATATAAGACCAAGGATCTGGTTAGATACTACTCTTCCGACGGTTACAATCAAACTTCTGACGTTTATAAATGTATTGCCGATGCTCCTGACAAATGGAGAAGAAGACCCAACTATCCTGCGGGCACGATTCTGACGTACAAAAACTTTACTTGGGAGGCAGTCTGGTCGACTGTCACTCCGGCGGCTACTCCAAATTCAAAACAGAGCGTCAGGAGCCCTGAGTATAGAAATACATCTACTAATGCAATTATATCTCGCGCTCAATGGTTACAGCTTCCTTTTTTTGATCCAGACGAACAACCTGACGGTTTCGGGTGGCGCGAAGATTACGTTGAGGTATACGAAGAAGATGCGTGGAGGCGAATTGATACTGCATTTCATTGTCCTTTGAAGAATTTTAGGTATCCTGTTATGAACAACGAAGGCTCTATAATTAGCGCTGTTGAAGTGTTGGTCCAATCTAATGGGCAATATAGGGTTGTTAGTTTTGATGGAGCTAATGAGTATGACGTTCAGACAGGCCTTGCTAGACATGCTGATGCTCAAGAGCTTGCAAGAAGTAATGTATACAATTTCGTATATTTGAATTCGCAAGATTTATCCTCTGCCACAACTGGGTCTAGCGGATGGAGTGGTAGCGTGTATTATTCGGCGGGTATTTGGTCGGGGCCAAATGGGCCAACTGATGAGCTTGAGGTTAACTCTCTGTTTTGGACAAAGGTTGACTCTCTTGACCCTGATTACGATAGCATCGTTAACGCTGGCTGGGGCGATGTAAATACATACGACACCTCTTCTCAGGAATATGGTTCAACCAGTCTAAGAACGCTGGTAGAAGGGCAGTACGGCTCTTCTGATAGCTCTCAAGAAATTTCTTTTGATGAAGTTCAGGGGGAAACTGACTCTGACGCTTATTATATTTCAAACGTACAAAACTACCAAGGCGAATTTGAGAAGTCTACGGAATACCAACAGTTTGACGTCGTTCGGAATCCGCACTCTCATTTATTTTGTTATGCCAGAACAGACATATCTCAACCAGATGATTTTGACAATGGTGATGATCTTATTTTTACAAACGTAACAATAAAGTCTCCTGTGGAAAATGTTCAAAATGCAAGACATGTCGGAACAATAGAGCTTGATCAAGGAAGCTTGCAAGTTAATACTGCTGCTGCCTCCAACTTCTCTCAACTGAAAATAGGTAACGTAATTGATTTTACAAATTCTGCATTAACTCAATCCCAAAATAACCAAAGGTTTATTGTTATCGGCAGCTCTGATTCCATTTTGTATCTTGGCGCTTATGGTTCGCTTGATCCTTCTGAGTTTGGGATGGGCAGTCTAATGGCTCACGAGTCTGGAGTAACGTTTAATGCTAAAAGGCAGTCTGTGGAGATTAATATCAACTCCCCTGACCACGATCTATGGAGTACCGACCAGTTCTTTTTTGACGCGGACTATGGATCTACTGTAAATTTTACCGCAAAAAATAGACATTTTGATTACGGCGACGGATATCAATCTGTTGCCCCTCTTGGGATAAACTCCATAAGAATGGAGATGGACTTAAAATTCTCAAACAGAAGCAATCGAGAAGCTAATTGTATTGTTCATTTTCTTGAAAACAATCTTGGCCAGCACGAAACTGACAAACAAACTCATGAGCTTAGATACGACCAGGGCATTTCAGGTTTCAGGATGGACGGAGATTCTCTTTTCTTTCCATATAGAAATAATGAAAATTTAATAAGAAGATTTTATTGTTTTAGTTATAATCATGATGTAGAAAATGAAGATGTTAATTCTGTACAAGCTAATATAATAAATACTACCTCTTCTTCTCTTGGTGTTGCTACTCAAATGTTTGTCACAAAGGCTGAAGCTTGGTCTGCTGATGAGGAGTACGCTCAGCATAGTGTTGTTTTTTGCCCAGAAAATTTAAAGTATTATTATTCTTGGTCCGAGACTAGAAATAGGTCTTTTAGGCCTTACCTGCTTGAGTCTAATACAAACAATATATCAGGAGCTACATCCGCAAGGGTTACTTCAATCAACAAACACATGTGGACAAGAGAATTTTATTGGAAACCTTCCGTCCCTTTGTCTGTAGAGCATAACACTGCTATTAAGGAATATACTTCTACAGCGTCTTCATATGCTCAATATTTTCCTGAACATAAACAAAACATAAGTAACCTGTCGTTCGAATTAAAGTTTGAAAATAGAAGCGATAATGAAGCTTATGCTATACTTCACTTTCTTGAATCTCATTTGGGTTATTTATCTTTCCTTTTTGTTCCTCCTGCGCCTTACAACCGAAAAAGAAGGTTCTATTGTGAGTCATGGCAGCACACTTATGTTTTTAAAAACAATCATACTATTAGCGCCAGTTTCAAACAGTTCCCTCTGGGGCAGAATACTCCTCTGGATGATGATGAAATCGACAATATAGCCCCCGAAGAAAAACCATCTCCTGGAAAACTTTCTCTAGATTTAGACGTTGATTTTGAAATAAATAAACCCGAAAATTCTGAAGACTTACCTTTAAAAAAAGTAATTTCTCTTAAAAACATTGGGGATAAAAAAATAACCATAAGCTCTTGCACTCTGTCTAATTCGGAAAAGTTTGCAAAGTCTCCAGTAGGGGTTTATAAAAACCAAATCTCAATAAGTGGGAAAACCTATATCCCTGATGGAAGTTATAGTCTTAAAGAGTCTTCGGAGGGAAGCGTTGTCTATGTCGGCGCCAGTAATGCTTACGTTCACGACTCTAGCGGAAGGGTGTTTGCTGATAATATTGATGGCTCGGGACTTCAGGAGAACTTGTATCAAGGCATTGATTCTCATGTCTCTGAAATTATTGACGAGCAATTAGAAATTGGTGCCGGGGAGCAAAGGTTTATCGAGATTTATTTTACAGCGAAAAGCACAGATTTAACGCAGGCCTTGTTAACCTTTGAATACTATTCTGATCCAGCCGAAGAATTTTTATACGAACAAAATCTAACTGGGATAAATGGAGAAAAATATTATCTTGAAGGAAACTTAATACAGCACCAGGGGGAAGTCTGGAGGGTAACCACTTCGTTTGATTCTGGAGCTTCATTTTCTGGCGACCAAAGTAATTTAGTCAAGCATGAAACCTCTGTCGTTTCCACTATAGACGCTTATGTTAACAGGGTTCAGAGCGACGCTCGTAAGTCAGCGTTGTATACTAATTTAAATTTTTCCTCAAACCCAATTGGCGCATCATATTCTTTTAATGATTACGACTTTAGCGATTGCGTAGATTTTTATCGAGATAAAAGTGGAGAAAACTTTTTCAAAAACATACAGGCTAACGCTTCTCATGATTCGTGCGAGATTGCCCTTATTGCTCTTGAGGAAGATTTTATTTCCGTATCAGGATTGCCTTCCCTTGGTGTTGGCCTGTATTTGACTCGGGTTTATTGGGATGGTTCAAAGTATATAGATTACGACACAATTGGAGCAGAGATTGTTGACGAGAATGGGGCTACCGCTTCTGCTGAAAAAGTTATTGAGGGAACAATTCCTAATCCTGGAGCGACTGAAGTGGGCTTCGAGTGGAAATCAAACTCCGTAAATAATGCTCCTGGAATATTGTTGGTTCATTATCCTGAGGGACAGCTTTTTGAGCTGTCCGATAATAAAAAAATAAAGCTCTCTATTGCGCCTTTAGAAGATTTATCTAAAATTAATCTTAAAGGTTATATCGTTCAAAAAAACAACTTGCCTTCTTGCGAATCTATTAATTTGGCTCAAAAAATATCTTCTAGTAGTGAGATAGGCGCTCTTGAACTCGAAGACTTCTCTGAGGTTAACGTTTTTATTTCTGGGGATATTCATTCCTCTTCTGTCGACCGCCCTGCATTAACTTTTGGGGGGCCCTGGAAGGAAGATGTTGTTGTTAATTTATATTTGGGCCGTGCGTTTTGGAAGAATATTTCAACGGGTAAAATTAAAAACCTGTCTGAAGTTATACGAGACGGAATAAATGTTTCGAGTGATTTAAGCGGCCATGCTTTGACTATATTGCCATGCAGTATTAAAGGCTCTGGAGGCGCTGGAGGAAACGCTATGATTACCGAAGGGGAAATATATGAAGCTGGACAACCTGTTGGTTCGAATGAAAATTACATACCCGCTAGCAAGGGCCAGAGCGGCGGAGACGCTATGATCATCGACGGGCTAGAGGAGGACGCACAGGTAAATATATATTTGTTAAGCAAGTCGTCTTTAAGAGCGGGAGGCGGTGGTGGTGCTGGTGGAACATTCAATTCTACGGGGTCAAGAATTAAAACCAGTGGCTTTGTTAACTTTGCCGGCGGCGGAGGAGGCGGAGCTCCAATGGGTGCGCCTGGAGGGTCTGGTGCAAAAGCGGGCTCCAACGCAGGGGGCGGCAAGGGCGGAGAAGCAATTAATAATGATCTCAATCAGAAAACTCATTTGTGCGACGGAGCTTCTGGCGGCAACTATGGAGATTCTGGAGAAAGCATTACGCTTGGTTCGGAAGTTATTCTTGAAGGGGGGCTTCCTGGTGCCGCCATAAAAATTGAGGACGGATTTATTCCTGTTTCTTATTATAAGTACGATCTCTCCACAGGAGGCGCAGCACAAGTTAATGTTGTTCAATTGAGCGGTAGGAACACTCTTGACCTGCAGTGCTTTTCTGGCGAAATAATAGATGTTTAGTTAAACTGGAGTTAATATAATATATGTCTGATTCAAGTAAAAACGTTACCAAGGAGCTGCTAAAAATGCAGCCCGATTCGATGCTGGAATTTTTTGAGATTAACTTTAGCAATATTCAGTCAGATTTTTCTATGCTTGAAAAGAGATATAATGTTAATTTTGGTACAGACGTTGAGCCTGTTTATAGGTTTACTTCTAATATAAATAACACTAACCCTATTTACTGGCAGGGTAGACCTTATCAGCCTCTTCCATGTGACATGGATGGTCTGGAGGCTCCGTCTGACGGAAGGCTTCCTCGTCCAACCTTAAGAATCGCTAATCCTAGCGGCCTGTTGTCTGCAATTGTCGCCTCCAATTACGACTTTCACGGATGCAAGGTAACCAGAAAGCGAACTTTCGCTAAATTTTTAGACGACGTAAATTTTTTAGAAAATCCTACTTTGTATACTGATGTAGATGGAGTTGAGCGTAGCAGCGATAGGAATAAGACTTCTGGTGGATTGAATCCTTTTTCTGGAAAGGCGGATGAAAATGCTCATTTGCCTGAAGAGGTATATTATATACATCGAAAGGTTGTCGAGAATAAAGAGGTTTTAGAATTTGAATTGACTTCAATTCTTGAAATTCATGACGCTATATTTCCCGGAAGAACTTTAATGTCTGACTTTTGTTCGTTTCGCTACAGGCAGCCAGGCACTTGCAGCTATAATGGGTGCCCTGTTGAAAGCCATAAGGGAAAGAGGTTTTCTGAGCATGGTATTTATAAGTTTGAGGATAGAAAAGAGTGGTCAGTCGACGGATCTTACTCTAAGGGGGATTATGTTTCTTGCGCAAGCTTAGCTGAACCTGATACTAAGCCGGTTTTTGTGTGCATGAAAGATCATGTGGCGCCTTCTCCGCTTCCTGCAATTAGTGAGGAGTACTGGTCTTTGGACGCCTGCCCAAAAACTTTAAGCTCGTGTCTAAAAAGATTCGGAGACAAGGCTCAAAACTCTGCAGGCAGCGCATTGAGGTTTGGCGGGTTTCCTTCTGTTGAGAATTATAAAAATGGATAGCGTTCTTGACCTTGAGGTTTTGCAGTCTTGCGCTTGCCACGCTAAGCAAAATTCAGAAACTGAAGCGTGCGGGGTTGTTTTAAATTTTAAACCGAAAAGGTTTTTTGCTTTGCCTAATATTTTGAAAAGCGATCGCTCTTTTCAAGTAACTTCTAGGATCAATTTTATTAAAAGCAAAGTGTTTTGTGTATTTCATTCTCACCCGCTCGCTTCAGCTTATCCTTCTGATGCTGACATTTCTTGCTCTAGTCGTATTGGTATTCCTTATTTAATATACAGCGTGCTTTATGATAATTTTATTTACTTTGACTTAAAAAAGTGTATACCAGTTAAGGTATAAGGTTATGAAAAAGGTATTTTTACATGGTTCTATTTCTGAGGGCGTCGGCGCTGAATGGGATCTGATGGTGGACTCACCGTCAGAGGCAATCAGGGCTATAAATTGTAATACCGATTCTAGATTTTTACAAAACCTTACCGACAGTCATCTAAGGGGAGAGGAGGTTGTGATTCTTAAAGTCAACAAAGAGTTTCGCAAGCTATCTGAAACTATCAATGAATCTGAGGAATTTGATGCTTCATTGTTTGACGATTTTCTTGTAAAGTCTTCGTATGAAATTGATGTGCAATCTGATTTTGATGAGTTACATATCATGCCTAAGGTTGACGGCGAAATTGTTATGGCTACAACCGCAATAGGTGCAATAGGCACTGCTCTGGCTTCTGTAAGCTGGGCGACTGTTGCATTTAGTATGGTTGCGGGCATGATTGTTTCCGGCATCGCTGCTGCAATGTTTCCACCCGTGAAAACCAACGATCAAACAAAAAAAACAAAGTCTTACATGTTTGGGGGTCGAGAAAACATAATGGAACAAGGTGGACCAGTGCCTGTTGGATATGGGCAGTTGAAAATTGGAAGCAGCACTCTATGTTTCTTCGGTCAAAGTAGGTTTTTACCTGGCAGCATTGGTAATGATACTATAGAAAGCTACACCCAGTATCACATTCAAGACATGATTTCTGAAGGACCAATTGGTGGATTTTGTGACATTTCTGGTAATATATTAAACAGTAAAAACGGTGGCAGTGGAGACATAAACTGGGATGATAATCAATTGATAAAATCTATATACGTAAACGACATGCCAATTAAGAACGCAAGCAACGAAATGAATTTAATTCCCGCAGAAGATAATCCTGTGAGGCACCCCATCTTTTCGCTTGGCGGGCCCAATCCATCAACAAAAGTCTCTAGCGAACTCACTATTCCGCCAAACTCTCGGGTTGAATACGAAAGTCGAGGGGCGGGATCTGCGCTTCCTGGTCCAAACGTAGGGATCTCAGGATTTTATCCAGAGTTTGTGTCTACAGCAGATGAAACGGCGGGTTCTAGATGGGGCAATGCAAAAGCTTATACCCACTCTATCACAGACAGGGACACAGGAATGGTTACTCTCGGAATATCTTCAGAGGGCCAGTATCATAACTGGACAGATCAAAGAGTCAGAAGAAGATTTTTTAGCCGCCGTGTGAAAGTTGACAAGGGAACCGATCCTGTTACGATGGCAGTTGCTGTACGCATGTTTGACGGAAAAAAATTTGTTCCACCTATTCTTTCAAGTAACGGAAACGTTTTAGAGGGAGTTGACGATGTTGGCGCAGCTGCAAGCGGTGAGCCGCAGACTACCAAGTATTATATCCAGGGAATATTAACCGACTCTGACGCAAGGCATCGAACCGGCAGGCCGAAACCTGTAGATGCTGATCTTTTTAGGTTTTTTGTTTACGCATTATTTGAAGACGATAGGCAAATTGAGCAGGTTGATGAAGATACCTACAACTTGGGAGGCTTAAATTATACAAGAAAAGAAATGTTGTTTCTGTTTATAAATCGCGCTCAAGATTTCGTGGATTTTTTCTTGAGCTTGATTGGGTATTCTTACTTGGTAGACAACGCTTCTGATCCGGCATTGTTTGAAAACCATACTGCGCAAACCGTGTATTCAATGGGCGGAAACGGTTTGCCTGATGATATTTTTACTATCTATTTTGATCAGAACCAAAGGCTTGGTGGTCAAGGTCAGCAAGGTCATTTGAATCAGGAAAGAAATCCTTCCTTGAGCTCTATCGCTGTTCTTTTGGCAGGACTCAATGCTGAATCTAGTAGATTTGGCAGTAAGCGTATGTTTTTGAGGTTTTATCACGAAGTAATGACCTTTATAAAACACAAGGTTGTTGACGAAGATCTTACTCTTGGTTCCGACGGAATAATATATTCAACAAACAGAAAAGTTTATTACAAGCCCATCGACAGGGTGGAAAAACCCTCCATTACCGAACAAGAGAAGGCAAGTGGGCTGTGGCATTATACTCCACCCGTTGAAGCCGATCCTTACGATGATGAGGAGGAGGATCAGGATGAATACTGGATGGTTGTCAATGCCAGTAAAACCATATCCGAAAGAAGATTCAAACTTTTACCCGAGAATGAACGTGGGGGTGCGAATGGTTATAGGCTATTTCATAAGGCCGGACACATTAAAAACCAAGGAATCGTAACCATCAAAGGAATAACAACTTCTCCAGCTTCTATAGATTATAGTTTTGTTATACCTTATATAGGGCCTGGCGAGGCAATATCTGTTCAGTGTATGAGATGTACGGCGGAAATTACGGATATACAACAAATGTCCACAACCTCCAAGCGTATGTCTTTAAAAACTATTCGACGCCACAAAACGATTGCCGGAAAACTTATGAGATTTGAGTACCCCAATACCGCATGGATCCAGACGTTTTGGGACTCGGTTAATTTTCAACAGAGTCCTAATAGAAATTATTTGGTAAAGCTTAAGAAAGTTGCTGTACCGCAAAACTACCATACAGAAACGAGGAGCTATATTGGCTCTTGGAACGGTCTTTTTAAAGGAGAGCCTGACCCAGATCAAGCAACATCAAGTTCGCATGAAGACAGAAAGCTTAACGTTCCAGAAAAGTTTCTTGAGTGGACTGATAATCCTGCGTGGATATTACTGGATGTAATGCTGAATCAAAGGTTCGGAATTGGCAGGTTTGGGATGACGTTAACCGATATAGATATATGGCATTTATACGCTGCCGCAAAATTCTGCGACGAGCTTGTTGAGACAGGCTTGCCGCTGGAGAATCCAAAAAGATATTTTGAAACATTTAACTATTCCAGAAAGAATGCAGCTCAAACCAAATACTTAGGTAGTAAGAATGAATATCTGCAGCCAGATTCGTTCTTCATAAGAATTTGGGGGAACAAGCTCAAAAACGAAATTCCTCGCGGAATATTTCTTGATGAGTATAACGATTCTGTTGGAGATTCTGGTTCTTCGGTTGGTAAATTTATTGCATTTTTTATGAGCGATGGATCTATTGAGAGAAGAAAAGTGCAGCGTGTGTTAGGTATAAAAAACGAACAAGAAACTCCTGATATAATAATAGACGGCGATAATGTGGAGACTGAAGAAGGCGCGCAATATATTGAATTGTCTGGCCCTACTTTTATGAACAACAGCTCTACCGCGAAGGATACAGGTCGGACTGTTGGTTTTTGCTGTATGGAAAAAACCTATCCACTGGTAGAGCCAAGGTTTTCTTTGAACATATATTATAATCGACAGCAAAGAGCTTTAGAAACCGTAAGAGAACTTGTTTCTCAATTTAAAACTGTCTTGAATTACGTTGGAGGTAGGATTTCATTTTCCACAGAGAAAAAGTCTGAGCCGTTAATGATGTTTACTGACGCTAACGTTTCTGTAGACGGCTTTGGTTATGCGGGAGTAGGAAGAAGTACTCGGGTCACTGCTGCAAAAATTAGGTACCTCGATAAATTTGATGATTATAAATCCAAAGTAGAATACTATGAGGATCCCGGCGGAATTGATAAGTTTGGTTATATAGAAGAGGAGGTTGTTGCGTTGGGCTGCGCTTCCAGAGGTCAAGCCCAAAGGTTTGCTAAGTTTACGGTAGTCGCTCCAACTCTGGAAACTGAATTGGTGACTTTTACGACTGGAATGGAGGGCGCTCTGTTGATTCCTGGTTCAATTATAGAAGTGTCTGATAGCAGAAGGTTCGGAGAAAATGTAAACGGAAGAATTAAATCTGTGAGCCCCGAAGATCACTCGGTAAAAGTGGATAAAATCATGTCTAACTTGAGCTTCTGGAATCCTCAGACTGGGTTAGATGATGATAGGGTTGAGCTGTGTGTTGTTACTCCTTCCGGATTTGAGGATGCAAATAAGTTGACTGAAAAAACTCAATCTCTGAAGGGAACGCCGGAATTTAATGGAGACGATCAGTTAGCATTGATTGCGAACGTGAGAAAAAGTCAGATGGTTTATTTTGATGGAAATATTTCCAGTAACAAGAGGGAGATTGTAGGCCTTGAGAAAAAAGAGCCTTTTTCGGTTAATAAATCTTCTGACTCGATTATTAAAAGCAATCACGGACTGTCTAATGGCGACCGTTTGAGGTTTTCTTCCTTTGGGGTTCTGCCTAAGTATGAGTATTCAGATGGTTCTGGAAACGTTATAGAAGAAAGGTTAAGTGAGCACCTGGAATATTTCGTCGTAGATATTGCTGATAGAGAGGCTTCTAATTCTTCGTTTAAGATATCCAAAACGTCTGGCGGGATAGCCCTAGACTTTATTGACCAAGGGTTTGCCATGAGAAAAACATTTAACTCTGACTCGGCAGTAGACGAGGGCGCAGAAATATCTGGCGGGGAACATTTTTATAAAGTGCGACGCAGGGAAGATGTGAGGAGCTCAACGAGAGAAGCTTTAGATGCTATTATGGTTGGTTCTGTTTGGTCAATCAGGGGATTTAAGAAAGATATATTTTTGAGGCCAGAGTCTGTTTCTAACGAAATTAAAGAAAACTTTATTCTTCATGCGGGCGGTTTAGATGCTAAGCAGGTTAAGGGTGTGAATGGCTCTCGATTCTATTCTGAAAAAATTGGGGATTTTATGCTTTCAGGGTTTTCAGATACTACTGCAGGAGCTATGATTTCCATAAAACAAGTCGGCTCTCGCGGCGATGGATCGGTGTCATCTTCGGGTGGCTTGGGGTCTGTTTTGATTAACACAGCCAAATTCGCCGAGACCAGTCACGTCGATTTAATGACGTCTTTAAGGGAAGTCAAATTGGTTGACGCTTATACTATTGTTGTTACCGAAGGAAACCTTGCTACCACTTTGTACAGATCATCTCTGAATACTGATGTGTTTAGAGTTATTGGAACGTCTCAAGCGGGCGTTGAAACATCAGGCGCTTCAAACGATTTGTATTTGTCTATACGAAATAAAACTTATCTTGTGAGGAAGGATGAGGGTCATCACTATATCCGCCTTACTGGAATTAAGCCCACTCAGTCGCAGGTTGGTGAGTGGGTTGATGATTTAGCGGAATCTACGGTGCCTAATGCACAAGCCCCCACAGCCCCTCCTCAAGACAGTATTGAAATTAGTATTGATGATTTTAGGAACGTGGGAAGAAGGCAGTATAGAATTAATAGTGTTATTGAAAATGGCTACGGAAAGTATGAAGTCAAGGGGTCAGAGTATAATCGAGAGAAATTTTCGATAATAGAAAACGAGATAAGTCTTAACAGACCAACCTTGCCGATACCACCTCAAGTTAGTATGGAAATTCCTTTGCCCCCTAAAGGTTTTAAGGTAAAAGACACAACGTATAGGGGGTTGATCAATGTCTAGAATAAATATTCTTGCAACTTTTAAGATTCGAAGTCTTACGGACTCTTATTTTCTTGTTGGTACATCTGAAACCGGAGATTTTACCAGAAACCTTGGTACGGGAGAGCAGCTTTATGCGGGAGACATAACCCCCCTGCTTGAGGTTGGAGCTAATGGGTTACCCGTTAATGATGGAAAGACGTTGTTAGCTAACCACATTGAAGATGGCGTCTCGGTATCTGTTCCTGTGTCCCTTGGGGAGGAATTTGGGGACTTTATTATTAGGCTATACGCTGAAAATGAATTTGGTATTAGGTCTTCTTTTGTTGAGATCGAACAAAATATTTTACCCGCTGATATAAGTGGGACTTTTCGGTTTCAGTCTTTGGATGTTGGAGAGATAGAGTCTGCGAAACCTTCTTATCGATCGTCCGTAAAAAGACGAGCAAAGAAAACAAGCAACCTTTATATAAAAGAAAGCGAATTCATAGGAAAAAGTTTTCAGCTACAATTTTCTTTAAAGGCTAACGCTCGCTTGGCGGGCAATAAGGCTGGAAGGGTTTCTCCTAGTAATCCAATGTTTAGTCACTTCGAGGTTGAGTTCTATCAGTCTTGGGATGGTACTACCGCAGACGACAGCGGCTTAACTACTAAATTAAATATTCCAAATGATTGGTTGTATAGTGAAGAGAGATTAGGAAATTATACAGACTTTTCAATTTATTTAAATAAGCAATCTATTGTTGATTTGTATAGGCATAATAATATTGCTGATCAAGATAGAGAAATTATACTAAAGATAGTTGGTTATGATGTATTTTATAATATAGATCTTGATGCTAATGGTGATCCTAAGGACGATCATAAGTTTACTGCTATTTCTGTGCTAGAGAATGATAAGCCTAGGTTAGACTCTGCCGACTTTGATTTGTTTGGGCAAAGCCTTGAGGTTAGTGTTCAGTCCTCTGATCCAGATCTTGATCATGGACAGATTAAACTTTTAAAATACAGGTCTGACGCTTCAGGCGGAACGTATAGCCTTCAGAGTTCTGAAAGGGTTCTTGTTCGTAGTATAACTACTGCTATTCAGGAGTGGCATTCTGATACTCATCCTAATTATTATAAATATATTATTGAAGTGCATGACTCTTATGGGTTTGGCTCTTTTTATGCTGTTAGCAACGGAAGGATCAAGAGGGATGTCTCTGGTCACAAGGAATTTTTAACTGAGGAAACCGCTCTTGCTGAGACTCAGGTTTGGAGTTCTTATCTTCAAATAAGAAACCTGCGAGTCGTAGAAAGCGGAGTAACTCAAGGAGAAAATAAAGGAGCTTTTAATGTTAACTGGGAAATTGAAGACTCTTCAGGTAATACAGTAGACATTACAAAAGATCTTGATGGCAATGTAGCATATAAAATAAAATCAAATTATACGGTTAATATTGTTGAAGGCTTTACTGCTAGCCTTGTGTGTCCTGGCGACTACACAGACGACCCTTCTTCTTTTCCTATTAGAGACGCCCAAGATCTAGATTATCTTATTCCTTCTTCGGGAGGAGCAATAAACGGCGAGCCTATTGACGCAACCGTTGGGTCTTCGACCATCGATAAAGATGGAGTGAAAATTAAAGCTCAAAATAAACTTCAGGTTTTTTCTGAAAGTTCGTTCGTTCTTACCAGGGGTCAAAATCAAAACTTATATAGAAGTTGGTTTAATGATCTTAATAAAAATAAAAGAAGGTCAGTTGACGGAACTTTTGATAAGGTTTTGCATGATCCTTTTAGAGTGGTATACGATGCGAGTTACGGAGGTACTATTACTGACTATGATGATGCATCTAAGGAAAGACATGTCGATGCTCAGAGAAAAGTCAAGGTTCGGGTTGAGCTTATAAATAAAAACAGCGAAACGGTTCACCTCATAGAATCGACAGGTTATAATGCTCCTCCTGTGTTTCAGTTGGGAGGGTCTCGAGAGAATTCTGCCACGAACACACAAAGCTTGAACGACCAGGGTAATTCTAAGAATGATAATACTAGTGGGGGTAGTAATCACTCTGCTGTTGATGTGCAGGCTGGCCAAGCAAGATTTGAGCTTCCTCCTAACGAAAGAATACAATACGTTGAGATATTTAGACGCCCACATGTAAAGCCTGATTTAGATGCTGCAGGAAGCGAGACAGATCCAATAACCTGCTATTCAGAAGTTTTTCAAGACAACTCAAACCCACAACAAGGCGGCCATTTTTACAACAAGCAGTCTACTGATTTTTATGTGCTGCCTGACGACGACAACTCTCAGCAGAAAATGCTTTTCAATTATGGAATTAATCCAGATAATGGGGAGCAGCAGTACGGCGGTGGAGACGGGTTTTATGTAAGAAGAGTTTCTTCTCTTGGCAACTCTTCGAAGCAGCCTATTGTTAATGGGATAAACATTGGCTCCACCGAGAACAATACTTCTTATCAAGATTTCCCTCCAATGCTCTGCGAAAATGGTCTGGCTAAAGATACCGTATATGATTACTTGATTGTTCCTTTTGATTTGTTTGGCAGCGGACAAGCAGAATTTTTTGAGGACGTAAAACCTGTTAGTCCTCATAGATATAGTCAGGACGAGCGAGGTGCGATAGGTACCCTTGATTTTGACGCACCATCTGAACCCGTAGGGCTGAGGATTGGCGGCGCTAATAAAACTTTTCAGCTTAACTGGGGCGCTCCAATCGGTACTAGTGATTTAGATTATTATAATTTGTATTATATTTTGGATAATCGTGATCATACTCAAATGTTTCATGGTTTGCAGGGAAGCGATCCTATCACGAAAGGAACAAACACTACAGGTGGAAATGTCCAGGAAGATATAATTAATTTTAGCACAGAAGGATATGTATATGGTGAGTCTGATTTTCTTGAGCAAGATTTTAATTTTAAAGATGCCACTAACGCAGATATAGCATATTTTGATACTAATGCAACCTACTCTAGTGGGGATTTGGTGCAATACAAGCCGTCTATACCTGGCACAAATGACGCCGCAAGCAGGCTATATATGGCTACAACTGCAACGGCCGCGGGTGAATCTCCTGGTTCTGCTTCTACTAAGTGGCAGCTACAACCAAATGTCACAATATATGATGATAGAAATATTATATATAAAGATGAAATTATTGATAGAGTAAGAACTGATACTGTTTTAAATAATGGTACTGGTTCTCATACTTATAATTTAATTTATTATAGCGCTGTTAAAACATATTCTGTAGAGCAAGTAGTATTTTTTAGTAATAAATGTTATAAGTCATTGACTGATGGTAATAAGGGTAACGAGCCTTCCGTTGGTGGTTCAGCCCATTGGAAGCTTGTTCCTGATGTTGAGATTATTGAGGTTCATGTTCCTTCAAATGAAACATCAATAAGTGTTCAAGGTGATTCAAATGCTAGGGGTTATTTTTACTTAGAGTCTGTGGACCGCGCAGGAAATCGAAGTCGACTACATGCCGACCCAATGGCGCCTGGAAGTAAACAAGTTAAAAAAGATCTCGGTAAGCCTACAATAAGGGATGTAGAAAATTTTGAACAAGATTTAAGTAGCGAATTCCCTCACGCTTTAATGCTTCGTCCTGATGATCCGTTTACTATCACTGGATCAACTTTATCTTGGCATGGCCATTATCTTTATAGCGCAGGCCAGGGCTATTTTATAGCAGCAGGAAGCATGGATCTTGAAGAAGAGTTGTTTGCCTCAAACGCGTCAAGGGATCTTGATTCGGTGGGCGGACCGTTCTCGAGTGATCGAACCGACCCTGAAGCAAGCCAGTTCATAAGGCATATATATTTCGACAGAGCTTATGGTTTTAACACTAACCATGCAACTTCAGATAGGTTTTCTACTCACCAAGTGTTTGCTGGTACTAAAACGATTAGGGATATCGAAAGTGACCAGGGACACGGAAGTGATTCTTCTGATTCTGGCATAGAGGAAAAAGACCGAGATACCAAAATTCAATACTCTGGCTATTATCTTTTTTGTACGGGTAATCCTGCTTCTAATACTTATAATGTTTTAAAGGATGACGGTACTGAGGCGATTTCTTTGAGCTCCTCTGCTATTTCGGGAGGCGATATTGTTGACGGAGATAGAATTTCTGTGCTTAATGCAATTATTGATGATTTTAAAACGCCCGCAACTCCTGACACGCCTGGGAATACATCTATTAGAATCGTGCCTAAGGGCCAAGAGCCTACCGTTGGAAACCCTAATCAAAATGGCCTCGGAACTTGGGGTATGCATATTCAAAAAAGTTCTCAGCTTAAAACTGATTCTTCTGACAGCCTTTTTAGTAAAGACGAAAACAATCCCGGCACCTTTCAGATTCTTAGGATAGACCGAGTTCCTGACGGTTCTGGCGGTTTTGAATATTTTAAGGAAGTAAATTTTGAAACATTCAACAACGCGACCATAGGACAAGCCAATATAGCAAACGCTACTATCACCTCCGCTCAAGTTGCCGACCTTTCTGCAGACGTAATTACCGCTGGAATGATTGGGTCTCATAAAATTGAAATAGGAAACTCAATTAAGCCTGTCAGAAACGGTGGTGTTATGTCCGACGAGCAAAAATATATGCATCGAAAGAAAAATCCTGGTGCAAATTTTGATGTTGCTGATGGTAAAAAGTTTATTACGCAAGACGAGTTTGATTTGTTAGGCACAGCGCATCAAGCTTTATTTTTCGACATGACTGAAGAGGTCTATTTCGAAGGAGGCAACCCGTTCTCTGTTGTGGGTTCTCAATATGAGTACGGCTCTATTACTAGCAAGGATTTTGGCCACGATACAATGGGTCGCCCTGGATTTTATATCAGTGGCGATGGTCAGTTTGGTTTTCAAACAACACGAGGCGGATTATATTTAAGAGACGATGGAACTGGTACTCCTGCTGAACTTGTGCTTCGCGGCACCTTGGTACAGGAGGATGCTGATCCATTTGTTAAGATTGAAATGTCTGCAACTAGTCAGTTCGTGTCTTTCGATGAGCACGCTGCTAATCATTATTACACTGGCAGTACCGATTCAGCTGTCCCTGACCCTCTCACTGTGTATGGAACTCAAACGCAAATAATTTCACCATCTGATGGCAGGATTACAATAGAGTATTCTATTCAAAACGCAAGGCATGTTGATGGTTCGCCTTATACCGCTAACGAACTGGAGCTTAGGATTTACCCTGATGGAGATATCGCTAAAGCTGTGAATATAGACGAGGTTGTTCAGCTTGTGGGAAATCAAACACTGGCTCACGAAAGAAAAGCGTGGGCAAGTGGAGGTTCCTACGATCAAGGGGAAATTGTTAAGCACAACGAAAAGTCTTGGGTTTCGAGTGCAGGCAGTAACACGAGTGAGCCTAACGCATCTTCTGCTAGTTGGACCGAGTCTGATCATTATCAAAATCACGATCATTATATAAGCGATAAAGCTTTTGGAAGTTTAACCGCTGAAGAGCAGCAGGCTTATGGCCCGTATCAGGCTATATCTGATAACAGAATGGGAATAATGGGGCTAAACGACCTATCTGATATCAATGAGGGCGGATCAATAACCTTAGATTTTCTTGGGGGAAAGGACGCGACTCCGTTATTGGACGGATTGAATAAAGAGCGAATTCTTTTTACTGGCCAACCAATTACGACTCTTAATGATAATATCCTTGATAATAATGACGTTGCAAGAGACACTTTAGCGGAAATACGAGACGAACTTGAGGAGTTGGATATACTTGATGTTAATGAGGGTCTAACTGTTCCCAACAAGCTTATTCCTGTGGCAGATTCTTATACGGTTGAGTTTATGATTAAGCCTAGAACGCCTGCATGGAGTTCTAGTAGAACATATCTTGCAGGAGATCTGGCTAAATATAATGGTGTAGTTTTTCGAGCTCTGCAGGTTCATTCTTCCGATACAAGTGGGCAGATAGATTTTAGTTGGGATACTTCGGACTCTTATAGTGCTATAACTGACGAGTTTAACGCCATGATCGCTAGCCTTGATAGCGATGCAAGTTCTGCGACATTCGGCAGCTATCTAATGGGCCAAGGGGATTATTGGAGGATTATCCCTAACGAATTTTCATTGGATAGAAAAAAATTAACCATCACAAGAAAAGATAAACCTGCCAACCTTGCTTCAGTTATTCTTACTTCTGATGAAGGTAATGTTATACGGAACGGAGAAAATGACGCAACCATTAATATTTATCCTAAATTAAAATACGGAACTGAAGAATATGATCTCAATGCTCCTGTCGTTGGACTGGATTGGGTTGAATCCATGCGAGAGCAGTTAGCTATTTATGAAGGACCTCCGACAATAGATGACGGCCATAACGAACCTCAGACGACGCACTTTAAGTTGAGAAAGCAATGGCAAAATAATAGTTTTACTTATGGGGTCAGCGATTCGGTTGTTGATGGCAAGAGTACTTTCTTTCTTGTAGATAGACGGGTTAATTATACTTTTGATCCAAGTATATCTATAGATGATTGGGGTCAAGATATTATTGACGGTAAGATTAAAATTCTCGACGAGTTTGAGGTTGTTGATCTTAATGATGGAAAGCCCGCTATTTTAGTTGAAACAGTGAATGCTGATGATCAATTCATAACAAGGCTTCTGGATACTAAGGTTGCCGCACATGATGGATCGGCGCTAGGGCATACAGAAAGACACAAGCTTCAGCCTTTAAATAAAGCTATAGATTGCAAGGTGTCGGTATACGCTCCGACTGGAACTGGCAAGTCTCTTAACACTTATACTCATGATTTTAAATTGTTAATCTCTAACGTTGCTAGGGGTTCGTACGCCACTGCGAGCGATGTATCTTTGGTTAGTTCTGATGGGCAAACTATTTATGCGAATAGCGCAGGCTCTGGGCAGGTGTTTGAGGTTAAGGATGGCTCTCGTGTTATTGGTAAAGCTAGGTTGGATTTAGATTTTGATAATTCACTGCATGTCAGCGAAATAGAAATTAGGGCGAGATTGCTACAGACATATAATCGAACCGTTGAGTCAGACAATTCAACAGTAGATGATAAGGCTGACTCTGTGTCGACTGGCAGCGGCGGCCCAAACAGGTGGGGCTTGGACGATGTGCTTGACGGTGTTAGCGAGGTTTATATAAACACTGCAGAACCTATTGATCACGCAATAAGATTAAATCTGTTGCGCAAAATGATTACTTATTCTAGGCAATATGAAAAGATTGGAGACCTGGATCGAGCTGAAAATATTGTTCCGATGCAAATATTTCTTGGAACTGAAAATGTTTCTGATGAATTTCATGAAGATGCAACTGCGAGCAGTAATACTCAGTTTGAGCTGATTCCTTCAGAAGGTTATGTTGTTGACGCAGCATTCCTGAATGGCGCTAATACTGGAAACTGCTATCCTAATTCAGGTAAAACAGAAGCAAGAAAGCTTATCGAGAGATACACGGTAGGTGCGCCTGTAAGCGGTTCGAGTAAGCCTCTTGTTTATCACCAAGGCTCTAAATGGTTTTTCTTCGAATCTTCCGTATATGTTCATGTTCAAAACGGCAGTATCATAACTGAAAGCCAATGGAATGCTCTTCCTGACGCTGATCCCTCGGATGGCAGCGACTGGCAGGGCAACTATAATAATTATATTGATACAACCCAGGATATTGGCAAAGAATACATGTACTATATTCCCGTGTCTCAGTCTAGGATTGGCGCAGACAAAATAAAAATAAAAACTACTTATACAAAAGTAGGTCAGCCATTGGCCAGAATTGATGTTGGGGATAATACTCCGAATAGAACATATACTGACACAGAAGAACTTCCTGTTGTTGAGATAAACAATGGTTCGAGTACGGTTACTTTGTTTACCGATAATCTTAACGCAGAAATCCCCATAACATCCGAAGGTGCAACTGAAGTTATTGTTACGGTAGATTCTTTAACTTCCACAATCGAAGCTTACATAGGTCTTGATCGGGCCTGTTTAGCTCCAACTTATATTAAAATTAATGGGACTGATTTTACTCTTGATAACACCATAGGGGCCGCTAATGAAAATAAGGACAAAATTAGATGGAACGCAGACACTGCAATATCGAGTTATACTTCTCTAGGATGCTATTACGATACATACGGATATTCTCTCGATATTAGAAATTATGTTCGCGAAATGTCGTCAACATACGAAGGCGGAGGTTCCATGGAGTCTACAATCACCAAGAGAACAGACGACGATATTCCTGCTGACCAGGACGTGAAGTATATATGCCTTTCCGAGCCTTCTGAGCAGCCTTCGTTGCCAGAAGGTTTTCACCTTGCTCTTTTTAATGCTGGTCACCAACTTGTTGCATATGCGGAGATGCCTGAACCCATGAAGCATGGAATTTTTATTGCTAATACCGGAGATGTCGTTCCTGGTATTAGAAAGTACACAACCCAGCAGGCTGGCGAAGGCGGCCACGCAGGAACAAATCTAACTTCTGTTCTTGGCCTAGTCCCAACAGTTCCTAACGATCCTGATTTAGACAATATACCTGACGCAGACGTGTTTAAAGTTAGTCATAAAGTTCTTTATGATTATGTTAATTCTGAATATGGAAACCACAGTCAAAAAAGCATTGATGCTGCAATAACATTTTTTAAGGACGGCACCTCTTCTAATGAAAAATACTTTGATTTTGAAAGTCAGATATCAATCCCTATAGATATCACCGTATATGATACTAAGGACTATTGGAAAACTGACGGAGCTCAAAGTGAAACTGTTAATAAAATAATTACCGCAAGAAAGAGCGGCCCAACTGGTGCAACAACAACATACCGAGGAACTTGGAAAGCGGATGAAACTTATTTTGGAACCAAAGAGCGCCGTGACATTGTATACTATGACGGAGACTATTGGTTGGCTAGGGAGGGTGCCGAAGAGTTTGCTTGGGGGGAAGATATTATTACCAGAAAAACAAACAATAGGACTGTTCGAAGCGTTACGTATCCTAATGGCAACTACGGCTTAGGTTTTACTTCTGAAATATACGAAGGAACTTATCCTCCTGGAAGCAATGAAAACGACACAAACGACTCTTTTGTTCCAAGCGGCAGCTCTAAAATCTGGGCTGAATTTGGTGCTCAGTTTGAATCTGTTTCTACCAACCTTCTTCTTGCTGACGATGTATTTGTCAAGAGAGGTATTGTTACTGGCAAAGACGATCCGTACCAGGGGTTTGTTGCGAGCCAGCTGTCTGATTCAAGTTTTACTCCTGGGGCTGGCGGAATAAAAGTTGATTTAAATTCATCAATAGGAGGTTCCTATCCTGTTGCCGTGATTGATCCTGGAACATCCTCTGGTTATGATGACAGGGAGGCTAATGCAAACCAGGCCGCATTAAGAAATATAACTGAAGTTAATGGGGTTACCTTGCAGTATTTTATTGACCCTAATGACCCTGATAATACTGATAAGTTCTCTTCCACGACAGCACAAGGTCTCGACCCCAAGCCTCACGTTACCACTTGGAAGATTCCATACGTAAGAGAGCCTGGCTTTTATTTGGGTTATCACGATCTAAGACTGTGTCCTGATGGCATTTTTAATGACCCCAACAACCCTATTACATATGCGGACGGCAGCACGTTTAATGTTCCTAACGCTTTGCCAATGCTTGAGTTGTATAGTCCTACCGGCAACTTTGTTCGTTGGAACGGGTTAAGACTTGAGCTGTTTGGTTCCGTTATTAATGGCTCAATAAATGATAGCGGCACAATATCAATCGGGGTCGGAACGGATCATGCAATTAATCATGTTGGGTTTAGTAACGACAAGTTGCTTGGTGGTCAAATATTCTGCGGTGGCGGCGTTGCTAACTATATCACTGACACAAAAGATAATTTATGTTCCACTATCACTGGTGGCGCACACAATAGTTTGTTTGGTAAGTTTTCTTTTATTGGTTCTGGTTATGGTAATTATATTTTAGATAATGATTTTTCATTTATTGGTTCTGGTTTTGCTAATGGTATATTAAATACAGATGGTAAAACAGATTCTTTTAATGCTATATTAAGTGGTAGAGCAAATAAGATTGTGAATTCTGATCATGGTGTTATTGGAACTGGGTTTGGTAATGTAATAAGTAAAAGTGACTACGGAAGCATTTTGAATGGACAAGGTAATGTCATAGGATCTGGTGATGTTAGTACTCAAGCGTGGAAGGATCAAACCTTGGGTAATAATGCTGCTAACGATACTTACGGAATGAACCCCGCCTCCGGGGCAGGCCACCTGCCTGCTTCTCCTTGGTCTTCTGAAGTTATTGTTGATATTAGCCGCGATTACAGAGCAAGACTCATTCAGTCAAACTATTTCGCTGAGTGGAATAGTGCATATCCCAGCACTCATGCTTGGTATGGCAATTTGTGGGGAACACACGAGGCGTATCAAATGGCAAATACAGCAACTAGCCCAATGTATAAACAAATGATTCTTGAGTTGGTTAACGGAGCTCAAAGAGCAAGCTTGACATTTCCAACCGATGCTTGGCTTGCTGATTATAGTGATCCAAATAAGGATCCTTACTTGGAAGCCGGAGATCATCCATACGCCGCCTTTAATCCATTTATACAGTTAACTTTACCCGCCAGCCAAAATAGGCTTCCTTTGGTGTTAAAGTGGAGGGTTGCTAATGGCGGTCGAGCCACTACTCCTATTTATAGATGCGATTCTTTTAATATTGCATCGCAAAATGGGGATACGAAGGATATTTATTTGGTGCCCCTGTGTGCCCCTGTTGGATGTTATTGGTTGGGGCAAATTCCTATAGAGGAAATTGAAACTGAACACTTGGGCTACTACGATGGGTTGCCAAACCTGCAGCAGTACGTTGATATTGGAAGTTCCGATTTGAATGGATATTTGGTTTATATTGATCGCAACTTTTTTCCTTGGATGTATGTTTATAGTAAGGCTGCCAACGGAGGGGAATGGATGCTTTTAAAAGTGGGTCTTGAAGATCGTTTAAGAGTGGTTGCCTTAGAGAGCGTTTCTAAAGCTTGGAGGGATGGCAAGAAAAGTTTGCCTGATGCCGGAGAAAACTGGGGTGACGCCACCTTGCCAGCTTACCCTGCGCCTAATTCTGGGAGGATGTATACAATTGCGGAAGCTCAAGACGCCGCGTTGAGCATTAGGGACAACGTTGCTAGTGTTGAAGGAGAAACGTGGACAAAAACTACAACCGCTCGTGCGCAGCTCGGAAATTGGGCATCGGGCATTGATAATACCGCTAAAACGCTATCAACCATGAAGCGCATGCTTAGCTTGGTTGATCTTGGCGACTCTGATAATCCTACTCAGCTGTTTTCTCATAACTCGATCATCGGAGGAAAAGGAAATTCTATTCATAATTCAAAAAACTCATTGATTGTTGCATCAACCTCAACTTCTTTAAGTGGTTTAAAAAACGCTGTTGTGGGAGGCGCAGGAAATATTGTGGACAACGAAGGAGGATCTTCCTTAAGCTTATACTCTGCTGTATCTGCTTTAGGGTCTAGTAATACAATAGCGTGGGCAGACTCAGCTAGCAACAAAGATGCTCAGCTGACCGTGCTAGGTTCTGATAATGTATTATACAATACAACGTCTTCGGTTTTCTTAGGCAATGCAAATAAAGTTATTGGCTCAAGCGAAACTTCTAGTGATAATTATAATAATACCGGAAATGTTGTAGCCCTTAACATATTTGGTAATAACAACGAACTTGTTGGCAACTATAGCGCAAATACATGCGCCATATTCGGTTCAAACTTTAAGTTAACAACCGTAGAACAAATGCAAAACGCGTTCTACTTTGGAAACCCTTATCTCGCCGGATCTAGTACAGACGCTTTGACTAGGCTGTTCTTTGCTGCTGATGGCGGGGCTTACTTTACTGGCGACGTTATTTCGTTTGCATTGTCAGACGAAAAATACAAAGAAAATATATCATTAATATCTGAACCTATGAATAAGGTCAAGAAGCTTAGAGGCGTTGCTTTCGACTGGAAAGACAATCAAAGCATTTACTCTGGAAGAGACGTTGGATTGATAGCTCAAGAGGTTGAGCTTGTTTTGCCTGAGGTTGTCTCTTCAAGAGAGTCTGGCAGTAAGGCTGTTAAATACGAAAAGATTGTTCCTCTTTTAGTGGAATGTATAAAATCTTTAGGCGAAAAAATTGAGTCTCTTGAGTCAACCATTAACGAGCTTAAGAAGAACTCTTGATTCTGACGCAGGAATGTCTTCCCATCTTTCCCAGCCGCTAATATCTTCGTTTCTATATTTTTCTTCTCTCCACCAATCCCTTAAGACGTGTTTGAAATCGTCAAATGATGCGCAGTTTAGTTTGTTTTGTGCTGCAGCACTAAGTATCGAGTGTGGCGTTAATCCAGAATTTTGAGCCATTTGGGTTTCCTTGGGCTTGTTGTTTTTGTTGATTTCATCATCTCCAACGATATGAACATTTAAAAAGTTTCTTACGCATCGAACAAAAGCTCTGTTGCACGCTATCGTTTCAAGGAAAATTTGACCGAAATCGCTGGTGTTGTGGATTGTTGCGTTGGCCATGTCTTGAAACACTACTTGGTTGCCTCCTGTTTCATAGTTTGGTATGAATGTGATTCTGCAAATGACCGCCACATGATCATGCTCGCATTTAACTGTTTCATAATGAATGTCCGAAAAGCCTCTTAACCTTGCGAGTTCTTTTATGCCGCTAAGTTTGATAAGAAGCTGGTGATCTTTTAGGCCTTCGATGGAATTCGGCATGTCCATTTTTCTCATTTTGAACCAATCTCTATTCGGAAATAGATGTGAGGGATCGATCATTGCTCGCCAGTTAACCGAGCCGTCTGTATTAAATTGATAGTCTGCGTTTTCTAAGAGCCCGTGTTCGTTTCTTAAATATACATTTGGGCCATAGTCTTTCTTGGATTTAGTTTTTGTTGTCATTTTTAAAAATTTTGTAATAGTCTATTTCTTGATAAAAAACTTCGTTGTTGATTATTTTATCTATGTTCTGTTTTTCTATTCCTAAATCGAGTGCCGACTTGCATGGGTAAATTTTATTGTCCTTGATAATGTTGAGACTGGATTCATAGTATGTACAATTATCGCATAATTCCTCTGGATTGTCAAGATCTTTTTTTGATAGCTTTTCATGTTGATAAATATTTTGATGAAAGAATTTTAATCTAATTGATGATATATTTTCTCCTGCATAAAGTAATTTAAATTTTATTCCTGTTGATATAATTTTATGAATAAATTCTTCTGATGTATTGTCTGATATATATAAATATATTCTCTTGATGTTGTGTTTGTGTTTTATTAAGATGTCTAGTTCTATTTCCTTATCTGAGAATATGGTACATTTGTATTGCGAAAGCCAAGTCTCTACGTTATACGGCGCATCTGTATAATCTAGCCTTAGGTTTACCAAGCTTCCTTCGGATATTTGTATGTTGCTTGGCGGACCACACTCGGGAACAACGTCAATAACTTGAGTGTGAAAAGACCTGCCGAGGTGAACTGGCTTGTTTTGGTCATAGGGGTTGTTGAGGTTTAGTAATCTCAAACATTCGCTTGCCACATAGTCGGGAAATATTTCATCTACTCTTTTAGGGTCTTCTTTAATGGCAAAAGAAGGTTTTCTATATGAGTAATCTGGCGATATAAGCGACTGTATTCTTTCGTCTCCCCAGTATGGCTTGCAGGTGTTTGCGATTACTGGACCGTATAGCGCTACCACGGGCGTTCTGTAAAAGGCTGATACGTGTGTCGAGAAAGAGTCGTTGCCGAGGTGTAGTATTGCGTTTTTGAGGATAAAAAAAGTTTGTCTTAATTGCGTTTTGCCGAGAAGACTTTCTGTCCCTTTAATTTTTGGATCGTTTTCTTCTCCTATTTGAAATATTTTTATGTTTTGCTTTTCTAGTTCGGGTTTTATTAGTTTAATTACATTTTCGAAATAAGAATAATTCTTTGACGCCATGCCTGAGCCTCCGTGAATAGTTATGTATTTCTCCGCCTCCATTGGGTAGAATAAGGGTTCTATGTGCGGCTGAGATATTTTGCAGCCCGCAGTTAATGCGTAGTTTTCTATTAGGTGCATAGGTCTAGTGAAATTTTATCCAAACCGTTTCTGGTATAGTTTAAAACTCTTTGGTTGTTGATATGTAGCAGGATTGCTATGTCAAATACGCCCTCTGAGTCATCTCTGTCGGGCCTGCCGCTAAAACCTTCAAGGCATATTGCGTCATGGCAATCTGGCGTGAATGGCAAAACCTTATGTATATATGGGTTTCCGTCGAGTACTTGATGATATTGCTCTTGGCATATAAAATATATGTTGTAATCCTTATATGTGTTTTTTAAGTCTGGTAATAGGCTTGTTGCCATAAATATGTCTCCTATGCTTTTAGGGAGGACTAGCGCTAACCTTCTGCCCTTGTCTGAGTCGTTCAGGTATTGAGATATGTCTGTTTCTTTTTTTTCGTTAGATTCTGTTTGTCGCTTTGCGTTGTTTTTTAATGCTTGAAATATTTTTTTTCTAGATGTTCCGTTTTGAATTTTTTTTATAAGAAACTCAAATACCTCTGAGTGTTTTCTGAGCTGTACTTTCAATAGGTTGTTGTATGTTTTTAATATAAACTCTTCGTCATTACAGTCCTGAGGCATGGGGTAGTTGAGATTTGGTTTTAAATATTCCGCGTCAATCTTAAACTTGTCTGTGACGTCCATGTTGTCTATAATTTTCATTAGCTTTTCGGCCGAACTCTCAATTGAGTAGTTTTTTATGACAAAGTCCCTGGCGGTTTTACCGAAGTAAGATTTTTTTGAAGAATTCATCTTATAGGCTTTGGTGAGCTTGCTGGATATACTGTGCGGGCATGTGCTTGCCTTTACGAATTGTGTTCCGGGTTCTCTGTATTCGTTCCATGAAAGGGGCATTCCTCCTGAGGCCTCAGAAGAGCAGTCTGTGCCGCAGCTGTAGTCGGTGACCAACGTAACTAGCTCGCAGAGTTTTGCTTCTTGTATGGGCAACTCTTGACCTCCTGAAGTAAATGGATGGCAGTATACATCCATTAAGTTATATATTTCGTTTAGTTGTTTTTCGCTAGGGCCCACGTGAACACTTGACGTATTTAATGTTTGTTTTTCTCCGCATAGCGGGCAGTCTTGTTTCTCTCCGTCTTTTTTGTTATCCGACTGAAAGGGTTGAACTACATAATCCTTGCATTTTTCACAAAAATAAGTTGTTAGTATGTCGTTGTTATTTATTTCTTTTTCCTTTATAAGTTTAGGTATATCCCATCCTTCTTGCCAATTTGTGTGCAGTAATAGTTTGGCTCTGCATTTTGGGTTGCTGTTTTTGAATTTTTTAAATCCATCTAGCAGGTTGGGCACACTTTTTCTTAACTGATTTCTGAATACAAAGCCTATAATAAAGTCGTCTTTATTTATTTTATGCCTGGCTCTTAATTCTTCCCTTGGCTCTTTGTTGAGTTTAAAGAAGTTTTCATGGTCAATTGGACCATGTATACATTCTGAGTTTGTAACCCCTGCGTCTGAGAGTTCTTTTTGGGCAAAGTTAGACCATGTGATGAATCTATCTGTGTTTCTCGCAGTAGAAGCTGTCGTATCTAATATTGGGGTTGAGTCTAGGGTTACCCATAGTATTGTGTTTAGGTGTGACCACCAAGGCTTTTCGCAGAAACCGTTAAATGCCCATATGTCTTCAGACCCTATGTATATATCAGGCTTTTCTTCTAGGATGATTTCATCAATTCTTAAGTGTCCGTATCCAGCTCGGCTTTTTATAGAGTTGTTTTCATCACATTTTTTTTCTATCTGTTTATCATCTGGGAAGCTACCTCTGCATTTCCACGGAAAAAGTTCTAGCGCTGGAGAGTTTTCTTTAACCCCGTTGGCAACCTCAACTATGTCATATTTTCCTGTTTTAAATAAATAGGATAAAATGTTTTTAGTGTTCTTGCCAAACCCAGTAAATACCCTAGAGCAATTGCTGTGGTATAGAATTTTTTTTTTAGACATTAGAATGGAGCTTCGTTGCTATGTTTAGCTTGAGGCTTCGGTTCTTCTGTCTGTTTTTTTCTGTTGTCTGAAAATGTAAATAGCTCATCAAAATACCTGCTGAATAACATTTTTAAGGCTTCGATTTCGCCCGGCTCAAGGGGAAGCCTGAATGTCTGACTGCCGTTTCTGGTTAAAACTAGCCCGAATGCGGGTATTACTTGTGATCCGTCTTTTGTTTTTTGACTTTTATCCCACGGGGTAAGTTTTATAGAGGTTGAGTTTTCGTCAAACGTGTGGTAGGTGCTATATTCATATCGATTGTTGAACGCCGATATAATAGCCCCTATCTCAAACTCATTAAATTTGATGTTAATATTTTTTTCTGGGTCTTCTCTATTTTTTGAGAAGTTTGCTGTCTTTGAGTTGCTGTCCCAGCTAAACTGTTGTATTGCGCTGCAATATATCGAAGGCACTCCTTTTGTGCCCGGGCCGACGCTAAAGTTGAATGCGCAGCCGCTATTTTTACTGTTTGGTTTATAAAGGCTTAGGTTCATATGTTTCTGTTTTAATGAGAAATTCTAGTTCTCTTTTGTTTTTACTCTTTCTTTCTTCAGCGATCTTAAGGCCCGAGCTTTCGATTGGCATTGCTAAAATTTCTTTGATGGGTGGGGTTTTTACTGATGGGTCTATAGCCCATAATACGCCATTGTCTTTTGCCCATGATATCATTCGCCTGACTGGTATCATTAAGTTGAAACCTTCCCCAGCTCCTCGAGCGATCATACCTACATACTGCCCATTTTCTAAGTAAACCCCTCCGCCCGAAGAACCAGGGAATGCCGTAACCGTTGTTTGGTCAAACTCTACCTTGTCTTCAACCCTACCTATTTGGGATATGATTCCTGTAGTCATGCTGTTCGCGCCCATTTGCCCTAGCAACGATCCGACGTGAAATAATCTAGAGCCAATGGGGATTATTGGCTCTTCTTTGTTTAAGTAAAAATTAGCGCTAGCTTTTCCGTAATTCCTAGCTCTAACCATTAATAGAGCTAGGTCATGTCCGTGCGTGTAGTTGCTGTACTTGATAACCTTTGCGTCCATTTTAATTTCCCCAACCCTTCTGCCTTCTTCAACTAACTCCTTAATAATTTTAGGGTCGTTAAACTCCACAATCTTTACGGAGCCTCCTTTTTCGTTTACGACGCTCCTGATGTTTCTAAGGTTATCAATTACGTGTGCGCACGTCCATACAAAGGAAACTTCTTCTGTTCCTATTTTTCGATTAATTAAAACTCCTGAACCTTCAGATCTACTACTCTTTCCTTCAGATTTTATTGTTACAGATATGTCCTGAAGAAATTGGGCTACGTTTTTTTTGCTTGTTGCTGGCTTTTTTTGTGGGTAGCAAATACTTGCTGATAGCATAAGGGCAATAGTAGATATAATTAAGGTTTTCATATACTTTATAGTATACGGAAGCCCTTAAAAAATCAAGTATTATTGGCAGCTTTCGCAGGATTCTCCATTCTTCATCGCTTCAATGCTGCATGCGCTAGGCTCTGCGTCGTCGGTTGTAGATTTTTCTACTTTTGTTGCCGCCTGATTCCTTAAGTAGTATGTCGTCTTTAGTCCTGCTTCCCAGCTTGCCATGTATATATCGTTTAAATATTTTAACGAAGTTCCATTGTTATATAGGTTGAAGCTGATTGATTGATCCATCCATTTTTGCCTAACCGCATTGGCTTCAATTAGGGTAAGCATATCTCTGTTGAATACAGTTTTATACTTATCTTTTATTTCTTGAGGGATTTCACCGTTGAGTCTAGATAGGTCTCCATCTACTTTTTTAATTAGATCTGCTGTATCCTTATTCCATAATCCAGCTTCTTTCATGTCGTTAACAAAATGCTCGTTGATAATGTAGAAGTTGCCCGATTTATTTTCATAAACAAATAAGGTTGAGAAGTTGGGTTCTATGCTTTGTTCAACCCCATTGATGTAGCCAATAGTTGCCGTTGGCGCTATGGCCATTACATTGGAGTTTCTCATTCCGTACTTTTTGACATTGGCCCTTACTTCTTCCCATTCCCTTAGGTTTTCTTGAGCGCTAGGCTTACCTCTATAGCTCATTAAATTATTGTAGCTGTCTATTGGGAATATATCCTGATCCCATAATGATCCTGAGTAGCTGTTGTACGCTCCTCTTTCTGCGGCTAATTTTGAGCTAGCGAGTATTGCGTTTTTGCTATAATTTTCGAACAGCTTGTCGCTAAATTTAACACCTTCTTTTGAGTCAATGACAATATTTAGTTTATGTAGTACATCGTGTAATCCCATCATGCCTAGCCCTACGGGTCTATGCTTTAAGTTGGAGTTTTCCGCTTCTTTTGTCGGGTAGAAATTTAGGTCAATGACGTTATCAAGCATTCTGACTGCTGTAATTGTGGTCTCTGAAAGCTTCGTCCAGTCCAAGCCTGTAAGAGAATTTCCGTCTACATCTGTATGTTCCCTGAGGTGATTTGTTAAGTTGATTGACCCAAGGTTGCAAACTGCGGTTTCGCCTGTTTCTAGTTTCTCACCTTTGTCATATGTTGAGGCTTTTGTATGTAGCGTAATTTCCGTACATAGGTTTGAGCTATGCACGACCCCTTGGTGTTGGTTTGTATACCTGATATTACATGGGTCTTTGAATGTATTCCATGGGTGAGAGGTTTCAAATAGAACCTTCAGCATTTTTTTCCACAATTCTTTGGCCGAAGTTTTTCTGAAGTTTTTAATGCTACCCATTTCTGCCGAACGACAAGCATCTTCGTATCTATCGTCAAATTCTTTGCCATAATAATCGTGCAGTGTTTTTCCGTCTTCGTATACCATTTCGCTTGGATCAAAGAAATACCAGTCTTGATTGTTTTTAACCCTCCTCATGAATTCGTCCGGGATCCATGCTGCTGTATTCATATCGTGACAGCGAAGTCTATCGTCGCCAGTGTTCCTTCTCAGGTTTAGGAAGTCCTCGAAGTCTAGGTGCCACGGTTCTAGGTAAGCGCAGCCCGCGCCAGGCCTTTTGCCCCCTTGGTTTACTGCAATTAGTAAGTCGTTGAAAATTTTTAACCAAGGAACTAATCCGCTAGATATTCCATTTGTGCCCTCTATGTGGGCGCCTGTGGACCTGAATGGCGTTACGTCTAGACCCAATCCTCCTGCGTATTTAGATTTTCTGGCTTCTTGCCAGGCTCCGTCAAAGATTCCGTCTATGCTATCGTCAAAGGTGTTGAGGTAGCATGAACTTAATTGCGACCTTACCGAGCCGCTGTTGAATAGCGTCGGGGTAGAAGGGGTGTACAGGAATTGAGACATTAAATTATAAAATTCTATTGCTCTTTCGTTTTTGTTCTCTTCATTTAAAGACATGCCCATGGCAACCCTCATCCAGAAACCCTGCGGAGACTCCATAATTTTTCCTTCTGACCTTATGAAGTATCTATCATGCAGGGTTTTGATTCCTAGATATTTAAAGTCTTGATCCCTGTTGATTGTTAAGGCTTCTGATAACTGCTTTAAATCAAACTCAAGCATTCTTTCGCTTAGTCTTTTGGATTTTACTAGCTGCTTTACGTTTTGCACGAAACACTTTCTGTACTGAAGTTCCAGAATGTCTGAGTCTGCTCCTTCTTTAAATGCTTCTTTGTAGAGGCAGTTTAGCAAAAGCCTTGCCGCGGCAAATGAATAATTGGGCTCTTTGTAAATCTTGTCTCGCGCTGAAAATATTAGAGCCTGGTCTATTTCTGCGGTAGTTATTTTGTTGAAAAGCTGTAATTGTGCGTCAAGGATGATCTCGCTGGCGGATACATTCGGTATGTCTTCGCACGCTCTTTCTGCGCATTTGTTAATTTTGTCAACATTAAAGCCTTCTAGTCTTCCATTTCTTTTTTTTACTTGCATTTTATAATATATTTAAGTTTAACATAGTGAGTATATAATTACAACTAAAATCGTTAATTGTTAACAAGTATTTTTAGATATTTTTTATATCTTGCAGCCAGCCAGCTTCTTGCGATTTTAGTTTGTCGTATTTTCTGTAGCTACATGTCCATATTGATCCGAGCATTGTATTGATTGGTACTATTTCGAAGTTGTTTTTCATTATTTCCTTTGATTTATAGTCTTTTGTTTTTATTCCTCTGCTTCTGAGTATTGAGTGGCATATTAATTGTTCTGGAAACGAGTAGTTTAATATCCTTTTGTTTTTGCATTCTCTTATGGAGGTTTCGAAGGCTGATTTCATAAAGCACTTGACGGCGCCTATTATGTGGTCAGAAATGTGAAACTTTTCCTCTTTGTCCGCCCTAAAAAATATGTCGCTAGTGAAAAATTTCGCGTTTTCTTCTGAGTGAAGATTTTCTTTAATTTTTTTATAAAAGACATCAAGCCTTGGGTATATCTCGTCTGACCTTACCTTGATACATATATTTCCCGTGGAGCTTTCGATACCTTTTAGTGTTGTGTAATTTTGCAATATCCATGGGGCTGCTCCCCTCGAGCCTGTTTTATGTATGTACTCTGGAATTTTTGATCGATGGTTTTTTACCAGCTTGACTGCATCATGTTCCTTGAAGTTTTTAATTATCTTTTCGTTGTCGTTATCCCAGTAGGATACGACTACCTCACCCATTACTTTTCCGTCGAACTCTACTATGTGCTGGAGCTTTTCTACTATTTTAATATAATGCGGAAGCGATTCGTTGAGCCTTTCGTGAAGCGGCCCTTGAACAACTATACTTAGGGAGTTCTCTAGGGATTCCATTTTGGGGAGTAGAGATTTCCAGAACCTAAGTAATTCTTCGTTATTCATATTAAATAAGTTTGTCCGCACAAACTCCATAGCAATCTTGAAACTGCATGTACTTTGCGCTATCTGTTACTACTACGGATTTTTCGCACACCTTGCAGTGTGGAAATGTCCATATAAACCCTTGGGACGTTAGTGCGTAAGCGTCGTTTTCGTGCCAAAAGACATTTAGCTCTGGCAGGTCTGAAAGGGTGGATAGCGCAAATACGTTTTTACAGTGAATCCATAAGGAGTTGTGGAAACGCATAAGAAAATCTAGGTCTATTTCGTGCTCAGGGTTGTCGTGTCCCAAATAAAGTCCATCTTGGTACCATACGTCAATCTCAACGTCAAAACCTGCATGTATAGCTTCCTCTATGTAGCTAGGTTGGTTTTCTTTGCTTTTGTTAGCCCCTTTGTAGTTCCCTCTGTGGGCGATTAGTTTCATGGTTTTGTAAAAAATAAGCTAGGTCTTCCGGGGTTCCTAAGCCCCACATTGATTCCTCGCTAATATTGAAGATTTTGTATTTTCCTCCATTATATATACACTGATTGTATACTGGGCAAACGTAGAACTCATTGTTTGTTCTTATGTTTTTGCTGATCATTTCCTCAGCCCCTGATACGTAGTCCGAGCCTTTCTTGAAGTAATAAACTCCTACAGTAGCGTGATCGCTTATGACTTTTTTTTCTGCGACCTCTGTTACGAATCCATTATCGCAAAGCTTTGCATAGCTCCACTTTGGGTGGCAAGACGGAAATGTTAGTATTCCTCCGTCAATTTCATCTCCGATCATTGAGTACATAAACTGGTTGCTGTCCCAATCTAAGTATTGATCAGAGTTTGCTATCAATAGCGGTTGGTCGTTGTTGATTAAGTCTTTAGCTAGAAGCGTGGTGCATGCTGCGCCCTCAGTCATTCCGTCAACTTGTATAATTTTGCAGTTTGGGGCTATTAAGTTTAAGGTGTGTTGCAGTGAATATTTTTCGTAATGCGATTTTTGGACTATAAATATATAGTTTGCGTTTATATTTAGACTATCCACAACTGTCTGGATCATTGGTTTGCCCTTCACGTCAATCAAGGGCTTCGGGAATGAGTAGCCTGCTTGCTCAAACCTGCTTCCTGCCCCCGCCATTGGAACAAGAATGTTCATGCCCTCGCCTTCCCATTTTGTTTTTTCGTACGGTTTGTTTTCTATTTTATTTATATAGTTCATAATTTTTTCATAAGTTAAGTCTTCTGGGTCTTTGATAGCCCCAAGGTGTGCTCCTGAATTTAGTACAGCCTCCCTTCCCTTGTTGGAATCTTCTAGGATTAGCGTGTGTCTAGATGGTATTCCTGACTGTATCATAATTCTATAATACATTTCGGGGTTAGGCTTTGGCCTCAGCACGTCTTGGTTTGACATGATGTGCCAAAAGTAATGAAGAATTTTTTTGTGGTGAAGAGCCGTAATGATACTCTCTCTTACGGAATTTGAGGCTACCGACATCTCTATGCCTTTTTCTTGGAGCCTGCGTAATATGGAGTTGAGTTTTTCGTCTCTTTCGTAGGTCTCCATCATGGCAAGAGTAATTCTTTGTTTCTTTTTCCATATTTCGTCATACGCCTCTTTGGGTAAACCTTTGTTTTTCGTTAGCAACTCAAGCTTTCTTGTCGTAGGTAGTCCGTCGTATGTTGATAAATGTTCTTCTTTTGAGATGCTGTATTCTGGGCAAACGTTATTTATTGCTCCGTTGAACGCCTCGAAATGTAATTCTCTTGAATTTATTAAAACTCCGTCTAAGTCAAATATGATTTGTTTGATCATTTTATTTCAATTGAGTTGTGTCCTTTGTTGCGCCATTTTTTTCCGTCTTTAATTAATACAGTTTTTATGTTTCCGAAAGAATTGGTGCCTGTGAGTTGTTTGTATTTGCATTGCTGTAGGTTGAGGCACATTGTCATTACTGATTCAGGCACTTTAATCATGTATTCTGGGTACCCGCTTTCCCACATGATGCCTATGGCGGTTGCCATGCTTGATAAGGAATTAGCGTATTTGTTCATTTGGTCTGGATGTCCGATTGCGAGTTGATCGTTGATTTGGTTTGGTAGGGATGCTTTTTCGTTTATGAAGCTAAAACTAAATTCATTTTTAATTTCTACTTCATGATTATAGATATTAGTACTCTCAAATAATGGTAGCCTGATATGTTTATTTTTTAAACAATCTTTTATTTCGTGCTTTTTTATTTGCTCTAATACTTGTATGTCTGGCCTAAGCCTTATCACTAAGTCGTAATTATTTTTTTTTAGTAAGGCGTAGTTCTGGAATATGGTGTTTGAGGCTTTGATTCCTGCAAGCATTGGTATTAGTCCTGCGTTTGGTTGGCATGGAAGATTGCCTGTGGGCCCCAAGAATTTCATCGTGTCTTCGAAGTTTAAGATCTGCTGTTTGACTGGCTTGTAATGTTGACAGAAGTCGTAGGACGGCTGATCGTCCCAGGTTGTGACAAATATATCAGGCTTTAATGGCCATATAATATTCTCAAAAATTGACTCATAGCAATCTTTCCAGTTGCCTAGTTTGCCGCTAAACCATAGCGCAACTTTCACTCTTGCAGCCTCCTTATGATGAGAGTTTTGTCGATTTCGCTTTGGGTTAAATGAGGGGCAAGTATTAAGTTGTTAGAGTTGATTAGGTTTTGCATGCATTCAACAAGGTATTTTGCGTCGTGCTGTAATGGAAAAATTAAAGAAGGGAAGGTCAGCCATCTCATCTGAAACGCTGGCAGACAGGAGTGCGGTTGTTTACTTTCTTTTGCCCATGTTAGGGTGGGCTTGTTGAACGTGTATCCGAAGTATTTTATACCAGAGTCAATTGCAAACATTCCTGCGCAACCTTTTACTAGTCTAATAACTTCTGTGATATTTTTTTCATAAATTTTCACCCGAGAGTCTTCTTTGAAGTTTGCTCTGATAAAACCTTTGGTTGACTTGGTTGACAGCACGAAGATGTCGTAAATGCTAGGAATATTGTTTATTAGTTCGTTTAGGTATTTTTTTGACATCCTATGGTTATTTGCTAGGTTGTCTGATGCTGCATGTATAACAAAATATGGCCTCGGGTTTGTGTGTTCAAAAATCTTCAAGTGGGGCTTCGGGTAGTGATAGAAGTATCTTTGCCAGTCGAAATCATAATTCATC
>Ga0315315_10000275_pt1 | contig 40765 bp, 41 predicted proteins | sample M140m3416metaG_FD_203699 | JGI IMG/M metagenome (GOLD analysis project Ga0315315, IMG submission 203699) | Ammonia-oxidizing marine archaeal communities from Monterey Bay, California, United States - M1 40m 3416 | ecosystem: Environmental > Aquatic > Marine > Intertidal zone | place: USA...
GCCGGGTAGCTAAGTATGGAAGGGATAACCGCTGAAAGCATCTAAGTGGGAAACCCACCTCAAAACTAGTTCTTCCTATAGAGCCGTAGTAGACCACTACGTTGATAGGCTGGATGTGGAAGCACGGCAACGTGTGTAGCTGACCAGTACTAATAGCTCAATTGGCTTGATTTATGCACTGAAAAAAATTTTTAAAATATTAAATTATCTAAATATAGACACTAAAAAGATACTTTTTATAATCATTCTAACCATTGTAGAAATACTCAATTAGAACTATAAATTAGTAAGATATGAAATTATTATTTATAAATCCAAGTTTAAGACCTGGAAGCCAACACTTATTTTTGCCTGTAGGATTAGGCTATGTGATGACCTATATAAAGAAAGCAGGCTTTAAATTCGATTTGCTTGACATAGATGTTCATAACTACAGCGATACACAAGTAGAGGACTATATTAAAAAGAATAGTTATGATGTGATCTGCCTGGGAAGTATTGTGACCCACTACAAATGGATGAAGTGGTGCATAAATATGATAAAAGAGCATCAACCAGAGTCAAAAGTAATAGTTGGTAATTCTTTGGGAGGAAGTATTCCTGAGGTTTTATTTAAAACAACAAAAGTTGATATTACAATTTACGGAGAAGCTGAATTAACTTTATTAGAAGTTTTAAACGCAATAAAAGATAACAGCTCTCTCGGCCATCCTTTAGAGCCATTAGAAGAAATTTCTCACTCTCATATCGGATATCCTTCGACAGTTAAAGGTGAAGGTATAAAAGGAATAATTTATAGACATGAAAATCTTGTCGTAAATAACGGTAAAAGAAAAGCTGTAAAAAACATTGATGAGTTTCCATTTCCTGACTGGGATATGTTTGAGGTTGAAAAATATTTAAACCAAGGTAGAAAACACAGAGTTAATCACGCTTGGCACTTTAAACCGGAAGATGCTATTGTTTTGCCAATCAACACAGCTAGGGGCTGCGTTTTTAAGTGCACATTTTGCCACTATGTTTTCTGGCATGATCCCTACAGACATAGATCTGCAGAAAACGTAATTGCAGAGATTAAACAAAATCAAAAAAAATATGGAGCAAATTTTTTTAATTTCTGGGATGAATTGTCTTTTCACAAGATTGAACCAGCAGAAAAATTTGTTGATGAATTAATTAAAGCAGATTTAAAAATTCATTGGAGCTGTGCGATTAGAGCCGATCTTTTAGGTAAAGATCTGGATCCAAAAGGGAATCCAATACCAAGAGAGAAAAGAGTCAATTTAGCAAAAAAATTTGTTAAGGCTGGATGCGTAAGCGCAGGTTATTCATTAGAGTCAGGTAGTGATAAAATTTTAGAAGCAATGAATAAAAAAGTAAAATCAAAATTTTTTAAAGAACAAGTATCTGTTTGTAGAGATGCTGGGTTGGTAACTGGAACAAGTATAATTATTGGTTACCCTCAAGAAACAAAGGAAACTATAGCCGAGACAATGGGGCAACTTGAAGAACTCAAGGTTTATCCCAGCACTGGTTTTTTACTTGCATTGCCTGAAACCGGAATGTGGGACTATGCTATAAAAAATGGCTATATAAAAGATATAGATAAATATTTGATTCAAATCACTGAGCGTCAAGATTTTTCATTAAATATGACAAAAATGTCAGATAAAGAAATGAAAGATGAAGTTTTAAAGTGGTTGAAAAAACTTAATAAGAAATTTGGAAAATTGAATGAAAGTGAGTTGATAAAAACAGGAGGTAAAAACACGGAAGAACAAAATAAAAGTAGAAAACTTCCTTCTAAAGAAAAAATTGATTATAACGAAACAACCAATGACTCTTTAAATTACGCAACGTCTGAAGGAACCCTCAGATAGATTTTATTTTGTGTAGATTATATATTTTGCTTACAGCCTCTATTAACGCAGCGTATAATACAGTTGAAACAAAAGTATATCCAAGAAAAGGAAGAGCTAAAGTGTAGCAAACAACAATACCATTAAGTGAATACCCATAAGCTCCAGTTAGCCAAACTCCAAAATTTGTAAATAAAAAGAAAAATAACACTCCAGCTAGCACACCTCTCGTTCTAGAAACAATATTAAGACTAAAATATTTTGAAAAGTATCCAATAAATAATATGCTACCCCAAGTAAAAAGAATAGTGGAATGTAGACCTATAAAAATATCAGTAACAATAAACGCAAGTATTACCGACAAAATATATCTTGGACCAAACAATATTGGAACATAAAGACTTAAAGCTATTAAGCTTGTAAAATTTGGAGGATGTGGAATGAACCTGCTTGCAGCTAGAGATAAAAATATTCCAAGATATATAGCTATACTTTTTTTCATAAATTATAACTTAGACTATCAATACTTTGCTCTAAGAGAAAGGCTAAATTTTCTTCCTTCTTGATTGTAAGTGTCTGGACGTTGATATTGTTCATCTGTAAGATTAAAAATGTTTAAGGACCAGTAATTTCCGAATAATTCTTTAGATAAAGATAAATTCATAATATCCGAGCTATCAACTTTTGCTAAAACAGAACCGTTTTTCCAGTCCTCTACTTTGCCTACATGCCTATAATCATAACTTAAGTTAAAAGGCCCAACCAAATCAGAAATAAATTTTTTTGAATATTTAGCACCAAATTGTTTTTCTGGCCTTCTTTGTTGAGGATCTCCATCCGCCTCTCTACTCTTGGAAAATACGCTTGATAAAATTAATTTTTGATTATCATCATTTATTATAAAACTACTCTCCAAACCTTCTTGGCTTATATCAATAATTTCATTGTATGCGTTAGCAGATGTGCTTCTATTCAATACATCTGAAATGGTTCCTCTGTAAGCAGTAGAGTTAAAGGACAGGTTGTCTGTAAAATCGTATTTTACTGATAATTCTCTTGTCAAACTTGTTTCGGGTTTAGTTGTCATCATCGACTTATAGGATCCGCTTGGATTAGCTCCATGTAAAGCAAAAATATCTGGGTGTCTTAAACCAGTTGACTCAGAAAGGCTTAGCGTAAGTTTGTCTATAAATTTTGTTGCGTTAAGTCTATAAGTTAAATTTTCTTGACTATATTTATGGCTATCACCTCTCAAATGAGCTGACAACACTGTTTCCTCATTAAGTTTGATACCAGCATTTGAAAAAATTCCAATGTTATCCGTATGACCTTTAGCTGACGATCCCCAGTTACCTTTTACTTGAAAATCACCTTTGGTGTAATTGTAATCACTTCCAAATCCCATTGAAAACTTATCAGAAACATTTAATTTTCTTTCCCCTTTCAAAGTGTATGATTGCGAATAATATTTATTTTTTACTGCTGTATCATAATATCTATCATGTACATTCATATGCGCGGTAAATTTATCCTCAATATTTTCTGTTTTACGTTCTAAATTAGACTGAACTGCGTACATAATATTATGGGCTCCTGCATTTTCATCATCCCAACTGTCATAACCACTATCGGTTTTTCTTGCATATCCGGTGAATTTTAATTTAGTGGTATCGCTTAAATATTTTGCTGAATTATAATTCAAAGATAAGTTTTTTGTTCCGTCTAAATCTTTTTTCGTATTTTGGGTACTCAAATTTTCAATTTGAGACGAGCCTCCTTTAAAATTATGATGCCATCCGTTTTTTGATATATATGTATAATTTCCACTAATAGAATTGTCTCTACTATCAGAGCCACTAAATGACAATGAGTTTTCATAGTCGATGTCAGTAATAAAATTTATTGCTCCCCCAATAGCCGCTGGCCCAAAAATCGCACCATTTGCTCCTTTATAAATTTCTATTTGTTGCAAACCTTGCAAAAAGTCGTAACCAAAATCAAACATAGCTTTCGGCGAACTTTGATCATTAATTGGAATTCCGTTAAGTAAAACTAAAGTATGGTTAGAGTTAGTTCCACGCATAAAAACAGAAGTCTTCTGACCTCTTGGTCCATCACTATAAACATCTAAACCTAAAACATTTTCTAAAACGCTTCTGACATCTTCATATCCAGAGTCTATCATTTGTTTTTTGGTTATAACTGTTTTCCCCAGCGCACCTTCAGTTAATTCTGATGTATTAGGTGCGGAAAAAACAGTTAAGCAGGGATTGCCTGACTCATTTTGCCACTTACAGTCTTCTAATTCTTTACTTTCTAGAGGTAAACTAACTAGTGCAGATAGTATTATTATATATAATTTTTTCATTAACAGCTCCGTTTTAGTTAGACTTATTTAGTCTAACAATTGTTTTACAGCCACTGCTAATTTATTTGCAGAACTAGACTTTTCCTGGCCATTGTTCACAGCGGTCTTTGTTGGGTGGCGCTCCGACTTTACGGTTGCAGGTACAGCCAATGAATTTCACACTGATTTCCCACCAAGCTTTTCAACAAAATTAAGTTTTTTTAACACAAATTTTAAAGGATTTAAATTGTAAAATCACCAATATATAACAATTGAGGTAAAATCTTACTTATTTAATGATTGACTGTTCAACAAATGAACAGTATACATGTTCAATAAATGAACAAAAATACTGAAGACCAGTTTCAAATCTTAAGAAGAATACAAAAAAAACCTCAAACCTCTCAAAGAGAATTAGCCGCTGAGTTAGGATTTAGCTTAGGCAAACTAAATTATTGTATGAACGCTTTAGTAGATAAAGGTCTTATAAAAATTAATAATTTTAAAAAAAATAAAAATAAAGCTCAAACTATAAAATACATAATCACCCCTAGGGGAATCTCAGAGAGAACAAAGTTGACTATAAATTTTATGAAAAAAAAAATGAAAGAATATGATGAACTTAAACATGAGTTAAAAAAATAAATATATGTGGGTTATATTTAAAATAAAAAAAAATGAAAAAGGGCTGTTTAAAAAAGATTTACTTAACAAGCTTGATGAAAAAATAGTATTTTACTCTCCAAAAATACTTACGAAAAAGTCTTTTAAAAATAAAACTGTAAATAACGCAGTTGATATTCTAGGTGATTATGTTTTGTGTCATCATAAAAATTTTTTAAAAAAGGATGTTTTAAATTTAGTTAAATACTGTAGAGGTTTAAAATACTTACTATCCAACTGTATTAACTCACAAAAAGAAATTAAAGCATTTATAGAAAATTGCAAAAAATTTGAAAACAAAGAAGGATTTCTGTCTTATAAATTTTTTAGTGCAGAAGTTAATAAAAACTATGAAATTATTTCTGGACCTTTCTTCGGCCAAGTTGCAAAAATTCTTAATGATCAAAAAAACAAAGTTAATTTATTATTAGGAAATATCAAAGCTTCAATTGATAAAAAAAGTTTTTTATTTAAATCAGTTTAAAATTTTTTTTACCAGTGTAGTTAAAATGGAAAAAATTAAAAGATGAAAATTAATATTTTTCAAAGTGCGGAGCTATGGAGAATCTTTAAAGTATAAGTTTTTAAAAACTCAATAAACTAAAATGTTCAGAAAAAAAAAAATTGTAGCCATTATTCCAGCAAGAGCGGGTTCTAAAGGTGTTAAAAATAAAAATATAAAAAAACTCAATGGTTTTCCATTAATATCATACTCAATCTTGAGTGCAAAAAAATCAAAATTTATCGACAAAGTATTTGTTTCGACAGATGGTAAACAAATATCAAGAATATCAAAAATTTATGGAGCAGAAGTTATAATGCGTCCAAAAAAACTTTCCAATAATACAATTATGCCAGATGCAGCTGTAGTTCATGCAATAAATTATATTTCAAAAAATTTAAATTTTAACTTTGATTACATAGCATTTCTTCAACCAACTTCTCCTTTAAGAAATAAAACCGAGCTCGATTTAGCTATAAAGCAATGTATTACTAAAAATCAAGATACAGTTTTTTCTTCAACTGATTACAAGCCATTTCTTTGGATTAAAAAAAGAGGAAAAATTTTACCAGATAATTTTAACCCTAAAAAAAGAAGGAGAAGACAGATAAATTTAAATATCAACGAGACTGGCTCTTTTTATGTTGTCAAAAAAAATTCATTCTTAAAAAATAAAGATAGGTTTGGAAGAAAAGTATCTAATTTCGACTCTGATTTTTTTAACGCCTTTGAAATAGATAATATTGAAGAGTTTAAATTTGTTGAAAAACTTTTACAGCACTCTATATTAAAAGATTATAATCTTTGCCTACCTCAAAAAAAATGAAATTAATTGCAGAAATAGGACTTAATCACCTTGGAAGTGACACTAAGGCTATCTCTATCGTAAAAAAATGTCTTAGCTTTGATTTAGATGGAATTACTTTACAAGTTCAACCTGAGGAATATTATGATAAAAAAAAAAATTATAAACGTGAGCTTAAAAAAGAAACTTATATCAAAATATCAAAAATTATAAAAAAAAGAAAAAAATTATTTGGACTTGCTTTAATGGATGAGTACTCTTATGAAAAATATAAAAATATCAAATTTAATTTTTTTAAAATACTTAGCACTGCTTTTAAAAATAAAAAATTGATTGATAAAATTTATAGTTCAAAAACTAATATTTATATTTCAACCGGGGTTGCTAATTTGAGTGAAATTAAAAAAAAAGCAGCAAAATACCCAAAAGCAAATTTCATACATACTACATTAAGTGATAAAGCTAAAGATGCTAACATACTTGCAATTAACACTATGAAGAAAAATCTCAAAAATAAAGTATCTTTTGGACTTCATTCTAAAGATCAAGAAGCAGTACTTGGAGCGGCATCTTTTTCTCCACATTCTATTTTTTTTTACATTAAGCCGGATAAAAATTGCTACTATCCTGATGATAAACATGCAATTAAAATTAAAAAAATTTCTGATATGATTAAACAAGTAAGGATAATTAAAAATTGCATTGGAAGCGGAAAAAAGTCAAAAAAAGAAATACCAGGTTGGGTGTTTGAATGAAAGCAATTGTCCTAGGAGGAACTGCAGGAATTGGTAAATCGATAGCTGATAATCTTGAAAAAATTTGTGATAATGTTCTTAAATTAGGATCTAAAGATTTAGATACAAGATCAATCGAAAGTGTAGATAAGTTTTGCGAAACAAATAAAAATCCAGATATTCTAGTTTTGAATACCGGCGGGCCTGCAGATGTAGAGTTTAGCAAAATTGATGACACAACTTGGCATGAAAGTTTCAATAGATTATTTTTATCTTTTTCAAAATTAATTAAACAAATTGATGTAAAAAACGACGGCTATATTTTTTTAATTTCATCTTATATAATTAAGCAACCTTCAGAGGAATTAATAATTTCAAGTTCAATAAGAGCAGGATTTAACTCTCTTTTTAAATCGCTAAGTTATATTTATGCAAAAAAAAATATAAAATTTATTAATATTGCACCTGGTCCAATTAAAACAAAAAGACTTGAGAACTTGTTAAAAAAAGAAAATATTTCTTTAGAAAAATTTGAAAAAGAAATCCTTAAAGGCAAAATACCTGAACCTAGTGAAATAGGTAAGTTTGTTAAATTTGTTATAGAAAATAAAATTATCTCATTTAATGGAACGACAATAACATTTGATAGTAATTTAATAAAAGGAATATAAAATATGAAAAATAATTTTGAAAATTTAATAAAATTTCATTTTAAAGAACATGCATTTGTGCTTCAATCTACATCTTTAAATTTGATTAATAAACTTGAGAAAGCTTCTTCCCAACTTTCCAAAGTGTTATCGAATAGAAAAAAAATTTTTTGGTGTGGAAATGGGGGAAGTGCATCAGATAGCGTGCATCTTTCAGCAGAACTCATAGGTAGATTTAAAAAAAATAGAATACCTTTAAAATCAATAGCCTTACCAAATGATCCAGCTACAATGACTTGTATTTCAAATGATTTTGGTTTTGAAAAAATATTTTCGAGACAGATTGAAGGTTTAGGGGAGCATGGAGATGTTTTAATTGCAATAACAACTTCTGGTAATAGTAAAAATATTTTAGAAGCTATAAAAGAGGCAAAAAGAAAGAAAATGAAAGTAATTTCCTTTTTGGGAAAAACCGGAGGTAAATGTAAAGGAAAAGCAGATTTAGAGTTTATGATAAAATCTAACTCAACTGCACGAATACAAGAAATGCATATATTATTAGGACATATCTTATGCGATTTAATAGAAAGGAAATTAAAATTATGAAACCATTTTTAATAGCTGAGATTGGCATTAACCACAATGGTGATTTAGAAATAGCAAAACAGCTAATTGATTACGCCAAAGAGGCAAATTTTGATGCAGTTAAATTTCAAAAAAGAGATATTGATCTTGTTTATACCAAAAAATATTTGGAATCTGAAAGAGAAAGTCCATGGGGAACCACTCAAAGACACCAAAAAGAGGGATTAGAGTTTGGAGAAAAAGAATTCAGCTACATTAATGATTATTGTAAAAAATTAAAAATTAATTGGTTTGCTTCATGTTGGGACACAAATTCACAAAAATTCTTAAGAAAATTTAATACTAAATTTAATAAAGTTGCCTCCGCAATGCTTGGAAATTTTCCATTACTTCGTTTAATTGCAGAAGAAAAAAAACATACTTTTATTTCAACCGGGATGTCCACTTTAGAAGAAATTGATAAAGTAGTTGAACTGTTTAAGAAAAATAATTGTCCATTTGAATTAATGCATTGTAACAGCTCTTATCCAATGAAAGATGAAGAAGCTAATCTAAAATGTATACCGATGCTTCAGCAAAGATATAAATGTGATGTAGGTTATTCAGGACATGAAAACACACTTGTTTCTGTTAGCATATTAGCCACAGCATTGGGGGCGACCTCAATTGAGAGGCATATAACGCTGGATAGAGCGATGTATGGATCTGATCAATCAGCATCTATCGAGGCAAAAAATCTAAAATCATTAAGTTTTGTAGTAAGAAATGTTAAAAATATTTTGGGAGACGGCATTAAAAAAATTACAGATGGAGAGAAAAAAGCTAGAGAAAAACTTTGGATTGATAAAAAATAATGAATAAAAAATCGAATCAGAGGGTAGTTTATTTTAATGGTGAATTTATACCAGAGTCGGAAGCTAAAGTTTCAATTTACGACTCATCACTAATGTTTGGTGACATGGTTTTTGAAATGACAAGATCATTTAACAAAGACCATTTTAAATTAAAAGATCATATTGATAGATTATTTCTTGGATTAAAAATACTTAGAATAAACTTAAAGATTTCAAAAGATGAACTAATGAAGATTTGCCTACAAACCGCTAAAGCTAATGATCATTTATTTAATAAAAATGATGAACATAGATTAATGATTGATGTTTCAAGAGGAATACTGGGTATATACGAAGATGTTACAGGCTTACAAAAAGGTCCAAACATTATCGTAGCTGATTTCCCATTGAGATGGACTGTAAAAGGCATGGGTGAACTTTTTGACAAAGGAATTAATATGGTGATCACATCTCAAAGAGTTATACCTTCACATTTAATGGATCCAAAAATTAAAAACAGAAGCAGACTTTTTTATTTAAATGCTAATATTGAAGCATCTTTATTTAAAGGAGAAAATAATTGGGCATTAATGTTAGACCCAGACGGCTACATTGCAGAAGGATCAGGAGATAATTTTTTTATTGTGAAAAATAATACAGTGATCAGTCCAGAAGGAAGAAATATGTTGAGAGGGATATCAAGAGATTATGTAATGAACGAGCTTTGTAAAGAACTCAACATAAAAGTTGTTGAAAAAAATATTGAACCATATGACGTATATGATGCAGACGAAGCATTCATAACTGGAACGCCATTTTGCATGCTACCAGTCACAAGTCTTAATAGTGTTAAAATTGGAAATGGAAAAGTTGGTAAAGTTTTTTCAAAAATTTTGTCTCAATGGAGCAAAAATCAAAAAGTCGATATTAAAAAACAAATAATTACTTGGGATCAAGAAAATAAAAAGAAATCTTCAAAGCTATCACCTTATAAATTTTAATGATTAAGAATTTTGGTGTGATGCAGGGTAGACTCTTAAGACCAATAAAAAATAAAATTCAATCATTTCCTGAAAAAAATTGGAATAAAGAATTTAAAATAATTAAAGGACTAAATTTAAAATTCTTAGAGTGGACTTTGGATGATAAAAACTTAGAAAAAAATCCTTTACTACTCCACAAAGGTCAAAACTATATTAAAAGACTATGCAAAAAAAACAATATAACAATTAATTCAATAACAGGTGACTGTTTTATGCAAAAACCTTTTTGGAAAAAAAAAGGCAAGCAAAAAAAAGTACTAATATTAAAATTAAAAAAAGTAATAAGCAGCGCGTCAAGATTAAAAATTAAATTTATTATTATACCATTAGTTGATAAGGGTTCAATTCAGAGCAATTTACAAAAAAAAACTATCATAAAAGATTTATGTAATTTAGAAACTTTATTAAAAAAAAAGAAATTACAAATATTATTTGAAACGGATTTTTCACCTGAAATGAATTTAGAATTTATAAAGAATTTTAATTCAAAATTATTTGGCATAAATTATGATATTGGTAATAGCGCAGGTTTAAATTATGATCCTGTTTTAGAGTTTAAACTGATTGCAAAATATATTAAAAACATTCATATAAAAGATAGACTAAAGTTTGGTAAAACAGTTCCTTTAGGCAAAGGTAATGCAAATTTTGATCTTATTTCAAAATTATGTAAACAATATAATTATAAAGGAAAGTATATATTACAATGCGCAAGAAAAAAAAATGTAGGTGAAAAAAAAACTATAAAAGAATACCTCAAATTTTTAAAAAAATATTTTTAAATGAAAAGAAAAAATATATTTGTATCTGGATCCAGTAAGGGAATAGGCTTTAGTATAGCCAAGCATCTCGCAAACCATAATAATTTCAAAGTAATAATTAATGGACGAAACATAAAAAGTTTAAAAAAAGCTGCTAAAAGTATAAAAAACTGCAGTTATATTCCTGGAGATGTGTCAAACAAAAATCACCTAAAAAAAATTAATAATCAAATTAATAAAATTGATATTTTAATCTGCAATGTTGGTAATGGAAAATCAGCAAAACCAGGTAAGGAAAGATTAGAGGATTGGTCAAAGTCTTTTAATGACAATTTTTATTCAACTATTAACACTATTAATTGCTTTAAAAAAAAATTGATAAAATCAAAAGGCATTATAATTTGTATCTCGTCTATATGTGGAATGGAATATATCAAAGGCGCACCAATTACTTACTCAGTAACTAAGGCCGCTTTAAATGCTTTTGTTAGATATTACTCTAAAATTATCGGCCCTAAAGGTGTGAGAATTAACGCTATAGCTCCTGGGAATATTTTTTTTAAAGGTTCAACTTGGGAAAAAAAAATTAAGAAAAAGGAAAAAATTGTAAAGAAAACTCTAAAAGATGAGGTTTCCCTTCAAAAATTTGGAAGCACAACAGATATAACAGGTATTATCGATTACTTAATAAATAGCAATTCAAATTTTATAAATGGAAGTGTTTTTGTAGTTGATGGAGGTCAGATAAGAAGTTTTTAATGTTAAAAAAATTTAATTTAAAGAATAAAGAAGCTTTGATAACAGGGGCGGGAGGTCTTCTAGGATACGAACACGCACACGCATTATTGGAGGTAGGTGCGAAGGTTTTTTTAGCTGATATAAATTTAAAATCACTAAAAAATAGCTATGAAAAATTAATTAAAATTTTTCCAAAAAATAAAGTGTTTAAAATAAAAATTGATGTTACTAGCGAAAAATCAGTTTTGAAAGCTCTCCGTTTTTTTAAAAAAAAAAAATTTAAAATTGATATTCTAATTAATAATGCAGCTTTTAATCCCGCAAACAAAAATTTTAATTCTTTCTCTTTAGAGAAATATTCTTTGAAAAATTGGAAACGAGAAATTGATGTAACGCTAACGGGTGCTTTTATATGCTCAAAGATATTTGGCAACGAAATGTCTAAGAATAAAACTGGAGTAATTTTAAATATAGCTTCAGATTTATCCGTAATTGCTCCTGATCATAGAATATACAATAAAGGAAAAAAAATTAAATTTGTAAAACCCGTGACATATTCTGTCGGAAAAACAGGATTAGTAGGCCTTACAAGATATTTGTCAACTTATTGGTCTGACTCAAATGTAAGATGTAATGCAATTTCACCTGGCGGAGTTATGAACAATCATAAATCAAGCTTTACAAAAAAATTAAAAAAATTAATACCACTTGGAAGAATGGCAAATAAAGACGAATACAGATCCGCAATTCAATTTTTGTGTTCAGACGCCTCCTCATATATGACTGGGCAAAACCTTGTCATAGATGGCGGCAGATCCGTTTGGTAATCACTATTCTAACTTATTAAATTTTTTTGTAATTAAATGCTTAAAAAAATTAATAAAATATTAAAATTAATAAATAGTTCAAATTTTTTATATTCAGTTCCCAAAAAAAGAATTGTTTTTTTTGATTGCGAAGGATTTAAAAAATATAAGAATTCATACAATTTCTTATTAAAACATAATGATTATTTTATTTTAAAAACAAGATTACTTAATATAGATAAAATATATTTAAATATAAATATTATTTTCAATTTAATTATTTATTACCTAAAAATTAAAAATTTTAAAGCAGCTTATTTAGTATCATTATTATTAGAAATTAATCCCAAAATTGTTATTACAAATATTGATAACTCAATAGACTTTTCATTGGTTGCTAAACAGCTACATAAAAAAATTAAATTTTTAGCTGTCCAAAATGCTGCGAGATATGAATTTGATGAACCATTTTATGATAAAAATCAAAATAAAAAATATTTTATCCCAGAATTAGCTTGCTTTGGAAATTATGAAAAAGATCTTTACCAAAAACATAAAATTCAAGTTAATAAATTTTTCACTCTTGGATCGTTACAATTATCAAATTATTTAGAAAATAAAAAAATTGAGCCAAAAGAAGAATTTGATATTTGTCTTATATTAGAAGAGTCAACTGGATGGGATAGTTTATACGAAGGTTTTGAGGATGCATTAGGTTTAATCGCAACTTACACGGAAAGATTTGCAAAAAAAAATAACTTGAAGCTTGTCTTAGCTGGAAAAAGATCGACACCTGATTTGATCGAGAAAGAAAATCAATTTTATCGGAAGTATTTTCAATATAATTGGAAGATTGAAAGTAGAGAAAAATTTTCAAGTTACCATTATGCCTCTAGTAGTAAAGTTGTAGTTGGGATGATGTCAACTCTTTTAAGGGAAATTTTAAGTATTAAACAAAAAATTCTTTCTTGTAATTTTACAGGATGTGAGGCCTGGGACTTTCCGATCAATGGAATTTGCTTTTTAAAGAATAAAAAATACGAATTTTTCGAGGAAAGAATGAAAAAAATTCTAGCATTGGATTTTGATATGTATAAAAAAAATTTAGACAAAGATCCATCTTACTTAATGATAACTAATACTTCACAACTGCCTACATTAAAATTAGCAAACAGGATAAAAGAAATTACTAAATCGAGATAAACCAGCCGCATGAATGGTAATGATGAGTTTAGATCTACTATTAATTTTATGAAATCAAAAATAAACTATTTTTCAATTATTGAGCTATTTAATAAAAAGGAGAAAAGAAATTTATCTTTTTTATACTTTTTAATGATAATTAATTCTCTTCTTGAAGTATTTGCCATTGGACTTGTTATACCTTTAGTTCAATTAATTATCTCTAATGATAATATTAATTCTGACTTAATTTTAAATATCGCAAGTTACTTTAAAATATCAGGCTATGACTTTTTAAAAATTATAATTATTTTATATTTATTTTTTCAAATTTTTAAAACGTTTTACTCTCTTTTCTATATATGGTTTGAAAATAGATACATCTATAACTTTAAAAAAAAATTATCCTCTAAATTACTTTACACTTATCTTTATCAAGATTACTTATTCCTTTTGAAAAACAATTCAGCAAAATTAATGAGGAATATTACGTACTGTGTTGACAGCACGACCTTATATTTATTTCAATTTTTGAAATTTTCTTTAGACATAATTATTGCATCTTTTATTTTCACATTTCTATTATTTTATAATTTTAATGTAACAATACTAATTTCGATATTTTTTTTAATAATTTCTCTAGTGTATTCTTTAACGTTAAGAAATAAGTTATTGGAAATGGGTTTTAAAAGACAAGAAATAGCAAAAAATAGACTTCAATTTTTTCAAGATAGTGTTGAAAATTTTAAATACATAAAGATTTCCTCAAAAGAGGAATTTTTTTATGAAAAATTTGATGTAACAAATGATAAAGTTGCAAAAATATCTTCTTACAGTGAGTTTTTAAAGAATATTCCAAGACCATTTCTAGAACTTTCTGCAATTTTTTTATTTTTAAGTTTTTTATTTTATTACGTATTTACAACTGAAAATGTAAATCTTAATATTTTTGAGGTATTAGCAGTTTATTTAGTAGCAGCATTAAGATTTTTACCTGCAATAAGCAGAATGTTAAGTGCGATACAGCAATTAAAAATATCTTATCCAGATGTCTTAAAAATGATAAAAGAGCTTAGTTTGGAGGTTCCATCAAAGTCTATTCCTAATCATGATTTAAAATTTCAAAATGAGATAAATATAAATATTGGAAAGTTTTCTTATGAGGAAGAAAATAAATTTGATTTAAAAGATTTAAAATTAAAAATAAATATTAATGAGAAAGTAGGGTTAGTTGGTGAAAGTGGGTCTGGAAAAAGTTCAATTTTGGATATTTTACTTGGTATTATACCTTTAAAAAATGGATCAGTTATGGTGGATGCAAATAAAATTGATAAAAAAAACTTGAGTTCATGGCATAAAAAAATTGCTTATGTACCCCAGAAAATAACTATTATTGAAGATACAATTCTTAATAATATTCTTTTTGGCCTTAGTTTAAATGACACAACATTAAAAAAAATAAATCATCTAATAAAACTTACAAATTTAGAGGGCTTTATTAATAGCAAAGAACAAGGTATTCATAGTATTATAAGTGAAAAAGGATCCAATATTTCTGGAGGAGAGCTACAAAGAATTGCTTTTTGCAGAGCATTAATAAGAGATCCTCAAATATTAATTTTAGACGAACCAACAAGTGCACTTGATATTAAAAATGAAGAATTGTTCACAAACATGTTAGCAAAATTGGAAAACAAAACAATAATTCATGTATCTCATAAGATGAGCTCACTGAAATATTGTGATAAAGTTTATCAAATAAAAAATAACAAATTACAAATTTATGAAAATTTTTGAAAACAAAACTATACTCATAACTGGCGGCACAGGTTCTTTTGGACAAAAATGTTCTGAAATTTTATTAAAATTTAAACCTAAAAAAATCATAATTTTTTCGAGAGATGAATTAAAACAATTTGAAATGCAGAATAAATTTAATAATAAAACTTTCAGGTTTTTTTTAGGTGATGTTAGAGATTTAGATAGATTAGAAACAGCTATGAAAGATGTTGATTTCGTGATTCACGCTGCTGCATTAAAACAAGTTCCATCTGCAGAGTATAATCCAATGGAATGCATTAAAACTAATATTAATGGTGCTGAAAATGTAATTAAAGCTGCATTAAAAAATAAAATTAAAAAGGTGATTGCATTATCTACTGATAAAGCGGCTAATCCTATAAATTTGTATGGAGCTACAAAATTATGTTCTGATAAACTTTTTGTTAATGCGAATCTTTTTAGCAGTCAAAATGATACAAGTTTTTCGGTAGTTAGATATGGAAATGTAGTTGGTTCAAGAGGTTCAGTTCTTCCTTTTTTTAAAAGTTTAATTATGAAAGGTGAGAAATCTTTACCTGTAACAGACGAAAAAATGACAAGATTCTGGATTACTTTAGAAACTGGTGTAAAATTTGTTCTTCAATCATTTGATGAAATGTATGGGGGTGAAATATTTATTCCCAAAATGCCTTCCATAAAAATTTTAGATTTAGTTAAATCATTAGGACCGAAGAATAAACATCATATAATTGGAATAAGGCCAGGAGAAAAGATACATGAAACTTTATGTCCATTGGAGTCATCAAATGATACAATTGAATTTGAAAAATATTTTGTGATTAAGCCCTCAACTATATTTTCAAAAAAAGATACAGAAGACTCACGTAATTACACTTTAAGCAAAACAGGAAAAAAAGGTAAACAAGTTGATCAAAATTTTATTTACAGTTCTAATCAAAATCCCCACTTCTTAAAAGTAGAGGAAATAAAAAAAATTAACTAATTAAAATGGCCATTGCTTTTATTACTGCTAGATTAGGCAGTAAAAGGTTAAAAAAAAAAAATATAAAATTTTTTTTTGGTAAACCGGTGATTTCCTATCCTGTAAAAGCATGCATTAAGAGTAAAATCTTTAAACGAATTATAGTATCTACAGAAAGTAGATTGATAAGTAGTGTTGCTAAAAAGTATAAAGCTGAGGTTCCTTTTTTAAGGCCAAAAAAACTTGCAACCGACAGAACAACTACTTTAAAATTGATGAAGTTTTTAATAAAAAAAATGAATTTCAAAAGTAGTGAGATAATCTTCTGTATTTATCCAGTGACACCTTTACTAAAACCGAATTTTTTGAAAAAAGCTTTTAATCAATTTAAAAAAGAAAAATGTGATTTTTTATTTCCTGTTTTAAAGACAAATAAAATGAATAAAAATAATTTTAGTTTAGATAAAAATAAAAATATTATTAAACGCAAAAATAAAAAAAACTATTTCATGGACTCAGGTCAGTTCTACATTGGCTATGCAAAAAGTTATCTTAAAAAAAAATCAATTATTTTTAGTGGTTCATCCAAAGGAATTTTGATATCAAGAAATAAAGGTATAGACGTGAATACATTAGAAGATTGGATTAAACTAAAAAAAATTTTCGTAAATTAAATGATCAATTATAGCAAACAGACGATAGATAAAGATGACATTTTGCAAGTATCTAAAGTTTTAAAATCTGATTTTCTTACACAAGGCCCAAACGTACCAAAATTTGAAAAAAAAATTTGTAAATACACGTCTTCAAAATATAGTGTTGCGGTTAATAGTGCGTCGTCGGGCTTATATTTAGCTTGCAAAGCTCTGGATTTAAATAAAAATGATTTTATCTGGACCGTCTCCAATTCATTTGCTGCGACAGCTAATTGTATATTATTAAGTGGTTATAAAGTTGATTTTGTTGATATTGATGAAGATAATTGGAATTTATCTATTTCAAAATTGGAAAAAAAACTTTCTGTTGCAAAAAAAAAAAGAAAGTTGCCAAAAGCAATTATTGTAGTTCATCTGGCCGGACTTCCTGTTGATCCTATACAATTAAAAAAACTTTCAAAAAAATATAAATTTAGGATTATTGAGGATGCCGCACATTCAATAGGTTCAAAGTATTACAATAGAAAAGTTGGAAGTTGTAAATGGTCGGATATTTGTGTTTTTAGTTTTCATCCAGTAAAGATAATTACGACTGCCGAAGGTGGATGCATAACTACAAATAACAAAGAATATTTTGAAAAAATGATTTTGATGAGAAATAATGGGATAACTAAAAATGTTAGAAAATTTAAAAATAAAAACCTAGGCGATTGGTATTATGAACAACACACCCTTGGTTTTAATTTCAGGATGAATGATTTACAAGCCGCGCTAGGAATAAATCAATTAAAAAAGATTAATTATTTTGTTAAAAAGAGAAATTTAATAGCTTTAAATTATAAAAAAAAATTGAAAAACATTCCCTTAAATTTTCAACAAGTTGGTAATAATTTTTTAAGCTCTTATCATTTGTTCATAATAAAATTAAAAGATAAAAAAAAACATAAAAAACTTTTCGATTATTTAAGAATTAATAAAATATTAGTAAACTTACATTATTTACCAATTCATCTTCATCCATTTTATAGATCTATAGGGTTTAAAAATAAAGACCTACCGATTACTGAAGATTACAGCTCAAGTGCAATTTCAATACCTATTTATCCAAAATTATCTTCAGCCAATCAAAATAAGGTAATAAAATTAATATTTAAATTTTTTAATAGTTATGAAAAAGAGTAAGATTTTAGTTATAGCAGCACACCCCGACGACGAAGTACTTGGCTGTGGAGCAACAATAGCAAAATTATCCAAAAAAAATTCTAATATTAGAGTAATCTTTCTAAGTGATGGAGAAACATCAAGGCTCAAACCTAAAAATAATAAAAATAAAGCCTTAATCAAAAATAGAGAAAACCAAGCAAAAAAAGCAGCCAAAATATTGGGAATTAAGTCTTTGAAATTTTACAGATTACCTGACAATTCATTAGATAAAGTTCCACTAATTAAAATTAATAGGATTATTGAAAAAGAAATTAAAAAATTTAGGCCAAAAGTAATTTTTACCCATTCAAATCATGATTTAAATGTAGATCACATAATAGCGCATAATTCCACAATTACGGTGTGTAGGCCTTTTAAATTCAAATTTATAAATTCAATATTCGCTTTTGAAATATCCTCGAGTACGGAAAGTAATTTTAAAATTTCAAAAAAAAGGTTTTTTCCAAATGTATTTGTAGATATTAAAAAAGAAATTAAAAAAAAATTAAAAGCATTAGCGATTTATAAAAATGAAATTGAAAAATGGCCTCATCCGAGATCTATAAAAGGAGTAAAGATTTTATCGAATTATAGAGGTTTTCAGTCAGGGTTAGAATGTGCAGAAGCCTTTCAGCTAATTAGAGGAAACAAAACAATTATTTAAAATGAACATTGCGTTTAGAGTTGATAGCTCGTCTGAAATTGGACTTGGTCATATAAGCAGATGTATTACATTAGCAGATGAATTTAAAAAAAAAAAATGTAAAGTATTTTTTATTAGTAAAGAAATTGAAAATTATTCAAAAGCAATATTAAAAAAAAAAAAAATTAAGTTAAATATCATTAAAAACAATATAACAGATAGCAAAGAAACACTCAGAATAGTTAATAGAAATAAAATTGATTTAATTTTTTTAGATCATTATCAATTAGATTTAAAATGGGAAAAGGAAGTAATAAAAAAAACAAAATTAGCATTTATAGATGATTTCTACAGAAGAAGAAGCATAGCTGATTTTTATATAAATTATCACGGATTTTTATATGGAAAAAAATTGGTAAAATTGAGAACACAATGTAAAAAACTCATAGGTTTTGAATACTCGATTTTAAAAAAAATAAATATTAATAAAAAAAAACAAAATAAAAATATTTTTATTTATTTTGGTGCTGTTGACAAAAAAAAAAATTCTTTAAAGCTTCTTAAGATTTTAAATGATAAAAATGTAGAAGAATTTAAATTTAAATTTTTTATAAATGAAAATTTTAAAATAAATAAAATTTTTTCAAAAAAAAATATTTTTCTTTATAGGAAAAAAAGTAAAAATATCTTAAGTCAAATGTTTAATTCTAAAAAAATAATCACTCAAGCCGGAGTTTCTCTTTACGAAGCTTTGAGCACCGGAAATGAGGTAATATGCATTCCAACAACAAAATTTCAAAAAAATATAGCAAAACATTTAGCGAAATTTTGCAACTTCCATACATTAAATAATATGAATAAAATTCAATTTTTTTTGAATAAAAAAATTGATACTAAATTAAATAAAGAGGTTTTAGACGGATTTGGAGCAGAAAGAATAGCAAATTTTATAGTAGAAAAAAAAGTCGAACCAAAATTAAAAAAATTAGAAAAAAAAGATCACTTAAGTCTGTATAATTTAAGAACTGATTTTTTAACTCAAAAAAATTCAGTAATCCAGAAAAAATTTGATTTTAAAGCGCATAAAAAATTTTTAAGAAAAAGTTTAAATAAAAGCAACTGGTTTGCTTTTAAATTTAAAAAGAACTTTATTGGCCATGTTAGGTTGGATAAAAAAAATAACTGTTATGAAATTGATTATGGGATAAGTAGTCCTTATAGAAGTAAAGGACTATCATTGATAATATTAAAAAAGACACTAAATCAAAAAAATTTTCTTAATAAAAAATTTTTTGCAAAAGTAAAAAAAACAAATAAGTATTCAAATAGCAACTTTAAAAAAATGGGTTTTTCATTAATTCATCAACAAGGTAAATTCAACATTTTCCAAAAAAATGCTTAAGAATAAATTCAAAATAAGAAATAAAATTATTACAAAAAAAAGTAAAACTTTTGTAATTAGCGAAATTGGTATTAACCATGAAGGAAGCTTTGAAAAATGCATAAAAATGATACAACTTTCTAAAAAGGCAGGTGCAGATGCCATAAAATTACAAACTATTGATCCTGATCTCAGTTATGCAAAAAACACAAAATCCTACAAAGAATTTTTAAAAACTAATTTTGAAAATGAACAATTATTCAAGTTGATTAAATTAACAAAAAAAATTGGATTAATTTTTATTTCTACCCCCGGGTCTTTTGAAGAAGTAGATAAGTTAAAAAAATTTAAAAGTGATGCAATTAAAATATCTTCAGGCCAAATGACCAACTATCCTTTAATCTCATATGCTGCAAAAAAAAATTTACCTCTAATTATTTCAACTGGGATGGCATACCAAAAAGAGATAAAAGAAGCATTAAATTCAACCGGTAAAAATAAAAACTTAGCTTTACTGAAGTGTACTTCTTTATATCCAGCACCTGATCAAGACATAAATTTAAACTCAATTGAAACCTTAAAAAAAAAATTTAAATGTATAGTTGGATTTTCAGATCATACTCAAGATCATATTTCATGTTTAGCTGCTGTTACTATGGGTGCCAAAATAATTGAAAAACATTTTACATTAAATTCTAAGTTAAAAGGCAAAGATCATCATATTTCTTTAGAACCATCTGCTTTCAAATTGATGGTTGAAAAAATTAGAAGAGTTGAAAAAATGCTTGGAACAAATGAAATTGGTCCTGTAAAAAGTGAAAAAAAAAATAGAAAAAGTTTTCATAGATATATTGTTGCAAAGAAAATAATAAAAAAAGGAGAGAAGTTTAATAAACATAACATATCAATAAAAAGATTAAAAAATCCTACTTCTAATAATCTGGAGCCAAAATTTTACAGCCATCTATTGAGAAAAGTTTCAAATAAAACAATACATAAAAATAATGCTGTTAAAAAAAATGAAATTAAAAAAAAAAATTAGTATTTTAATTACTTGTGTTGGAGGAGAACTTTCTCCAACTAGTATTAAATTTTTAAAAAAAAACCCAAATTATAATATAAAAGTAGTAGGCACCGATTTAAACAACAATGCAATCGGGAAATATTTTTGTGATAAATTTTACAAGGTACCGAAATCTAGTTCAAAAAATTATGTAAAAAATATATTGAAAATTGCTACTAAAAATAAAATAAATATAATTATCCCAACATCCGATGAGGAGACGCTTGCTTTGTCTAAAAAAAAAGAAGTTTTTGAAAAGAAAAAAATTTATCTATTAAGTTCAAATTATCAAACATTAAAAATCTTTTCAAATAAAGAAGAAACTTACAAAACCCTATCAAAATTAGGGATCGATAAAATAAGATTTGACTCAATAAAAAATAAGAAATTATTTATGTCTTTTTTTAAGAAAAAAAGAAACAATTTGGTTGTTAAACCAGCAGTTTCAAGAGGAGGAAGGGGAATATTTATTATAAAAAATATTAAAAAAGAGAAAGCCGTTAATTTTGGAAGAGAAGTTCATTTAAATATCAAAACTTTTAAAAAAAAATATTTAAGTAGAATAAAAATTTTTCCTCAAATCATATCCGAAATTTATGAACCACCGGTTTATGATTTAGATGTTTTATCTTATAAGGGAGACTTAAAAAAAATAATCTTAAGGAAAAGAATAATAAGCGAGGAACCAAATTCTGGTCATGAATTTTGCAATGTACCAAAAAATTTGGTTTCAAAAATAAAAGCATTATGTAAGAAACTCAAACTTAATGCATTACATGATGTTGATCTAATGAAGAATAAAGATGGGGAATTTAAAATTTTAGAAGTAAATCCAAGACCTAGTGGAAGTGTTGCTGTAACATGCGTTGCTGGAATTAACTTATTTAGAGATGTAATAAAAATGTACTTAAATATGAAGATAAAGAAACAAATTGGAATCAAAAATAAAAATATAAAAATTATACCCACTAAAAATCTAATTAAAAAAAATATATCTGGAAGATCAGCTACATCTTAGAAAGAAGCTGATTTAGAGCTTAAGCATCATAAGCTAAATTTAAACAAAAACTTAAGAAATTGAAAATTAATGAATAAAAAAAATTTTGTTGAATTTTTTGACTGGAATGTAAATTTTAATATTTCTACAAAAAAATTAAAAAGCTTTTCAGATAATTATGATAAAATTTTATTAAAAAAAAATAAAGCTAAAATTATTAAATTTTCATTTTTCCTATCTAAGAAAATTATAAAAAAATTTTATATTAAATTAAACAAACTTACAAAATCTTCTCTAAGCTATAAACAATGGGAATTTATTCTTTTACACTGGTGTTTCTTTACGGTTTGTCACAGTTATACATTATGGAGTCTAGTTGAAAAATCAAAAAGAAAAAAATTCAAATTATTTGATACGAATATTAACGATGTACTTAAAAGACCAGAAGATTTTAAACCATCCTCTAAAGTTGTAAATTATTGGATGCTTAAAAAAATTTTAGATTTTAAAAATTTAAAATATTTAGTATCTGGTAAAATTAATTATTCGCCTATACCTCTTCATAAAAAATCTGTGTTTAAAAGAATAATTAGTAAATTATTTTCAATTTTAAACTTATTTTTCCCTACAAGAATCCTGCTGGTAGATACAGGTTTAAGTTTTGTAAATGAATTATTTTTAAATATAAAACTTAAACAAGCACCAATTAATTTTAATTTACATGATTATAAAATCAATAATGTTAATAAAAAATTAAGAGGAGATCTTAAAATAAAAATTCCGAAAAAAAAAAAAAATTTTCAAACTTTTTTTGAAGAAATATTTCCGGAAATTTTGCCCAATGAATTTTTAGAGTCATTTAATTATTACTTCAACTATTCCAAAAAAAACTTCTGGTCAGACAAAAATAAATTTCAAATGATTATCACCCAAAACATAAGCTCATCAATAAAACGAATTATATTTTCTAAATATATGGATAAAACAAATCGTTTAATACTTTTACAACATGGAGGTGGATACGGGATCGCAAAAATGCATCTAGGAGAAATGGTTGAAAGTTACTTGGGAAATAAATTTTTAACATGGGGGTGGAGAGAAAAAAAAGGGAAAAAGCATCAATTTTATAGCATGAGAATAAGTCAATTAAAAAATAAGATTTTAAAAAATACTTCAAAATCAAAAATAGTATTTTTTATTTCATCCTACACAAAATTTTTTCAGAAGATTGGATTTTATCCTACAACGAACTATCAAACAGTTTTACAATTTAGGTATATTGCCAATATTGTTAATAGACTAAAAAAAGATTTAAAAAACAAGTTAATATTAAGGTATTCTAAATATGGTTTTGATAGGGGTGGATTAGAGTTTCCCAAAAATCTATTTGATAAAAATATTGCCTACGATGAATTGATGAAGCCATATTACAAGAGTATTAATAAAAATACATTAACAATACATGATAATATTAACAATAGTACTGCTTGGATAGAAACTTTAGCATTAAACATTCCAACAATCATATTTGCAGACGCAAATACTAATGACGTTAGAACAAGTTTTGTAAAAACTTTTAAACTTTTAAAAAAAAACAATATAGTATTTACAGATACATTATCTTTATCAAATTTTGTTAATGATAATTATGAGAATTTAAATGAATGGTGGAGCTCAAAAAAAATTCAAAATGCTCGCCTTATAACAATTAAAAAATATGCAAGAATTCATAAAAAACCAGTTGAATGTTTGAAAAAAAGAATAATTAAAGAAATAAAAAAAATAAATTGATAAAAATTAAAAATCAAAATTCATAATGAATTCAAATAAAATATTGATTTACTTATTGAGGTATATAAATAAAAATAAAACTAATAATATCGTATTATCTGGAGGAAAATCTTTAAAAAATTTTTATGTATTTTTTTTAAAATATTTAAATAAAAAAAAGATAAAAGTTAATATATTCCTTTCAGATGAAAGATGTTTGAGTTTATCAAATAAAAATTTGAATCAAAACTTATTTAAAAAAGAAACTTTTTTTTTACCTATATTAAAGCGTGATAAATCATTTATTAAATGCGCGTCACTGTATGAAAAAAAAATTACTAAATCTCCTAATTTTATTTTATTATCAGTTGGAAACGATGGCCACATAGCATCTATTTTTGAAAATTCTAAAGCGCTAAAGAGCAAAAAAAAGATAATTTTTTTAGATAAAAAATATTATGGGTTTAAAAGAATCACTTTGACCTTAGAATATTTAAAAGACAAAAGAGTATTTTTATTTTGTAGAAATTTGTTAAGATTTAAAACTTTTATAAAATGTTTAAAAAATAAAAATCATATAATTAATAATTTGTATAATGTAAATAATAACGTAGAACTAATTCTTAAGGACAAGATTATAAAAAAAGAAATATACAAAAAGATATTATGAATTGTTTAATAACCGGTGGTTGTGGGTTTCTTGGACTTCATTTAGTTGAAGAGTTAATAAGGCAAAAACATAAAGTAGTTATATTTGATAAATTTAGATCAAAAAATTTACCAAAAAAAATAAATAAGTTTTACAAGGGTGATATTAAAAATATTAAATCATTAGAAAAAAGTTTTAAAAATATTGATTTAGTTTTTCACTTTGCTGCTTTATCAGATTTAAATAAAGCGATGAACAAACCTCATGACTCAGTAAATTATAATATTCTTGGCACAGTAAATACTCTTGAACTTTGTAAAAAATTTAGAGTCAAAAGGTTTATTTTTGCCAGTTCTATTTATGTTAACAGCAAACAAGGAGGATTTTACAGAAGCAGTAAAAGGGCTGCTGAAGATTATATTGAAGAATATAACAAAAGATATAAATTAAATTTTACAATATTGAGATTTGGATCTTTATATGGAGAGAGATCTGATATTAATAATGGAGTGAGAAAAATCTTAGAGTCTGGAAAATATTCAAATACAATAAAATATTATGGCAACCCAAAATCAGTCAGAAAATATATTTATGTTAAAGATGCCGCTAGAGCATGTATAGAGGTAATTAAAAATAAATATAAAAATAAACATTTAATAATCACTGGAAATAAAACCATTTCTATTAAAAAATTATTAAAAATGGTTAACTTATTATTTAATTTAAAAAAAAAGATAGAATTTTACCCCAAGAAAGCAGTTGGGCATTATATTAAAAACCCTTACACATATGAGTTTAAGAAAGGGATTAACTATATTACCAAGAATCAGATAGAATTTGATGAAGGTTTAAAAAAAGTTTTTTTAGATTTAAATAAAAAAAATTTATGATTTGTGCGATTTTAATTGGAAGAAAAGGAAGCAAGGGTTTTCCTGGAAAAAATCTTAAAAAGATTAATGGCAAACGAATGTGTGAGTATCCACTTCTTGCTGCTAAACGAACTAAATCTATAGAGAAAATCTTTGTATCTACTGATTGTCCAATAATAAAAAAGATATCAAAAAAATATAATGCGACTATTTTGGAAAGGCCTAAAAAACTTACATCTTCAAAAGCGCTTGGAGATCATGTTTTCGAAAATGCTTATTTTCAAATTAAAAAAAAAATTAAAAAGATTAAATATGTTGTACTATTATTTGCTAATGCTCCACTAGTAACTTCAAAAATGATTGAGGCAGGCATTAAAATTTTAAATAAGAATAAAAAATGCGACTCCGCAGTTTCTACATCAGTATATAATATGTGGAGCCCTCTAAGAGCAAGAAAACTTCACAAAGACGGTTTTTTAAAACCATTCGTAAAATTTGAGTACTTTGGAAATCCAAAAAAATTAAATTGTGACCGTGACTCGCAAGGAAATGTTTATTTTGCAGACATGTCTGTATCTGTAGTAAGACCTCACTGTTTAGAAAATTTAAAAAGTGGGCTATTACCTCAAAAATGGATGGGAAAAAAAATTGCTCCTATTAAAACTTGGGGAGGTTTTGATATTGATTATGAATGGCAAATGCCTCTTTTAAAACACAGACTAAAACAAAAATAATATAATGAAAACAACAACTAAAGAATATAAAAAACATAATAGCTTTGTTCAATTTTCATCTAATTTTAAAAAAAAATTAGACTCAACTCTTTTAAGAATTAATAAGATTTTAAATGATCCTACATATTTAAATCATATTGAAAAAAAATATTCCTCGTTGGTTGCCTCTATAGAAAATGATCTTTTTTTAAAAAAAGATAAAAATAAAAGTAGAGCTTTTAGCCTTTCCCAACACGTTGTAGATGAGATAAGCACATTAGAAAATGAGGAAATATTAAAATATCTTATCCATAGATATAGATATGAAATTTTTCCCGAAAAACAAATCTTAGACGATTATCCTCCGTATTTACAAATTGAACCAAGTTCAATTTGTAATTATAGATGTGTTTTTTGTTTTGAAACAGACAAAACTTTTACTAATAAAAAAAATGGATTTATGGGAACCATGAAACTTGAATTATTTAAAGACATAATTGACCAGGCTGAAAATAACGTAGAATTTATCTCAATAGCTTCGAGAGGAGAACCGCTAGTAAGCAAAGATATAGATAAGATGTTTGAATATACTACAGGCAAGTTCTTAAATTTGAAAATTAACACTAACGCATCACTTCTAAATGAAAAAGCAATACATGCTATCTTAAGTGGAGGCGTTAAAACCGTGGTCTTTTCCGCCGATGCAGCAGACAAGGAGCTTTATGCAAAGCTAAGAGTTAACGGTAATTTAGACACTATTCTACGGAACATTGAAAATTTTAACAAAATTAAAGAAACCAAATATCCTAATAAAAAAATAATAACAAGAGTGTCCGGTGTTAAGGTTGATAATAATCAAGATATCGACTCAATGCAAAATCTTTGGAAAAATCTCGTCGATCAAGTTGCATTTGTTGATTATAATCCATGGGAAAATGTTTATGGAAGAGAACATAATTCAGTTATCAAACCTTGTTCTGACTTGTGGAGAAGAATGTTTATTTGGTGGGATGGAAAAATAAACCCTTGTGATACAGATTATAAGTCAGTTTTAAGCGTTGGAAATTTCAAAGAATTGGGAATTTCAAAAAGCTGGAAATCAGAAACTTATCAAATTTATAGAGACAGTCATAAGACTGGAAATAGAAAAGCTTTGACACCTTGCAAAAGTTGTGTTGTCACATGATAAAAATTAACAAAGATAAAAAAAAGAAAGTTTTAATATTGGGTGGAAGCTCAGATATAGCTACCGACTTAATACCTAAATTAATTAATAAGGATTATCAAATTACAGCACATTACTCTTCAAATTTGACCAATGTAAAAAAACTAAAAAAAAGATTTAATAAAATTAAATTTATAAAACAAAACTTTTACAAAATAACCAAAAAAAATTTAAATAAATTTCTAAAAAATTCAGACATTAAAAACAATGCTACATTAATCAATCTAGTGGGATATGTAGATAAAAAAACATATCAAAAAACTTCATTGGAACAAACCTTGGAGTCAATCAAAATAAATACGTTAATACCAAATTTAATAATTAGAGAAAATTTAAAGTTTATGAAAAAAATAAAATATGGAAGGATATTAAATTGTAGTAGTATAGGTGTTAAATTTGGAGGCGGAGATAAAACCTACAATTACAGTCTTTCTAAGCATTTATTGGAATTTATTCCAAGATATATAAAAGAGCATGCAAAACTGAACATTATAATAAATAATATTAGAATTGGGTACACAAACACAAAAATTCATAAAAAAATAAAAAATGCAAATAAATTAAAGAGCCGTATTAAAAAGATACCAGTTGGCAGAGCAGCAGCTACCAATGAGATAGCTAATTATATTTCGAACTTTATCTCAAAAGAAAACTCATTTATCACAAATGAAACAATCACTATCGCTGGTGGAGAGTAAATCTTAAATTAAAAACAAAATTGTCGCTATGAATTGGAAAAAAGTAAACGACCTATATAATATTTGGGTATCTGAAAATAATCTAAAAGAATATTTTAGTCAAAAATTAAACTACAATGACTATTCTTTATGGTGGTCTACAAAATTAGTTGGAAAAGATAATATGGCTGACAATAATTGGTATTTTGATTTATTTAAAATACTTAATAAGAAAAAAATTAAGAAAAGAAATAAGATTTTTTTTTGGTTAATTTTTTTACTTAAGACAATTAAAAATTTTGTTAAAGATCTTGCTTTAATAGTCTTTTCAAAACTTTTTTTTATTTATACAGATGATATTTCGAAATGCGAAAATTGTTTTCACTCTTATTATTATAATTTTGTACATAAAAAAAATACTTGCCGAGATAGGCTTTACGAAGATGTTCCTTATATTCAAAACAAAGAAAAAAATTTTTATATAATTTCATTACAAAAGATTAGTAAGATTAATTTAAAAAAAATTAATCTAAAATATTTAATTCTTGAAAAACATTTAACAATTTATCAACTGCTAGATATTTATTTTAAAACTTTGATAAATTTAATAAAATTAATTTATTTTCTTAATTCAAAAAGAAATTTCTTCTATATTAATGGTGTTAATTGCGAAAATATTTTGAAACCACTTTTGTTTGAGTCATTTTCAGGATTTATTCAATTTTCGCTCATTAATGCTCAATCAATAAACAATATTTTAAAAAAAAATAAAAACCTGAAAAATTTTATCTCTTACGGTGAGTTTACGCCAGGTTATAGATCTATATATTTTTTTATTAAAAAAATTAACATGAATATAAAAATTACCTCTATTCAGCATGGTAATTTCAATGAAAACATTCTTTATTGCCTTAATCATAAATCTGAATTCTCTAATGATTACACTAAACACGGTAAAATTTTTTCACCAATGCCTGATCAAATGATGTTAAAGGGAAAACAGGCGAAAGATGTATTGAAAAAATATTTTAGAGGTAAGATAAAAATAATAGGGTCTATTTCAGACAATGATATTCGTACTTACAAAAAATCCAAAACGAAAAAAAATTCAAAGAAAAAAATAATTTTAATTTGCCCATCAATCGGTGATCACATTTTGATAGAAAAGTTTTTTGAAAAGAGTAAAAATTGTAAAAATTTACATAATACTTATATAATAAGTCCTCATCCAGTATACAGAAAAAAAGTAATTAAAAGTTTTAAAAGAAAATTAGAAGATAAAATGGATATTCAAGTTAGAGATGAATATTCGTCTTTTGACTTAATTAAATATTCTGATCTTGTGATCTGCTCTTTCTCTTCTTTAGCTCTTAAAGCGAAAATAATGGGAAAAAAAAGTATACGTTTAGTTGACAATGATTATCCAATTTTTCATAGTCCAAAAGATCAAGTGTTAGTAATTAAAGATAGTATATCGTTTGACAGAGCATTAAACTTCAAATCTTTACCTAATGATGATACAAAGACTATCAAAAAATTATACAGTTTATTTTATTATAAAAATGATAAAAATGTTTACACTCGATTTTGGAAAAGTTTATAATTTATGAAAAAAGGAATTAAAGTACTGTTTTTTTATCCCAATACGTTTGGGATGAATATGTTACCTCCCGCGATAGCAATGTTTTCTGCTATTTTAAAAAAAGAGGGTCATCAAGTTGAAATCTTTGATACAACTTACTACGCTACAGATCATGGAATAGACTCCGATGGAAGTAAAATGGAAAAACTTAATGTAGTGCCTTATAAAATGGATAAGACACGATTAATCAACACTAGTGATTGGAGAAAAGATTTAAATAAAAAAATATTAGATTATAAGCCAGATTTAATTGCCATATCTTCCACGGAAGACATGTGGGAACTTGCAACGGATATGTTAACTGTAGCAAAAGAATATAAATTGAAAAATAAAGTCCCAGTAGTTGTTGGTGGAGTTTTTGCTACTTTTGCTCCAGATATTTGTATGAAAAATGATTTAGTTGATCTTGTTTGTGTTGGAGAAGGTGAAAACGCTTTACTTGATTTATGTAAAAAAATAAAAAACAAAGAAGACTTTTCTGATGTCACAAATTTATGGGTAAAACAAAATAAAAAAATTATCTCAAAAAACCCCATAACAAAACCAGTTGATATTAATAACAATCCTATAATTGATATTTCTCTTTTTGAAGAAAAAAGACTTTATAGACCCATGGCAGGAAAAGTTTATAAGATGATACCAATTGAAACAATAAGAGGCTGTCCATTTACTTGCAGATTTTGTAATTCACCTGATCAGATGGCTCTTTATAAAGGAATAGGTGCAAATTTTTATAGAAAAAAAAGAATGGAACTTGTTTATAAGGAATTAAAGTTTTTTAAAGAAAAACATAAAGTCGAGTATAATTATTTTTGGGCCGATACTTTTTTAGGGATGAGCAATAATGAATTAGATGAATTTTGTGAAATGTATAAAGAAATTAACCTTCCATTTTGGATGCAAACGCGACCAGAAACGATAACTGATTATAATATAAAAAAACTTAAAGAGGTTGGTTTGCATAGAATATCTTTTGGTGTGGAACATGGAAACGAGGAATTTAGAAAAAAAATTTTGGATAGAAGGTGGAAGAATAAAGATATTATAGCAAAATTAAAAATACCAAAAAAATATAATGTTCAGTTTAGTTGTAACAATATTACAGGATTTCCTACGGAAACAAAAAAATTAGCTTTTGATACAATTGAATTAAATAGGCACATAGATGCAGATAATGCTAATATCTATACTTTTGTTCCATTTCATGGAACACCTTTAAGAAAAATGTGTGAAGATCTTGGGCTTATAAAACATGAACAAGTAACCAAATGTTTAACCGCTGAAACTCAGCTTTTCATGCCTCAATACCCGCCTCATGAAATTGAAGAAATTAAGAAGTGTTTTCCTCTTTATGTAAAATTTCCTAAAAATAGATGGAAAGAAATTGAAAGAGCAGAAAAAAATGATGAAGAAGGAAATAGGATTTATAAGAATTTAAAACAAGAGTTTTTAGAAAAATACATGCCAAAACCAGATGCAGACCCACATGGCGGCTTAGAAGCTTTTGATGAGGTAGAAGAGGACCCAATATGTGGTTTAAAAAGTGATTCAAGACCAGGTTATGCAGATGAAATGCATTGAAATTTTAACTTTTCAATTTTTTTATTAATTTTTTTTAAACGTCTAAAATGATCTTAAAATTTGCTAAAATTTTAGTTTTTACTTTAAAATTTTTAGAAAAAATAATATTTAAACCAATAAATAAGAAACTATTAGTTTTTATAAAAAAAGTTTTAGAAGACAGTTCGTATAAAACTAAAAAAGCTAATGGTAAAGACCTTCTTTTTTTTACCCCTAATGAGCTTTGTGAAATGAGAGTTGAAACATTATTTACAAAAGAGCCAGAAACAATTAAATGGATTGATAATTTCTCAATTAATTCCAATTCAATTTTTTGGGATATTGGGGCTAACATTGGATTATATTCAATTTACGCCGCAGCCAAGCATAAAAACTTAAGTGTTATTTCTTTTGAACCAGCCTTGTCAAATTTAAGAGTTTTAAGTAGAAATATCTCTATAAATAATTTTTCAGATGAAATTAAAATTTTTCAAGTTGCTTTAAGCAATAAAAATAACACTTTTCAAGAATTTAACGAGTCAATTTTTCAAGAAGGTGGCTCCTTAAATACATTTGGAGAGAAATTTGGTTTTGATGGAAATTTGATTACAAAAAAAAACTCTTACTCTATCTACGGCACTACACTCAATTATCTTGTAGAAAATAAAATTTTAGAAATTCCAGATTATATAAAAATAGATGTTGATGGCATTGAACACTTAATTTTATCCGGCGCTAACAAATTTCTAAAAAATGATAAAATTAAAGGTATTTGTATTGAAATTAATGAAAAATTTTTACAACAAAAAAAAAGTATCAACGATTTGTTAACTAATAGTGATTTTATTTTTCAAAATAAAGCAACAGTAAGAGATAAAAACTTAAATGACGATTTTTCTGACACTTTCAATTTTTTTTATATTAGAAATTTTGAAAATAAAACTAATTAAAAATGAGTATTAAAAAAGAATACAAAAGCTTTGTAGAAAATTATTCCCCTTTTCCTTGGGAAGTGAACCCCAAAGAAATAAGAGAAATATTTTCTGGGCAGCATACTTTTGAAATAGGATACAAAAGATTTTTTTATATTTTTAAATATTTAAAAGAAATAAATAAAAAAATTTCTAATCCTAAAATAATTGATGTTGGTTCGTATCCTGGAAATATGATAAAATTATGTAAATATGCTTTTGGATCATATTCAAAATATTATTCAATTGGTCTTGATATTGATAATAATTTTATATCAGAAGTAAATAAATATGGAGTAGAATGTCTTGACACCGAAATTGATCCTCAGTTTCCAGGTGCTAAAGAACCAAAAAATTGGAAACCAAATAATCTAGATGTTTGTTTATTGTTAGATACTATTGAGCATTTAGTAAACCCCACCTATTGTTTGGACAAAATAAACAAGTCATTAAAATCAAATGGGTATCTGCTTATTACAACTGATAATATCAGCAATTTTTTTTACATACTTAAAATGATTATTAAAGGGGAAAGCCCTAATGTAAATTTCATCTTATCATCAAAATTTTATATTGGAAATAATAGACCTCATCATAGAGAATTTAGTAAATCCGAATTAAAATTTTTATTAGAATATTCTGGATTTGAAATTTTGGAACATGAATTTTTTGATAGAGAACAAGGAGATTATTTTATTAAAAATAAAAAAATAATTAAAAAAAGAAAAAAATTAAATTTAAAGGGTTTTGTTTCTGAAAAAGTAAAATCGTTAGTAAATTTTGTGCCACATCTAAGAAATCATCAAGTAGTTTTGGCTAGAAAAAAATCTAACATAGAAGATTTAAATCGTTTTCAACCCACACATTCAAAAGAAAAATGGCTTGAATACAGGTTAAAGACTCTAGGTTATTAGAAGAATTTTTTTAAAATGCAAAATTATTCTTGTGATTTAAATATAGTGATGGAAAATTATGAACTCGGAGGAGTTACAACTCACTTAGTAACATTGTTAAATCAAAAGAATTTTTTAAATAAGAAAATTCATATTTTTACAAACAAAGATAACTTAGCAATTAAAAAACTTAAATCTAGCCTCATAAACCAGAATATAAAATTTACTAAGTTTAAAAACCTTAATTGTATGTTTTTCGATAATATAGTTTTAAAAATTTTATATAACTCTTTAAAACCAATATTATTTTTCTTTTCGATTATACAATTTTATAATTTATTAAAAAAAAATAAAAAAACACCAATGTTGGCAAATTGTGGCGGCTACGGTAGTTTTAGAAGTGAGATGGCGGCAATAATTGCAAATAAGCTAAGAGGGAATGATAAAAATTTTTTACTTATACATCATAGTTTTTCTAAACCAAGATTATGGAATTTTTTAATTCAAATTATAAATTATTTTATTTATACGATAATCATTAAATTAATTTTTGTTTCGAAAGCATCAAAGACTAATATTCTTAAAAATGTTTTATTTTTTAAAAATAAGCAAAAAAATTTAATTATTTATAACGGGCTTGAAGATAAACCTTTGAAGAAAAAATTTTTACTAAAATTTAAAACAAAAAAAAAACTGTTGAAAATAGGAGTATTATCAAGAGTTGAAAAAATAAAAGGTCACGAACAGATTATTAGCTCAGTAGAAAAGATGAGTGAATTTAATAGGTCTAAAATCAAAATTTATTTTGTAGGAAGTGGAAAAAAATCATATGTGGAGAATTTAAAAAGAAAAATTAAATCAAAAAATTTATCAGAAAATTTTAAGTTTTGTGGATATATGAAAGAAGAGAGCAATCTTATTTTATCACACTTCGATCTAACTCTATCTATGAACCAGGATTTTGAGGGATTTGGATATTCTCATGTTGAAGCCTTAAGCCTAAATATACCATCATTCGTTTCAAATGTTGGAGCTGCAGAAGAAATATTTGGAGGAAAAAATATTCTATTATTGAAAAAAAATAATGATTTAGTTTTGAAAAAAAAAATTGAAGAATTTATTAAAAATAACTCTAATTTCAAAAAAGAAACGAAAAAAATTAGAAGTAGAATAAAAAAAAAATTTAATGCTAAATTAATGTCGGATAAGTTTTTTCAATACTGCTTAAATAGAAAAAATTAATTTTTGGTTAAAGTCTAAATCTATTATTTTAAAATGAACTATTATAAAGTATCAAAAAAGTTGATGCCCAAATTTGAAGCCAAAAAAATTAGACTTGGTAAAAATTATGATGGCGGTTATGTAGTATCAAAAAAAGCAGTTTTAAATTCAAAAAACCTTATAAGCTTTGGAGTTTATGATGATTGGTCATTTGAAAACGATTTCATAAAAAAAAATAATAAAATTAATATTTTTCTTTTTGATGGAACTATAAATTTTGTTTTTTGGATTAAATATTTGGTAAAATCTTTATATTATTTTATAAAAAAAATATATTCTTTCAAAAAATTAATTTCGAATTTCCTTCAATTTATCAAATTTCCATTTTTCATCTTAAAAAGCAATGTTAAGTTTTATGGAAAAAATATAACTAGAAACTCTAAAAAAATTAATTTAAAAAAATATTCATCAATTAGTCAAATTATCGAAAAATTTTACTTAAAAAATATCTTTTTTAAGATAGATATAGAAAAGAATGAATATCCCATACTCAATGAACTTATTAAGTTTGATGATAGAATAGAATGTTTAGTGATTGAATTTCATGATGTAAATAAAAACTTGAAAAAAATATTACATTTTATAAAAAATTTTAAATTAAAATTAATTCATATTCATATCAATAACTATGGACCAGTTAACGCTTCAGGATTACCTTCTGTGATTGAGTTTACATTTGTTAAAAAAGATTATTGTAAAAATAATTACAAAGATTTAAAGCTGCCAATTAAAAATTTAGATTTTCCTAATAATCCTGACAGTCGTGATAAAAAAATCTTATTTTTTTAGAAATTTAATATAAACATATAAATATTATGCTTTATCAAAAAACATTTAAAAATAAAAAAATTATAGTAACAGGCCACACAGGTTTTAAAGGTTCATGGCTCTGTTCTTGGTTGATAAAACTAGGTGCAAAAGTGATTGGATTTTCTGATAAAGTACCTTTAGGCAACTCACATTTCAAATATCAATCTTTAAATAAAAGAATGAAAAACTTTAAAGTAGATATTAGAAATAAAAAAAAATTAGAAAATTTAATTTACAAAGAAAAACCAGAATATATTTTTCATTTAGCAGCGCAGGCATTAGTTAAAAAATCATATCAATATCCACAACTTACATTTGAGTCTAATTCTTTTGGAACCTTAAATTTACTAGAAGCTTTAAAGAATTATAATAAAAAATGTACAGTTATAATTATTACAAGCGATAAAGTTTACAAAAATCAAGAGTCAAAATTAGGATATAAAGAAAATAGCATTTTAGGAGGAGTAGATCCATATAGTGCTTCAAAAGCGTCTGCAGAAATTATAATAGAATCTTATATAAAATCATTTTTTTCAAATAAAAAAAACAAAGTGTCAATTTCTATAGCTCGAGCCGGCAATGTTATCGGAGGAGGTGATTGGGCCAAAGATCGTTTAATTCCAGATTGTGTAAAAGCCTGGTCAAAAAATAAAAAAGTTTTTTTAAGAAATCCAAATTCTACCAGACCGTGGCAACATGTTTTAGAAGCAATTTGGGGCTATATTGTTTTAGCAAAAAAATTAAATCAAAATAAAAAATTTCATGGAGAAGCATTCAACTTTGGTCCACCATTAAAAAATAATTATTCAGTAAAAAAAATAGTACAGTTAATGGAAAAGAACTGGAAAAATGTAAGATGGGAAATTAAAAAAAATAAGAGAAATATACATGAAACCAACATTTTAAAATTAAATTCAAACAAATCTTTAAAATTTTTAAATTGGAGAAGTTGTTTAAAAATTGAAGAAACAATGAAATTAGTTTCCCAATGGTACAAAAATTACTATTCTACCAGAAAAAATTATGATTTTACTTTTCAACAAATTGATTACTTCGAAAAAATTTTAAAAAGAAGAATATTTAAAAAATGAAAGTTGTTATTTTAGCAGGAGGCAAAGGTTCTAGACTTTCAGAATTTACTAAAAGTATACCTAAACCAATGGTAAAAATTAGAGGAATTCCAATTATTGTAAGAATTATTAAGCTTTATAAAAAGTTTGGATTTAAAGAATTTATTATTGCAAGTGGATACAAAAATAAAATAATTAAAGATTATTTTAAAAATAATTTAAAAAATTTAAATATAAAAGTTATCTTTACTGGGAATAATTCAATGACCGGGGGAAGAATAAAAAGATTAAAGAAATATTTAAGTGAAGAAAAATTTTTACTTACCTACGGAGACGGATTATGTGACGTGGATATCAAAAAATTGATAAAATTTCATAATAAAAATAAAAACTACGTTACTTTGACAGCAGTAAGGCCACCTGCAAGATTTGGAGGTTTAAAAATTTCTGGAAATAAAGTCAAATATTTTAAAGAAAAGTCTAGCCTTGATGAAGGTTGGATTAATGGTGGCTTTTTTGTTATGGAGCCTAAAATATTTAACTTTCTAAAAAAAGACCAAACTATTTTAGAAAGATCTCCATTAGAAGATATTTCCAAATTGAAAAAACTTGGCGCATTTAAACATTATAAAAATTGGAAATGCATGGATACTATAAGAGATAAGTTACAACTTGAGGATCTCGTAAAGAGAAAAATTTTTTAATTGAAAAAAAAAATTTTAATTACTGGCGCATCTGGTTTCCTTGGAGTCAACTTAATAAGAAAATTATCAAAGCAAAAATCATTTATAATTTATGGCTTGGTAAACCTCAAAACAAGGAAATTTGAAAAAATTAAAAAAGTAAAATATATAAAATCAGACATATCTAATTCAAGACAATTAAAGAAAAAATTAAAAAATAATTTTGATTATGTAATTAATTTTGCTGGAAATATTGATCATAAAAATAAAAATCAAACTCTAAAAACTCATTATTTTGGATTAAAAAATTTAATTAATGCTATTCAAAAAGAAAAAATTAAAAGATTTATACAAGTTGGCAGCAGTCTTGAATACGGAAATAAAGAGTGCCCTCATTTTGAAAATACCAAATGTAATCCTAAATCTCATTATGGTAAATCTAAATTTTTATCTACGAAATTTATTCAGAAAAAAATTAAAAACTATATTATTTTACGACCGTATCAAATTTATGGTGCGTACCAAAAAATTAATAGATTAATACCTTTGGTAATTGACGCTTGTTTAAAAAATAAATCTTTTGATTGTACAGACGGATCTCAATATAGAGACTTTTTGTATGTGGAAGATTTTATTGATTTAGTAATCAAAATAATAAAAAAGGGAAAAATCAAAGCGGGGATTTACAACGTTGGGTCTGGAAAGCCAATAAAAGTAAAAAAAGTTATAAGCTCAATACAAAAAATTATCAAAAAGGGAAAACCTCAATTTGGAAAAATAAAAATGAGGAGAGATGAAAGCAACTCCTCGTATCCTAATATTTCAAAAATTAAAAGAAATTTAAATTGGAAGCCTAAAACTAAATTTCATTATGGTTTAAAAAAGACAATTAATTTTTATGAAAATTAAATCAGATCCATTAATTAGTATAGTAATGAATTGTCATGATGGTGAAAAATATTTAAATGAAAGTATTTCTAGTGTGATTAATCAAACATATAAAAATTGGGAATTAATTTTTTTTGACAATTTTTCGAAAGATAAAAGTAAAGAAATTTTAAAAAGTTTCGATGATAAACGCATAAGATATTTTAGATCTGAAAAATTTATGAGTCTTTATGAGGCTAGAAATTCAGCTATTCAACAATGCAAAGGAAAACTAGTTGCCTTTTTAGATACGGACGATATTTGGTTAAATAATAAACTTGAAAAACAAATTTATGTTTACAAAACTAATAAAGATTGCGATTTAATCTACTCTAATTTTTTTGTTCATAATGAAGAAAAAAAAAAATTGAAAATATTTACAAGTAAAAAATTACCTCAAGGCAAAATAACTCAAGATTTACTGAATAATTATAGAGTAGGTCTTTTAACAATATTGGTAAAAAAGGATATTTTTAAAAAACAATTATTTAATCCTGATTATAATATTATAGGTGACTTTGATTTAGTATTAAGCTTAAGTTTAACTTCTAATTTTTATTGTGTAAATGAGCCACTCGCAAAATACAGACAGCATGAAAAAAATTTATCAAAAAATTTATCATTACATATTAAAGAAATTGAGAATTGGATAAGTTCTAATCAGAAAATATTCAACTCAAAAGGATTTTCATTATTTTGGCAAAAAATAGTATTAAAAAAACTAAAATTAAAATATTACTATAATAAACTAAGAAAGGGCGTGTAGTTCAGTGGTAGAACGCTACGTTGACATCGTAGAGGTCATAAGTTCAATTCTTATCACGCCCACCAAATTACCCTAAATTACTCAATTTTATTCTATTTACATATAATTTTAAAAAGAATATAAAGCATTGCCTGGTAATTATTGCGAAGGGGCCACACCCGATCCCATTCCGAACTCGGAAGTTAAGTCCTTCAGCGCCGATGGTACTTTGTCTTAAGATATGGGAGAGTAGGACGTTGCCAGGCTTTAAAAATTATGAAAATAGCTAGCTCATTAAAATCATTAAAAAAAAGAGACCTTAATTCAAAACTAGTTAAGCGAAGAGGAAAGCTATACGTCATAAATAAAAAAAATCCAAAATTTAAAGCTCGCCAAGGTTGAAGATGAGCGATAATAATTTCAAAAAAACTTACGATGGTTTCACCAAGTTTGTGTTGTGGGGAACGATCGCAGTCATTGCGATATTGGTAATATTAGCAATTACATTACTTTAAAATCAGAAAATAATTAATAATGATAGTTGGTTCGATTAAAGAAAATATAACAATAGAAAAAAGAGTTTCTTTAACCCCTGAGTCAGCGAAAAATATTATCGGACTTGGATTAAAAGTGTGCGTTGAGAAAGGATATGCACTCCATCTTGGTATTAATGATAGTGAATATCAAAATATCGGAGTTGAGATAAAAGCATCGTTAAAAGAAGTGTTAAATTCAAGTGACCTGATTACAAAAGTTAATTGCCCTTCGGAAGATGAAATTCAAATTTTGAAAGATAATACGATTTTAATTGGTATGCTCAATCCATCAAAAAATAAAAACAAAATTGATAAAATTATTAATAAAAAAATTAAGCCTTTTTCTTTAGAATTATTACCTAGAATTACCAGAGCTCAATCAATGGACGTTTTATCTTCTCAATCTAATTTAGCAGGATATAGAGCAGTAGTTGATTGTGTTGCAGAATTTGAAAAAGCTGTGCCTATGATGATGACAGCTGCAGGTACTGTGCCAGCAGCTAAAGTTTTAGTCATCGGAGCAGGTGTAGCAGGTTTACAAGCTGTTGCAACAGCTAAAAGGTTAGGTGCAATCGTTTCAGCAACAGACGTAAGAGCTGCATCAAAAGAGCAAGTAGAAAGTTTAGGCGGAAAATTTTTGACCGTAGAACAATCTGAGGATATGGAGACTGCCGGTGGATACGCAAAAGAAGCATCAGATGAATATAAAAAAAAGCAAGCTGAAATGATGAAAGAGGCACTTAAAAAAAATGACATAGTAATATGCACGGCATTAATTCCTGGAAAACCTGCACCTAGAATATTAACAGAGGATTTAGTTAAACTAATGAAACCTGGGTCTATTGTTTATGATTTAGCAGCAGAACAAGGAGGAAACTCTGCATTTTCAGAAGCGGGTAAAATTAATTTGGTTGATGGGATAAAGATAATAGGTGTAAAAAATTTGATGAATAGCTTACCTCTTACTGCTTCGAGCTTATACGCTAAAAACTTATTTAGTTTCGTACGCAACTTGTATAGTAAAGAGAAGAAAGATTTTAATATTAATTTAGAGGATGAAATAATAGAGAAATCATTAATTAAAAAAGTTTAATTATGGAAATAGATCCGTTTATATTTAGATTAAGTATTTTTATTTTATCAATTTTTATTGGTTATTATGTTGTATGGAGCGTCACCCCGTCTCTTCATACTCCGCTGATGTCGGTCACTAATGCCATTTCATCAGTTATAATTGTAGGAGCTATCATAGCAGCTTTAGCAGGATCTTCAGAGAGTATTTTTAACACTTCGAGTATTTTTGGATTTATAGCTATTATTTTAGCAGCAATAAATATTTTTGGAGGATTTTTGGTGACTCAAAGAATGCTTCAAATGTACAAAAAAAAGAAAGATAAAAAGAAATGATTTCTGCAAATCTAGCAGCAATTTTTTATTTAGTATCTGGAATATTATTTATTCTAGCACTTAGAGGATTATCATCACCAGATACATCTAGGCAAGGAAATTACTTTGGAATTACTGGAATG
>Ga0315315_10000276_pt1 | contig 40728 bp, 24 predicted proteins | sample M140m3416metaG_FD_203699 | JGI IMG/M metagenome (GOLD analysis project Ga0315315, IMG submission 203699) | Ammonia-oxidizing marine archaeal communities from Monterey Bay, California, United States - M1 40m 3416 | ecosystem: Environmental > Aquatic > Marine > Intertidal zone | place: USA...
AATGGCAACCAATCCGCTTACCTTGAGATGCTCCGCTATTCTTGGGGAAACTATGAGGAAAAATAACTTTCGTAAAGTAATAGAAGATAGTGATCCCAATCTTTCTTTATCCGGAGAATCTAGTTTCAATTATATATTACAAGAAGATATTCTAAATTTCTTAAACATTGCGATAAAAAAAGACTATAATGGCATAGTTGATTTTGTTTCCTCTGCGAATATTACGTTACAGGAGGTGGCGGATCTTCTAGAAAAAAAGGTTAGTTTTGGAAAATATGTGTACAAGACTCCAGAACTATCAAGCGAGAGTCTGGCATCAGTTTTTCCGCCAGCCGCTCTAACATCTAAACAAAATGTCAAAAGATATTTGAAGGACATATAGGAATGAAAAACATTTTACTTTGTGGTGCTACCGGTTTTATCGGACGAAACCTTTTAGAGCACTTTGCTAATAATTCAAAGTACAAAGTTCGAGCAGTGTATCATAATAAATCTGCTGTAGAGGGTTACGATAATGTTGAATGGTGCCAGGCGAATTTAAATGACCCATCCGATGTTGGACGCATTATGGAAGGCATTGATGTGGTATTACAATTTGCTGCAACAACGTCAGGTGCTAAAGATATTACAACTAAGCCGTTTATCCATGTTACAGACAATGCAGTTATGAACTCCTTGTTATTGCGATCTGCTTACGAGAACAATGTTGAGCACTTTGTTTTTCCTAGTTGTACAGTGATGTATCAACCAAGTGAAGAGGCCTTATCCGAGGATGATTTCTCCGGAGAAGATGAGATATATTCAAAATACTTTGGTGTCGGTAATACAAAAGTTTATATTGAAAAGATGTGTGACTTTTATTCCAGACTTGGAAGAACAAAACACACTGTGATTAGACACTCAAACATATATGGACCTCACGACAAATACGATCTTGAGCGAAGTCATGTTTTTGGTGCAACTGTTACCAAGGTTATGACCGCAAAAGATAAAGTTGTTATGTGGGGAACTGGGGAAGAAAAGAGAGACCTTCTTCACGTCGATGATTTGTGTAGGTTTGTTGAATTGGCGCTAGAAAATCAGAGTAAGGAATATGAATTATTTAACGTTGGTTTAGGCCAAGCTGTTCCCGTTCGTGATCTTGTTCAGAAAATGATTACTGCTTCGGGCAAGAATTTAAAAATTGAATCTGACTTAACTAAGCCAACTATTAAAACTAGTTTATATTTAGACTGGAAAAAAGCTTTTGCAGTTTTGGGCTGGTGTCCTCAGATAACTCTTGATAAGGGTATAGAAAAAACTTTGAAGTGGTATAGGGAAAATATAGATGTCTAAAAATGTCTTTATTACTGGTATTACGGGGATGGTCGGCTCTCATTTGACTGATTTTCTTTTGGATAATACAGATTGGGAAATCTATGGTTTTTGTAGGTGGAATGACAATTTTGAAAACATACAACATATTTTTCCAAGAATAAATTCTAAAGATAGAGTTCGTTTGATATATGGTGATTTAAACGATTATCCGTCTGTAACAAAAGCGCTTAAAACCAGTAAGCCAGATTATGTTTTTCACTTGGCTGCACAAAGTTATCCACAGACTAGTTTTACTGCTCCATTGGAAACTCTTGAAACTAATATTCTAGGGACAGCGAAGTTACTAGAGTCTATTCGGGATTTAGACCTTGATCCGGTAATCCATGTCTGTGCATCTTCAGAAGTTTTTGGAAGAGTTCCAAAAGAACATTTACCAATAAATGAAGAAGTATCTTTTCACCCAGCATCACCTTATGCAATATCTAAGGTTGGCACTGATTTGGTGGGCAGATACTATGCGGAAGCTTACGGACTAACCATTATGACAACTAGAATGTTTACACATACTGGACCACGAAGAGGTGATGTTTTTGCAGAGTCAACCTTTGCAAAACAAATCGCTATGATTGAGGCTGGTAAATTACCCCCTGTGATTAAGGTTGGAAATTTACAATCACTGAGAACTTGGTCTGATGTTCGAGATGCAGTTAGGGCGTATTATATGCTTGTCACTAAGAACCCGACGGCCGGCGAGTATTACAATATTGGTGGTGCTTATAGCTGTACTGTCGAAGATATGTTAAATTATTTGATCAGCCAATCAACTGTCAAAAATATTAAAATTGAGACAGACCCTGATAGGCTTCGTCCAATTGATGCTGATTTACAGGTTCCAGATACATCCAAGTTTAGGAACCATACTGGATGGGAGCCATCAATACCATTTGAGAAAACAATGAATGATTTGTTAGATTACTGGCGTGAGAAGGTCAAAGGAGATAAGGAGTTTCTTTCTAGGTAATGTCTGTTAAAGTCTTGGTCATAGGCGAAAGCTGTAAGGATGTTTTTAATTACGGTAATTGCGACCGTCTATGTCCAGATGCACCTGTTCCTGTGTTCAACGGAACATCAACTACTGTATCAGATGGTATGGCCATGAATGTTTTACACAATATTAAATCACTTGGTATGGAATGTGACATTATTACAAACAGTAATTGGCAACTGATTAAGAAAAATAGATATATTGATAACAAGACTAACCAGATGCTTTTACGAATCGATGAAAATGACGAGGTAGTAGATGAGCTTGATATTTCCTTAATCGAAAAGAATATTAAAAACTATGATGCAGTAATTATATCTGATTATTGTAAGGGGTATTTGTCCGAAGAGACGATAGAAAAAATTGCCCAAATGCATGACAGAGTTTTTTTAGACACAAAAAAATTACTGGGTGATTGGTGCGATAATGTGACTTATATTAAAATAAATTACTATGAGCATGCTAGGACCAAGCATTTATTGAAAAAAGATTTGTACAATCAACTCATAATAACACTAGGTTCTAATGGTTGTGAACATCGTGGCAAAACATACCCGGTGGATAAAGTAGAGATAAAAGACTCTTCAGGCGCTGGCGACACATTTATAGCCGGACTTGTAGTCGAGTATTTAATGAACTACGACATTGACGATGCAATACACTTTGCTAACCAATGTGCTACAAAAGTAGTTCAAAAGCGAGGTGTAAGTATAGTATGAAAACTGTTTGGACTAATGGTTGTTTTGATGTTCTCCATAGAGGACATATTGAAATGTTAAAATACGCAAAATCTTTAGGGGACAAACTTATTGTTGGACTTGACACAGACGATAAAGTTAGGCTGGCGAAGGGACCCAATCGACCTTTTAACACTTTGGAAGACAGAGAGTTTTTAGTGGGATCTATAAAGTATGTTGACGAGACAATTTCATTTTCATCAAAAAGTGATTTAGAGAGCTTAATAAAATCTGTAAAGCCTGATATCCTTGTTGTGGGATCAGACTGGGAAGGAAAATATGTTGTAGGGTCTCAATACGCAAAAGAATTAAAGTTCTTTAATCGTATTGGGGAATATTCAACAACAAAAATTTTACAAAATGCTAATTTACGTTGACATAGATGATACAATCTGCACTTATGATGGTGATCGCCATTATCCAGATGCTATTCCAATCCCCGAGAGAATACAAAAAATTAATAACCTGTATGATTCAGGACATCAGATAGTCTATTGGACTGCTAGGGGTGGTACCACAGGAATTGACTGGACAGAATTAACTCAACAACAATTGAAAAATTGGGGGGTTAAATGTCACGAAATAAAAATGTGGAAACCACCATATGATTTATTCATATGCGACAAGGCCATAAACACTTTAGAATACTTTAAGGAGAAAAAAGATGAAACTATCTAAGCAAGCAATCGGAGCTTTACTAATGACATTACAAAAGTGTCTATCCGAAGAAACAGATATCACAGAATTATTGTCAAATTGGGATCTTTCTGTTAAAGGCAAAGAAATTTGGGTCGATAATCCTCCTGCTGTACACCAGCGAGAAGAAGCTACTGTTCCAAAGTTTGAAACAGAGTAAATGCCGACTTATGTCTACAAATGTGATGATTGTGATTCGGTGTTTGAATATTTTCACTCATTTAAAGTCAAAAGGACCACTTGCGAAAGCTGTGGGCAGGATTCTTTAAAGAAAATGTTAAATACTCCAATTAATATTGCAAAAAAAGCGAAGACACCAAAGTCAGAACCAGGTAGGGTGATCAAAAAAACCATCGAAGAAACAAAAAAAGAAATGATAAAAGATAAAGAAAAATTAAAAAGGCGACAAAAATAGATGTTAGCCTGGGGTTTTGTTATACTGTTGTCTGTTGTTTCGTTGGTACTGGCTTGGTATGTTAGAGAAGTTTTGAAAAGGTTCAGATTTTTATCTGATAATAGTTTTGTTCTAAAAGAAAAAATAGAGAGGTACAGAGAACATCTGACGAGTGTTTATGAACTGCCCATGTTTTATGGTGACGAAACCATAAAGGGGTTGATGGCGCACACACAAGATCTAGTTCTTGATTTACAGGAGCTTGAAGAAGTATTCTTTCTAACTGATATAACAGAGGAGGAATACGATGCCGAAGAAAAAGAAGAAGAAAGCTAACTATTATTTTACATCGGAAACAGAACAGGCCATCATTGAGTATGCTCGGGCTGACTGTAAACAAATTCGTGAGGATTTATACCGAGAAAAAATACAACCAGCATTTAATGAATTGGTTGACAAAATTGTATATACTTACAAATTTACGTCACTTGAAAACATTGATGTTTTAAAAGATGATTGTAAAATTTGGCTCACAACCATCTTAGGAAAATTTGATCCCTCTAAGGGTACAAAGGCATTTTCTTATTTTTCTGTTGTTACAAAAAACTGGTTTACTCATAAGGCCAAAAAGCAAACACAAAGAAATAGAAGAGAAATAAACTATGATGATCTTATCAAAGAGATAGAGGTTGTCAATGCAAACGAGAAAAAGACATTTGAAGACAAGCAGGAAGAGGCAGAGTTTTGGATGCATCTATTAAGCGAAATAAAAAGCTGGGATAGACCAAACCTCCGAGACAATGAAAAATGTGTTTTAAACGCTGTCCTGACTTTGATGGAAAGTATAGACCAAATTGAGATCTTTAACAAGAAGGCCATTTATTTATATCTTAGAGAGATAACGGGATTAAACACAAAACAAATAGTAAGTTCTCTTAATAAGATGAGGGAAAAATATGGCACCTTTAAGAAAAAATGGGACAACGGAGAAATATAACAAGGACCTACTTACAATAGGCGGAGGTGTCATTGATGAAAAAAGACCTAGACTCTTTAATCGAGCAAGCACTAGACAATATTAAAAATGACAGGCAGACCACGGAAACTCTCCTTATGGAATTACAGGAGTATATGGGCGTTCCTGGCAATCAGGATAGGTACTCCGACTCAGGACCAATAGCGGCTAAGTTTGTAGAGACACTACAAAGAAGTAACGAACAGTTGGTCAAGCTTGCAACTCTTGTCCAAAAGAAAGACGCTGCCAGTGCTCAAGAAGGTTTATCCGACCTTGATCGGGAAAATATTTTTAAAATGATCAAGGAGGATTAAAGTGTCAGATAATTCCAATCCTAATAAACCTAACGTATTATCTACTAATTCTAAATTAATACCAAGGCCGCAACAACGAAAGCTCCAGCGTCCTTACTCTCCTGGAAGAGAGGGCTTTTTTGATGTTATGCAGGAGCTTATGTTTGATAAGCTTACCGGCAATGTAAATCAGAGCGAAACAAAATCTTCACACTATGCAACAGTGTATAGAATAGATGAGGCTAGTGGCTTTCTGGACAGTTTGTTTGGCGCTGGAAACGTAAGAGTCAGGGCTAGGATAGATTCTCCAGATGTTGCTCATGGCGCTATAATGATACCAGATAGTTTTGAAGATCAGGCCAAAATTAATCTTCTTGTAGAGTTTGAGGGAAGCACAGATGACCTCGGCGGCAAACCAAAACTTGGTGATATTATTGAGGTTGATTTCTATAATACTACTAACAAGACCAAAATGTATGGCAATGGTAGAATAAAAAAAATTATTACCACATCAAAAGTTGTAGGACTTGATAACGCTGGTAACACGGGTATCTTTGGAGCAATAGCGAACCTGTTCTCACCAACTTCAGATAACTGTGCAAAACCTGGAAACCCATCAGGACTGAAGACATCTCCCGCTGCTGGTGCAACATTGTCTGGTGAAAATCGAATTGTCACTGTTAGTGAGCGAAATCCAAGAAAATTAAATTCACCGACAGAAGATTCTACAGAGGGAATCAGCCAATCTAGGTTGCCAGAAAACCAACAAGCTTCAAACATTCCAGCAGGATCTTCCACGCCAACCCCACAAGATAATTTTGCAAACTCAAGATCCTCTGGTCCAGGACCATTTCAATCTTCTCCAGGTTCCAATCAAGATACGCCCAATGGTGGACCTAAAAAGAATGACCCCTGCGATAGTCAGATTGCTACCGTGGGAGCTTATCGTGCCCGAAAAGCCGAGGAGCGGGGTTCAATCCTCGGTCGCCTAACCGGCGATACCAACGCTGACGGTGTGCCATTTACTTGGGATAGGGGAACTGATAGAAGAATTAAAAAACTACACCCCGATGCAAGACAGGCGGTTGCTGATTTTATAAACTTTTCGGCAGAGCAAGGATATTATCTTAGGGTTACAGAAACCTATAGAACTATACAAAGACAGAGTGAACTGTATGCAAAAGGCAGAACAGTTAGACCGCCTAATAAGCCAGCAACTTACGCCCGAGGGAATCCAAAGAGTAGTATACATCAATTCGGAATAGCATTTGATTGTGTTGAAGTGGCCAGTGGCAGAGACAAGACAAAAAAAGGGAAAAGATTTTCAACCCCTGGCATTGGATCAAGTGGCTTTGATAAAGCTTATCCAAAAAGCAGGTGGCAGGAAATTGGCGCTATTGGAAAACAGTTTGGTTTTGTTTGGGGAGGAAACTTTAGAAAGCTTTTTGACGGACCACACTTTGAGGTATTCAGGGCAAAACCTTCAGAGCTAAGAAGAAAGGAGGCAAGAGGACGAGTTGTTGTAGATCCAGATCTTGGACCAAATTACAAGTTCCCAAAATTTTAAACTATGGTATTAAAGAAAGCTCAAAGCACAGTCGGAGTTCCTGCCTCTGAATTAGAAAAATTAAAAAATTTACCTGCTGGCGATAAAAATAATAGTGGATTATCTAACACCAGTATTGTTGAAGCTGTGCCAAACTTCAACCAAACAGCGGCAGAAACTGTTTACAAAGGGAAACATAATTCCTATATTGTGATGGGCAGAGATAGGCCCAGAGATATTCAGTCTGGTTATGGTGGAATTGGCGTTACACAGTGTGGAACAATAGATCTTGTTGTTGGGCTTGGCGGCGCAACAGGCGTAGAGGTCAACGAACAGAACCAATCCGTTTATACCGACAAGAGCCCAGAGCTAGATTCGGCCAGAATTTATATTAGCCAAAGAACAGATGTCGATGATAATTTTGGATTACCTGAAGGAAAAGTTGGAAATTCAACAAATAAATCTGCTGTTGCAGTTAAGGCTGATGCTGTTCGGTTAGTAGCAAGAGATGGTATAAAGCTGGTTACAGGAACTGATGTGTATGACGGACAAGGTGTAAGAATAGACATCCAAGAAGGCATCGACCTGATAGCAGGTAATAATGACGAAGGACTTCAGCCCCTGGTTAAAGGGAGTAATCTTCAGGAAGCCCTAAGAGAAATAATAGATTTGATAGCCGACTTGAACGGAGCAGTTACTAGTATGGCTATGATGTACTTTTATTTGCTTAATAACTTAGTATTGCACACTCATATTACTACAGTACCTGGAAGCCCGACAACCCCGTCTATTGATTTTGCCGCTATAGCAGCGCCTATTCAATACCCCCAACTGATAAAGTTGTTTTTAGATTTGGGGATACACCAAAAAAATACTGTGTCAACAAAACTTGATTACACTTATGAAACAGGCGGCGGCTATATTAATAGCTTATTTAACAACACAAACTAAGTAATTTTATGAAGAATATAGTAAACCCAGTACCAGAAATATTTGAAGCTGCCTTGCCTGAGGCCACAATAGTGGGTGGTATAATAACTGGCTGGAGCAACATACCAGAGCGAGATGGAAATGGGAACTACCCATCCTTAAGGCGTGGTCCATCTGTGGAGTGGTATGAGGATGAGAGAAACAAATTCATCATTGATATGATTCATACATCTGTTTTGGGAGGTTACGCACATTTAAGTATTGGACAGAAAGTTCCCGATAGTGTTACCGGATTTGGACTAACAACTGATAATAGGTTTTTGTCCTTAGAGGACGCACTGGCATACGCTGCCTTATATCCACAAAATGCAAAAGTAGGACTATCTGCAACATCACCCCCGAACCTGAAAAATCCAAGAATAAATGGCCGGTGCTGGGCTTTGCAATTTGTTGGTAAAAAAGAACAACAAGATATGTTGACAGTTATTACAAATGCCATCGCTATGATGGATAATAACATGCAAAACTCTGCATTTGATACTGTAACAACTGAGGCTGCCCAAAAACCAATAAACCAAACAAAAGTAAATGATCCAGCAGGACCTGGTACATCCAAATCAAAATATACAGTCAAAGAGGGTGATTGGCTCTCTAAAATAGCCATAAGGTACGATACCACAGTCGAAGCTATCTTAGCAGAAGATGCAAACGCACAGTACAGAGAAAATCCAGACCTTATTGAACCTGGTCAAATTGTTACGCTTCCCTATAACGAAACTAATGCAAGGATACCAGAAATAGTTCCTTCTTATTCTATTGAAAAAGTTAACCAACTATTAGAGGCCGCTGGTCGTCCAACGGGCTCAATACCATCCGGACTTAGCGTTGTTAAAAAAGATTTATCTGAGGAAAAAAGAAAAGTTGATTCTGAAGTTGACCTTACTGACTGGGTAAAAAATGTTCCACCAGACGCTACAACAGGAAATGAACAACTGGGGGTAACAAATGATATACCTGTCGATATAGTTTCCTATGCAAACAAAAACCTACTAAGCAAAACATATTACAATACAAGCGAAAAAAATTATTGGTGCGTGTTTAGGACTTTAGCAAAGAATCCAAAGTCTTTTGACGTGGCGGCCGGCGAAGAATCAGTTCAAAATATAAGAAATTTTAAATTTGACTTTGCCGTCCCTGAGATTCTAAAATTTGCAAGTAGGGACAAGCCTGAAAACAGATCAGGGATTGATTCTTCAAAAGTTGAATTTTTTAGTATGTATGGCAGCCCAAGTAGACCACAGCCTGCGCCGGCTGGACAAAGCTTTTGGATGGTGGCAGCAAAAATACCACAGGATGAAGTAGAGAGACTCCCTACTGCGGGGGCTAAATCAAAGCTTGATGATACACCAACTCCTTTGCAGAGGGCTAAAAGCCTACTGAGCGACAAAGGAGTACAGGGCAAAGAGGGTTTACGCCGAGCACCATTTAATGTATCAGATCTTCGATCGACACTGCACACTGTTGTTCAGGTTGTAAATCAATATGCTGATGAACTTGACAAAGAGGGCATTACTCCATCAATGATGGAACACACAAACGTCAGGATTGCGGCTGAAGATCTAAAAAGTTTTTATAATAAAGTAAAACGTTTTACCGAGAATAATCAACTTGATATACTAATAACTGATAAGATTGAATTTGTTTTTGATGCAAATTACAAACTTACAAATGTCTTTTACAATGGCAAGCAATATGCTGGAGAAGCAGACCCAAAAACTGGATTGTATACAGCGTTCGGGGCAACTCAAGATAAAACATTTGCACTTGTCTTCCATGCAAACGAAATTGCAGGATTGTTAAATTCTGACTCAAGGCCGTCTGCCATAGAGTTTGTACAAAAGTATATGTACCCAAGTCCGGTTATTAAACCAACAGACATAAAAAACAAACAAGAAGAAAACAAAAAGAGCAATAAGTATCCGGAAGAAAAAGGTGGCAGCGCTCTTGGAAAAAATACTTTTGAGGTAACGCCGGAAAAGAAGAAGAAAAAATCTAAAGCCAAAACAAAAGAAGAAGTAGAAAGAGAGTTTCAGGCAAGGTTTAACAAAGGAAAAGATGCTCTTGGCTTCTTTACTAGTACATTAAACAATGCAGGCTGTGAAACTCCTTTAGCAAAATATCTTAATGATGCTTTTTTAATATACCAGTTGTTTGGAGGAAAAGCAAGCATAAAACAAATCATCGGCGTTGTTGTTAAGATTCTTAGAGATGAAGTTATAGAACTTAAGAAAAACGAACAACTCTTATTACAGGGCGCTGGCTACCTGGACGATCCAGATCAGTTTATTCGTGATATTGAGCGAGAAGTTAATAGGCAGTTTTTTGCCTGCTTTAGAGTTCTAGGGGATATACTTTCAAAAGAAGTATTAGATCCTGGTGGTGTTCCACCCGATGTTCAAGCTCTTATTAAAAGCGGACTGACACCTCCTCGGGGTGTAAAATTAGGAAAAACCCCTTCAAGTGACTTATGGGCTCTGTGGAGGAAGCAATTACTAAATCTTATAATCGAATTTGTTAAACAGCTTATATTACAAGCGTTCAAACAGATGTTGCTAGCTATTTCTGGCTGCGGGCCAGAGACAGTAGTTGATAAATCAAACATTACCAGAAATAGGGTTAAGGGGGTCAATTCCCCATACGGTATTGTTAGGATAAATGATCTTGTTGACTATGCAGGCATTGATTTGATGGAGATTGCTGAAGAATTAAGAATTCAAAACACATATGTTGAAGGAAGAGAACTTGTAAAAAGACCCGCAACTCTTGATCAGATAAGACAACTAAACGACGACTGCTCAGATCTAATGGTCGATATAGATGTTGTGGCAATTTTACAGGGATCAGGCGGACAAGCATTAATAGACTCATTATATCGAGGTATTAATTTAGGTCAATTAAATACGAATGAACTTCCGCAAGCTGATCAAACAAATATTCTAAGGGGAGGTTATAGCGAAGAACTGACAAGAGCACTTTTGAATAGTGTTCAGGAATCGGTTCATGTTGGTGATGTTCGCTATGCTACACTAGATTTTACAAAGGATCTTATTGTAAGATATTTCAAGAGACTGGGGCAACTTCTTGGTCCTGGGATATCTCTTGGTATTGAAAACCCACTGGACACTAAAGAAGCATATTGCGATAGTCGTGACCTTTTGGCATATGGCCTCGGCGCAGGGATTGATATAGGGTTAGAAGATTTATCTGCGCTTGGTGACGATGATAGTACACCAGTTGCTGGTGGTTTAACCAAGAGACAGTTAAATTCACAAATTGGACAACAAATTGATTCAACGTCATTTAAGATAGAGCTTCTGTGTGAGTTAGCGTCTAAAAACTTTGATTTTGCTTTTGAGATACAAAATTTTTGGGATAGCATTGGGTTGGCACAGTGGCTTATGGATCTTTTGAGTGCTATAGCAGCCGCTTCTCGCCAAGCACAAGGAGTTCAAGCCCGAGCCCAAGCCCAGCTTATGAGCACAGCTTCTCCGGCACCTGATGTTAACTCAGATATAAATGCACGAATCGAACAAACAGAGCTTTTTAGATTCTATAAACATTATTTTGGCGCAGGAGACAATTTGTATTTACCACCTGCAACCATCAAGTACAATGTTAATCAAGTGGCTGATATACCTGGCAATCATCCTCATTATGATATAGGGTCTAACGTGACCCTCCAGGGTAGAAATGCTACCAATCCGTTTAGTGAGGAGGAGCAACTTGCCATAAATGACAAATCATTTGGACGCCTACAATTAGATTATATCCCTCGCCAAGGTGGAGATGAAAAAGTTAGAGTTTACTATAGTACGGGTGTTAGAAGTGTTGTGCAAGGTGATAATGGGGGTCAGCTTGACTACACAAAAACACCATCCGAGCTTGTTTGTGAATTTGATTTAGTAGATGATAATACGCCAGATACAGGCGGTAAATATTCTGTCAAAAGTGCGCTAGGTCGAATATCTCCAATTTTATTGTCAGAGGGCAGAAATGTTCGTAATGCGACATCGGCCCTCGTTAATGGCATACATAAAAACCTGTTACACATTGGGTATGGAACTGTCCCAGGACAAAAGACCAGTATAGGTGGGGCAGGTTCCAGAAACGTTGCTACTAGTATAGCAAACAGTACATTTCGAGGTATTGATTACGTTGATTCCTCTGCGGTTCGAGCAATACCGGGGCCCTTTCTGAATGGCTATTATGGAGTTACTAACGGATTAACACGGAACTTATACGCAAATCAAGATCCCAAATTTAAAAAAAGAGTTGAACAAATAATCGAAAGAGCATCTCTACTTCCGTTTGGGCCAAGCGGAGACCCTTGTAACTTAGGCAAAGACGAACAAAACGCTATAGTGACATTGGATACAATTAACCAAAGAATTTTTAATTTTATACTGAATGTAGCTCCACTTTTCAATAACGGATATGGGCTTGAAACACCTGACACTATGAATATGTTGACTTCATACTTGTCAAATAAAATTATTAGAGATTTTGAGGAAAAAGGTATTTTAGGATACATTGTTGATGGGTTGGGATTTGTTGCCAGAACTTGTTCGACAACTGAACCTGATGAGTTTGGTTTAGTATTCAACCCAGCTTTAAAACAAGATCCCCACGAGCAGTTAGATTATGTTATCAAATTAATGCTCAGAAAAACTTTTTTCAACTTATCAACTGAGGTGAGTGATGATTCGGACTTTTCTGGCTGGGCTGTAATGACTCGAAATCTGTTTGATGATATTAATACTAGCAAACCAGTTCTTAACAGAAATGGAGGAACCGCATTTTCTAAATCAACTGCATACAACATGTTAGTTAATTATATGCATAGTGGATATGGTTTCGGCGCATATGGACCAGACCGAAACCTACCAAGAAGAAATTATAATCTGTTGGAATATTTGGTCGAAAGAACTCCAGGTGCTGATGCATTTATAAGTCGATTAGGCTTCAGTGATAATTTCAACACATTTAGAGATAGAGAATATTTGGGTCTTGTCCCAATACCTTTATTAGTTGGGTTGCAATATTTATTTTACGATAAAGTTGTCGATCTAACGGGCAAATTTCCATCAATGGCCTTTTACGCTAAAAAGAGGGTAGATGGAGCCGACGACAACCTAAGAGCTATTCTTGATCCTGCCAGTTCTCAGAATTATAGTATAGCCGTTGTTACTCCGGCACAACCAAAGTCTCTTCGAGAATCAATAGAAGAGGATATTGCACAAGAAGCAAGAATGCAAGAGGAGCTTAATCGAGCCCGCCGAAGACAACAAGCTGAACTTGACCAAGCTGGACAAGAAAATCAGCAAGGTGCCCCCAGGGATGAAGATGTGGGACAGAACCTTGCAGACAGGGTACAGGGTGGTCCGCCTGGTAACCAACAAACTCCTCCCAATCAGAGTACAAGAGATATGCAACAACAGCAGCAAGAAGAGGGTATATCGCAGTCTGAGCGTGAACGGCGTGCTGCTGAAAGACGTGAGAGAGTTAGGCGAGAGGGTTCTCAAGGACAGCAACAACAACAGCAACAGCAACAACAGCAGCAACAACAGCAGCAAAGACCTAGAGTATTCCCAGCCGATATTGGTGGCAAAACATATGCTAATATAAATGATCTAAGAAGAGATAAAGCTAGATACCAATCTTTGTGGGAAAAATGTAATCAAATACGATCTTACAAAGAGGCTCTTGAAACTCGCCTTGGGTACTTTGCAAGTGAAGTTGCACGATCAGAACAATTGTATAAAAACGGTGGGTACAACTTTAGAGGTAAGAGCGAATATTGGGACGATTTCATTCGAAACGATGATGCCGAGCGAGCATACCGAGGGCGAATTCACTCATTTGTCATGTTGGTAAATCGAAACACTTCTTTAGGGTTAAGTCAATATGGGTGTGCAAATCCTGATGGACATAGTAACGGTTACATGGACGGCGCTCGCTTGTATTCTTCAGAAACAGATTTAAAAATATCAAATAAAGACACTATAACACAATCCGATTTTGATCTTGCTGCGCAATATCATCCATCGCTACCGTTTAGTAAAAGTCAGGCCTTTGGAGCCCGAACCTTGCGCTCTCTCGAAGATCTAATTATTGGTGGTATGTTATCATCTTGGGCTGGACTTAGGGATACTAGAGAAACTACGGCTTTTTACACAGCAATTGTGCGTGCTGCTTCTCACTTTACTGGATTTAGTCAATTGCCGGCAGCAGAGTATAGCCGCAGTCCAGATTATTCTCTAGAGCGCACTGCCGACAGAGCAGCAAGAGGTAACACGGTTACGGGAATTATAGCTTTGATCACACTTAAGACTACTGAACTCGATGAGTTAGAGTTATTTAGGGACTTGGGAATAAACTCTTGGAACCCAGACCAAAGAAATCGTGTTGAGAGCATAATTACTCAAATGACTGATTTAGAACTACGAGCAAGGGGAGAATAAATGGCGAATAAGCTAGAAGGTATATCGGTTTCATTACCGTTGGTTTATGATAGCGTTGATGGGCCTTATGAACTTAACAAAACATTAAAGGATGTTGTCAAACAAAATCTAAAAAATTTAGTATTGACATCACCTGGTGAAAGAATTATGTTGCCAGAGTTCGGAGCAGGTATCCGGAGATTACTATTTGAGCCAGTTACACCTGCCACTTCATCCCAGGCTAAAGAAAAAATATCTACACAAATTTCTAAATTTATGCCATTTGTTGAAATAGAACAGATCCTTATTTTGACATCTGATGAAGACGCTAGTTTATCACCTAATGCGGTCAGGATAATTCTAAAGTATAATATAGGTCCAATTAATGATAGTGATACCTTGATAATAACTCAGAACCAAGACTAATTATTGAAGCCTAGAGGTTTAATGATGCCAAAACGCCCGATAAATTATACAAGTAGAGAATTTGATTCAATTAAAGAATCGCTTGTAAATTATGCAAAACGTTATTATGCTAACACATATCAAGATTTTAATGAGGCGTCCTTCGGCGCTTTGATGATGGACATGGTAGCCTATGTTGGCGACCAGCTTTCATTCTATACGGACTACCAGGCCAATGAAAGCTTTTTAGACACCGCTATTGAATTACCTAATGTGCAGAGATTAGCCAAGCAATTAGGTTACAAGATGCCTGGATCCCCTACATCAACCGGTGTTTGTAATTTTTATGTTTTGATTCCGGCTGCATCAACAACGGGCGGGCCTGATACAAATTACATACCAATATTAAAAAGAGGCACTCTTGTTGGCAGCAACGGGGGTGCTGTATATACTGTTACCCAAGATATTGATTTTACAAATAGCAATAATGAAATAACAGTTGCAAAAGTTGATCCCGATACTGGTGTCCCGACTGAGTTCGCAATAAAAGGTCAGGGTACCGTGGTCTCAGGGAGACTATTAGAAGAGGAATTAGTGGTAGGCGATTATCAAAGATTCTTAAGGTTGAGAATGTCTGCTGCGGAAGTTTCTGAAATAGTATCGATAGTTGATTCGCAAGGCAATGAATATTTTCAAGTTGATTATCTGACACAAGATATTGTCCTATCTAAGGAGCCAAATCGAAGTACCAACCGTGATACTGTTCCATTTATAATGAAAACAAAGCCAAGCCCAAGAAGATTTGTTGTGGAATATGATTCTAATGGAACCGCATTTTTACAATTTGGGTACGGGTCCTCTGACAATCTTACTGGCGACTTAGTTGCCAATCCCGCTGATGTTGTTTTGGATGTCAATGGACGTGAGTATGTTTCTGATACCACATTTGATCCAAGTAATTTAATAGAAACAGATAAGTTTGGAGTTGTTCCAGAAAATACAACCTTGACGGTAACATATCGTTCAAATGAATCATCAACAGTTAATGCTGCTGCAAGCACAGTAAATCAAATTTTGCAATCATCGCTTACATTTACGAATCGTGATGCTCTTTCTGGACCGCTCGTCACGGGAGTGGAATCATCTTTGGAGGTTGAAAATCCCGAACCCATTCTTGGAGACACCTCTGAACTAACCGCAGATGAACTCAAGGTTAGGGCATATGCTACTTACGCATCTCAAAATAGAGCCGTTACAAGGTCAGATTATGTCAGTATCTGTTATCGTATGCCAAGTGGGTTTGGAAAAGTTAAGCGTGTTAACATTATACAAGACCCAAGGTCAACCAGAAGAAACTTAAATTTGTATGTTTTGGCCGAAGGTTCAAACGGAAAATTTGCAGCACCACCAAGCCAACTAAAGACAAACGTAAAAACTTGGATTGATCGTTATCGAATGATAAATGATAGTGTTGACATTTTGGACGGAAAAATTATAAATTATGGCATTCAATTCGAGGTTATAGCCGAGACTGGCGCTAATCGTTTTGACGTGCTAAATGCTTGTGTAAATAAGTTACAAGAGAAATTTTTGAATGTGTCTAAAGAGATGGGCGAGCCCGTATACTTAGCAGAAATTTTTAAAGCTTTGAATAGTGTTTCTGGGGTTGTCGATACAACTATGGTTAAGTTGGTAAACAAGACTGGTGGATCATATAGTTCATATAATTATGAGATTGACAAAAATATGTCTAATGACGGTAGATTTCTTATGATCCCCGCAGATGCAGTTGCAGATATTTTGTTTCCTAATGATGATATAACAGGAGTTGTCAGATAATGGCTATTAAAAGATATTTTGCTTCCCAGGATAATACTATTACAAACGCTTTTAAATCCAATCTTAGGACCAGAGGTACTGGTTCTAATATGGGTGCCTCTGATATTTTAGAGGCTTTTGTGATACATGGGCAGACTTCAGCTTCCATAGACGCATCCAGCGCAGAGCAGTCTAGAATATTAATACAGTTTCCAATTGATTCAATTATATCAGATGTGACGGATGGTACAATACCCTCCTCTAGTGTTGAATACAGATTAAAAATGTTCAATGCACCACACGCTGATACTCTCCCTTACGATTATCCTCTAAAGGTCGCTGTTGTCAGTGGCAATTTTTGGAACGAGGGCCGTGGATTAGATATGAACGAGTACTCCGACTTTGGTGTGTGTAACTGGGAATCTAGTTCTGAGGGGGTAGCCTGGGAACATGAAGGAGGAGACTTTTATAATAGCGCTAGCGTAGGCGATACATCCTATTCTTCAAGTTTCTTTTTGTCTGGCGGCATAGAAGACTTAGACGTAGATGTTAGTTTTGCTGTTGATTTATGGAGATCGGATGGAATAGGTACGGCTTCAAATTATGGCTTTATGATAAAACACGATGATGACATAATTTCTGGATCTTCTGGTTCATTCTTTACAAAGAAATTCTTTGGACGTACAAGTGAATATTTCTTGAAGAGGCCTTACATTGAGGCGAGATGGGATGACTCTAGAAAAGATCAAAGAGGTTTGACGTTTATTTCGAGTGCGCTTGCTCCTCCAGCCGACAATCTTAACACAGTGTATCTTTATAACCGAATACGAGGCAATCTAAAAGACATACCAAGTCTTATTGGTACAGATCAAATAATATATGTCAGCTTCTTTAGCAGTAGTAATGATAATCTACCTTCTGGACACCGATTACATGTTTTGGATGCAGGGGGTCTAGTACAACAAGAAATAACTGGTGGAATTGTTGTAGAGGGCGGCGCTGCTCAAACTGGTATCTACAGTTGCTCATTTGCCATAACAAGTTCCTTGGATACTGTACATGATGTTTGGCACTCCGGAAGTATAGAGTACTTTACAGGATCTATTAATTTAGAAGGTTTATCAGCTAGTTTCACACAATATGAAACACAACATATTAGCGACATTACAAATCTCAAGAAATCATATGTAAAAGGTCAGACACCAGTTCTTAGAGTGTACGCAAGAGAAAAGAATTGGAACCCCAATGTTTATAGTATGGCCGCTTCTGAGCCGCCATCTCAAATAGTTGAGGATGCGTATTGGAGATTGTTTAGAGTTGTTGACCACATGGAAATTGTTCCATATGGTACAGGATCTACAAACCACACCAGAATGTCTTATGATGTTAGTGGAAACTATTTTGAAGTCGATACGAACATATTGGACGAAGGTTATGCCTATGGATTACAGTTTGTTTATTACTTAAACGGAAAGTATGTCGAGCAGCCAGAAATATTTAAATTTAAGGTTGATGAAGAACCCGTATGAGCATAAAAAAGTTATTTCAAAACAACAAGCAGGCAAATTCTGTAGGTAAGTATCTCAAGAGCAGCGCAATAGGTGCTCTTAGTGGCGGTATGGAATCAGCCCAGCATTTAAGCGAGAGCTTAAAGAGACAAAAGCAATTTACCGCACCTCTAGATTACGGTAATCCTGATGAGTTTGCAAAATATGGATCAGCAGAAAAATACTACGAAAATTCTTTCAATTATATCTTGCAGAATTATCCCTATGACGGTTCTGCATTTGAAAAAGAAAAGTTTTATAATGACTTAAATCCTTTAGAAAAGTATATTTTTAATGAGAGATATCCTAAGAGCACTGGATTTGTTAATATTGGAACAAACTATGGCACCGCTGTATCTCATAGTAGTCATTACTTCTCGTCTCCAAAGGCAGAATACATTCAGGTAAAAGGCGGGCCTCATTCGGGAACTGTATTTTCTTCCAATTTTAGACAAAACAATCTAGAGTTTGGTGGTCCGAGTGGATCAACTGTTGAATTTTTTCTGTCTAAGTCTGCTGTTCCCGGCGGCAGCGCCGTAGTAACAACTCAATCCCCAAGACAGGTTATATTTGATCTGTGGAATGGTGTGTCTACGGGATCTGTAGATGACGATGAAACAAACGGCTGTTATGGTAACTTAAGAATTGAGCTTTCAAAAAGTTTAGAAGACAGGTTCTTGGTTACAATGTTGTCGGGCACAAAAGGATATGTAACTCAGTCAATCCCAACAACAGGCGGCGTAGGAAATTATATTACCGGAAGCGGTTTCAATCATTTTGCGTTTGTATTTAATACTTCTGAAAGCTCTCCAACTATTGATTTTTATATTAACGGTGTTTGCCACGAGCCAGGCATAGCCCCGACCGGACACCAAGCAGGACAGATTAGTCTTGTAACTGGTAGCTTAATAGGTAATATTGGTGCTCTTCGTGTTGCTCCATCTGGTGTTTCTGACACTAACTCAATGGAGGGGCGTGGAAAATTATCTGGCTCCATAGATGAGTTCAGATTCTGGAAAACGGCCAGAAGCGGAGAGGGTATAGGGAGAAACTGGTTTACGCACGTCAATGGCGGCACAGATATAGAAGATGCTAATGTTGGACTTGGGGTATACTATAAGTTTAATGAAGGGGTATTCGGAACTAGTAGTGTCGATAACGTTGTTCTTGATTATTCTGGAAGACTTTCAAATGGCGCTTGGTCTAACTATGCGGTAGGTGCAAGAGATACAGGCTCTGCTATTACCCAACAGTCCCTAACTCAATCTATACCATATAGAACAGAGACCGAGGATCCCATAATTATTCCATCTGCATCAGCTTTGACAGTTCGAAGGGATGATCTAAAACAGATTGGCGAACAACACGATAGAACGAATACATCTTATATTTTAAACACTTTCCCAGATTGGATTGTTGAGCAAGACGCTGAATTTGGTTCCGAGTTAAAAAATTCAACCCAAATAATATCAACATATTTTGATACTCTGTATTCTCAGGTTTCTTACCTGACAAAGATTAAGTCAATGGACTATATCAGCGGAAGTGCAACAGGGAGTATTTTTGAGTTCCCGCACAATGATCGTCTTATGGAAGAACTAGGCGTAGAAGCGCCAGAAATATTTGAAAATGCTAGCATTCTATCTCAGTTTCTGAAAAGGGACGAAGATATAAATTTTCAACATGACTTGACATCCATAAAAAATACGATATACAAAAACATTTACAACAACTTAAATCACATATTAAAGTCCAAGGGCAATGAAAAGGCCATAAGAAATTTAGTAAGATGCTTTGGTATTGATGAAGAGATAATAAAAGTCAATGTATATTCGGACAATTCAACTTATAAACTTGACAACAACTACCGGGCAGATACTAGCAATAAAAAGTATGCTGACTTTACAGGACTTTTCAAAAGAGATTCATCGGACGCAACGATATATCAGTATCCTAATCCAGATCTGCCGGAAGCTTATGGTGTTGTAAGCGGTAGCAGCGGAAGTCTTAGTCTAATAGAATTTGGGTTTACTGCCGAGTGTGAGTTTGTTTTTCCCAACAAAAAAGAGCAAGACACCTTATCTCACTTTCCTGTACAGGTAGTAACCTCATCTCTATTTGGTTGGCACACACCACGAGGCGAACACAAATTATTGTCCTCTTCTACGGACACGAGTTGGCACTATCCCAATGCGGATTCTGGGTTACAGGTGGTGGCTGTCAAATCAGCCTCACAGATGGCCGAAGTTATTTCTCCAGATTACAAAGTTAAAGATGTCTTATTTAAGGTCTTAGATAGGCACAATAATGAAATAATAGTATCACCTGTTTTTAGGAACGTCTATGAAAATCAGAAGTGGAATATTGCGCTATCAGTTCATCCAAAAAGATTTCCCTTTGCACAAAATTCTGGAGCTAATGCGAATGTTCATGATGGGTATGACATAGATTTTTACGCCGTTAACTATGACTCGGGAATTAGGCAAGAGAGTTATTACAAAACAGGATCTTTAACTTATAAGTCAGGCTCAGATATTGTTTCCGCTGCGAAAAGATATTATGTTGGCGCACACAGAACAAACTTTACTGGAACAGTTCTAACTTCTAGTGATGTTCGTGCCTCAAGTCTTAGGTATTGGACAGATGTTTTGCCAACCGGCGCAGTAGATATGCACGCTAGAAGTGCTGAAAGCTACGGTACTTTAAACCCAACAAGACAGGCTTATACATTCCAGAGTAAAAACCCTGGTGTCTATGTTCCTCAAGTTGACACTCTTGCTTTACATTGGGACTTTGCTGATGTAACTGGCAGTGATGCTTCGGGAAGATTTAACGTCAATGACTTTTCGTCCGGATCCCTAGACTCAGGAAGTGGTGGTGATTTATTCCACGAATCACCGCAGCACATAAATTCCAGACAACACACAGGGCGTGGTGACTTTTTCCCTGCTTCAGATAAACCTATCCGTAAAGAACTTGTATACACAGACAGACTAGAGTTACCAGAATATGCTATTAGTAGCGACATGGTTCAGATAAAAAATATAGACGATCAAGCCTATGCTCCAATGCTTAGGCCTGAAAAATTATTCTATGCAGTAGAAAAAAGCATGTATCGAAGCATATCAGAAAGAATGCTTCATCTGTTTGCATCGGTGGAAGAATTGAACAATTTAATTGGCGACCCAGTTAACAGATATAGACAAAACTATAAGTCTATGGAAAAACTGCGCCAGATTTTCTTTTCCAAGGTCGGCAATATTCCAGACCTGCAAAAATATCTTGATTATTACAAATGGCTGGACTCCTCTCTTGGGCAGATGTTAGAGCAAATGTTCCCAGCCTCGGCTAAGGTAGCTCCTGGTGTAAGAAATATAATAGAAAGTCATTTATTAGAGAGGTCCAAATTTAACTATACGTTTATGGGTAACCGTAAAAAATCCACCCGACAATCATTGGCCGGTGGCGATGAGGTTCAGGTCATTGCAAATGCACAAGACCCAGGGGAACTATTAGTAGAGTCAGACGAAGAGCCACCACCTCAAAGGACACCTTATGCGGCTAAACCTGTCAAGCCACCTAAAAATGTATCACAAACTAAAAATTTAAAGATTGAATCCGCCCAGGGTGAAAATGTATCGATAGGGTATGCACAGTCTCACGCACCATTGCCATCTTCACCACCACTAGAAAACGAAAACCGTTGGTGGTGGATGACTCGTGCAGAGAGAGACAATATTACAATAGTTCAATCGGACGCTGGAGTGATGAAATCCAGAAATGCAATATTTAAACAAGCCAAGTCTTTTTATGCCCCAAACAGATTAGTAACAATTGGTGCCTTTCTGCCGAAAGAAAACCAGCCAACAAACCAAGGTATTGGAAATGTAAAAGAAAGTAAAACTGAAGTTGCTGTTGCTAAGGTAAAATTTGGTGGACTTCAGTTAGACCAAGACGTTAAAGATGTTTTTATTCCAAATTTAAAACAAAACCGTCAACTAAGTGCATCTATAGACGGAGATGATATAAAGGGACAAGTTGTATTGCCGTTTACTCCGGTGAGTTCTACTGTTCACGAGGGATACCAGAAACAACTGCAAGATGCTGGATTAACAAATGTTGATTTCTCAAACTTGCATGTGCGTCCGGTAGCTGTACAATCTCCATTTACACTGGCCCACGTCGGCGGACAACAAGCTAGATCGGCACCTGTGGGTGCAAAGCTTAATCAATCTGATAATGTTCGAAAAGAATCTTATCAATTAGAGATTGCGGATGGTGCCGGTGAATTTGACAAACCAGCAGCAAAGACTCCTAAAGGGCAATATAAACGAGGCACGGGAGCATCTAGACCTGTAAACGTGGCAAATATACAAACGCTCACAACGGACATAGCCCCAGAAGGCGGCGCTAGAGTCTTGGGTAATTTTTCTAAGTTTTATGAGGTATTAAATACCTCAGACCGTTCTGTAACCAATGTTGACCTTGCCTTTAGTCCTGAGGCTTACCATACGTCTTCTCTGTTGTTGCAAAGCGGAACAATGCCTTCAGCCTTCTTGACTGATGTGCCAAGAAGAACCCAAGGACTAACTGGTTCGGCAGAATTTACAGCACCAAGACAGAGAGCGGGAGTCAGGACAAACAAGACAATTATAGCAGATAGGTTCTCGGCACCCGGAAGTAAAGAAGACTCTAAGCAGTTGTTCAGAGATAGAACTTCGGATCAATTCTCACCAAATAATGCTTTACCATTTAGAAATATAAAAGTTAGGCAGCGTTATAATACGCTCCTAAAACGACATACCGGGTTTGGAGGTTTCCAAACATCATCTTTGACAACATTGTTGGATAGAAATGACTCTACAGATTTGGGTGCATTTAACGAGGGGATCGTTATACTTCCTGCGGTACATGGTGATCCACTATCTATACATACAGCGTCTTTGGTAGCAGTTCACAAGACTCAAAGAAATACAATCCTAAGAGCAGAACTTGCATCATACAATTTAAATTCTCCCCTGGTTCCTATCATGACAACTGGTTCCGTGAGAGATAATGCATTTGTAACAAGACCAATACCTGCGGGTGACCGTTATTCTTGGTTTATGGCCCTGTCACACTCACAGGGTACACCGGGTGATCATCCAGGACAAAACGTCGGCGATAATTTCCATTTCTTTATCTTGTCAGCTTCAAGATATCCTGGCGATATAACTTTATACACTTCCTCCATTGCTCATGCTGAAAAGTATAAACTATATCCAGGCACTTTTGCTGCTCAAGCAAATGGTGTATTTAGTAATTCTGCTGGCGGTCTTAGTTATATTTGGGAAAGAAACGGTGCAGGACTTTGGGCACCTTGGACACAAACTCGATATGGACAATTCACTACCAAGGGTATGTTTAATTCTAAACAAAACTTTTACATCATCGATGCAGCAAACATAACAAGAAAAGCAGAGAGCGTTGAACAAGTAGCCGGCAAAAAACTAATGGTTATGGAGAAGGGAGAGACTGTAAAAGATTTTACAAAATCAATCGTAGAAGATAATGATAACTCTCTACAAGTATATCTAGGCAGCGTTGGTAATACCGTTACTCATCGTATCGCCAAAAGATATAAAGAGCCGCCATTGACCTCAAGATACAAGCCGATCTTACATCAGATAAAAACAAAAAGAGGCACGCCGGCACTAACAGATAAGAAATCTGTCGATGTGACTGTTAAGTATTCTTATGGTAACGAACTGCAAGGGTTTGCCAATAGAGGACTTAATATTGATCTTGGCAATAAACAAGACTTTAAGTTGGGGCAGCTAAAAAGACCTTATGAAATTATCAGGGACACATTTGTAGACGGTGTGGATCCTTCTATTGATGGGGTTGAGCTTATCAAGATGATGAGTTACAAAGAGACAATATACCCTAGAGAAATCTATGCATACCTATCGGCTACCAGAGCAAGAAATTTTTACAGAAACAATTTCTGGAGATCTGATATAGCAACTGGATCTGTAGCAGTTCTTACAGCAAGAAGTATTACAGAACTTTCAGGGCTTTTACACGATCACAACATAAAAGAATTTAATAATTCTTGGGAAAGAAGAATTACTGATGAGGCAGCGGGCGCTGGATTTTCTTCATCGTTTGATTACTATGTTAAAATGGATGAACAGTTCCCAATACCAATATTCCAAGGTAATACTTCAGGTAATCAAGGTTATATCCCACCAGTAAAGACAACACCATATGTTGATGCAGAGGGTAACAGAAACCCTGGGTCTGGATCTATGTGGCCTTTAGATTCTTTTTACTATGCAGAATTTTCGGGTGCTTTGCCCACATCATCATATAGCGGAACAAATATAGGAAATAATCTTCTGTTCTGTATGGCTTCAACAATGCCGGCTGGTGAATTAATGATGCCGCATTACGGAATTGTTATGAGCGGCAATGCAGCTAATAGCAGTTCGGAACTTGGTGGCATTCGATTTAACACCTCTAGTGTTAACTCACCGCAATATATTTACTCAGTTCCAACTGAAAAAATCCGTACAACAGATCTTGCCAATGGGAAGGCAATATTTATTGCTGAACCTAATGCTGTTGCTGGACCAGTAGCAAGGCCAGCTTGGACCGCAGGACGAAAAAGAAAGTTTGTTGACGGTCCAAAGAAAAATTCTCTTGCACCCGCTAGATTTCCGTGGTATAATAACTATGAAAACTGGCAAAAAGAACTAAGAAACTTAGGTAAAGATTACACAATTATTCCTGAATATCGCATCAGTGAGCTTATGCCTACCTATAAAGAATTAGGAAGCTTTGGGACTGTATTGTCTGGTGCTCTAAGTGTCACAGGAGCGACAAACAACACTGGAACTAACTCCCCGTTTAATAGTGCAGACAGAGAGTTTTTGCCACGATATGCCACAAGTGATGCTGCCGAGTATTTAAAGACATTTATGAAAAAAGGCTCAAAGGATGCGGAGTTTAACAAGGATCCAAGACACCTTGAGATTAAATCAGAGGCACTCCTGAAGCTATTGCCCTATGAGGGATTCTACCCCGTCCTAAGAACCTTAGAGTTGGCCAGACTATTTTCTCAGTCTTATGGTCCTGCAATTGAATATTCTGGTGAGGGATACACGCCCGGAGCACCCAACTTTAAAGATATAACATCTACAACACCCGGCGAAAACGATGATAAAAATCCAAGATCTTTTAGAACGATATCTCGCCCATTCTTTGCTCCAGGTATTGTATATAATTCTATTAAAGCTGGTGTCGCTGTACAATATCCTATACTTCGAAAAGGTATGAGTGCTTTTACTTCTGCATCTATACAAGACCCTCTAGCTGGGCAGCTTAGCTCGTCCGTTTTCTTCTCATTAGCTACAGGGGACCTGCAAATGTCAGGCGCTTCTGAAACCGCTATTACTTTGCCCGGCGGTCGTCGCCGAAGAAAAGAAGGAACTGCTGAGAATTTTGACTTCTTTAAATTGGATGTTGCGGTCGAGGGAGATCAATTAAAAGATGGTAGTCGAGGTGCGCCGCACCGCATGTTCTACTCAGATGTCATACCATTTGAGGGAATATTTAAACCGATGGAGCACATTTCATCGGAAAAGAGAGGCGTGGTTTTAGCCGATTCAAATCCAGTTTTGTATCAGGAAATAACAGGCTCGGTTCCTACAACGGGCGCTCTTGTGACAAGTCAGTTCGAGGGCGAAGCAGGAATGGAGGAAAGAGTCCATTTCGTTAAGTTTGATGATGATTTGTATCGTCTCGGGATGTCAAACTTTATGGCAAATGTTCCAAGATTCTTTTTGAAAAAACAAAACGACGGCGGGTTTATGTCTAAATTTGTCGCAGAGATACCATCCAGAGCTACAGCAGATAATCCTGCCGGCGCTGCGGCTGCAAATCAAAATGAAGCCAGGACTGTTGCAGTATCCAAAGATAAGGCTTATATTATGGAAATTGGTATGAAACAAACCGATAGACATATGATGTATAGTAACCCGGCAGCTTTTGGACCTCCAACTGCAACGGGTTCATTTGATTGGAATGAGATGCTAGCTGCTGGGCCTGGCGCTACTACGCCAGCAACTGTAACCTATGGCGCTCAAGCAACAGCTTCTTTAGAAATTAATACTTTTGATGAAAATATTCTTGATGGTAAGTTTATAGGCATTACGGGATCAACAAACGATGGCACGACAACCGCAGTTACTTTTGAGTTTGACAAAAACGTTGCTCCTGGCTCGCCGGCTAAGACAGATGCCACAAACTATACAATAGGTTGTCAGAGCGTTAGTGATGCTCCTGCTGTCGGAACAGCAATACTCAATGCCTTCAACCTTGCTAGCACCAATGGGGACTTTAAAACAGTCTCAAGTGTTAACGGATCAACGGGTACAGTAACCGTTAAACAGTTACTGAGAACTGCCAAATTTAATGGATTAGAAATTGTTGGATCTTCTGTTAATCCGGACCAGGCTGGTGCTGGTGTTACTGTAGAGGGTCCGTTTGCTGGAGGACAGCTAGCTCCTTTATTCACCGTTGCTACCACGCAACAGAGTGGTGGAGTTCCTCAAGGAAAAGACTGGCCTCACCATAGAGCCGAGTTTGCACCTTATACACCAAGTTATTACTACGGACCAAGCGTTGTAAGAATAACTTATGTGCCTAAGAAATCAGGAGAAGTCACGCTCAGAGAGATACTCAGCGGCGAAGAATTATTTGTTGAATACAATAATGAAAATGGATATTATTATGATTTTGACTCTGGATCATACGTTGGAGCTAACGACCAAGTATTTAGCCTAGATGGAGTTCCGGCCTATGGGTTTAACCGAGCTTGGCAAAATAGACAAGATTTAGATTCGTCTGTTGTCATCGATAATGTATACCCAACAGACGCAGCGGATGTTTCACCACGGGATCAAAATAAGTGGGTAATTATGCCCAAATGGGAATGTCCAGTATTAGATTTCCCGACAACAGATGGTGGTTATAACTATAGCGCCTCAGTTAACGTCGGGGAGCATGATCCTAAGGTTAGGGGAATGTGGCACCAGTACGGCACGATGCCATCTTCTTCTGTTGAGGGTGTGTTTATGTATATTTCAGATGTTTCGGTTGAGTCAACTGAATTAAGACTCTTAGGAAACCCAACTGGTTCTGCTGCACAAAGAAGCGGTGAATCAACAGGAACTGTTCTTTCGGGCACAGCAAAAGTAGAGGTGGTTAGAAAAGTTCCAAAATTTGTGATAGATTCCGGTCGAGAGGTTGACTCTTTGGCAAGATTGGTAGGGTTCAAAGAAGACAGTATTCAGGCACCGGGAACTTTCCAGCCAGAAAAGGCCAAGCGCCTTGGACAATTGGCTGAGAGTGGTGAAAAAACAATTTCTGAAGCTGTGTTAGCAATGCCATATTACTTAGAGCCAACCACTCAAGAGATGAAAGTAATGACCTTGAAGGGTAACATGGATGCTTTGGGTCCAAAAGTTAAAGAGTTTAGAAAAAACTTTACAAAATATTCCTTGCCTCCGTCGCTCAAGAAACAGTTAACGTCCTTATTGCCGCCAAACTATCCAAAGGTTTCCAAGTTCATCAATCCCTTTGGGGGAGATGATTATGATTCGATCATACCAACTGAAGAAGATGTGAGTATACCAATTGTATATTTACTAGAGCATACAGTGGGACTTTCCAGGCAAGACTTGGCAGATATTTGGCAAGGTATAATGCCAGATATAGCAGCTACAATGAAAACTAGTGTATCATCTATTGATCATTATATGCCAGGAGATAGAGCTTCTGGTACAGGCAATAAAACAGTCTTCCCAGAAATTTTACTTAAAGAGCTTGAGCTTGGAATTCCAAGAAACGGACACCCAAGAGTTGATTTGATAGACGTTGCACCACTTGGTTCTCGTGATGGTTTTATTCCAGAAATAAAATGGATGATATTCAAGGTCAAGGAACGAGGCGTAGATCGATTCTCGACCTTCATATCCGAGGAACTAAACGGCGGCCCCGGATCATTTTCGTATGATAATGTCTTTGGTGTTATAGCAGAAAATTTACCACAAGAACAAAAAGATTTCTTGAAAAGAAAGAAGACAGAATATACTAAAGGTCTCTTCGTAAGTGATGACCTTGGTGTCGCTGGCAATACCTATAACTGGCCTTATGATTATTGTTCGCTTGTTGAAATGGGTAAGCTATCTGTTAACGTTGGATTTAGACCGGAACTTGAAAGAGAGACAGAAGACATTTCAGAAGATCAAGAGACAAACGCCAGAAGTCGAGGCGAGAGAAACAAGAAAGTCTTAGATAATAAAAACCTAGAACAAAGAAGGCTTTCTTCTCCTCCAAGAATATTACCGGCAACACCTCTAACTCCGCCAGCCGGTGCGACTATAATGTCACCTCCACCAGGAGCAGAGGCTTTACCCCAAATGCCAAACACACCATTGCCTGGGGATATGACACCGCCACCTGAAGGTATGACGCCTCCACCACTTGGTCAACCACAAGAAATAGATCCTTTTGCTGGAGAAGCACCAGCATCCCCAGAACAGTTTGACCCCGGCAAAATTCCTGCTGGTGAAATCCCAGAACAGTTCAGAGATATGACACCGGCCCAGATGGAACGCCGTCGAGCAGAAGAGATGTCTAAAGCACAAGAACAACGCCAGCCTCCACCTAGTTTTAGACCACCAAGAGGCGGTGGTAACGGTGGCGGCGGATCAGGCGGCGGAGGCTACTAATGTCTAAATTTCTAGATCGAAAAGAACAAGTTATAGAGATTGAACTTACCAAATATGGTAGAAGGTCTTTCGCTATGGGTAAATTTGTGCCAAAATATTATTCTTTTCATGATGACGACATTTTGTATGACAGTGATTATATTCCAAGTGGAAGTATTCAAAAGTCTAATCCGAAAAATCAAGAAGAAGAGCAAAACGATATTGTTGATAGAATCGAAACAACTCCAAGAGTTTCGATTATTAGCGATGGTGGCTGGGAAAAGAATCATAGATTTTTCACCGCTACGGGAGAAATAAGCACCGAAACAACCAATGTTGGTTCTTTAACTCCAGGGCAAATTTCTCCGGCCAATGCTAAATTTCTTAGACCAATAGGCACTAGTAGTCCTCTTAATGACTTTGCTCCTGCCTGGGAAATAAAGGCAGTTGCTGGTAGTGAAACTTTGACATTATCGGGCACCGAACAGTTCCCATATAAGATCGGAGCATCTGGTTCTGAGGTGATTGTGCCATATTTTTCATCTAGTTTGCCTTTGGAGTATGAGGTACAACCAATAACTATAAACGTGGATGGTAACGATGTTGTTATTGAGGATGGAGGCAGAGAAGTTACAGAGAATCTTTTTGAGATAACTAAAGAGGGTCGTTTGCTTTTAGATGTCCAAGAGCTTAATACTGTGCTGAACTCAGCAGGTAATTTCGATATAGAGGTGTTTAGAGCACCAATAATACAAGGAGTAGAGTACCAGCTTGGAAGACTTGATTTCATAAATGAAAATTTTATGGGAGCTAGAGGCTTAAGTGTTCAACAGGACCCAGATGAATACGCTCGTGCTTTAGCAGGAGATGATGAAATAATAGGTGAAAATGTTCCTTTGTTGGACCCTAGTTATGTTGAGTACTTTTTGTCCATCAGAGTAGATGATGGTATTGAAGATATAGAGCAGATAGGTGAGACCCTATACCAAGGTGGTCCATCTGATCCAGTTGACCCTTGCGAGGATGTGTAAATGGTAAAAAATATTTCACAAAACCAGAACACTTTTTTCCCAAGCTTGGTACAAGGTCTTCAATCACAATCTGGATTAGTTTATTTATCTTCAAATTATCCCAGTGTTTCAGTGGATGAGGCGATAGTAGCTAATGATATAAAAACAGTTGGCGAAGCTGCTGGCGAAGAAACTATAACTGTGACTGTGAACTCAACTATATCAGAGGCTATATTGGAAACGTTGGCTGATAACAAAGAGTTCAAAAGATTTTATAATACACCTAGTTACATTAGTAATCTTAGAGTAAGAATTATAGCTTGCTTCGGAAAGCAGGGCATTGATTTAGATTTTATAACCCAAAGAACAAATGAATACCAAGCGGGGTTAATGGCATTGTCTGGCGAGGAGAACGCTGATAATTTTTACGTTAACTTAATTAATAGTATAGGGCCATCAAATTACTCCCTACTTGCGCCAGCAGGTCCATTTGGTTCCGATGCCATTCTCAATACTTTAAAAACGAATCTTCAAGATAAGTTATATTACGATGCTACCTCTGCAAATAACGGAATTATTTTGTGTGATATGCCTATGGACGATGCTCTTTTAAGAGATAAAGACGGCAACGTAACCAGAAGAGAAAGAAGAAAACCAGCACAAAAAAATAACGCAGCCCTAGATTCTGACGAATATGCAAGTTATGTTTTAGATAGCATTATGCTAAAGCCGTTTGTTTTCAGGATGGGTAAAAACGAAACATACACTAGTACCGACATGTCGAGTATCAGATTCTATGCATTTACCTATATGGATAATCAAGCTTTTCTTGAAGATAAGGGCATTTCTAAGGATTACGTCCAAGGCGAGGAAGATCGCCTTTTAGAAACTGGAATGGGCTTTGTTAAAAGATCAGTTTTTAGAGGCACCGAATATATTTTTGTCCCTCAGGAAAAAACCTTGGTGGTTAGAAGTGACCAAATTCAGTCTGAGACCGCATCACCATCCATGGCGGCAAAATTATCAGATGAGAGAGGTTACGATAGATTAAGTATTGTTGATTTTAAAAGTCAAATAAATGTGACAACAAGCGATCTCTTGAAGTCATTAGATACAAATAATAAAATATATGAAGATATTAAATCAGAAAACTTTTTTTCTGAGTTCTGGGTCACAAGGTGTGAGAATGATAGTGCTAGGTTTGGTTTTGTCTTTGACAAACTAGCCTTCCTGGCAAAACATAGTGAGTTTTCATTCTTGTATGCAAACCCTGCTACAGCCGCCGATCTACTTAGTGGCGATGGTAGCTTAGCGGCAGAGGATGAAGACACTGTTAGGTGTTTAGATATAACAATGTCTAAACGGCAAATTAGAACTGAGCCTACGATAGGTGTCAACAAGTTGACCTTTGGCAGACACAAAAAATATGATGAATCGTATTACAGGCCTGAAGAAATAGTTCAGGAGCCAATTCTTATCCCGGCTATAGGAGAGTTCTTAGACCCAGCAATTTCTAAAAGAATGAGTTTTTACGAGGGTTATGATACTTACGAAGATGAGTTTAAAACTTTGACTGCTGGTATGTACCAGTATGCTGCTACTGTAAATGTATATGATCCATCTCTTTCGTACCTTAGGCGGTATGCTCGTGCTTTGTCGGCGATTTCCTTAAGAGCTATTGAGGCATATGATTTGATTGTTAACTCACCTCCAACCGACCTAGAGAGAAAATTAGGGGTAGTCATTGATGGTGCTGGTTTATATAACGGATCAAAGAATGAAAGAATCGTTCCCCTTGGATCAATACAGTTTAATTCACAGACAATGCTAGAAAGCATAACGTCAGACATTAGAAGTTATGTAGATCTTTTTACGAAGATGACGCCGACCACACCGCTAAGTTCAGATGCAATAATCAACATGTTGTTATCAATGGTTAAGAAAAAAGACCCTTACGGAATAAAAGAATTCTATAACATTGTTGAGAACTTCAAAAGGGGCATAGAACAAATACTAGAAACTAAAATGCCGAAAGATCCTAATTTAGAATCAACGACGGCAGTTCAAAAACTAGGGGCCAATACAACCCCAACAAAAATTAACATTCTAACTTTCAAACATTATTTTGATGATTTGTTTGAATTTGGGACAAAGTATGGAACAGGATACTTATACCTGTCCCAAGAAGTGGCTGGCAATATACCTAATCCTGGTGGATTGCCGACATTTTCAAGGGACTTCTATAACAGCAGAAGATCCGAAGAATTCAATAAATATTTTGGTTCTTATAACCAGCCAGGGTCACCTGCCTCGTTTGCAAGCCCTGATGGAACATCATACGAACAATCAAGTTATCAATATTTCACGCCTAAAGCAATTAAAAATTTTGGAAAACAAACAATTGTCCAAACCTCATATCGATCGCAAGATGAAAACATTCTGGCTTATGACATAGACAAATACGCTGATTTGTTCACAGACCTGGTAAACAATAGGATATACTCTCACAATAATAGCTTGCCATTTTTCTCAGCACAAGACTTTGATGTTACGCCAAGAGATCTTTTTAACAGCGCTAACAACTCTTTATATGCTCATGGGTGTTTGATTAGCGAGGGGATTGAGCAACAATTTAGTATTCCAAGCGTCGGAGAAAATATTAGCAAAGTCATAAAAATAGGAAAAGATGGCAGTGAAAATCCTGAAGTAGACGCACCACGAATTGTGGGAACATTTCTTGGAGGAAATGAGGATACAGATTTAGATGCTAAAGATTTTTTCAAAACAACGGAACAAGAGTTGACTCCATTTGCCACAGGTACATACGGGGCCATAGTTGATCCATCTTCTATCGATAGTGACGAATTGCCTATTTCTCCGGCTGGTCTTCCTCCGACCAAATTAACCTTTGCTATTCTTGGAGAGTTAGAACTCGATTCAAAAATAGACAGCACAACATACCTCAAAGAGACATTTAACTCTATGGTCAACAATGTTAATAAATTAGGATTAGATGACAACAGTATTCAAAGTGCTGTTGAAAATAAATACTCTTCAATTCCTAATCAGTTTAAATCAATGTTTGTGATCGCCGCTTCACAGCAGGAAAAATCTTTAGCAGGATCAGGGTTTGATGCTGTCAGGCCACAACTTGAAGATGCCGACACCGCTGATTTTTCAGATTCAATATCATACATTAATCAAAACGAAAACTTTCCTCCTTATCTTTCAACTCGTGATCCCATGAAAACCTACGCTAAATTCTTAGCGTTTTGGATGAACTATAAACAGATAGGTGTAATAGAGTATTTATCAGGATTTGATGATCTTGGCAACATACCTTTCGGAGTCAGGCTCGGCAACAGTGATCCGACATTTTCAAAAAAACCTTTAAGACCGATATGGAGAAAGTTCACCCCTGACTTTTTTAATTCCACCACGCAACAGTCTTTTCTGTGTCGAGTAAGAAACATATCAAAAAATGATATGGTCACAATTTCTGATAACATGTCTGGATCTGTATCTGATCTTAACAAGGGAATAGATATTGATTTTAAGGAAATGTTTGATCTGCCTATTTACAACAGATACTTTATTTTGAGAGGACAGTGACGTGCCAGCCGGAGACAGAAACAGAGAAGGACAAGAGCCAGAGGTCACCAGGGAAGAACTGAGTGACAGAAGGGCACAGTTCCTTTTAGATCTTACACTCGAAGACCGTGGCACACAAGTTGGTAGTGGTCAAGAGTTTTACGAATTTGTAAAACCAGCCGGTACTATCAACCAAAAGGCAGATTCAGTTAATGTATTATCAGGGGAAAGAAGCCCAGATTTTACCTCAAGACAGGTTATTGCACAAAGAAATCTTACAACGCTTGATCCTATAAATAGATATTATGCTATGGGGGGCGATAGAGTTTTATCCGACAAGGTTTCATTCACTCCATTAGAATCAGATGATGCGTATGGTAACAGTGCTCTGTCTCCCGAGGCCCCTACCTCAGTTAACGTAAATTTTAATATCGGCGGATATACAAGACAAGGACCAAGAACAATAATTAGGGGAATATCAGAAAACGATAAGAATGATATTATAGCTGCTCGTGCCGGGACTGCAAGAGTGAATGGCACACCGGGCAGGAATGTAATTGATAGGTATAGGGGTTATGTGTTCCCGCCTGAATACCCCACAATTACCGCTGGCGCTGAAAAATTCAACTTTTATAATGAAATAAGTAATCTATCCAGTCAGGGGTTGCCTGAAATATTTGAAACTTTTGAACAAGTAGAAGATTTTTTTCCACGACGTGTTGCGCTTGAAAATGGCAGTCTAACTAAGACTATTGGTGGCTCACCAAATGTAGTAACAACTAACAACGGTACTGTAAGACTTTGGCAGCCTAGTCCAAGAATGAGAAGAATTCTCCGTGTTTTAGACTACGACGATATGGATGATTTTACTGATGATCACTCAATGTTTTTTCCAGATAGGGTTTCAAACTATACCTATTCAGACAGACACATACCATTCAATAAGCGCAACTCGCCTTACGACGGCTACAATAATTCTATTATTGCAGTTCTTATGAGAATAAGGACAGAGTATAGCCTTGAAAAAGCTTTAGAAGCTGCAAACTCAGCTTTAACAAGATCGGAAAGAATTATCCTGGCCCAACAAACAGATCCGGTTGTTTTTGAGTTTTATGATTTTGAGACTAAAACTAGCTTTGTGAGAGATCCATATACCGCAGTTTTGAATGAAGTGCCGGCAACCAGAGTTCAGTTAAGTGCTGAAGCTGACATAGCACAACCGGCAAAAATAGCCGGCATTTACAATTATGGATTACCTGGGTATGAAGACTCTATTAAAAATCGAGCCATTCCTGAATCGGCATTGCCAAACCTTTATGTTTATCAGTTAGCCGCTGGTTCTGATCCTATAAGTGGACTATCTGGCCGAGGTTGGGACTCTTCACCTCAGGGCGATGAAGTTAGAAGAGGGTATGACGGGTTAGTTAGATTAAATGAATTTATAACCGGCACTTTACCTAGGCTTAGGGCACAGCAAGCAGGGGGAGAAGATAGAGGTATATCTGATTATCTTATACAATATGGACGTGCAACAAGAAATTCAAATGTGGTCATAGATCTGACTTCTTCAATTGCTAGAAGATTTTATAATCAAACAACTGATGCTACATCAATGAATTTATTTGAGGAGTTTAATGAATATAAAAATGAATTCCCTATGTATTCTGAGATCTCAATACCTATGCTTGAGCAGGGTAGTCTTAACAGACTTCTAAACGAAACTCTTGGTGCTACTTCTATGGTCAATTCAATTATCAATGCAAGTGTTGATGAAAGGGAACAATTTTCTTTTACAACATATGGTGCAATCGCTCCAACAGGAGTAACTACGTTGGGCCCCGACCAATCTGATTCTAGGCAAAGAGAAGTTGCAATCGTTGAATCACGCCGCCCAACAAAAGTTTATAATTTTGACGAATGGATACGAGAGACAACAGCCGCTCTTAATCTAGACGACATGTCGGAGCTTAGTCTAAGAGGACCTTGGCGTGAGCGTAACGGCGGACAATCCGCTGTCTCGGCCTGGACAAATCAAGTTAATGTTTTGGTTAGGCGTCAGGCTCGACAAAGGGCTGTAAAGTACAAAGAACTATTAGAAGGCAGAAAAACTCTATCTGATTCTGAAACTATAATATACAAGCTTGTCAAATACAGCGCAGGCGGCTCAATCAATAATCCAGGCAGAAGAACAGTTTTGCAGAACTATTATTTTGCCAACACTAACGAGATAGACTTGCTAAATTTTGTAGACACACAAGTAAAGGCAAATAAATTTTATCAGTACGAGTTGTATGCATATGATGTGGTATATGGTTCAAAGTTTTTGTTTAGGACAAGGTTTGCAACGTTTCCAGGTTCTAGAGATATATTAAATGTAAGAAGCCCTGGTGAAACTCGGGGTGGGACTTTGGCCTTCTATTCGTTTAACGTGGATACTCAGCCGAATATTAAGATAGTTGAATACCCACTTATAATTGGTGACTGGCGTCGCCGACGTGATAATCGAGGTAATCTTGGCACTTTTGCCGTTCCTACGGTCAGGACACGTCCGGATCTTGTGATTGGGGGTGTTTCTTATCCTATTATCAAAATAATTCCATATCCTCCGTTGACACCAGAGGTTAGTATATTCTCATATCAAAATACAGACAATAAAGTTTTGATAAACTTATCGCCGTCCGTAGGTGAATATATAGGTGAAAAATCTTTCCCTTATATATCTTTTGATGCAGAAGAAAAAGAATTGCTTGACGAAATATGTGCAAACCAGAGAGTACAAGATCCATCTCAAAGACGCAATACTTTAAGTTATAAGGAGAGCCAAGTTCCACCAGAGATGTTGATTTATAGAACAGACGAGATTAATACGAATGTTGCGTCACCCGTGGACCTTTACAAATCTTTTTCTGGAAAACTAATAAAAAGACTTAATCTAAGTCCCTCCGCAAATTCTGAAGATTTTGCAGCGGGATATGATTTTATAGATGATATAGAGCCAAACAGAAAATACTACTACACTTTTAGGTCCGCATCCGGTATTTACATCTCAAACCCAACGCCCATTTATGAAGTTGAGCTTCGATTAACTAACGGGTTTTACTCACCAATTATAAAAGAATATACACCTGTTATTACAACAGCAAAAACGTCCACTAAGAAAATGAAAAGGTTCATAGAAATTAAAGGGTCTGACATTCAGACGCTACCATTTTCAGAGGTTAGTCAAAATAGTGGTTTTGCAAATTCAAGGACGGGACTCTTTGTCTCGGAAAAAAGTCTTGTTCCGCAAACAGGCGTCAATGGAATTACAGGGAATAAATTTATTGTCAGGCTGACATCTCGTGATACGGGACGAAAAGTTAATATTGTTGTGAACTTTACCAGCACTGAAATAAGGTAAAAGGAACAAAAAGGTAAAAACAATACTACTTATTAAGAACTTTGACGTTCAACAATAATAGTTATTCATAAGAGGGAGCCAAAATGGCGTTTTTAGACAACAGTGGTGATATCATCTTAGATGCGGTTTTAACTGATACAGGTAGAAAAAGATTGGCAGCAGGTGACGGAAGCTTCCGCATCGCAAAATTTGCTGTTGGTGACGACGAAGTGGACTACACGCTTTATAGAAATAGTAATGCCGCCGAAGGTGTTCACCCAAGTGGTTCTGCTTATTATGATATAAACATTCTTCAAACGCCTGTCTTAGAAGCTTTTACTAATAATACATCAATTATGAATCACAAGCTTGTCTCTTACGTTCGGGACGATTTATTGTATCTTCCCGTTATCAAGAACAATGACACAATTTCACAAACCGTTGATAAAAACACGGCGGCCTTGACAGATATTCCAGTTGGTGGATATTTGGTTACCACTGATTACACAACATCAGATCCTGATACATTTGCAGCATCGACTGCAACTTCGCCCTTTAGAACATTTATCGGGGTTATTCGAGGTAATCGTAGCTTCGCAACTGCCGGACAATTTATCTGCCTTGATCAAGGCATAGATAATACTGATTTGTCAATACAAAAATTAGACAATGCTGATGCGTTAAGAGAGACACAATTTCTTGTTGAGATGGACAATAGGTTAGGACAAGTATTGTCGCTTGACGGAAACACTGTGGCTAGACCATCTTTCATAGATGATGATAACATTGCAAGTTATTACTTTTCATTGAATTCTAACGGGCAATATTTTGCTGCGCCTGATGGACAAGCTCCTGGCGTGGCTGAGTTCAATAGATCCACAAACGAAACGTCACCAGCCGATACATTTTCAGTCATTGGGGACACTAACGGCGGACGTTATGGAACTAGATTTGCATTTCGTCTTTTGGCGGCAGAAAATTTACAGACGAGCAATGTCTTGTTTAGTAAACTAGGCGGCAATACAGCTTCCGACTATGTTAGTAGTGGTGCTGTCTTTAGGTTCATCGATTCAACAATTAGGGTAACAGGTTTTACAACTGGATATAGAGTTGATATCCCTGTAAGATTCGTAAAGAAAATATAATATAAGGGTTAAATAATGGCGACTTCATTCAAAACACTACAGGCCTCCGATGTACAAGCATCGAGAACCAAACTTCACGAGGCAATCCCAGTTACTGGTACAATAGTCTCGGGCACATATTTGGTTGCCAACGCATCAACCAACGTAAAGAATTTTAGCCATGGGATGTTTCAAAGCGTTTATGACTATCCATTCTTAAGTTCTTCAGCAAATCATATTTTTGATATTACGGTTGGAATGAGTGCGAACTCGGCCTTGTCTGCCTCTACAAATGTGCAAGGTAAGCAAAAGCTTCAATTGTATAATCAGATGGCGCAGATTCTGGTAGGGCACGATGCCACCGGTAGCATTAGAGAGTTTGACAGAGATGGTGATCTGACCTCAGGAGACAAGTTCCATGATGGAATATTCTTCAACTTTTCAAGACTTTTAGTAAAAGATGAGTTGCAGAAAGGCACATTCAGGATGGAGTTCAGTGTGGACCCAACGGGGACATACGATCAAATATCCAGAACAAACAGAGTAATAAAGATTACGGATACGAGCGGTTCAAATTCGTTTAAGACAAATTCGCCTGCTGGCGAATATGGTATTTTGTTTGTTACCTCGTCAACTAGTGGTACTCTTAATACTGACCTTGAGCACAATCAAGGACTTCCTTGTGGACTCTTATATTATCAAGCAGGCATAGCAGTTCTTTCTTCATCTTTGTTTAAAGTTCACGCCAGTGGCGGACTTCTTGGTAACGAATTATACGGATGGGGTGGTAACCTAGCTCCTAATACAGGTGGCAAGGTTACTATGAGCAGCGCATCAAACTTTAACATTGATGAAGATTTACAAGGAAACTCAATTAGCGGAACAGCAGATGATTTGCGGAACAGACTTCAAGACATTTATTTTGCTAACACAACTGAGTTAAACTCAACAATTTATTTCTGCCGTGCTAACGCATCAGATTTTAATTACTCAAGTAACCCAACGTATTTATCTAAGAGTCAGATCAGAGTTAAAGAAACTAGAGAAGATTCGCCCGTGTCGTATATCACGACAGTTGGCTTGTATGGTGCAAACAATGAGTTGCTCGCTGTGGCCAAACTGAGCGAACCACTCAAGAAGACGCCAGCAAACGAGTTCACGTTACGGGTCAGACTAGACTATTAGTGGGGGTGGAAAATGCCGTTCCTCCACGAGTTTGGTCCAGACGATATATTTCAAAATAACCTAGAGACTAGTCCGGGTAAGAAGTTCACTGCCTACAGCGGGTCTCTGTATGTTGACGAGAACCGATTTAAGGGACAGAACGTTGGTACGTCATCTATAAGCTTGTACGAACTAAATGTCGATAGGGCTGCCACACTTGATGATACAAACAGTATACACGCTTATGTAATTAAGGATGGCAGTAACATGTCATTTAAAAGCATCCTGACTGGTACTTACAGTGAACAAGAGTATGGTACAAAGCTCACAGGGGCTTATCCTTTAACGGCAAGTATCGAGCGTCAATATATTTATGGGGGCAGAACCCACCCAGGTATTGGCCCACCAAACGTCGCAGGACGTTCAATCCCTGTTGCAGCTAACACGACAGACTTATATTTTAGTCAAAGTAAGAGCCTTTTGTCTTTAAGGACATCAATAGATAAGTATAGAAACTATAGTCAATTATACACTTTTTCCAGCAGCAAAACAGTTGACCCAACGCTACCTCCATTCCTGACTGGTGCAATTAACCTACTCAGCATCCCATCAATTTTTTATGGAGCAACTATAGAAAGAGGCAGCGTAGATCTAGAGTTTTATTATAGCGGGACACTGATGGATCGATGCAGGGATGAAAGAAGAAATGGTGAGCTAATATCGACACAGCCGGGGTCACTGGTTAGTGGATCAACAGTTGGCCTTGTTTTGTATGATGAAGGGTTTGTGGTGTTGTACAACGAAGAGCCGATAAACGGCAACGCTGCGATTAGAGATTCCTATACGGGAACAGGCTCACAAGATACTGGTGGTGCCGGCACCTTTGATGGAACAGGGGTCCAGTTTAGACCCAATTGGACTTATTTCTGGTCATATAACACGGGATCATCCGGTAGCGCAGGTATTGCCGCAGCAGCAGGAGTTGATCATGCCCCAGGCGGAGCTACTCGGACAGACGGTGCAAATGCTATTTTTCCCAGCGCTAGTCAATTTGTAATGAAGTTCAGAGGTAAAAATACAATACCTACTATGACAATGTTTGCGAACGCTCCAGCGGGTAAGTTAAATAACTCTCTTAACCCAACTTGGATCTCCTCTTCATATTCAAACTGGAGAGACCAGATACATTTTGATAGCTCATCTTACATAGAGCCAAAACAAATAGCGATAAAAAATACTATTCAATCAAAATATTCTAACTACGAAGATAGTTTTGAAAAACAAACCTTCATTAGCAAAATAGCAATATATGATGATGACAAGAACCTTTTGGGGATTGCAAAGTTGGCCACACCTGTTATGAAAAAAGAATCAGACTCGTATACATTTAAACTTAAGATGGACTTCTGATATACTTCTTGTATGATATTGGGATTAGATATTTCGACCACAATGGTTGG
>Ga0315315_10000277_pt1 | contig 40669 bp, 27 predicted proteins | sample M140m3416metaG_FD_203699 | JGI IMG/M metagenome (GOLD analysis project Ga0315315, IMG submission 203699) | Ammonia-oxidizing marine archaeal communities from Monterey Bay, California, United States - M1 40m 3416 | ecosystem: Environmental > Aquatic > Marine > Intertidal zone | place: USA...
AAGAGTTTAGTAACCTAACAGAATACGATTCTAAATACAAACCAATGGCAGGTAGATACAATGTTGGAGAAACCGCAAATTTTATTCTATCTCCTATTATGTTAAATGGTTTAAATCAAATAAATAGTTGGGGAATCAATAACATAGAATCTTATTGTAAAAAACTTTCCAAAATAGTAATTAATGAACTTAGCCCTTTAGGAATAGCTTTTGAAAATGAAAATTATTTTACCTCTCACCTATTCTCCCTTGGATTACCAGATCATTTAAATTTATTGTCTTTTAAAAATATTTTGGAAGAAAAGAAAATAAGGGTATCGGTAAGGGGAACCAACCTAAGGGTATCAATTAATGTTTTTAACGACGAAAAGGACATAAATAAATTAGTAGAAACTGTTAAAGAATTTATTTAACCATTAATTTCATTTAAAACCTTTTGAATTATAGCACAGGAAATTTCAATTTCTTCATAAGAAATGTTCAAAGGTGGAGCTATTCTAAAACTTTCAGGACATGAAAGAAACCAAAAGCTAAGAACTCCATTTTCTTTACATCCTTCAACAACTTTTTGAACTGTTTCTGCATTTTTCATTTCAATGGCAAAAAACAATCCAATTCTTCTTATTTCTATAATTGAAGGGTGTTTTAATAGTTTTTCAAAATAAATTCCTTTCTTCTCAACATTCTCAATTATATTCTCCTTTTTAAGTACTTGTAAACTAGCCAATGCTCCAGCACAGGATACAGGATGTCCTCCAAATGTTGTAATATGTCCAAGTGTAGGATTAACAGTGAATAGAGACATTAATTTTTGACTAGTTACTAATCCTCCTATTGGCATTCCACCTCCAAAAGCTTTTCCAACTGTTAGTACGTCTGGGACAATTTCATAATGTTCGAATGCAAAAAGTTTTCCTGTTCTTCCCATACCAGATTGAATTTCATCCATTATCAGTATAATACAATTTTTATCACAAATTTTTCTAAGTTTTTGTAAAAATTCTTTTGAAGCTATTCTTAACCCAGCATCTCCTTGAATTGGTTCAATTATGACGCAAGCAACTTGATGGTCAATAAAGTCTAAAGCATCTACGTTGTTAAAAGGCAAATGAAAAACATCTGGTAAAAGAGGTCTAAAAGCGTATTTTTTACTTTCATTTCCTGATATACTTAAAGATCCGTGAGTAGACCCATGGTAAGCGCCTTTAAAAGAAACAATTCTTGACCGTTTGGTTGCTCTTTTTGCTAATTTCAATGCAGCTTCATTAGCTTCAGTTCCAGAATTTACAACGTACAAACAATTTAATTCTTTAGGAAGTAATTTTGTAAATTCTTCAGCCAATCTATTTTGAATACTTTGGCTATACTCCCCAAATACCATTACATGTAAATGTTTATTTATTTGTTTTTTTATTTGATCAATGACATATGGGTGTTGATGTCCTAAGTTTGAAACTGCTATTCCAGCAATTAAGTCATAATATTTTTTTCCCAATTTATCGTAAATAAAAACACCCTCTGCTCTATCTACTTCAATTCCAAAAGGAAAATTTGTTGTATTTGCTAAAAAAGGAGTATACATAATATTTAATATTAGTATTCTAAAATAATTTAAATTATAGAACCTATTAAGATTAATTGTAGATATATTCTAAATTCGCATAAACTTAAAATTATATCACTATGTCTAAAGGTTTTTATCAAATGCCATATCCAGAAAATGAATTGGTTAGAAATTATGAACCTAATTCTACAGAATTAGAAAATTTAATCAACAAATATGAGACTATGTATCATCAAAAACCTATTCATATTCCATTGTATATAGGCTCCAAAGAAGTCAAAACTGATAACCATCTACCTATAAACCCTCCACATGACCATCAACATAATTTAGGGAAATTCAGTGTTGGAGATGCTTCTCATGTTGAAGAAGCTATCCAATCTGCAATGAAAGCTAAAAGTGCTTGGTCTAGCTTACCTTGGGAAAGTAGAGCTACCATCTTTTTAAAAGCTGCAGACTTGCTAGCAGGACCCTACAGAGATGAGATGAATGCAGCTACTATGTTGTGCCAATCTAAAAATGTATTTCAAGCTGAAATTGATGCCTCATGTGAATTAATAGATTTTCTAAGATTTAATGTTTCTTATATGCAACAGGTATATGCAGAGCAACCAGAATCAGCAGATGGAATTTTAAATAGACTTGAATATAGACCTTTGGAAGGTTTTGTATTCGCTATTACTCCATTTAACTTTACTGCAATAGCTGCTAATTTATGCGCTGCTCCAGCAATGATGGGGAATGTTATAGTTTGGAAACCAGCAGAAACACAAATGTATTCTGCTCATGTAATAATGAAACTATTTAAAGAAGCAGGATTGCCAGATGGGGTAATTAATATGGTTGTTGCAGATGGTCCTACAGCCGGTGAAGTGGTATTTAACCATAAAGATTTTGCAGGTTTACATTTTACAGGTTCTACAGCTGTTTTTAAAAATATTTGGAAAATTATTGGTAATAATATTGAAAAGTACAGATCTTATCCAAGAATTGTTGGCGAAACTGGTGGAAAAGACTTTATTGTTGCTCACCCATCTGCAGAGCCATTAGCTGTTGCTACAGGAATTTCAAGAGGTGCTTTTGAATTTCAAGGACAAAAATGTTCTGCTGCATCAAGGGTTTACTTGCCAAACTCATTATCAGAAAGGGTTTTAGATAAGGTAGTTGAGGATGTTAATTCATTTAAAATGGGGACAACTGGAGACCCTAAAAACTTTATAAATGCTGTCATCTCTGAAATATCTTTTGATAAAATTTCAGAGTACATTGAATACGCAAAAAATTCCAAAGATGCGGAAATTTTAATTGGAGGAAATTACGATAAGTCTAAAGGATATTTTATAGAGCCAACAGTAATTAAAACTACTGATCCTAATTTCAAAACTATGAGGGAAGAAATATTTGGCCCTGTTGTAACAATTTATGTTTACCAAGACAATGATTTTAACAATATTTTAGAATTGGTAGATAGTACATCTGATTATGCTCTTACTGGAGCTGTATATAGTCAAGATAGATATGCATTAGATATTGCAATGAAAAAACTTGAAAATTCAGCAGGTAATTTTTATATTAATGACAAACCTACTGGTGCTGTGGTTGGTCAGCAACCTTTTGGTGGAGCTAGAGGTTCTGGAACCAATGATAAGGCAGGTTCCTATTTAAATCTTCTAAGATGGGTGTCTCCTAGAACAATTAAAGAAGCATTAGTCCCTGCAAAAGATTATAGATATCCTTTTCTTGGATGAAAAATCCTAAAATAAGTGCTGTTATTTTTGATATGGATGGTTTAATTATAGATTCTGAACCAATATGGAAAATTGCTGAAATAGAAACATTTAAAGAATTTGGATTTGACTTTACTATTGAAATGTGTGCATTAACAACAGGGATGAGAATTGATGAAGTTGTAGAATTTTGGAGCAAAAAATTAAAATGGCAAAGTTTTACTAATACTGAAATAGTCGATAAGATTCAAAACAAAATGATTCAATTAATTCAAGAAAGGGGTAAACTTTTACCTGGGATTATTGAGTCGTTGAACCTTTTAAAAGCTCATGATGTATTAATTGCATTGGCCTCCTCTTCCTCAATGTCTCTTATAAATACAACTTTAGATACCTTAAAAATTAGAGAGTTTTTTAATATTATACATTCTGCAGAAAATGAAATTGCTGGGAAACCAAACCCAGCCGTGTTTTTATCTACAGCAAAAATGCTAAAGGTTCAACCAAATAAATGTTTGGTCTTAGAAGACTCTAAAGCTGGAATGAATGCTGGAATAAATGCCAATATGAGAACTGTAGTAATCCCAGAATTTGGAACTTCTCCAAGATGGGCTAATAATGCATTCAAAAAATTAAAATCAATGCTTGAATTTAATCTAGAATTACTTAGGTAATTAGGTATTTGATTAATCGATTTAGATATTAATAAATGAATTTGCTAAATTTAATTCCATGAAATAAAGTTGAGGATCTCTTATTGGCTAATTCCTACAATAAATTAATTTATTATTTCATTGATAGCATTTTCTTCATCTTTCCATGAATAATTTAAAGTATTACTTTTAATTTCTTTAATTTTTTGAAGTGTTTTTTTTAAAAAACTCAAGTATTCATTATTAATTCCAAATTTCGGCTGATGGGCTAAAGAAGTTCTTATTTTATGGATTTCAATATTTAATTTTTTGGTTTTATCCGAAAACATAATATCGGATAATTTGTTCCAAATAAATTCTTTTGCTTCCTTAGATGGATGAACCCAATCATTGCTGTAAAATCTATAATCTCTTAACTCATCAATTAAAATCTCGTAACTAGGAAAGTAACTTACATTTTCTGGAAACTCCTTACACAATTGATCAATAGCCAATAACAACACAGATTTATTTAAATTATTTTCAACTAATCCTTCTCTAACGTGTCTTACTGGGCTAACTGTAAATATTACTGGGTTATCTATCTTTTTTAATATAGATCGCCAGGATTCAACCACTTCATCTACAGTAGCCCTTCTTGTACTAAAAATAGTATTCATATGCTTATGACAATTAGCCACCACTGAATTGATTTCCTTATGAATGTAAAGTTTAGAAGTTCCAAATGTTATAAATAAGTTAGAATTATTTTTTAACATCTTAAATGCATCTTCATGTTCCTTATTTATTTTTTTCAAAAGTAAATTAGAGCTATTACTGTAATATTTTCCACTATGATTCCAACTTAGAAAAACTCCATTATTATTTACTAAATTTCTTTTATTAAAGTAATTTTTACTAATTAGCTTTTCAAAATTATTAGCCAGTGATATTGGATTATAAATTGTTCCGTAAGGATTTAAATAACCAAAACAATATTTTTTAAAAAAAAGACTCATTTCAGTAGTGAAACATGAACCAATTAATAAAAATTGATGAGAATGATTAATATTTTTTAATTTTAAAGTATGGTTAACTTCTGTTCTAAAATTTTGTGTAAAACTCATATTTAAAAATAATTTTTTAAAAAACTAATTGAATATAATATTTATATAATGTTTAAAGATTGTGAATATCTAAAATACAATTATGTAGAATAAACACAATTACAGTCTATATATTTGATTAATATCTTAATTAAAATATGAAAACTACTGGAAACGTGCCAGATTTTGATAATTTATCTGATTTAGGCTTAGTAAATATTGATACTGCACACTGGAATCTTAGCCCTGAAATACTATCCCAGAAAACAATTGAAAATAAAATGGGTAAAATCTCCTCATCTGGTGCTCTTTCAATACAAACTGGAAATTTCACTGGAAGATCTCCAAAAGATAGATTTATTGTAAGAGATAAGATAACAAACAAAACTGTTTGGTGGGGAGATATTAATATTCCATTTGAAAAGGACAAGTTTGACGCACTATATACTAAAGTAATTAATTACTTAGAGAAGAAAGAAATCTATGTAAGAGATGTCTACGCTTGTTCTTTAGAGTCTTTTCAATTAAACATCAGAGCTATCAATGAATATCCTTGGTCCAATCATTTTGTAAGTAATATGTTTAATAAAGTTAAAAAAGATAATATTAAGTCTTTTAGACCTGAATGGAATATAATTAATGCTCCTGGCTTTCTGGCTGATCCCAAAGTAGACGGAACTAGAAAATCCAACTTTTCAATTATCGATTTTACAAAAAAAATAATTCTTATTGGTGGTACTGGATATACTGGGGAAATTAAAAAGGGAATATTTTCAGTCTTAAATTTTATTTTACCACATCAAAAAAATACATTATCCATGCATTGTTCAGCAAATCTTGGAGAAGATGGAGATACAGCTATCTTTTTTGGTTTGTCTGGAACAGGTAAAACAACTCTGTCTGCAGATCCAAATAGATTTTTAATTGGAGATGATGAGCACGGTTGGTCTGAAGATACAGTTTTCAATTTTGAAGGGGGATGTTATGCAAAATGTATTGACCTTACAGAAGAAAAAGAGCCAAAAATATGGGATGCAATAAAAAAGGGAGCTATTTTAGAAAATGTTGTTTTTAAAGAAAATAGTAATGAAGTAGATTTTGAAGATGGTTCAATAACAGAAAATACCAGAGTAAGCTATCCTTTAGAATTTATTGATAATATAGCCAAAGGTGCCAAAGGAAATAAAATAAAAAATATATTTCTTTTAACTGCAGATGCTTTTGGTGTTTTACCTCCCATTTCAAAATTAGACAAAGGACAAACTATGTTTCATTTTATTTCTGGATATACTGCAAAAGTTGCTGGAACTGAAGAAGGTATAACAGAACCTGTAGTTACTTTTTCTGCTTGTTTTGGTGCCCCGTTTCTCCCACTTCATCCTACAAAATATGCTGAAATGTTAGGAGAGAAAATTGAATCTTCTGATGTTAATGTTTGGTTGGTAAACACTGGTTGGACAAAGGGGCCCTATGGGACTGGTGAAAGAATAAAATTATCCCATACTAGATCTATGATAAATGCTGCTTTAAATAACGATTTTGAAGGAGTTGAATATATCAAACATCCAATATTTGGACTGATGATGCCAGCGGCTTGTCCAAATGTTCCTTTAAAAACACTTAATCCAAAAATGACTTGGGAAGATGAGAATGCCTACGACCAAAAAGCAATGTTTCTAGCAAAAGAGTTTAATGAAAATTTTGAAAATTACAAGAAATATGCATCTACTGAAATTCTGAATGCTGCTCCACTAAGCTTTGTTGATTTAGAAAGCTAGAATTTATAAATTAATAGTAAATCAAAATATCCTATTTTGAAATCTGTATAATCTAAACCATGATTTGTAAATTTCTCTAGTGGATCTTCAACAGAAATGGTTTTAGAGTTGACAAATAGAAAGTTGAATTGAGGAGTTAATTGAAGAGTTGCCAAAAAAGATTCATTAAAAAATAGATCTATTCCAAATGACAAATCTATTCCGGTATTAAAGTAATTACAATTAAAATTACCATCCATTTTATTTATTAAATTATTTATGGTTGGGATATAATTACCTAAACTGTCTCTTAATAGTAACGAATGATTATATGTATAGATTTGTTTTCCATATCCTACAATAATATCTAATCCTAAATGAAAGCGAGAAAAAGATAAATATCTTAATTGTTCAAAACCAAATCTTAAATCAAAATGGTTATAAGTTGAATTTGATAATCTATAGGTAATACTAGAATCAGAAGATGCTGAAGGAGAATAAATAAAATCGTTATGAAAATCTTTTAAATAATTGATACTAAAACGAGTATTAAATTTGCCATAATTTCTTTTGTAAACTGAGTAAAACTTAAGATTTTGAAATGAGTTATTGTTCAAAAAAACACTCATAATTGGAGTACAATTAAATCCTAAATAGTTTCTTTCAGTTTCATAAACCTTAGGAATTGTATCGGATTTAAGATCTTCTTGGCAATAAAGTGAAACAAAATTAAGATATAAAAATACTATTGGTAATATTTTAAATTTCATTAAAATATTTTCATTTGACCATCTTCGTCTAAATCATCCTCTTCATTTGAAGACGAATCTACGTCCCACTCCATCTCTATAGGACCCTCAGACTTTGTGACAATCTTGGCATTTTCTTGCTGATTTTGATCTTTATTTTTATTCAAATCCATAGTTAGTTCATGTCTGTTATTTGAAATATTTTCTGAGTTTTTTTCTTGAATATTATCAATGTTAGGACTTGTATAAACATCTTCACTTACAGCAGATTCTTCCAAAGGCATTTCCTCTTCTGGCCACTCGTCTCCGGGCTCAACGCCCATTAAAGTAACATCTTTCACTTTTAAGCGTGTCAACTGATTTCCTTTGGCTTTATCTCCTTTTACGTCTACAATCTCATTTAAGGCAACTATTTTGTCCTCTAAATCTTTGGTTTCTTTCAACCGCTTATTAAATGATATTTTAACCTTTGGTTTGTAGTCTATTGATACTAAAGAAAGTTCACAATCTTGGTCAATAAAACTATATATCTTTGTAGTTACTTCTACCAGAAATCTTTTAACAAAATATAGTTCTTTTTTAGGATTCCAATAAATACATGAAAGAGCTCTTGAAGGATGCCACTTTTCGATTAAGATAAGGTCGTCATCAAATTTGTTCGATAATTCAAAACCACTTATTAAATACTTACCAGATTTATAAACTGTAAGAATTTTATCATCTCCTTTAAAACTACCTAGTAGTTTTCCTCTCTGTTCGTTATTAAGCCTTAAGACAACTTCGTCCCACCAAATCTTTCTAGCAGCCAACGTTGAACCACCTAATTCTCTCTGCTCTATTTTAGAAATAAAATGCTTGGTAACTAAATTTCCCTTGCTCCCTCTGCCCTTTATCATAAGTTCAGCAAAATCTATTTCTATTTTAAGTTTTTTTAATTTCGGTCGTGGTCTTAATTTGATTAATACTGTTTCTCTTCTTCCATTGGGATTAACAGAAAAATAATGGATTTTAGGATTATTAGCATTGCCAACAATATCGTATTCTCTGTCTCTAGTTATTGAACTAATAGCGAACCTTTTCATATAGGAAGGGGCCATTTTACCAGCTTGATAAATTAAATGATAAATAGTTCTTTCATCTCCTTTTTTCCATACTGCAACATGAAGTATACCTTTACCAACAAATTTCTTATCAGCAATTTTTGTAACAATTACTTTTCCATTGTCAAAAAACAGAATAATATCGTCTAAATCAGAACATTCTTCAATAAATTCATCTTTTCTTAACGACCATCCTATAAAACCTTCATCTTTGTTAACATAAAGTTTTTTGTTAGAAACTATTACTTTTCGGGCAGTAATATTATCGAATACTCTTATTTCTGTTTTTCTCTCTTTACCCTCACTGTATTTGTTCTTTACATCTTTGTAATATTCAATTGCAAATTCAGTAAGATTAGAAAGGTTTTTATTTACTTCAATTATTTGATCTTCAATTTTAAGTAAATTATCTTCCGCTCTATCACTATCAAATTTTGAAATTCTTTTAATTTTAATTTCTGTTAGCTTGACTATATCTTCTTCGATTACTTCTTTCTTAAGGTTTTTTAGAAAAGGCTTAAGACCCAGTTTAATAGCATTTAAAACACCTTCCCAAGTTTCTTCGTCTTCTATCTTTCTATATATTCTATTTTCTATAAAAATCCTTTCTAGAGAAAGCCAGTGCCATTGGTTTTGTAATTCATAGAGTTTGATCTCTAATTCTAATTTTAATAGATCTACAGTTCTGTCTACAGATTTTTTTAATATTTCAGAAACCCCTATAAAAATAGGCTTATTACCTGCAATAACACAAGAATTTGGTGATATAGACATCTCACAATTTGTAAATGCAAATAATGCATCAATCATTTTATCTGGAGACACACCCGATGGAAGGTGAATTATAATTTCTGCAACTGCAGATGTATTATCTTCAATTTTTTTAATTTTAATTTTATTTTTTTCAGTAGCTTTGACGATTGAATCTATTAAAGTATCAGTTGTTGTTCCAAAAGGTATTTGATTGATAACTAGTGTTTTATTATCTATTTTTTTGATATTTGCTCTAACCCTTACTTTACCACCTCTAATTCCATCATTGTATTGAGTAAAGTCTGCTAAACCGCCATTTGGAAAATCTGGAAATAACTGTATTTTCTTTCCTTTTAAAACATTTATCGAGGCATCTATTAACTCTACAAAATTATGAGGCAATATCTTACAAGCTAAGCCTACTGCAATTCCTTCTGCCCCATGGTTTAATAAAATTGGGAATTTTACTGGAAGATATTGGGGCTCTTTATTTCTACCGTCGTAAGAACTAAGCCATTTAGTAGTTTTATTATTATATAGAATATGATTTCCAAATTTAGTTACTCTAGCTTCTATATACCTTGGAGCAGCAGCTCCATCACCAGTTAATAAATTCCCCCAATTACCTTGACAATCAATTAATATATCTTTCTGACCAATTTGAACCATTGCATCTCCAATAGATGCATCTCCATGGGGATGGTACTTCATAGTATTACCAATAATATTTGCTACCTTATTGTATCTACCGTCGTCTAATTCTTTCATAGAGTGAAGAATTCTTCTTTGTACAGGCTTTAATCCATCTTCAAGAGCAGGAACAGCTCTTTCTAAGATAACGTAGGATGCGTAGTCTAAAAACCATTCTTTATACATACCAGATAAGTAAGTAATATTGTCCTTCTCGTTAGAATCTTCTGAAATATTTAAATTTAAATCATCCATTTCATTAGTTTTGATCTACCAAGTAGTCTTCTTCCACTTTTAAATTGTCTATAATAAAACCTTGACGTTCAGGTGTGTTTTTCCCCATGTAAAAAGTCAATATCTCCTCAATGGATTTAGATTTTGACATTAAAACAGGCTCTAATCTAATATCGTCACCAATAAAGTATTTAAATTCGTCTGGAGAGATTTCACCAAGCCCCTTAAATCTTGTTATTTCAGGGTGTTTTCCTAAAGAGTCTATGGCATCTTTTCTTTCTTCTTCACTATAACAATACCTTGTTTCTTTCTTATTTCTTACTCTAAAAAGGGGTGTTTGCAAAATAAAGACATGATTTTTCTTAACTAAATCTGGAAAAAACCTTAAAAAGAAAGTAAGAAGCAATAATCTTATATGCATTCCATCAACATCGGCATCTGTGGCAATAATAATTTTATTATACCTCAAAGAATCCATGTCATCTTCTATATTTAATGCAGCTTGTATTAGATTGAACTCTTCATTCTCGTAAACCACTTTTTTAGAAAGACCAAAGGAATTAAGTGGTTTTCCTCTTAAGCTAAATACGGCTTGAGTTTTAACATCTCTACATTTAGTGATGGAACCACTTGCAGAATCTCCTTCGGTAATAAAAATTGAGGTCTCTTCTCTCCTATCATTTTTAAAATCACTAAAGTGGATTTTACAATCTCTTAATTTTTTGTTGTGAAGACTAACTTTCTTAGCTCTCTCTCTAGCTAGTTTTCTTATTCCAGATAATTCTTTTCTTTCTTTTTCAGATTGCTTAATCTTAAATTCCATCTGTTGAACCACATCTGGATTTTTATGTAGAAAATTATCTAGCTTCTCTCTTAAGAAATCCATTACAAAACCTCTTACAGATTTGCCATTTGGTTCTATTTCGGTAGATCCTAGTTTTGTTTTAGTTTGGGATTCAAAAACTGGTTCTATTACCTTAACACTAACTGCAGCTACAATTCCCTGCCTAATATCCACAGGCTCATATTTATTGAAAAAGTCTTTTATAACTTTAGCTATTGCCTCTCTAAATGCGCTTTGATGTGTGCCTCCTTGCGTTGTATGTTGTCCATTAACAAAAGATGAATAATCTTCTCCATATCCTCTAGAATGGGTAAAAGCAACCTCAATATCATCTCCCTCTAAGTGGACAATAGGATATAATGGAGAACCATCCATATTGGATTCTAAAAGATCTTTTAAACCATTTTTTGAAATAAACTTATTGCCATTAAAATCTATGGTTAAATTTCTATTTAGGTAACAATAGTTCCAAAACATTTTTTCTAGATAAGTATCTCTAAATTTGTAGTTTTTAAATATATCTTTATCGGGTGAGAAAATAATTCTTGTTCCGTTAACTTGGTTTGTTTTCTCAAGAGACATATCATCGACAACTTCCCCTCTAGTAAAAGAAACTTTTTTTAGTTTACCATCTCTAATTGACTCTACAATAAAGTCTGAAGAAAGTGCATTAACAGCTTTTGTACCGACACCATTTAGACCAACAGATTTTTTAAAAGCTCGAGAATCGTATTTACCTCCAGTATTCATTTTAGAAACTACATCTTTTACTTTTCCAAGTGGAATTCCTCTTCCAAAGTCTCTAACTTGAACAACATCATTATCAATCTTCACAGAGATTTTCTTTCCATTACCCATTACAAACTCATCTATAGAATTATCCACAACTTCCTTTACCAAAACATAGATACCATCATCTGAAGAAGTTCCGTCTCCTAACTTTCCAATATACATTCCCGGACGCATTCTAATATGCTCTTTCCAATCTAATGAACGTATATTTTCTTCAGTATATTCAACTTTATTATTAGCCATAATTTAATACGATGACTAAAAATAGTTTTTTATAGAAAAATAAGATTATTTAACAGAGTAACTTATTAACAGTCATTGTTGAATACCGAAAAAGTTTATTAAATCAACCATTTAAAGAATATTTTATTACATCTTCCATTTTTTTAACATAGTTAAATGTAAGACCTTTAAGATATTCAGACTTAATGTCCTCTACATCTTTTTGGTTGGATTCTGGCAATAAAATAAATTTAATACCAGCTCTTTTAGCAGCTAATATTTTTTCTTTTATTCCTCCAACAGGTAATACTTCCCCTCTTAAAGTAATTTCTCCAGTCATTGCTAAGTATTTTTTAACTTTTTTACCAGTTATTGAAGAAGCTAAAGCAGTAATCATAGTAACTCCAGCAGATGGCCCATCTTTTGGGGTAGCACCTTCTGGAACATGAACATGAAAATTATTCTTATCAATTTCTTCTTGAGAAATTCCAAACTTTGCACTATTTGCTTTAATATATTCTAAAGCAATTACGGCAGATTCCTTCATAACATCACCAAGATTGCCGGTAAGTGTCAATTTACCCTTTCCGTTAGTTTTTGAAGTTTCAATAAACAAAATATCTCCTCCAGTTCTAGTCCATGCCAATCCTGTAACTACACCAGGTATGATATGTTCAGAATATTTTCTAGGATCCATTCCTGGACCTAAAAGTTTTAAAACATTTTCTTTAGTAATTCCGGGATTAAATTTCTCATCAAATGCAATTTGTTTTGCTCTATTTCTTATAAGTTTTGCAATTTTTTTCTCCAATCCTCTAACTCCACTTTCGTTTGTATAGGAAGTAATAACATTTTCTAAAATACCTTGATTTAATTTAACATCTTCTTTAGAAATTCCATGATCCGTGATAAGTTTTGGAATTAAATGCTTTTTAGCTATTTGCACTTTTTCTTCTATAGTATATCCGTTTATTGGAATAATTTCCATTCTATCTCTTAATGCAGGCTGAATTGTTGATAAATCATTTGCTGTTGCAATAAATAAAACCTTAGATAGATCGTATTCAATTTCAACAAAATTATCTTGAAATGAATCATTTTGCTCAGGGTCTAACACTTCAAGAAGTGCTGAAGATGGATCTCCATGTCCAGACTTTCCTACTTTGTCAATTTCGTCCAATACAAAAACAGGGTTAGAGGTTCCAACTTTTTTTAAATTATTAATTAATTTCCCAGGCATTGCTCCAATATATGTTTTTCTATGACCTCTTATCTCAGATTCGTCATGTAAACCTCCTAAAGACATTCTTACATATTTTCTACCGATAGCTTCAGCAATAGACTTCCCTAAAGATGTTTTACCAACTCCTGGAGGTCCGTAAAGACACAATATAGGAGATTTCATATCTCCTTTTAATTTAAGAACAGATAAATATTCTACTATTCGGTCTTTAACCTTTTCTAATCCAAAATGATCTTTGTCCAAAACTTTCTGAACCTTTTTAAGATTAAACTTATCGTTGGTATAAATATCCCAAGGAAGATCAATTAGTAGCTGACAATAGTTAATTTGTACGCCATACTCAGCACCAGAAGGGTTCATTCTTTCTAATTTATCTAGTTCTTTATTAAAAGTTTTCTTTACATCAACTGACCATTTTTTAGAGAGAGATTTTTCTCTTAACTCATTTATTTCTTGTTGAACAGGATTTTCACCAAGTTGGTTTTGAATTTCTTTCATCTGCTGATGAAGCAAATATTCTTTCTGTTGTTGGTCTAAATCTGTTTTAACTCTCGATTGAATATCATTTTTCAATTCAAGCATCTGAAATTCCTTATTAAGATGCTTAAGTAATAGTTCTGCTCTATCATTAATATTGGGAACTTCAAGCATTTTTTGCTTTTCAACAACCTCTGCATTCATGTGAGAGCTAATAAAATTAACCAAGAAGTTTGGGCTTTCAATATTTTTTACTGCAAATGAAGCTTCAGACGGAATACTTGGAGAGTTTTTAATAATATTAAGAGCCATATCTTTTAAAGAATCAAATAAAGCCACAGATTCTTTAGAAACACTTTTCAAATTTTTCTCATCAAATTCTTCAATAGAAGCTATTAAATAAGGATTTTCAGAAATTTCTTCAACTAATTTCAACCGTTTTTTTCCTTGAATAATTATGGTGCTACTTCCATCTGGCATCTTTAACATTTTAATTATTTGTGCAACAGTTCCTACTTGATATAAATCTTTATAACTAGGCTCTTCAACTTTAGGATCTATTTGTGATACTACTCCTATAATTTTATTGCCTTTATTTGCATCCTGTATAAGCTTTATACTTTTATCTCTACCTAAAGTTATTGGGATAACCACACCTGGGAACAAAACATTATTTCTAAGAGGAAGTATAGGTAATTTTTCAGGGACTTCTTCTAGATTCATTCTATCTTCATCTTCGGAAGATATTAGTGGAATAAACTCTGTTTCTCCATTAACTAAATCACTAAACTCACTCCAATTTTTTTCTGCAAAAAAGTCACTCATTACTTTGTTTTTTAACATTTAATGACAATATGTCGTTGTTGGTGCAATATTAAAAGTTGTATTATTCTAAATTAAAGATTAATAGAATGAAATTAAGCACACAATTATTAATAGTTCAATTGGTGTGCCAAACTATATCATTAAAATATTTATTTGAAAAAAGATTTATAAATCTCTATAGTTAATTTATCTAACTCAACTCCTCTTCGTTTCATTACGATATTGGCTAGTTTGATAGCTTTTTCAAATTTATAAGTTTGAAAGTTGTTTTCTCCTCCCCATGAGTAAGATGGAATAAATTTTGAAGGAAATCCAGATCCAAAAATATTAACAAAAGACCCAACTACAGTACCAGTATTAAACATAGTATTAATTCCACATTTTGAATGATCTCCGATGATTAAGCCGCAGTAAATTGTTCCTGTACTTTCAAATTTTTCAGTATGGTAATTCCAAGATTTAACTTTGCTATAATTATTTTTCAAATTGGAGGAATTTGAATCGGCACCAAAATTACACCAATAACCAACTACACTATTTCCTAAAAATCCATCATGAGCTTTATTTGAAAAGCCTTGAAAAACCACATTACTTAACTCACCTCCTATTTTACAACTAGGACCAATGGTAGTTGGGCCATAAATTTTTGAACCCATTTTTATTACGGAATCTCTCATTATAACTAAAGGACCTCTTAAATTACTGCCCTCCATCACTTCTGCTGTTTTACTAATGTAAATAGGACCTTCATTGCTATTTAAAGTAGCCCCATTAATTATAGCACCATCTTCAATAAATATATCATCACCAATAAATAAATTTCCAGTTCCATAATTATTACTGTGGGTGTTTTCTTTTTGGATGAAATTTAAATCTCTATCAATTTCTAAAGCATTTAAAATGAAAATATCCATTGGCTTTTCAACAGATTTAATTTCTCCAGAATATTGAACTATTCTATAGTTACTCAACTTAGAATCAATTTCATCGTTTTCTTCTGGTAATGGAGAGATAGCAAGTACCTTTCCATTTTTCATAACAATAGTATTAGCTTCAATAGAACCTAATACATCAATAAAATCAAGGGAAGGAAATATAGATGCTGAAATTCCAATTTCAGCGGAGCTAAGATGGGAATTAAATTTTTTTCTTAAATAATCTTTAGTTCTTACAGCTACATTAGTGTCAAGAGCCAAGGACCATTTTTCTTGGATTGTAAAAATTCCTACTCTTAAATCTGCAACAGGTCTAGTTAAAGTTAGGGGTTTTAACTTTTGATGGTGAACACCGTCAAAAAGCACATATTTTATAACATCTGGCATAGGACTATAAAAAAACCTTCATAGGAAGGTTAATTATATAAATATAAAGAATAATACTAAATTATTATTTCTTTTGTTTGGAATATCTTGTTTTAAATTTATCAATTCTTCCTGCAGTATCTACCAATTGCATTTTTCCAGTGAAGAATGGATGAGATTTATGAGAAATCTCTAATTTAATTAATGGGTATTCATTACCGTCTTCCCATTTCATAGTTTCATTTGTGGGTGCACAGCTTTTGCTTACAAAGGAATAGTCATTGGACATGTCCTTAAAAACAACTAGTCTATAATTTTCTGGATGTATATCTTTTTTCATTGTAAAGATTTGTTGGCTGCAAATTTAATCTTTAAATTAAATTAACAAAAAATAATATGATTAAAAATAAATTAAAGTTTTCTGAGTTGTATATATATTGCACAACATTATGAAAATTAAACATTTAATATACACAATAATAATATTTTCATCATTTCAAATATTAAGCTGTAAAAAAAACAATTTACTTACAAATTCTAATTTTAATATTGAGACTTCTACAGATACCATCCTATTTGACACACTTTTCACAACCATTGGATCAACCACCAAAAGATTTAAATGCTACAACCATAACTCTGGAACAATAAATATTAGTAACATATCTTTACAAAATGGAACCAATTCACCTTTTAGAATAAATATTGATGGTGAATCGGGAGTACTTTTTAATGAAATATCTATACTTGCAGGTGATAGTATTTTCATATTTGTAGAAGTTACTATAGATCCTAACGGGACTTCACTTCCATTAGTGGTAGAAGATCAAATAATATTCGAAACCAATGGTAATTCCAATAAAGTAGTTCTAAATGCTTGGGGACAAGATGCTTATTTTCATGTGAATGAAATTGTTCAAGGTACATGGACCAATGATAAACCGCATGTAATTTATGGAGTAGCTGCTGTTGGTTTCCCATCTTTAGACTCTAATTTAACATTAACTATTGAAGAAGGAACTAAAATACATGGACACTCAAATGCTGTACTATATGTTTATAAAAGCACTTTAAATGTTAATGGAAATTTAAATAATCCAGTGGTTTTTAAACAAGATAGGACTGATGATTACTTACTTTATTCTGCAGATTCAATAGCAGGACAATGGAGAGGTATTTATTTTTCTAATGCTCTTAATTCCACCATAAATCATGCAGAAATTAAAAATGCAATAATTGGTATTCAGGTAGATACTTTTTCTTTAAATAACTATGTATCTTTAGATAAAGTAAAAATACATAACTCATTGTATTCCAACATACTGTCCCAAGGTTCAAATTTATCTGCAACCAATTGTTTATTTGCTAATTCCAACAATTACTCGGCATTTTTAAGTATTGGGGGAAATATAAATTTTGAACATTGTACTTTTTCAAATTACAGTAGTGGATATAGAACAAGTCCAGCTTTTGTATTTAAAGATTATTACGAAAGTACCAATGGGCAAACTATATTCAGACCATTTAATCAAGCTAACTTCATCAATTGTATAATAGATGGTAATTCAACAACAGATTTTGTATGTGACACATTGGGATTCAATATTTCTGGAATTATTACTAATGTAGTATTTGATCATTGCTCTTTAAAAACAGAGGATACAATAGAAAATATTGTATTAAATAATTGTCTATTTAATCCTAAAATACATTTTAAAAACACAGAGGAATGGAATTTTGAATTAACTGATTCTTCAGAAATAATAGATTTAGGAAAAAGTTCAAATATATCTGATGATATACTAAACAGGTCAAGATCTATACCAAATGATCTTGGTTGTTACGAATACCAATAAATTACATATTTCTTCTATATTGACCTCCCACATCAAATAATGCTTTGGTAATTTCCCCAAGAGAACAATATTTACATGCTTCCATTAATTCTTTAAATATATTTTCTTGATTAATTGCAGAATATTTCACCTTTTCAAGTGCATTAAGAGAAAATGACTTATTAAAATCATGAAAATTATTAAGCATTTTAATTTGATATTCTTTTTCTTCATTATTAGCTCTAATAACTTCCCCAGGTATAATGGTAGGAGAACCTTTAAAATTTAAAAAAGTATTAACTCCAATTATAGGAAATTCACCAGTATGTTTTAAGGTCTCGTAATGAAGCGATTCTTCTTGAATTTTACTTCTTTGATACATTGTTTCCATTGCACCTAAAACTCCTCCTCTTTCGTTAATTCTGTCAAATTCTATTAATACAGCTTCTTCAACTAAGTTTGTTAAATCGTCAATTATATAAGAGCCTTGTAGTGGGTTTTCATTCTTAGCTAAGCCCAATTCTTTATTAATAATGAGCTGTATAGCCATTGCTCTTCTTACAGAGTCTTCTGTAGGTGTAGTTATTGCCTCGTCATATGCATTGGTATGTAATGAATTACAGTTGTCATATATGGCATAAAGTGCCTGAAGAGTTGTTCTAATGTCATTAAAGTCTATTTCTTGAGCATGAAGTGACCTCCCGGAAGTTTGAATATGGTATTTTAACTTTTGAGCCCTTTCATCAGCACCATATTTAAATTTCATAGCTTTTGCCCAAATTCTTCTTGCTACTCTGCCTATTACTGCATATTCTGGATCAATACCGTTTGAAAAGAAAAAAGATAAATTAGGCCCAAAATCATCAATTGACATACCTCTAGATAAGTAATATTCTACATAAGTAAAACCATTAGATAATGTAAATGCTAACTGAGTTATAGGATTTGCTCCTGCTTCTGCAATATGGTATCCAGAAATTGAAACAGAATAAAAGTTTCTAATCTTTTTATTAATGAAATATTCCTGTACATCACCCATAAGTCTTAATGCAAACTCTGTAGAAAAAATACAGGTGTTTTGTGCTTGATCTTCTTTAAGAATATCAGCTTGTACTGTTCCACGAACTTGAGATAATGTATTGTCTTTTATTTTATTGTAGACTTCTTTTGGAAGAACTTGATCACCAGTTACACCAAGTAACATTAAACCTAATCCATTGTTGCCTTTTGGCAAATCTCCTTGATATTTAGGTATAGGATTAGTACCATAAATCTTTGCAATTGTTTTTTGTACTTCATTTTCAAGATTATTCTTCTTGATGTACTTTTCACAATTTTGGTCTATAGCAGCATTCATATAAAAACCTAGTAGCATTGGAGCAGGTCCATTAATAGTCATACTTACTGACGTAGAATTTGAAGAAAGATCGAACCCTGAGTATAATTTTTTTGCATCGTCTAAACAACATATCGAAACACCAGCATTTCCGATTTTACCAAAAATATCTGGTCTAAGTCCTGGATCATTCCCATATAGAGTTACCGAATCGAATGCCGTTGAAAGTCTTTTTGCAGGCATCTGAAAACTTAAATAATGAAATCTTTTATTGGTTCTTTCAGGGCCTCCTTCACCAGCAAACATTCTTGTAGGGTCCTCTCCTTCTCTTTTAAAAGGAAATAAACCAGCAGTAAATGGAAATTTACCAGGAACATTTTCTTGGTTAACCCACCTTATAATATCTCCCCAAGAAGTGAACTTTGGTAAAGCAACTTTTGAAATTTTTGAATTCGATAAAGATTTTGTTGTTGTTGCGATTTTCAACTCTTTATTTCTAATATTAAATTTAAAAAATTCTTCGTTGTAAGATTCGTAAAAACTGTCCCATTCATCGATAGTTTTTTGATTTCTTGCATCAAAATCTAGTTTAATTTGCTCAATTTTATCCTCCAAAATTGATTTAACAGCATTGTTATTATCTCTAGAAAGCTCTTTTAGAGTTTCAGATAAGACATATAATTTATCAGCTAGTACTACTTGTTGATTTAATCTTTTATCAAATTCTCGATTGTTTTCTGCAATTTCAGAAAGATACCTTACTCTATTAGGTGGAATAATAAACACTTTTTCTGAAAGCTCTTTATTGGATTTAAAAGATGATAAAAATTCAGATTTTGAAGATTTATTAATTAAATCTATTAAGTGCTTGTATAAATTATTCATTCCAGGATCGTTGAATTGCGAAGCAATAGTCCCATAAATTGGAATATCTTCATCTTTTGCGTCCCATAAGTTATGATTCCTTCTATATTGCTTTTTCACATCTCTGATGGCATCTAAAGATCCTCTTTTATCAAATTTGTTAAGAGCAACAACGTCGGCAAAATCCAACATATCTATTTTCTCCAACTGAGTTGCCGCACCAAATTCGGGAGTCATAACGTATAGAGATACATCGCTGTGATCTAGAATTTCTGTATCAGATTGGCCAATTCCAGAAGTTTCTAAGATAATTAAATCAAATTGAGAGTATTTCAATATATCTACAGCCTGTGACACATGCTTAGAAAGTGCTAAATTACTTTGTCTAGTTGCTAAAGAACGCATGTAAACTCTAGTGTTATTTATAGAATTCATTCTAATTCTATCCCCTAATAAAGCACCACCAGTTTTTCTTTTAGAAGGGTCTACTGATATAATAGCTAAATTTTTATTCTTAAAATCGTGTAAAAAACGTCTTACTAATTCATCTACTAAAGATGACTTTCCCGCTCCCCCAGTCCCAGTAATTCCTAAAACTGGAATATTAGATTTTTTAACTATCGTTTTAAATCCAGTAAGAACCTCTGAATTACTTTCTCCAAAATTTTCAGCAGATGAAATAAGTTTGCCAATCACTAGATGATTTTTAGGAACTATTTTTTCAAGTAATTTAATTTTCTTTTCACCAGTGATGAAATCACATCTTTTCACTAAGTCATTAATCATTCCCTGAAGGCCCATTTTTCTACCATCATCAGGATGGTAAATTTTTTCTATACCATAATTCTCTAAAATTTTAATTTCCTCTGGTAAAATTGTACCACCTCCTCCACAAAATATTTTAATATGATTAGCACCTTTTTTGGATAGTAAGTCATACATGAATTTAAAATATTCATTGTGACCTCCTTGGTAAGATGTCATGGCAATTGCTTGCACATCTTCTTGAATCGCACAATTAACTACTTCTTCAACACTTCTGTCATGACCTAAGTGAATAACTTCACAACCAGTAGATTGAATAATTCTTCTCATAATATTAATAGCAGCATCGTGGCCATCAAAAAGAGAAGCAGCAGTAACTATTCTAATTTTATTCTTTGGTTGATAGGGCGTTAAATCCATTTAATTTAAATTAGTACAGTAAAATTGTAATAAATAATACCTTAATTTTCACAAAATTAGTCATTATTAGTAAAGTGTTTTTTTTATTATCTAAAATATTATCTTTTTTGATAGACCCATTCTTCTTTGTTATTTATTTTTTATTAGCATCTCTGCTTCACAAAAGAAAATACTTAAGAAGAAGATTCTTGACTTTCGGACTTTTATTTTTAATCATATTTAGTAATCCGTTCATTCATAAATTCATATATGATTTATGGAATGTTAAGTACGAAACTAAAAACATTACTTATGACTATGGAATTTTACTTGGAGGGATGGTTAATTTAGAGTCAACAGCAGACAACATTATATTTTCTAAATATAATGATAGACTGCTAAATACAATAGAATTATTTTTTGAAAAAAGAATAAAAAAAATTCTTATTTCAGGAGCTTCTGGAAGTTTAACATCGGAACTAAAAGAAGCTGAAATCTTAAAAAACTACTTGATTAAAATTGGTATTCCAGACAGTTGTGTTTTAGCAGAAAACTCATCAAAAAACACTTATGAAAATGCTATTTATAGCGAAAAAATATTGACTCAAATTCATGCAAATAAAGAATTTAATTGTTTGATTATCACTTCAGATTACCATATGAGAAGGGCTTTGGCTTGTTTTAAAAAAACCAATCTTAATGTAGACCCTTATGTTAAAAAACCCAGTATAAAACACTTTGACTTAGAATATATAATAGTACCACAATCTTCCGCTTTATTTACTTGGAAAATATTGCTACACGAGATTATTGGGTATTGCACTTATAAGTTATTAAACTATATATAACTATAGTTATTTAAAAGAGGAATTTGGGTGTTTAATAGGTTGTTGATATTTGGAATTAATTTATTATAAAAAAACAGAATTCTCTCTCTATTCTCACCAGGTTGATGAACATAAAACCATATATTTTCAATTCCTATATTAACTAATTCTGAAATTTTATCTGTCCAAAGCTTTATTCTTTTCAAATCACTAGGGTGATTGAAATCACCTACGTATCTAATGAAAAGATGTTTGTTAGTTAGATTAAAATGTAAAACATCTCTTCTTCCAGGAGTATCAGTAATAACTGGTATAATATTTTTAGTAGAGAATAATTCTTGCCATTCTTTTCTTACACTGTCTTCAAACCAAGATGGATTTCTAAACTCAATGGCCAAAGGAGCATCTACAGGCCAAAAATTAATAAAACTCTCGAGCTCTTTAAATTGAGAAGACTTAAAGTAATTTGCCATAACAGAAAAGTTTATTCCTGAATTCTTCCCTAAATGGTCTACAGCAGAAATGAATTCTTCGGTTTTTATTTTAGCTGTGTGATCGTTAATATCTTTTCTATGGGTTACTACTTGGGGAATTTTCATAGAAAACTTAAAATCATCTCCAACACTGTTGATCCATCTATCTATTATATGCTTTTTAGGGATGCCATATCTAGTCGAATTCACTTCAATACTATTAAATTGATTGGCATATTCCATGAGAAAATTTTTAGCTGGAGTATTCTTAGGGTAAACAATTCCTTTATATTTAATATCCGACCATCCAGGAGCTCCAAAATAAAATTTAAAATTGTTGTCTTTTCTTAGACTTGATAAATTTGTTTTAGTAATTTTATCCAAAGTAGGTAAAGAAAAATCTACTATGTCCAAATCATCAACTTGACCGAATTTCATTTAATTTAAATTTAATTCAAATTTAGCAATAGACTTTCATATATTATACAACTGCATGAAAAAAGTAACTCTTAAACCAGCTAAAGAAAAGTCATTATTAAGAAAACATCCTTGGGTCTTTTCAGGAGCTATTAAGAATGTTGAAAATGATACATTAGATGGTGATATTGTTGAGATATTTTCAAATAAAGAAAAGTACTTGGCCACCGGGCATTACAATAAGGGAAATATAAGTGTTAGAATTTTTGATTTTGAAAGGCAAGAAATCAATGAAAAATATTGGAAAAATAAAATTAAAAAAGCATACGACCAAAGAATAAAAACTATTGAAATTAGTTCTACTAATAATGTCTATAGACTGGTTCATGCAGAAGGAGACCAAATGCCTGGTTTTATATGTGATATTTATAATAAAGCTGCTGTATTCCAGTTTCACTCTATTGGAATGTGGAAACACAAAGAACTTTTCACTAAAATAGTTCTTGAATTATTGCCTCTAAAAGTTATTTTCGATAAAAGTGAGAAAACACTTCCCAAGATTTATATTGAAGAATTTAAAATTCAAGACTCTTACCTATTTCAAAAAAATGAGATATCCAGTACCAAAGTAATAGAAAATGGAAATGAATTTTTGATAGACTGGGAAAATGGTCAAAAAACAGGTTTTTTTATTGACCAAAGAGAAAATCGTCAATACCTTGGTGAATTAGCTAAAAATAAAAAGATTTTAAATACATTTTGCTATTCTGGGGGGTTTTCAATTTATGCATTAAATAATGGAGCTAAAGAAGTTCATTCTTTAGACAGTTCTCAAAAAGCAATTGATTTATTGGAAGATAATCTAAGTTTTATTTCAGATTTTAAAAATAATCATAGGTCTATTATTGATGATGCTAAAGAATACATGAAGAATCTTGGTGATCAATACGATATTATTATCCTAGACCCTCCAGCATTTGCTAAACATATGAAAGTCAAGCACAAAGCTCTTCAAGGATATAAAAGGCTTAATACAAGGGCAATTGAACAAATAAAGCCCAACGGAATTCTTTTTACTTTTTCATGTTCTCAGGTTATTGACAATAATTTATTTAGACATATGGTTTTATCTTCGGCAATTGCAGCAGGAAGAAACGTGAGCATTTTAAAGCAGATGCATCAGCCTGCAGATCATCCTATAAATATTTTCCATCCAGAAAGTGAATACTTGAAAGGGTTGGTTTTAAAAGTTGAGTAATATGAGAATAGTTTTCATGGGAACACCCCAATTCGCAGTTAAAACCCTAGATGCTATTTTAAATAGTAAGCATGAAATAGTAGGTGTTGTTACTTCAACTGATAAACCTGCTGGGAGAGGAAGAAAAATACAACAATCAGATGTAAAACAATATGCAATTAAAAACAATATTAGATTATTTCAACCTGAAAAATTAAAAAGCAAAAATTTCATTGAAGAACTTAAAGGGTTGAATGCAGATTTATTTATAGTAGTTGCTTTTAGAATGTTGCCTAAAATAGTTTGGAAAATTCCAAAAAAAGGAACTATAAATCTTCATGGTTCTATTCTTCCAAATTATAGAGGTGCTGCTCCAATTAATTGGGCCATTATAAATGGCGAAAAGGAATCTGGTGTAACTACATTTTTTATAAATGACAAAATTGATACTGGAGATATATTATTAATTAAAAAAACCAAAATAAAAGATGGGCAAACAGCTGGTGAACTCCACGACCAACTTATGGAAATTGGTTCTGACCTAATAATTAGAACAATCTCAGAAATTGATAGTGGAACTTTAAAATCTAAAAAACAAATAATTTCAGAATCTCAAAAAACTGCACCTAAGCTCCATAGAAACAACACTAGAATTAATTGGTTAAATGACGATTTAACAATAAAACAATTTATTCTTGGTCTTAACCCTTACCCTGGTGCATGGACATTATTATCGAATAATGGTAGACAATTAAACTTTAAAGTTTATAAAGTGAAAAGAAGCAATTTAAAAGCTCCTGAAAAAACAATTTTATTAAAAGAGAATAAACTTTATATAGGAACTAATACCAAAGCATTAGAATTATTAGAAATTCAATTAGAGGGAAAGAAAAAAATGCATTCAAATGAATTTATTAAAGGGAATAAAAATATTGACAAATTCATCATCTTATGAGATTGACTATCATTTTGGCTTTAACATTTATTCCTTTCATCTACAAATCACAGGATATTGTTTCTTCCATTGATAAAATTCTTCCTGAAAAAGGGTTTGAAAACATTTATATCAAAAAAATTTCTAGTGATTCTTCTTCTTCAACTTTTGCAATATGGATAAAACAAATAGTTAAAATTCATAAACATGTTTATCATACTGAAAATATTTTAATTGATAAGGGCTATGGAGAATTTCAAATAAAAGATTCTATATATAAGGTTGCTGCAGGAGATTGGATTGTTATTCCAAAAAATACTTGGCATGGTGTAATAGTAAATTCAAAATCAACAATGAAAGTTATTTCTGTGCAATCTCCAGAATACTTTGGAAAAGATAGAATTTTTAAAGATTGATATTTTTTTTAAATTTAGAAAATGGTAAAAAATAATTTCAGTTATTCCGTTTCTGTAGATTGTGTCATTTTTGGTTATGATCAAGATTCACTAAAAGTCCTGCTAATCAAAAGAGGTGTAGATCCATACGTTGATTATTGGGCATTACCGGGTGACTTAGTTCATCCTAAAGAGAATACTGAAGAAGCTGTTGATAGAGTCTTAAAAGATATGACTGGATTAGAAGACATATTCACAGAACAAGTAAAAACATTTGGAGATATTGGAAGACATCCTTTGGGAAGAGTTTTTACTATTTCTCATTACAGTTTACTTAGAATTAAGGAATATGAATTATCTCCAACCAATAAAAACAATAGTCCTTCAGCATTTGCATCTGAAGCAAAATGGCATAATGTTAATAGGATTGGCGAATTAGCTTTCGATCACAATAAAATATTAGCTGCATGTAAAGAAAAATTAGTTAACCATGTAAGATCTAAGCCAGTAGGATTTGAACTTTTACCTAATAAGTTTACTCTCTCTGAACTACAAAACTTATACGAATCTATATTAGAGAAGAAATTTGACAAAAGAAATTTTAGAAAAAAAATTAGTTCTATGAAGCTATTAACAGATACTGGAAGTACCCAGAAAAGTGTATCTCATAGACCAGCAAAATTATTCAGTTTCAATAAGGTTAAATACGAAATTCTTAAAAAAACTGGAGTAGACTTTGAAATTTAACTAAAAAAGTTCTTGCGCTGCAAAAGCAGCCATATTTACTTGCTGATGTCCTACATTAGGCACCTCTTTCTTTATCCAATTTGAATTAAAATTCATAGACTGTGCTATTGAATCACTATTCAAAATAAAATATTTTCCTCTAGAAAGTCTGTGATTCCCTTGTAAGTTTGCACCATCTGTTGTGTTTAGGTAGGGGTCATTTGGATTTGTATCATTTTGGCCTAGATGAACCTCTAAGTTTTTCAAAAAAGAATTTTCTAAATCGTTTGAATTTATTGAAGTACCTTTTAGTCCATATGGAAAAGAGATACTAGTATCTGGCAAGGTGTACCATCCAGCGTTAGCTGAAACAGCTTTGTTAATTCTTGAATTTGGTTTAAATTGTATGTAGCGATGGACAAATTGAGCACCTGCCGAATGTCCAAACATATTATATTGATTTCCACTGTAATTTAAATTATTTTTAATCATATCAAAAACAGGTTCTATCAATGAAAAAGTCCAAATATCTTCATTGGTAAAATTACTATTGAAATCTTTTACATATCCTAGTTGGTAAGAAGTACTATTAGGGAAATAATAAGATGAAAATTCAAATGAAAAGACCATAATTTGGTATTGGTCTGCTAGAGGAATCCAAGTTTCTAAATAATCGTCTGCATTCCTATTCACACCAGGAAAGATAAAAAGTATAGGTGCATTGGTTCTATCTACGGATGTTGGTATATAAAAATGAATATTAAATGGTTTATCTGAAAGTGGTTCGTAATCGTTAAATTCAAAAACTCCATGATTATTATTATCAAATAAATTTGTAGTAGATGAACCATCTTCATCGGGAACTTTTCTACAACTAGAAAAGACAATCATAATGGAGAGAAACATGTATTTAAGAACCTTCATTTTGGTAAAATTAATGATTATATTTGGTTTAAAGTTTTAAAATGAAATCTAAATTATTTTACAAAATTCTCCATATTACTTTTTTTACTATTCTGTTATGTACCGTAAATATTCGATGTGCAAAAACAGAAGATGTTATCCCTGTAGATAATACAAATGATTCAACAGGTACTATAGACACTATTTACTATGGCTTTGTTTTAAACGAAGTACTATATGATCCACCAAGTGGGAGTCCTGGAGATGCTAATGGAGATGGGATAAGAGATGCTAATGACGATGAATTTGTGGAATTAGTAAATAGTTCTGCTACTAGTCTAGATATTAGTGGATATAAGCTATATGACGCAGATAGGCTGTCAATTAATACCGCTAATCACGAATTTCCTGCAAATACTATTTTAAATCCTGGACAAGCAGTAGTTGTTTTTGGTGGTGGAACACCAACAGGAAACTTTGGTGGCTCTTTGGTTTTTGCAGCTTCTGGCCAAGTTTTAAATCTAAATAATTCTGGGGATTTTCTTACCGTTAAAAATAACAACGATAGTGTTCTATTTAGTTTTGATGTCACTGCACTTTCCAATAACCCCAATGAATCTTATACAAGATTTCCAGATCTTTATGGAAATTTCACACAGCATGATAGTGCAAGTACAGGAATATTATATTCCCCAGGAACAAGAGTAGATGGAACTGATTTTTAGGTCATATATCGCATTATTTCTTTTATTAGTTTCTTCTAGTGTTTATTCATCTACTAACAATCAATTTTTAATCAGTGACTCTCTAAAAACCAAAAAGGTTTTAATGATTGGAAATAGTTTTACTTTTTATTGGAACCTACCTCAGGTAATTGAGTGCATGTTTCAAGAGAGGAATGAAAACATAACAGTTGATCAAAGAACAATTGGAGGAAGTAATTTAGCTAAGCACTGGATACTTAATAAACAAGAAGATTATTCTATTGAAAAGTATGAATATTTAGTTTTAAATGACCACAGTACAAACCCACTTATAAACGTGGATTCTTCTGGAAAGTATATTAGAAAATTTGTGGAGTTAGCCAAAGAAAATAATTCTATTCCACTTATATATGGCACTTGGGAATACCCATATTTAAAAGATATTTCAAAAAATAAAAAATCAAATACAATGGAAATTCTTGATTCCATTTCAAGAGTTAATAAAGCAATTTATGTTCCTGTTGGAAATGCATTTAAATATATAGAGCAAAATCATTCTGAAATTAACCTATACATGGACGATAACAAACATCCTTCTCCAAATGCTACCTATCTTGCGGCTTGTGTTTTTTATGCCATGATAACTGGTGAAACCCCAATAGGATTACCTAGAAGATTTGAAGGTAAAAATATAGATGGCAAAAAAATATTTTATATAATAACAGAAAAAAATATTGCTCCAACCATTCAAAAAGTTGCTAATTTAATAACTGAAGATTTAAGATAACTCCTAAAAAATAACTTGTAATAGACATTCAATATTAAGCCTATTCATTGGAGTATTATTTGGGAAATTTATATAATTAGCCATAAGCTGTGTTTTAACTGCTCTATTAGAAAAATATTTGGTAATTCCTGCCCCCATAGAATCGTAATTTTGTAAAATAGAATAAGTTTCTTCAAACTCATAGTAAGATCTTCCATATTTTAAATCCAATGACCAATCACTGTTAAATAAATAACCTCCTTGAAGATTGAATGCATTTCCCAAGACTAAATATTGACTGATTTGGGTTGGTTCTAGGAGCGATGACCCCGAGGAGTTTAAAGAACTTCCTTGTAAATTATAAGCAGCCGTATTTACATATTCAAATAGAAGATTTAGTCCTCTATACTTTACTAAAATATCAACATAGTTTTTTAAATAATTAGGTAGCTTTCTTTCTCCTAATGAATCATAGAACATAAAAGTATCGTCATCTAAATAACTATCGTTATAATGCCCCTCTCCTAACTTATGACTTGAACCAATATTAAGACTAGAAGCACCTCCAATTAACACTTTTATATTCTTTTCTTTTAAAACATCATGGCCTACTAATTCATTATTAGTTTTAAAAAAACCTAGTGGATAAATATTCATTCTTCCACCATATTTAAAACCACCTTGATCGTTATCAATTGAATTTTCACCAAAAGAATTAGTACCATCTCCGCTGGTTATAGCTAAAGAAGGTTTTAAACCAATATTTCCTAATGAAAACTTTCCTTCTAAAAACAAACCAAACTCTCTACCAAGTTCTGTGAAATTTTGAGACAAATAATTCCTAGAAGCAAACTGTAAATCATATTCCATTATTTGCATGGAGAGGTTATTAAAAGGAGACATCTTTTGACCAAAAAAAATACTTATATTCTTATTTGGATGATAACCAATCCAAGCGTCTAACAAGGGGAAAGATTCACTGAAATTTGTTTGGATTAGAAATGAAAACTGACCATTATTTAATAATCCACTTAAATTAAAATAAGATCTTTTAATACCAAAGTAATTTAAACTTTCAGAAAGTGAATCATTTAAACTTGTATTTAAAAAACGAGACTGAGCCATCCCCCCTATTTTAAATATATGGATGCTATCGTCAAAATTGAATTCGAGACCCGATCCTAGTTGGTATTTATAACTATTATTTTTTTCATAGCTAGATTCGGTCATTAACTGAGCTTCCTGAGAAATAAAGCTTAATGAAAATAAGGATGTTAAAAAGAAGGCTACTGTTATCTTTTTCATAATTTTTTATTTAAAGTATATCGATGAATTTTTTGAATATCACTAGGATTTATAACATTAAATCTTAAAAAACCTGATAGCATTTCTGGCTCAAGTGTTTCAACTGCTATATTTGATTTTTTTTGACTCATTGGAATAATAAAAGTTCCTTTTTCTAAAACTTTTTGTTCTTTAACTATGTTTGTAGAAACAATATTTTCATAAAAGCCTTGAAATTTAGCTGGAGATTTTTTTTCAGAAATAATTTTGTAAGATTCTAAATCAAATAATTCATCAAATTTTAAAGTGTCAATATCCAATCCCAAAATATTTAATTTATCAGTAACTATACTTAATTCTTTATCTATAAAGTAATAAAATGGACGTTTTCTTGTAATTTCATTAGTACATTTTAGTCCATTATTTAAGACAATATTAACTGGAATAACATCAAGATTATATACATCTATCATATCGAGATTATAGTTAGATTTCTCTTTTTTATATTTAATGGTAATTTCTTCTGGAAATTTATTACAACCCTCTAAAGTTGATTTAATATAATTTGAATTGTCAAGAGAGGTGTTTAAAAAGGAATAAGCCAATAAATAACTTGTATAAATACGTCTTTTGAAGGATGTTCTATTTAAGCCAACTCCTCTTATTTCCATAAGCATAGAAATAGAATTTCCTAAAGCAAATGAAGTAGCGCTTGACCTTGGACTTACTGAACCTAAATTGAAATAAATTTTGTTATTCTTATGTTTAGAGGATAGATAGTTATGGTATCTTAAACCGTTGTTATCTAATTTTAATTTTGCTGGGGGTAAATAAGTGTTCTCAACTACTGATTTTATTCTAGGACAAACATTTAAGTTACCAGAATATAAAAACATACAATCGTACATTGAAGTAGTACCATATTCACCAAAATTTACAAAATCTACTCTGTAAGGTTTATACTCATGGAAATCGACCATTAAATCCGGAGAAAAGCCACTTATAGATTGCTTAATTGCAATGGTTTCTTGATTGGTTAATTTCGTATGATCTCTATTTAAATCTTGACCATTTGAAGCATATCTACTTTGCTTTTCATATCCATCTATATTTGCCATGGGAATGATGGCAATATTTAATTTACTGGTTAAATCTTTCAAGGAATCAATCTCCAATAAATTATGGATAAGCAATAACAATGATTCTGTGCTAGCAGGTTCATTACCATGTAATCCTCCCATAAAACAAACCTTAAAATTATCCACTTTATTTTCACCTAAATACACCATGGGAATTTGCTTCTCTTTTTGAGATTTTCCAATATATTCATAGGAAACTCTATTAGGATATTTTTTACATAATTCGTCCAAGAAATACATCATTTCTGAATACTTTGTAAATCCCTTTTTCTTATTAAAAGCAGGTGTAGGAACATTAATATCAAAATCTGGAAAATATTTTTCGGATATCTTTTTAGAATCCTGAGTATGTATTATACTACAGAAAATAAACGAGAAAATTATAAAAGTTAAAAACCTCATTAGAAAGCTACTTGAACCATTAAATAAAATACATTTTCCGAAGCTTCAAACTCCAACCTTTCATAGTCTTGTGCTCTTAATTTTGCATTGTCAATAAACCTATAAGAAGCTTGGATTTTAAAAGAATAATTTTTAGAAAAATATTTACTAAAACCTATCTCATAAAAGTTTTGTCTGTTGTAATAGGTAGCATTATTCATAAATGAAAACTCATCTGGACTTAGTTTAGTAAATCTACCATCTATAGAAAATAAAGATTTAAATAAATAACCAGCTTGAATATTAAAACCACTACCTAAAATTAGTTGTCTTTTAACATATTCATCGGAACTTACGGATATAAAATCATTTTCATCAAATGCACCGAAAGAACTTGTTATTTGTGTTGGATCATCCCCATATCTATCGTTTCTATGGGTTATGTCATCAGCAATAAAAGCTTTTGTATTTACATATTCAGCTAATAGTGAAAAACCTCTATACTTGAAAAGCAAATCTGCTCCTAATTTTAAATAATTTGGTAATCTATAGGTTGTATCAATTCCAGTAATATTATAAAATAAAAAATCTCCATTTCTCCTTCCTCTTCTACTACTCATTCCATTATTGAAACTTCCACTAAAACCAACAAGAAGTTTTGGATTTAGCTCCCTAACCATATCTACTTGTCTAAATTGTCCAAAGTTTCTAAATAAACCAAATGGAAGAATATTAACTCTAGCTCCATATTTTAAACCTCCATAATTTCTTGAATTGAAATTATAAGCATAACCATCTCCAGTAGTGATATTTAGCATAGATTTCACAACTGCTTTATTACCAAGTTTAAATCTATTGTCATAAAACACTCCTGTTTCTCTAATACTTGAAAACGCACCTGTCAATCTACTTCTTTCAGGGAGCTGAAGGGTATTTGAAGCCATTTGAACTTCAATATTATCTGTAGGAGTCCCTTTTTGACCGATAACAATTTTATTAGTTTTGTTAATATTATAACCAAGCCAAGCATCCCATAAAATATTGGACAAAAACCCATCGTCAGCTTCAGATTCTGCTAAATTGAGCTGAAGTCTATAGCTAAAACCGGGATAGGATTGATTTCCAGAAAGTCTTAATCTTATTCTTCTAGCCCTGAATCTGTTATATCTATTATTATTTATTATTACAGAAGAATCATACGAAATAGTTCTAGATTCAAATAAAGACTGAGTATAACCTCTTAATACTACTTTATAATTATTATCTGTACTTGCAAGAACGATTCCATTTCCTGGAATATAATCACCTAATAAAATATCTTGAGAAATGTTAAATTTTAATATTATAAAACAAATCAATAAACTTATTAACCGTTTTGACATAATATATTAATTATTAACAAAAAATCTTCTAATTATCGAAGAATTTTGGAAGTTAGATTTAATATAATATAGTCCAGAATTAAGATTGGAAATATCAAGAATTATTTCTTTAGAATTCCCAATATTTTGTAAAACTAATTTTCCAGTTATATCAAAAATAGAAATTGGATTTATTAGATTATTGGATTGGATGGTTAGAAAACTAGATGTTGGGTTTGGAAAAATAATAATATCTAAATCATCGCTACTAATATTGCTTGATAATGGTTGACACGAATCACAACTCCCCCAGCAAACTTTATCTAAAGCAAAATCATTGTAAGGAATTACAAGAATTCTATTGGTAAAGTTTTGATCACCGTTCGTGCAAGATCCACTAGGGTTATTGGTCTCTTGAATAGCCCAAGAATCTGCAGAGTATTTATACTCAATAGTATCTCCACTATGTAATTTAACAGTTACATCCCATACATTGTCGCCGTCAAAATCTGACATAGCATTACAGTTACCACACCAGCTATTAAAAGTACCATTAAGCTCTGGTGATGTGAAAGGATCAGAAACCTGAGACATATCTACCTTGAAAGTAATATTAACCGAATCATTTACTTGATTGGTATTTGAAACAATCATTTGTTTCCAATATATGGTATCAAAATTTGCTCCTCCCCAAGGTGCTCTTAGACCAAAACGTGCTATTGGACCATCATAAGGCGTAGATGTACCACCTGTAGGAATAGAATCTAAGGATATTGTATAAGTTGAAAATCCAGTCATAGATGTATCCACTTGAAATGCATAATAACAAGTATCAGAATTAGTACCAGGAGGGTATATGAATAACCTAGCAATTCCAGAACCTGAAGTGGGATTTTTAAGAGTTACTTCAACTAAATTATAATCTGTTCCATTGATGCCTAAATTGGCTGAAATATTACCACTTCTCATTAAACCGTTGGGTGCAAATAATCTCATTGCCATCGCAGCTGGTTGTGCAGTTAGATTACAATTTCCTCCACTTGTCCAGCCTTCTTTAGAATTTTGCCAATTGTATTGAATTTGACCATATATCGGGTAAAGATGAAATAAAAAAATAAAACTGATAATAAAAAACCTCATTATTTTAAATTTTAATGTTTGATAAAATTAATTATTGACACATTGTCTTCAAAAACTACTTTTCCTAGATAATAACTACTACTAAAATTAGAAATATCTATATTAACATTTGAAGAATTTAATGTTTTTTTATATACTACTTGACCTAATGAATTATATATTTCTAGATAATTAATTTTAGAACTTGAAGAAATAAAAAGTTCTCTAGAGCTTGGATTTGGATAAATTAAAACATGATTCATCTCATCTTTTGTTCCTGTTGGAATAATACCACATGAATCACAACTTCCCCAACAAACATCATCAAGGATTGTATTATTGGGAGGAACTATTAATAATCTATTAGTAAAGTTTGAAATTCCATTAGTACATGATTCATTTGAGTCAAGTGTTTCTTGAAAAGCCCAATTATCTGCTGAAAATTTATATTCTACAGTGTCACCAGGGTTTAAACTAATTGTAGTTTCCCAAATTTCGTCGCCGTTAGCATCAGACATAGGGTTACAACCACCACACCAGTTATTAAAAGTTCCATTAACCTCGGGAATATTAAATGGGTCTAAATTTTGAGACATATCAACCTTAAAAGTAATATCTGATGTAATTGTTAAACAAACTGTTGTTGCTAATGGAAAAGGACAACTCGAAGTTTGAGTAGTAGTAGAATTATCTGTACAGTTTACAGAACCATATACCCAATTACCAATATTACTAAATGCTGTGTCTTTCCAGGCCCATGAATCCTCAGTGTCCCAACATGTTGGTGAAATACATCCAGCACCTTGAGTATCTGGATTATCTCCAATAATACCATAAACTTCTAATGAATTACCACTTGTGGTTTCAGTAAGCTCATATGCATCGTTACCATTTCCAGTAGGATAAGAAGAATTTTCTATAATAACTGTAGGATATAAAGAACCAGAAAATTGTTCTAAACATCCGTCAAAATAATTAGACAAGGCTGTACTATCTCTGCATAAAACAACATGTTGTCCAGAACTAACTGAAACTGATGGTAAAATATCACTTCTAAAGGGTGAAGTATTTCCGTTGTTATAATTAATCAAAGTGTATTCACTAAGATCTGTTATTGCTTGGTTTGCGGTTATAATGACTGCTCTTCCTGATGTCCCACCTAAACTCATATCCATAATTGCTGTGAATGTCAAAGCATTTGGAGTATTAGATTGCACTACAACAGTACCTACCATTCCCATAGAAGTGTGAGGGTCACATTGGTAATCATAAGTTCCTGCGATTGAAAATATATGTTGAAAAGACCAAGAACTTGAACTTACACTATTTCCAAATCCTTCTGGATTATTAGGATAAGTAGATAATGTTGCATTAACATTATGACTGCCTCCTCCATTTGTCCAAGTGACAGTATCACCAAGATTAATATTAATATTTGCAGGACTAAATGTATTACCTACTGTCGTTACGCTATGGTTGACAGCACCAACAAAAACATAGGTTAGAATTGAAATAGCTAAAAAGTAAATTTTTTTCATTTATAAAATTTTTAATGATTTATATTTAAATATAAAAAAAAGGGAACTTTTATAAGCTCCCTTAGATTATTATTTTGTAGTTATTAAACTACAATTGTTTTTGAAGTTATATCATTTTCTGTTTTAATATTAATCATATACATTCCTCTTTGTAGGTAATTCATGTCAATATTTAACTTTTTAGAATTTACATTCATATTACTGTATACTACTTTTCCTTGTAAATTAGAAATAAATACGTCTGTAATCATTTCTGAATTATCAATTGTAAACAGCCCATTATTAGGATTTGGATAAATTCTTAAATCGTTAAATCCTAATTCATTGATATTTATACTACAATCCTCTACATTAACAATTGCTTCTGATCTTAAAGAAGATCTACAAGCATCATCTTTAAGAGCTGACCATTCAACATTGTCTATGTAGTATTCGTTCCCTGTATTTGCGTAAAAGTTAGCAGACGCAACAGGATCGAAGTTTGTAAAAGTTCCAATTGAATTATTATTAATAGATAATTCCCATATACCAGTACTGTAGTCAGCGTTTAACTCTACATTTATCCATATTGGAGAGCCATTAGGGTCAATACCATTATAAGTACCTGATAAAACAGAATTTTGATCTATTGAAACATCTACAGTTCCAGCTGCATTATCAAAATTAAGATCAAATGACCATCCAGTTCCAATAGCTACACTTTCTTGCATATTCCAATATGCTGAAGTAATTATTAACATATCGGTTGAGAAATAAAACTTACCAGAACTAAATGCTTGACCAAACTCTAAAACAGGATCATGAACAGAATCAACATTTAAATACAACGAATTTGATCCACTAGAAGCATAGGCACTAGAAACATAAGTATCTAAATAACCACCTGGAGTTGCTCCTGCCGCCGGCCAAGGTGTCCAATTATTTGAATCAACAACAGAAATAAAATCTCCATCGTTAAAAGAATCAAAATCTTGAAAATATCCTTGAGTAGCAGCAATCTCAGCGTAATAAGAAGTTGTAGTTGTTGGAGAAACCATTAAGTCCTCTCCTTCTCCAACTAAATTTCCACCACTAGAAGCATCGTACCAATAGGTATAACCATCTGCAACAGAGTAAATATATGCTGTATCTCCAGAACAAATAGAATCACCCATTGTTATTCCTACATTGGGAGTTTCATAATTTTCTCCGTTAAAGAGAAAATTATTATCTAGAGTATCACTATCGCTTGACAAGTAAACATGAGAGGCAAAATCATATATTCCATCAGCACTCATATCAGCAGTTGCTGAAAATATATACATTGCAGTATCTCCAGCAGCTAGTGGACCAGCTATAGTTTCAATTGTTGGAGCTGCACCGTTAACTCCATAAGAAACATCAAAGTTACTCTCAGAGCCAAGGCCTTGATTTACAACCCATATTTCAATAGGTTCAGTTGAAGTTAAATCACAACCACTTGGAGCAACAGCAGCAACTATTGCCAAATCATTGGCTAGAGCCTCTCTTACACCAAACTCATCAATTGCTATATCACCAGTATATGCATCTCCACTAGCATTTGTATCTAAAACAGCTGAAATCTTAAAGCTTACAATACTTGACGAAGTCGAAAGAAGTACTAATTCTTGATTCCATTGATCTCCTTGATCACCAGATTTAGAGAAAACATTAGTATAAACTGATCCGTCCCACATATCAACAGTTAAAGAACCAATAGCTGATCCGTACATATGACTAAAAAATCTCAATTCTGGATTTGTTAAACCACTGATGTCTATATTATCAGAATACATTATAGCTAAATCACCATAACCAGCAGGAGAAGATGTTTCTACGTACATATAATTTCCTCCACCGGTGATATCATCCGATGGACCTGTACCACTTGAAATTGTACCCAAGTCATCTAATGTCCAATCTAAACTATCTGAAACTTCTTGAGACCAGCATCCTGGGAAACCAGCATCAAAACTTTCAGAGTAAGCTGCAATAGTTACATTAACGTCTAAAGAAAGTGTAACAATACTATCACATCCTGTGATGGAAGTTAAAGTATCCGTATAATCTCCGGTAGAAGTATAAGTAATACCATTCCATGTATAATCTTCACAAGCAAAAACATTTACCGTGTCATTATAACTATTGTTAATTGTTAAGTTAACTGTAACTACACTATCACAACTGTTAATAGTTTGAAGTGTATCTACATAAACTCCACTTGATGTTATAGTATCTCCATTCCAAATATAATGATCACATTCTGTCACAGATAAAGAATTAGTTTCAGAATTGTTTATAATTAGGTTTAGTGAAGCTGTACTATCACATCCATTACTATTAGTAGTTAAATATGTATAAGTACCTGAAACTAAATAATTTATACCATTCCAGTTAAGTGAATCACAAGAAACCAAATTAGCAACTGACGAAGTAGAAGAATTTACAGTTAAAAATAATGTATCTACACACGATCCACTTGCATTAGTGTAAGTGCCACTTGATGCGTAGTTATTTCCATTCCAAGAAAATGAATCACAAGCTGATTGAGTTAATGAACTAGATGATGTTGTTATGGTTAAATCTAAAGTGTCAATTTGTGGACATCCACTGGAATTTACCAAAGTATCTACATAAACACCACTGGAAGAATAAGTAGTTCCATTCCAACTATAATTGTTACAAGATGAAGTAGCTAATAAAGAAGAACTTGAACTGTTTATAGTTAGTACAAGACTTACAACACTATCACAACCAACAGCATTTGTTGCTGTAAAGGTTTGATTTCCAGATGAAGTATAAGTTGAGCCATTCCAATCATAACTATCACAAGCTGTTACTGTTTCTGTAAAAGCACTTGAATTAGATATTGTTAAATCTAAAGTAGCAACACTATCACAACCATCGACAGTTTGTAAGTTAGCAACATATATCCCACTAGCATTGTATGAATTGCCATCTCCTTGCCATAAATAGCTATCGCAAGCTGTAATAGTTTCTGTAGTTGCAAAACTATTATTGATAGTTAAAGTAAGTGTAAATAAAGTATCACTATCTGTTACATCAACAGCTGAAGCTAAATTTGAATAAACTCCACTAGAATCGTATGTTGTTCCATACCAATCATAACTATCACAATCTGTTATATTTTGATTTACAGTATTAGAAATGTAAGCATCTATAGTAACATCATCAACAAAAATATAATATTGATTTGTTGAAGTTGAGTGAATAGATACATATATATTTTGTCCTAAATAGGCTGATAAATCATACTGATAATAAGAATAACCTCCTGATGCTACTTCACTTGAAATAGTATCAGTGAAATCACCAGCAGCCTTTCCAGTTGTAGAAACTAAAACTTCAAATGATTCTGGATAACCACCATAATCCGAAGCATTAAAACTAAACCTAGAAGAGCTTGCTGTAACTGAAAACTGAGGAGATATTAAATGATCGTCATGTGCACTAGAATTGTACTGAATACCAGCAGCTATCGACGAGCCAATTCCTACCGAATTATATCTTGTCCAAGAGTTTCCACCATCAACATCTAAGACATCCCAACAACTAAAACCCGTTTCAAAGTCTTGTGTATAAGGGAAAGATGTTAAAACATCGCAAAGAGTCGTAAAAGATACAGGGCTTGTGTATACACTAGTATCTGTTCCACAAACAGCTTGAACTGAATAATCATAAGATGTGTTGGCTGTTAAACCTGTTAGACTATAGGTTGGGTTTGGTGAAACACTCAAAGTTGTCATAGTACCACCAGTTGGTCCCCATTTAAGATTCCATGTAGTTTCTGTTCCAACAGGGGTCCATGATAAATCTGCAGTTGATGTTGATATATTAGATACTGTTAATGCAGAAGGTTCTGAACAAAGAGGAGCTTCATTAACAGATATATCATCAATTAAAATATCACCATAATAATCGTAGACACTACCTCCAGACTCTCCTCTAAATCTTATTGAAATAAGATTATTATTAGCTAAACCTGCCAAATCAAAATCATATGTGTTCCATGAAGTGGAAGAAACAATAACCGAATCTAATATTATCCACGAACCATTAGATCCTTGAAATTCTACAAAAAGTTTATTAGGAGAATCATTTGCATAAGCCGCAATATTTAATACTGTTTCAAAATTACAGAAGTGATCAAATGATAGTTGTGGAGATGTTAGGGATGAAATATCTATTTGCGGCATATTTAAAAGCACACCAACATCAGTTTGTGAAAAATCTATCCATGCATAAGTACCCGCAGCTTCACCATTATTAGCAGCATCAAATCCTGGTGTTCCTGTGAACCTCCATCCATCACCTAAAGTTTGGCTCTGTGACCAACATGTTGGTAATGTACCGTTTGTAAAATCTTCACTGTATGGGGCTGTTTGAGATTGACAGGGTGTCGTAATTGAAATAGGACCAACCCATTGACTTACATCTCCAGCTCCACAATCAGCTTGAAGATAAATATCATAGGATGTATTAGAAGTTAAATTTTGAACAGTGAACGGATTAGTAGTAATATTAGCTAAAGTACCAGCTCCAGTTCCAACTGTAAAGCTTGGAGCTCCTAACTCTATATTCCAAGCTGTTTCTGAACCACCTGCAATCCAAGCAAGGTCAATAGAGCTTGGAGTAACATTAGAAGATGTTAAACCACTAGGATCGGGACATGAAGGAGGCGGAGAACAAGAAACAGAATAAACAAATGTAGACCCAGTAACTGAAACATCAGAATCTACATAAAATGAAATTTCACCTGTTACAGAAGTATATGTACCAACAATAGATCCACTTCCTGTAGCTATAATATTTCCAGTTCCATCTTGAGAATCCATTATGTACCAATCATCACAACAGCTTTCTGTGGATCCAGCTGTAAAGTCTAAAGTAATGTAATCTCCAGCATCTGCAGTAAAGCCTACAGCATTACTAACATCTTCATTATTACCATAATCATAAGTGCCGGAAACACCACAATCATTTAAAGAAGGACAAGTACCATCGAATACACATGTTTCCCAACAATGTAAAACTGTTGTATCTGATGTAATTGCTGGCATTAACCTATCATCGTATTGGCCATCTGCACATGACTGACCTGTTAAACCTTCTTTAGCTCCCCAATCTCCGCCATTAGCTGGATTTTTAAGAAATATATAATTACCTCCTGCAACTGGGAAAGTTGCAACGCCAGTCCAAGTACCATCTCCATCTGAGTCTGACAACTGA
>Ga0315315_10000278_pt1 | contig 40632 bp, 34 predicted proteins | sample M140m3416metaG_FD_203699 | JGI IMG/M metagenome (GOLD analysis project Ga0315315, IMG submission 203699) | Ammonia-oxidizing marine archaeal communities from Monterey Bay, California, United States - M1 40m 3416 | ecosystem: Environmental > Aquatic > Marine > Intertidal zone | place: USA...
GCTGGGTTTTTTTTTTGGGGGGGGGCCGGGGCCCCGGGGGGGGGGGGGGGGGGTGGGAGAGAAAGAGAGGCCGTGGGCTGCAGGTGGTCTCACTCCACCTCTGCCAATGAAGGGCGCACAAGCCGCAAGCAGCTGGCCAGACGGGACTCCGGCTCCGAATTCGGGCGCCGCGACCCCCGCCAGCCGCCCCGGTGGGCACTGGACCCCCCGGGGGGGCAGGTGCTCGCTTTATATATATATAATTATGATGTCCGCTGATTATCACCCCCCCCCTCCACCACGGCGCCGCCTGCGGCGAGGCGCAAATGGGTGAGGGAGAGGGGTCTTGCCGGTTGTGCCCGGGGTATGGGCGGAGGCGAAGCAGGAGCCGCCAGCAACCCCACGTCAAAAGTCTTGGACGGCTGCCGCAATGGAAGCCAACGGGGCCCACCCTGTCCGAAACGGGGGCCCGCAGCCGCTGCCGCCCGTCCCGCGTCCCAGCCGGATGGAGAGGCTCCGGCAGCGCACCGATCAAGCCGTCGCTCAGCGCCCGGCGCAAGTGGTGCCGGTGTTTGCGCCCAAACACGGCGACCCCAGAACGATGACCGCAGACGAGATCATTCATTTTAGGAGCGACATCACACGTTTCGTCAGGCGTCACGGCTACACGCCCGAAGTCGTCATTGCCGAATGCATCATACAAGAACGCGTCGTGACTCTCAACATCAAAAGCCTGAACCCGGATTGGGACGAAGCGTCGGAGGACTTTCAACGGCTCGTCAAGGTCAGGACGCTTTGGCGTGCGGCCCACGAGAACGACGTGCGTATCGCCGCTCTGAGGCAACTGCGCGTCTTGCAGCGGAGCGACGTCCATCAACGCATCATAGAGCGCCGTCCTCGCGCAGAGCAACCACCGCCTCTCGAAATGGATCATGTCGTCGGGTTGTGGGTGAAGCAATACTGCGGAATCTACCGCAGCATCAACGCTGGCACAATCGGCGACTCGCTCGTGTGCGACGCACCCGCCGAAGGTCAAGAGGCTCGGATCGACATCTGCGACCACTACACATCGGACCTCGAGAGCGTTTGTCCCGAATGCCCCCAAGGAGCATCGCTTGCGGAGTACCACAACACGATGCAAACCATGGAGAGCGAAGCTCACATCGCCCTTAACCAGGAGTTGGCGGTCCTCATGGGTGAGCGTCCAGACGCGTGGAAAGACGGCAATCCTCTCTTCATGCCCCAGATTGTTTACGGCCCACCGCGTTACGGAAAGTCGAAACTGCTGGCATGCATCACCAGCTTGCAACTCGTTGGCGGGGCGGCATGCAGCTACGGGGGGTCTCCGTTTAAACACGTTCCCGTCCGCTCCATGGCAAAGAAGTTTTGGTTCTACGGCATTGTTGGCGGTTGCTGCCCCGTCGCGACTTCCCCGTGGGCATCGTGCGACGTTGGCGACGATTACAACCACCCGGACAGCGGGTGCGAGACTCCCCGTTCGTCGTGCACGCTGCTTCTGTTTTCGCAAGACGTCACCAAGGACGTGCACATCTGGTTCAAATTTGTGAACCGCACACGATTCAAACTCGATACTCCCGCCGACCAGTTGCCGCGCAAACGTTTCTGGATCAAGTTTCACGACGAAGCCCACGTCTTGTCGCGTTACGGAGCCGAGCACAAGAACGAATCGAACGAAAAAAGACAAATGGCCATCGATCGGCTGATGCTCGAAACCGTATCGCTCGTCAACGAGCACCGCAACGCAGTCGCCGCGAACAGCGACGCCTTGGCTCGGAGCCTCGACAAGGAGCTGAAGAAAAAGCAGCACACGCTTGCGAAGGAGAATGAGTTGCTACGCAAATCAAAAGAAGATCACATTGCATTGCTCGACGGGGCGCAGCAGATGCTGCGCAAGAGCTTCCTGTCGTCTTTTGGTGTGACGATTCTGATCACGGGCACAACCCAAGCATTGCTCGAAGAGCGACAAATCTGGGGAACAGCGGACATGAACGAGCCTCCCAAAGCGCGCTTTCCCACGAATGCAAACAACCAACGCATCCAAGAGGTGTACGCCGCAATCGAGGAAGACCTCTTTTGCGCTCCATTCGGTGACGGTCTGCAGCAGATTCAGCCGCTCCAGCCGCAGGTGCCGGCCAGCGAAGAGATGCACCTCGGCATGCACCGCACGTTGCCCGTCGAGTATGACGAAGACGGCGGCGGGTTTACGCCAAATACGGTCATGGAACGGCTGAAGCGGAATGCCAACAAATACCTCACCGAACATTTGCCGATCATCCTGCGGCAGACCGTCACCGAATGGAGCGCAAGAGAGGCCAAACTCGGGGACGCGTTGATTCATTTGGACGCAGAGATCCCAGAAGTGACCGCCAGCTACGACGCGGCAGTCGCAGATCAAGCGTTTGCGGTCGCACAGGGGGAGGACGGCGAAGAGCAGGAGCGGCAAGTCAATGAATTGCACGAAAAGCTCGAAAAGCTCAAAGCATGCTACGTGTACAAGCAGCATGAGATGCGGAAGGCAAAGGAGTGCAAAGAAGACGCCGTCAAAGATCGCGACAACCTCAACAAGCGCCTGCGAGAACGCCCAGCGTTCACCGAGGCAGAAAACGAGTTGATAAACAAACACGTGCCCAAACATTTCCCGACGCTGGAGGACGGATTGCTCTCCTTTTACGGGGGCAAGACTATGACCTCAAAATGCGAAATTGATGCCCCCGCGATGAAAAAGCTCGCAAACGCGTCGATGGTCCAGGTCTACATTGACGAGAAGGTCATTGGCCACGATTCGCAAGCTGTGCGGCTTCACGACGCGGTCAACGACCCGGACGCGCCCGACGCCACGAGTCGGCGCTTGTATCCGATGACGTTGTTCATGCCGACTTCGTTGGTTACGCTCCCAAGCAACGGGGCACGTTCCGTCGATGGGTCCATGCTCACCTGGGCCGCTTACGCCGCCGAGGTCGCGAGAACGAGAAACCAGTCGCTCGTCATCCCCCTGTGGGCGTCGTCAACCGCAGGGAGCGAACGAGGCATTAACGCAAAGTCGCTCAACGCTGCCTTCAACCGCCACAATGGTCACAACGATGTCTGCTCCACTCATTACGACAAAAGCGTGGGCAGGCCTGTGCACGTCATCGTCGTGCGGCATCGACCCGGTCACCCAACCGGAATTATTCAACCAATCACAACTCCGTCTGAGGATCAGAGGGGTCTCACCGAAGCGCTTGAGACGCACTTTCGCCCTCACGAACGCGACAAGGTTGCCGTGCTGACAATGGGCTACAACATCTTCAACGCCTCCGCCACCGTGTCGCTCGACGACGACGTTCAGCTCGAAGAAAACGGCGAGCCGACGCAGGTCAAATTCTTGCCGCTCGCGTTGATCGCGGCCTACACAAAGGATCGGTCCATGGACCAGATCTACCAGATGACGGCGCGCGCACACAACAGTCTCGACCCCCGCATCCAAGATTTGTTCGTCAGAGCGCTCGGGTCGAAGCATCTCGTCGGCAACATTCGCTGCCTGGCAGAAGGAGAAGACGCATTTGTTGGAGCAATGCTGCATCCGTTTACGCACCCGGACAAACGTGCGCCAGGGATGAACGAGGAACAATGCCACCGCAACTCGCTCTCCGCTGCGGTTGCGGCGTCGATTGCGAAGCAAAGGGCATACATTGAGCTTCACAGCAACGACAACATGGACGTGGACGGCGATTTGCAGCGCCAGGTCCACTTCCCTCCTCGCGACGACTATTTCGAAAAAAGCAAGCTTGGCAAGAAGAATAGCACGATTGATGCATGCATCAAGTCGGACCTCGCCATCCTCGGCCAGCAAGTGCCGCTAGGAGAAGCTCCGCACGTCGCGAAACGCATGGCGGATGAGCTTCAGATTCCGCTGGAGGCAATGCCGAAGCGCTTCCGTCCGGCGCCGCCGCCGCAGCCGGCGCCGCCGCCGCAGCCAGCGCTGCCGCCGCCAGAGGACGTGATGCGCAGGTTCTGGCAAATCTGCGACTATCGGGCACGCGGAAACCAGTCGCACATCGACTACCTGGGTCGGCTCAAAGCGTCGCACCGACGCGGAGAGTGGTCTTTCCCAGACGACGCGCCACAAGGCGCCGAGCTCCAGCGCGAGCAGTGGTGGAACGACAAGGTTGCCTCGAACGCGTTCGCCAACTGCAACCACGCGACCAAGACGCAGTTCAACTCGCTGGTCACGGTTTTCTTCAAGGAGGCCCGAAATCAATCCTGGCACGAAATTTACGACAACATGAGAGTCGGCGTCTTTGCGCCCGAGGTTCCTCACGCGTGACTCAGAAAAAAAAAACCCAAGGAACAGAGTCCGGTGTGTGCGTGTGCGTGTGCGTGCACGTCGGTTTCTTTTTCAACAAAACGACGAATAACAACGTGCGCTTCATATTTTCGCCGTTGCCGAGGCGGCCCGAAACAGTTTTTGCACAAACAGCGGCGGGACGCAGTTCCCGTAGCCTTCCTCGGCGTCCTTTTTAGTGGCTTCTACCGGCCATTTAAACGTCTCAGGAAACGTTGCCAGTATGCGGGACTGCTCCGCCGTCAACCGACCCATTTTGGTTTTGAAGTCGGCCGCGTCCCAGTGGGGTGCCGTACCCATCTGCGTCGGTGCTGGAGCATTGATTGGGTAAAACTTGACAAAGCCGTCTGTGAACCCGCCAGGAATGTTTGGGCACGGCTGCACGTCTTCTGGATTCACTTTGTGCGACTTGCGGCTCCGCATGTACGCAACGCCCTCTGGAAGCTCAATGACGTCTTGAATCGACACCAACGTGTCAACTCGCAACGATCGAACGTGCCGCAACGCGTGAATCGTTGCAGGCCGTGCCGCGATTGCTCGTTCGCGAGTCTGGGGGACCCCAAAGTTGGCCATGTCGAGCACCTCGCAGTCGATGAGAGACGGCTTGGAAGCGCGCAACATTCGCATGCATTTCAGCACGCAGCCTTGCTTGTCGCTCACCTCCTCAATTGAGAACTGCGGCGGGTCCATCTTTTCGATAAAGTTCAAAGTCCAACCAACCGTGCCGATGCCCGACTCCTTCGACTCGGACCGCTCCATGGCGAGGTTGACGCGGTTGTTTCTCTGTTTGCGTTTTTGGCGTTTGCCCATCTCCGTGAAGGTGCTCTGGGACTGACAGGGGGGCGAGGCGTGGATCCACAGCCGGTGCCACTCGTTTTGGGGGACAAGCTCGCGGATGACCTCGACCAACCTGTTCTCCGTGTCCGGGCCGAGAGACATGCGCATTCGCTTCGCAGTCGGAAAGTTTAATGCGTGGACTTTGAGACGTCTGGCATCAAAGTCGACGGCGAGAACAACCGTGTGCCCCTCGAGCGTGGCCCCGCTCGACACGCCCCCTATGCTGCAAAACAAATCCACGATCAAGTATCCGCCTTCGGGGATGGAAGTTCCCCGTGGCTCATTGTAGTGTTTTAACATGTTTTTTTGCATCATCAGTTTGGCCGTGACGGGCTGCACAGTTGTGGCTGCGGCGACGGGTGCCTCGGTGAAGCCGCCCGGCGGATTTGCAAACGCGGACACCCAATCTTTTGGCAGCCGATCGAGTTTTGGCTTTTTGTTGCGCCGCGGTTTTTTTACGGGCGCCGTCCGCTTTGCGATGGCAACGTCGTCTTCGTATTCGCACTCGGACGGCTGCAGCTCTTCGTACGGCACCTCTGCACGATTCGTCCCTTCCTCCTCCCGCTCCTTCACTTCGTCGCTTGCGGTTTCCATGCCGCGCAGTTTTCTTTTTTTTTGGTTTGGGCGCACGGTCCAATTCTTCTTCTTAGCGCCAAATGGACCTCACAACCTGCAAGGCTTCCCAACGCTTTTTACGCGATTACACGTGCGCCGACGCGGCAAGAATCATTTTTTGTGCAAAAAGCGGCGGCACCGCGTTTCCCAAGTCCGCATTGCACAGGCTGTCGCACCGGCCGTCGGGCCACGCAAAGTCGGACGGAAACGTCATGAGCGCACCCGTCTCGGCCGGGCTGAGCACGCGGATCTTGTCGTACTCGGCGTCCATCCACGCGTGCGGGTGCGAACCGCACGGGCTCGGAGCGAGCAACCAAAACTCCCAGAGCTCGACCTTGCCGTCGGTCCAGCGGCCCTCGAGCGTCTTGCAGCGGCGCACCTTGGTCTTGTCTTTGATGTGCCGGTTCTTGATGCCCCGCAGGTAGACGGCGCCTTCGGGCGGCGTGACGACGTCCTGGATGACCACCGGTCGCGGCACGCGCAACTTTTGGGAGAGGCGCAACGCGCGCATGGTCGCGGGTCGGCCGCCGATCATTCGCCTTCGCATCTGCGGCACGCCAAACTCGGCCATCTCCACGTTGCCGTAGTCAAAGAGCGCCTTGTCCTTGCGTTTGTATTCTTGCAGCAGCCCGGCCACCTGCCCTGGCTTGTCGTCCACCTCCTCCAAGCTCCACTGCGCCGGCCGCAGGCGCGCGACCAGCTCCAACGACCAGCGCACGAGGGCAAGGCCGTCTTCCTTGTCCTCCTTGATTTCGTGGTAGTTTTCGTGCGTCGCGAGCTTGCCGCCCGCCAGCTTGCCAAAGAAGCGCGCCGAAGACTGCGTCTGGCACGGCGGCGACTGGTGCAGCCAGAGCCGTTGCCGCTGCTCGGGCGGCACCGCCTCCTCGATCAGCGCCACCACCTCCTCGGTCACCGCCGGCCCGAGCTCCATGGTCACGTGCTTGCAGTCGGGGTGGTTGGCGCGGTGGACGTCGAGCCGGCTCTCGTCCATGTCGACTGCCAGCACGACCGCGTGTCCCAGCGTCTTGGCGGCGACGCTCACGCCGCCAATCGAACAGAAGAGGTCGACAAAGAGCCACCCGCCCTCGGGCACGGGCGTTGGCTGCGGGATCGTCATGCCGACGAGCTGGAGGGTGCCCTGCCGCATCGGAGGGCCCCGCCGTTTGGGCGGAGGGGGACGGACGTCGTCGTCGTCTTCCGGGTCGGAGGGCAACATCGTGTCGGACATTTTTTTTTTTTGCTCTCTCTCCTTCACTCCCCTTTGGTTTGGTTGCTGTCGGCGCAGCCAAATGGCGGGCTTCCCTAGCGCAGCAGGCGCAAGGCCGCACGCGCGCGCTCGCGCACGAGATAACGACGACCGCCCGGGCGAACAGACGTGGAGGCGCCGTTTTGGTCGCGCCGCACCCCTCACCCCCTCCTACCCCACACACCCATGCTGCCCAACCTGGGCGCCCTGAGCCTCCGCGCGCCGCCGGCGCCGACGGGCGAGTTCATGGCGCTCGACAAAAAGGACGACACGAAGACGTACAATGCGTTTCCGGCCAAGGAGGACGAGGTTCTCCCTAAAGGCAGGGAGCACGACGCTGCTGGCGCGACGTTTCGCTTGCGGTTGGGGCGCGGCGCCGACAGCGAGTACGCGTGGTACGAAGCGCAAGACCTCGCAAGGTATGTTCACGAGGCGCTGTGGATGGGTACGTGGCCCCACGAGCTCAAGACCATCGTGAAAATGCTTCCTTCCGACGTTCAGCAGCTGCTCAACTGCCCAATGCTTCCGTGGGATGAATACCGTCCCACTCTGCGGTTTTTTCCAGGCACGACGGAATATGAAAAGGGTCTAATGCGAGAACGGGTCAAGGAGGCGTACGCTGACCTCATGCTGGCGTTGCAGCCCTATGCGGTCAGACCGGGAGACGAAACGCCCGCAGACAAATCCGGACCCGTCACGGCGAACATCTTGCGCCTTGTCGGGCGCATCAAAGACGCCACGTTAGGATACGCGTGGGCTTCGCTCGAGTCCCGCAACGAGGCCGTGGATGATACCAGCGGTGGGCCAGGGCCGGGGGGCTCGCAAGAAGGGATGGAGGACGGCGACCTTTCGACGGAACAGCTAAATGAACGCTTGGAAGCGGCACTCGAGACCGGGGATGGCTTTGAGATGCGAGCGCTCCTCCAGAGCGGGGCCGACCCAAACACCAGCACCGTATTCACGGAGCAAACCGTGGCGCACTGGGCCGCGTATTGGAACGATTTGGAGACGCTGAGATCAGCAATTGCACACGACTGCAACCTCAGCCTCCGAAACGTCAACGGCGAGACGCCGTTGATGATAGCCTCGCAACGAGGCAATGCGGGGATCGTGGAAGAGATGGCCCTCTCAGCGCTGCCCACCCTCGGCCTCAACCTCGAAGACTCCAACGGCATGACGGCGTTGATGGTGGCTTCAAGGAACAAACACCAGTCGGTGGTGAACGCGTTGCTCAGAGCACGCGCCGATGCAACGATCCAGAGCAGCACAAACGGGTACACCGCGTTGCACTACGCCGCCGAGATCGCGAGTGCTGCAATCATCCACGAACTCCTGAACTACGAAGGAGCAGGAGTCGACCCAAACGCCCAGACGTTTTGGAATGAATACGCGCCGTTGCACCTGGTCGACGAGGACCGGTACAAACTCGCGCCAAGCGAGGCAATCGACGCGCTCATCAATGGCGGAGCCGAGATCGATAGGCGTGACGGTAGAAGCCGGACGGCGCTTCACTACGCCGCGTACGCAAACAAAGTGGCGCTCGCAACGTATCTTCTCAACAGAAGGGCAGACCCGAACGCACGAACCCGAAAGGGCACCACCCCGTTGCACTTTGCTGTCGGGTTGGGCGGCAAGGGGCTGGAACTGGTGCTGCTGTTGATGCGAAAGCGCGCGGACAAGACCGTAAAAAACAAAGATGGCCACTCACCGGTTGACGTAGCTAAAAATTACACAAACGACCGAGTCCGTTCGACCGTTCTCTGGGCGCTTGGAGAGGAGGGTCACGCGCCGCCCACGGGAGCATGGACGTTCACCGAGGACGGGAACGTGGCCAGCGGCAACGGCCAGGAAGCACGGCTGCAGAGGGCGGTGGAGACGTGGGCTGCCTACCGCCGGGCGCACCCCGACAACGTGGGGGTCCGGGAGGAGTACCAGGGGGCGGTCGCCGCGCTCCGCACGTACCGGGAGATCCAGTCGTGAGCGCGCGTGTGTGTCGGTGCGTGTGTTCCTAGACTCTCATCTTTTTGAAGAGGTGCCCGTGGGTGGGGCCAATGTCTTGGAACTCGGGACGGACCCGCTTCCCCTTGATCTTGCCGTCCGAGCCAAAGCTCGGCGCGTCGTTGCGAAGGAGCCAGACGGCCGTCTGGTCCCACGGCGTGAGCAGGCTCTCCACGTGCCCTTGCGCCATCCGCTCGCGCTCAAACGTCGCCATGATGCCGTCGACGGTCGCCTTGAAGTCCTGGATGCGGCCCTGGAGGCCGACCTGCCCGCTCGCGTACTCGGGCAGCGTGAGCGCGCAGCACGCCGCTGCCAGCTCGCGCAGCGGCGTCGCCATCCACGGCGCCGGGAGCGGCAGCGGGATGCGCAGCCCCGCGCGCGGGTCCTTGGCGCGGTCGTGGACGCACCAGAGCTCGAACGCGAGGCCGGCGCAGCAGCGGCCCGGGTTGACCGCCTTGGCCTCGAGCACCGCGTGCGTCGTCGGATCGTCCTCCGCGTAGTGGCGCGGGCAGGCGCGGGTCTGGCCGTCCGCTCGCAAGACCAACGCTTCCTCGCAGATCCGAATGCGAAACTCGATGCCCTTGAATTCGGACTCGGACTCGCGACGGTGCAGGCCGCAGACGCAGCCCCCCGAGGCCGGGTGCAGCACGGTCTTGATCAACACACGCGGGTCGTCGGATGCGATGTCAAACTTGAACACGGACGCCTTGTTTGCGAGCACCATGCGGCTCACCGTCTTGGAGGCCCCACTGAGCAGCGCGTGCACACGGAACACGTCCTGCGCAACCGTCGCGAGGTGCTCGCACATCCACACGGGGAGGTCGTGAAAGCCGCGCAGAGAGGTCTGAACCGAGTACGGGGTCAGCAGTTCCTCCCGCACCGCGCCGAGCCGACCGAGGCCGACCCCTTCGAAGCACTTTGCCAGACAGAGCTTCTGGTCGGGCTTCAGCTTCGCATCGAAGCCTTTGCGCTTCTTGCCGTCCATTGAAGTCAGGAGCATGATGGCGCGCAACGGATCCGCGTGCTGGCGCAGCACGATCTTTGCTTTGCCTTCGAGCTCCACCGTCAGTTCGGCGAACGCGCGATCGTCTGGACCGAGGCGGCGCGCCACCTCGTCGCGGCCGCGAATAGGCGTGCACAGCAACCGCTCGCGGTCGCCCAGCAGCTCAGACTGCGCGACCGACATGACCTCGTGACTGCGCCTCGTCAGCGTGAGCCTGAGCGGCGGCGCGCCGTCGTCTTCGCCCATGAGTCGTGCCCGACAAGCTTCGGCACGGCTCTCGTCGACGAGGTAGTTTCCAATCGAGTCGATTGCATGCGGACGCACGAACCCGGGGTGTTTCACCGCCGGTCCGGCCATACGCAGAAAGGCGCGCATCGCCTTCAGCAGCCGTTTGCCTCGCTCGGCGTCGCAGACCCCCTCGGGTTCGATGCGATCGCGGAACCGGGCCACGTGCGGACAGTGCATAACAAAAGATCGAGTGCTAGACGCACACACACACGCGCACTCGCCCAGTGCACAACCCGCAAGTCAAAACGAGCGACTTCTGCGGTCGTTCACTCGCGCGCGCGCACCGCACGTGGCGCCGCACGTGGCGCCGCACGTGGCGCCTCACGCGCCAAACGCGGCGCCTCGGGGCGGGGACGCGTCGCCGGGCCGCGCCGCAAGCCCCGCGTCCGCCGCGGGCCAGCTCTCGCGCCGTCGCCGCCACGGCTGGTCGGCGAACAGGGCGCCCGCCTGACTCCACGGCCCGCACGAACCGATGTCCTTGAGGCCAAAATACTTGCGCTCCACGGGCGAAGGGCGCCCCGACCAGAGCCCGCCAATCTCGGGGTTGCCGATCGTCGACTCCCAGAGGTTTTGCATGTCGTCGAGCCGCAACGACATGTTCAGGATCGTGTCTGCGCCGCTTGCGGTCGTCCCATCGCTCACTCGGTCGTCCTCCGATGCCGAGTTATCCGCCTCCTGCGCCAGCATGGCCGGCGTGACCAACCCCGTGAACGGCTCCCGGTGCGACTCGTGCGCGCAGTTTAGTTGCGGGAGCAGCGCTCCGGGCAGCAACTCTGTCTCCAACTTGCGTGCGGGAGCGGCCCGCTGCTGCGTGGAGCGGACTGTCGTCTGCGCAGTCGGCAGCGCCGCGACCGCGGGGGCCGGTTGCGGCCACTCGGCTTCGCGAGTGTCGTGGTCGAGCTCTTGCGGTCGCACGGGCGTGGCTCCTTCTGCTGGCCCGGGCGAGTGAATGTTTCGCCACCAAACGCAGTGCTCGAGCAGCAGCGCGCCGTCTTCGCCGCCGCCTGCGAGCAAACGGTCGCCCCGCAAGTAGCGGCCCCAGAAGTAATCAAAGACGCTGTCTGGCTTCGCGTCAATCTCTGACATTGTCTTGGACCGCGGTTGATCAGTCCGACACAATGTGCGAATGGCGTGATCGATGATCACGGAGGCCATCCGCAACTTCTCGTTGTGGTCGAGACACTTGGGTATCAGTTTCAGATTGCGCGGTTTGTCGGTCAGCTTGGAGCACCACGCACGCCCCGGTACGGAGGCACGCGCGCGCTCGTCGTTGACGTCCATGATGTTGTTTTCGGGGCTGTGCACATGGATGCGAGCCGTCTCGACGATCTGGCCTTCGCGGTGCGCGGCGAGCAGCGGCGATTGCGACGCGTCGGCGGTCACCGTGCACACGAGGCGAAAGACGAGCCCGCCAAGCCAGTGCACCTCGACGGGCCGCAGGCCCGTCGGCGTCACGTAGTTGCTCCTGATGCTGTTGGGGCGTTCGTGGGACGTCGCTTGCAGCTGCTCGTTGATGGCCATGAGCTGCGCGATGCGCCACGTGCGATCGTTGCGGCCGGCCCCGGAGACGATGATGTAGCACGTCTCGCCTCCCATTTTGAAAAAACAGCACCGTTTACCCTCCCCCACCGTTTTTCAACATGGACAAAAGGCGCAAGACCCGCGCCCACACAACAGCCGTGCTACGCGTCCGTCCAGCACGCGAGCAGCTGCTGCCTGGGACCAGCTTCCGTCACGGGGTCGCCGAAGACAGCCGGCGTCGTGACGTGCCGTCTGTTGGCCGCGTCCCACTCCTGCTGCCAACGCAGCACGTACGTGGGCACGCCCGCGTTCGCGGGGTCGGGCGGCTGGTACGGTTGCGCCTCGCCCGGATCGATGTACCGCACCGGCCGCACGTCGACGTGGATCGTGAGCATGCTCTTCGACTGCGCCGGATCGACCACCCGCCCCACCACCCACGCGAACGCCAGGAAGCGCAGCGTGGTCATGGTTTCGTCGCCGAGGTCGATCGTATCGCGTGTGACCATGTTGCTCGAGAAGCGCTCGAGCCGGTGCACCCAATCCGTGTATCCGCCGCCGCCCACCAGTCGCTCGCGCGTCGCAAACAGCCCCACGTAGATGGTCGCACTCGTCTTCGCCACCTCTTCGTCGGCGCGGTACGCCGCGCGGTGGTCGAGGCGGCAGTGCCCTTGCACGGCCATGTTGACGATCGTGTGGTCCTTAAACTCGTGCGACGCATCGGCGCCGTCGACGTTATTCACGACGCCGTCGAGCCGATACGGAAAGTCGTCGTACGTGTATGGCACTACGCGCAGCTCCTTGATGGCCTCGTTGACCTGCTCGACCGAGTACACGTCGACGAACGCGTTTGGCCCCATCCCGTTGGCGCGTCGGTGATCGTGGGGCACCAGCTGCTGGCGTTCCACAAACGCGATCGACCCTTCGGCCACCGACGGCCCCCACACGCCGGCGACGCCCTGAGCCTCGGTGGCGCGTCGCATGTAGGGAATCTGCACGTTGGTCTTCTTGTTGCTCTGTGTGGTTGTCGGGATGGGGCGCAGCCCGCCGGGGATGGCGTCGCTGGGGGCCACGGGCAGGCGCGTTTGCGTGCCGTTGGGAACGGACACAGCCGTGGGCGGCGAGATGGGCGAGAGGTACGGACCAAGCACTTCGTGCATGTTTCTAACCGCGGTCGCCATTGGAACGTGGTGCACGACGCGAACCACAAGGACACACACACACACACACAGTCGCACGCGCACCGGGTTTTTTTGTTCGGACCCCCCCCCCCTCACCTTTGTTAGCGCGACAGCCTCGTGTGCGTTATGTGTGCGTTATGTGTTCGTTTCGTGGTCCTCTGTCTCAGATGCCGTGCGGATCGTCCTCGCAGTCGATCGGAGCCATGTGGGCCTCCTCCTTTTCGTCCTCGTCCACGAGCCCGAATTCGGGCAGGTTCTGCTCGATGTTGGGTTGGAAGCGAACGACGATCGAGTGGGCGTCGTCGTCAGTTATGATTGGTTTGTGCGAAGACCCGTCTCCAAAGTCGATCTGCGCGTTGCCGCCGTCCCAGCGGAGGATGCACTTGGCGTCGCGGCCGTTGACAAAGTCGACGAGGACGCGCCGCTCCCCCGGGCCGTTGAGCACCATGTGCGGCGTTTTCACGCGCGCCTTTTTTAGCGCCGCCTGGGTATCCCCGAGGACCGTTTTCAGGTGCTCGTTTTCGCGCCGCAGCCGGTTGGCGTCGGCGGTGGCTCTGTTGAGGGACGCAAGCATCGGATCTTCTGCGTCATTGTCGTTCTTGTCGCGCGCGACGAGGGCCAACTTGCGTTTGCCCGACGACGACGAGGACGACGACGACGACGACGACGCCGTTTGACAGCCTCTGTTCCAGACTTTGCCGACGACTCGGTGGAGCGTGATCTGCACCTGAACGTAGTGCTGTTCGCCCTCAGGCGTCGTGCGGTCGATCTTTTCGACGTCCAGCCACGGCGTCCCGTTGCGATCTTCGGCGCGGTTCTTGCGAAGCGGAACGAGCAGTGGCGTGTTCGTGCCATGGATCACGTGCCCCTGCGGGTGCTGCGGGTCGCACTTTTGCACCCACACCTTGCCAAACGGCATCTCGGACCGCTTTTTGAGCCACGCCTCGGACACGGGCTCGTCCTTGTTGCACGGCCGTTCGGGCGGACCGCCGATAACGTACTTGGTTTGGAAGTGGCGATGAAAGTCGAGGTCGAGCATCGCGCTGTTGCGCTTGGGATGCAGGTTGGCCAGCGCCGGAAACTCCTTTTCGAGGCCGTAGTGCGCCAGTATTTTGCGCAGGCGCTCGACGTGCCCGGGCGGGAGCGGCCACCCGCGCGTCGTGTCGTGAAAACCGGCAATGTTCTGGGCGGGCGACCCCTCGCGTTTGTCCGAGGCGATGGACACGAACTGCACGGGCTGCGGCGCCCACTTGCCGTCGTCGTCGTCTTCGATGGCGCGCGGGCACGGTTGCGGCTCGCGGTTCTCCTCCTTTGCCTTCTGCAGCTCGCCGAGCGCGTACGGCTCGCCGTTTGGCCCAAAGCAGCCGTCCACCGCGTACGGGTAGACGAGGTAGATCTTTGCGAGCGCCCGGCACAGCGCGTCGCGCTGCTTCTCGTAGAGGGCGGCGTTCTCCGCGGTCGTGCCCTCGTTTGGTGGGTACGCCGTGATCGCCTTTCCGGTTGCGTAGTCGATGTCGCACCCGAGCACGTATGTGGTCCACGCTGTCGTTCCCGGGCCCATCAACGCTTTTAAACCGACAAAGCGACCGGCGACGTCGGCGGACGAGTACATTGGTGTGTTGCCGAGCAAATAGTCTTTGGCCGGGTCGGGAACGCGCTTCGGATCTGGCACCTTGGCGGCCTCGCCCCCTGCTTTCGTCTTGGACCCCGATGGCGCGGCCATGGGGTCGGTGTATGTGCACTCAAACCTTTCGGTGGGCAACAGATCGAATCCCCAGTCCTTGCAGGTGAGGACCCCGTTCTCCGTTTGCCAACTGCCCATGAGCGTCTTGCCCGCATCTTGGTTTTCCGCGGTCGGATGTCCGCAGTTGATCCAGAACAACCGCTTCGCGTCGGTGCGCCGCCTGTTTCCGAGTTCGGGGTCCAGCACGCCCGGCTTCATCCGGCACGAGATGACCTGCGTCGACCGGACATTGTAAAAATCCTTGTTCTGTGACAGGAAGAAGTTTGATGGCTCGGTCGGCTTGGTCCCAGTATCTTCGACGATGCGCAGATGCTTTTTGCGCACCTTTTGGAGCTTTTCCTGCTCGACCTCCTGCTCGGGGCGCGTCTGCCTCGGCGCCGCGACTTTGGCTGCGTCGGACCGCGCCGCATGCGTGAACATCTGCTGGCTGGCTGGCCGTTCCCCGCGGTGCCTGCTCGGACCGTCTCCGACGTTCCACCAGGTCAAAAGGCGCAAGGCCGCTTTTTTTTTTCCACGCCGAGCTCACAACTCGGAACGCGTTACCTACCAGCACTGTTGGCAAGATTTCGCACGGCAGCCCGCAACTTTCCCGGTTCGATGCCCGCTAGGCAGACCGCAGCCGGCCTCAGTCGCACCACCTGGCACGTTGCCACGCCCAGCTCGCGCGCGAATTTGGCCAAGAAGTCTTCGTGCTCGTAGTTTCCCCACAGCGCCAGCGGCTCGAGGTCCGGCGCGTTCTCCACCCCGGGGAACGTCCGGTTCTTCCACGTGAAGCGGTCGCGTACGAACTCATCATCTGGGTGCGCGACGTCCTTGTGCCTCATGGCATCCTTGTGTTCCTTGGTGACCACGGAGATGAGGTCACGGTCCGTGGTCAGACGCCGCGACGAGTACGGGAGCGAGCAGTGCGCCTCGTTGCGGAGCGTCTGCCGGACCTCGCCGTTGCACGAGAGCATGAGCACGACGCCGTCGGCAATGTTGGACATGGCCATGAGCCCCTGGCTGATGCCCGCGTCGACGCAGGTCGTGTACTGGTACGTCGGGCGCGTAACGTTGTCCTCAATGCGGCGGATGCTGTTGACGGAGACGTCCACATGCGTGACCGCGCACCGGTACCTGCCGCGCGAGCTTTGGTCCGGCACCGTATCAAGCATCGCCATACCCAGCGCCTCTCCCGCCAGCATCAGGATGCGCGCGCGATTGCGCGAGCCGGCCATCGAGACGCGGCGCAGCGCCGCCGGGCCGGGGTCTCCGCGCTCGAGGCAGTCCTCGAGCGTCGCGCCGCGCCTGAGCGCGGCAACCAGCCGCGAGTGAAACGTGGCGCCCGCCAGCCCTGGGCCCGCCTTGCAGACCAGGTACGCCGTCTGGTGCACGCGGTCCATCCCGCGTCTCGTGGGGTCGGGCGCCGAGGAGTGCTCGGCGCTGAAGAGCCCCACAAAGCAGCCGGGCCCGTCGAAACCGGCCACCCACTCCGACTTGTCGCGGTCGCTGTCGTCGCAGTCGAGGTTGGGACCGACCTGCAGCTCGCTGTTGGCCATCTCGGAAGGGATGGCTTCGCGCAGCTTGGCGAGCGCGGCCGCGCGCACGGCCGGGTCGCCGAGGATGCGTCCCACGAAGGCGCCGGTGACCTTGACGGCCGACACGCCGGAAAACCAGCTCGGGTTGAAGACGGAGATGGGCACGTTGGGTTCGTTGCCCGACAGGCGGAAACAAATGTTCTTGTAGACGCCCGTGTCGTCCCGTCGTTCGGCCTGCGGAAGCAGCACCGCTTCGTCGAGGCTGCGAAGGGAGCGGACCAGGTGGTTGCGGAGCGAGACCGGACACTCGTCCAAAGATAGAATCCGCGCCATGCGACACGCCTACACACGCACGCAGACACGAACGCGCATCCTTCACTCCCTTCTCCCTCCCTCCCCATACCCCGCCCAACAAAATGGTCGTGCGGTTTAGCGAAGTCGAGCTGTGCCTACTGCTCCGTCCGCCGCCATGCGCCGCCCTCGATGGCCGCGCGGCGCGTCCCGTCGCGCGCAATGGCCGCGCTGCGCGCCGCGGCCATCGCCTCCACCGACGGAGAGTCCCCGATGGTTGCGCGGGGCATTTGCTCAAACGTGCGATCTCGCAGTGGCTGCTTGTCGGCTGAGGGTTCTGCCGACCAAATTTCGGGCAATCCGAGCGGACCATCGTTGGTCGCAACCACACGCAACAGCCTCGGCGACTGTTTTAACGTGAGGTCGTGCAGCGCTCGAAACTCGTTGATGTGCCTCAAGGTGCGCCCGTAGAGCCGATGGGCCGTGTCGTCGGCCGCCTGCAGGAGGTTGCGCACCGAGTCCGGCGCGTTCGGAGAACGAAGACCGTCCCGTTCTTCCTGCAACCGATCCGACAAACACATTCGCGTCAGGTGGAAAAAGGGGAACTCGCGGTCTCCGCGCACGAACCGGTTGCGATAGTAGCTAAACTGCTCCAATGTGAGCAGTTTGTTCTTTCGCAGAAGCGGCCGCGGGGCGCTGCCGCCCTGACACGTCCCCCATCCTGCTGGCATCCGCACCGACTCCGGGTCGACACTGACGGGAGCGCCCGAGTAGATGCGCTCGTCCGATCCGTATTGGATCTGGAAGGGAGTGCTGAGCAACATATCTTTCGAACAGCACGTGGTGGTGCGCAACGGCGCCGCGACCTTTTCCCCCACGAGCACGCCCTCCGGGACGGGCCGACGCCGCACCCGCGTGCCGGTCCCCCATTCCAACGACCGGTGCTGCGGCTGCCACAGCAGCCCGTTGGCCCTGACGGTGGCTGCGATCTCGGGATTGCGCCGAAGTGGCCTCACCGACGTCAGACGCGCGCCCTCGACGGGCGGCCCCTTGTGCACGGGCTTGACGGTGTGCGCGACCGCGATCCCTCTGGCGAGCGTGAACGCGATCACGTACGCCTGGTCCCGCATAGGCTCCTTGAGTTCGTGCTTGACGTCGTCGGCAGCCGCCTCGGACATGCGCCCAGCCGACACCTCCGCGTCGATCCGGTCCAAGGAGAAGAAGATGATGTCGCGGTCGAGCGCCAGCTCCGGGCGAACGTAGCACAGCAGCTCGCGCAGCGTGTCGACAGTCAGATGCTCGGGCCAGGACAGCCCGGACGACACAGGGTGAGTCATCATCATACGTGTGCGCCCTCCCTGGGGTTGCAACGACAGCACACACGCACGCACACACACACACACACAACCCGCAAGACGACGCGACAACATCTTTTTTTTTGCGCTTCACAAGACGCCAGCCCCACTGACCGCAAACGCCTCCACCAACCCATTCAACGAATCTTGGGACAAGTGCGAAAAGTTGCTGCCCTGCGAGCTGAGTGTGCGCCACGAGCTGGAGGCGGTCGACCGCGCATCAGAGGAGTCGCCCTCTCCCTTCTCTCCTGCGCTGGCGCGGCCGCGCAGCGGCATCAGCGTCGTCGCCGGGATCTCGGACAACGGCAGCACCCCGGGTTGCAGCGCGCGTCTGCTCGACGCGCTGGGCGAAGGCGGCCCCACGACGCCAAAGAGCTCGCGTCTCCGGATCCGCTCGCAGAGCCTCGTCTGCGTAAACTCGTTGACGAGCTCCCCGCTCGGGAAGGCGGCCAGCCGCGCCCACGCGATCTGCCTGCTCATGGACACAGACGGGTCGCAACCGCCTTCGGTCGCGTCCTCGATCGCCGTGCGCACGGCGAGGCTGGCGCGGCGCAGTGCACGCCTCTCAGCGCTCAGCGCCTCCCAGTGCTCTTCGGGAAGGTGCAGCACCGCCGGCTTCCAGTTGTCGAGCGCCGCCTCGGCGCAGCGCAGCGCCTTGGCGAGCGAACAATCGTGGGCAAAGTGGCGGCAGTGGTCGGGCACCTCGCACATGACCCCAAACGCGGCGAGCAGCGCCGCCGTGGCGCCGACGGCGGTGCCCGCGTGGCCGTACTTGTGGTCTATGCGCGGGCAGTCGGGCTGTCCCAACTCCGACATTGCCGCGCGCTGCGCCTGCACGACGCGGCACGAGGCCATCCCCAGCGCGAGCTGCTCGGCGTCGACGCCGCGCATGTATCGCAACGACTCGGCCGCGGGCAACAGCTGCATGCGGATCCCCCGCAGCACGTGTGCGCGTTCGGCTGGAATCCCTCGGCCCTCGAGATAGGCGACGATAATCCCGAGCGTGCAGCCAAAGGTTGCGCCACAGGTGGAGACTTCCTCGACGCGCGCGCGTCGCCCTTCGGCGCCCATCGGGTCGTGCTCCGACCCGTGCTGGGCCTTGCGTTTGGCCCCGGCCGCCGTCGTCGCACCGCGAGTGCCGCCGCCGTGCGCGTTGCTGGGGGTCGCTAGCACCAGCCTGCGCACCAGGAGGTCCCGCCGCGCGTGATACCCAAAGAACGCGCCCATGAGCCGCGCGCCCTCGCGCCCGGCCGCCTCGCAGGCTCTTCGCGGGAGGTAGTGACGGTCGCGATCAGCGTCGCGCTCAATCAACGGCATGCCCACGACCGACGGCGGGACGCTCGTGACGGGCGGCGTCGGCGGCACCACGTTTGGCGCCCTCTCGTCGATCGGAAGCGACCTCTCCGTGTCCGTCTCGTTCAACATTGCTCGCGAGTTACTCTCCGCCGCCAACGACGAGCAAATCAACGAAGACGAGTTGATTGGACTCGTGCTCGGGTTTACGATTGTCTTCGCGGCGCTGCAGGCGCGACTGTCCACCATGCTGGAGAGGCGCAAGGTGCGGCTCGTCACGGACGCCAAAAGCGCCGCGCGGCGCCGCGTCGTCTCGTTGCGTGCCCAGCTGGCCGTCGCCTCGGGAGACAACGCGCTGCTGCTGCAAAAGGTGACCGACGAGTTTGAGCAATCGTTTGTCAGCGCGGCCGGCCGCGACGCGCTGGACAAATTGATGGACCGCCGCTCCATCCTGGACTTTGTGTACTTGATCGTCTCAATTTGTCAACGGATCACAGTGGCGATCTCGGTGCAGCTCCTCGCCGCTTCCGTCAAGGCGCAGCAGCCGAGCCGTCTCGTGCGCACGGTCTCGCTCGTCGGACTCGCGGCGTTCTTCGTCTTCGTCGAGTCGGTCACTCACCGAACAATCGTGTAGCGTTTAGCGCCTCTACTCGTTGCGCGGGGGGGGCGAGGGGCAAGAGCCGCAACCCCCCGCACGCAGCCGCGCATGGTGGGTCACCAATCGCACGCAAGAAAAGCGAGCAGACTTTAGTGCCACTTTAGTACCACTTTAATGACACTTACCAGGTGCGCGGTGCTCGCTTTCTGGACCCTAGTGCACTCTAGAGAAAGTGTGCAAGCCCGTTTCGAGCTTAAGTACCTACTTAAGTGGCACTAGAGTGGTATCGAGATGTGCTCGCTTAGTTGGTAGTATAGGAGGTAGAGTGTGGCGGACAGACACTAAGCGAGCACGTCTCAAGATCACTCTAGTGCCACTTAAGTAGGTACTTAAGCTGAAAACGGGCTTGCACACTTTCTCTAGAGTGCACTAGGGTCCAGAAAGCGAGCACCGCGCACCTGGTAAGTGTCATTAAAGTGGCACTAAAGTGGCACTAAGGTCTGCTCGCTTTCTTGCGAGGCGTCCGTCTGCACAATCGGAGCACATAACGTGCAAAGTGCACCCATCTACTAACAAAAGGTCAGGGGCGGAGAGGGGAACGTCCACGCCGCGCGCATGATGCACGCCCTCCCCAACCTGGCAGGGCTAAGCCTCGCCACGGAAACGAATGTAGTAGGAGAAGAAGGCTGGCAAAAAGTACAAGAAAAAGTCTGGGGAAAAGGAGGAGGACGAGGCTCGGGAAAAGGAAAAGGACAAAGCTCGGGAAAAGGAAAAGGACAAAGCTCGGGAAAAGGAGGAGGACGAGGCTCGGGAAAAGGAGAAACAAAATGGAGTGATTTGGGTGCGAGCCGAGGTGTTCCCGGCGGCGGCAAAGAGAAGGACGAACAGATTCAAGAAACGGTTTACCTCAAGAAATACAACAACAAGCCCCCTCCTGGAAAAGCAAACGACTTCATAGAAATTTCCGGTCAATCCGGTGGAACAGTGTTTGTGATTGCAGACTGTGAGGAGCCGTTCAAGGCACAAATGCTCGTAGTGGCAGAAAACATCAGGACAGACGGCAGCGAGTGGGCCTATCAACCAGACTACAACAAGATGAGAGCCCAGTACGACGAACAGGGTAACCCCAAAGATCAGAACGACATCAAAGGCAGTCCAATGTGGGGCCCGCCAGGAGGGTATTCGGAATACAGAAAAGACGGTGCTCCGAATGCAAATTGGAAACCAGAAGCACTTCCCTCTCTTCCCGGCTACCGGTGGCGCGCTGCTCAACGCGAGTTGGTGGAAGAGTTGGGGGTGGTCGATAGGGATATCGATCTGGAGATGATTGACGAGCTGTGCACAACCCTTGAGAGATCAAATGAGGGTAGCTCATTATCTCCACCTCCACCGTGCAACCTACAAGCTCTCAAGAAGCGCCGGCAGTTGCTTAAAGTTGTTTCAACAGATGATCATGATGCAAAATCCGATGCAAAATCCAGCTGCGATTGGCGACGTCTGGTCGATGACATACGGACTCCGATTCAAACCTGGTTCCAGCTGTGGTTGCCTGAGGACTACAAAAACAGCAAAGGAAACACGCCAGCTGCCGTGTACGCGTTGCTTTTGCCCTACACGCGCGAAGTCGTTGAGAATGTCATGCTCGGTATCGAAGAAACCGTTCCTCCAGAAGATGCGCAGAAGAAACGAAGAGAGGCATTTGAAAACGACTTTACAGACAAAAAGGTAGAGACGTCTGCCGTGGACTGGACGAACCTGTACGATCTTGCGAAAAAAGACTTGCTTTGTCCGGACGCCGGCAGTGGCGTCCATTACAACATCGAGCTTCAGTACCGATCGAAACTCAACGCCACAAAGGAAGAAGAAAAACAAATAACGTACGCGCTTCGTTCGAGGTACGCGGTAGACACAATTCAACGGCTGCAAAAGCTGTGGAATAGCGACATGATGCAAATCCACGTGCAAAAGCATCTTACCGAAAACCCGGACGCGTACCCGATTCTTCGCTTGAGGAACAAAGAGCGAGAGCGTGAGCGAATTCTAATCCTCGCGAAGAAACGACGCGCGGAAAACGAATACGCGAAAGCGTTAAAATCGGCCAGAAGGGAAAATAAGGCCATGCCAAAGACGGATTCACCAGAAAAAGACTACGGCTGGCCCAAATTTCCGGAATGGTGGGGCAACATATTTCATCTAAAGGAGTATCTTGTTGTCGATTGGGACGGCAAGATGCCGCAAGGCCCTGTGTACACAAAAGGTTCGGAGGATGCGGTGAACAAATGGGAGAACGAGAGAGCAAGCGCGTTGTTGGCCAACGAGGTGTTCAACACACCCAAACCAGAGCTAGAACTGCTAGGGTCTTGCAAACTCATCAACGACAACGCGTTTTACCAGGATTTCCGAGTCTATCCGCCTGGCAACTGTTGCAAGGCCAAAGAGCTCGCCAGGGGCGAAAAACACAAGCCGACGGGCGGGGACGCCAGTAAGGCGTATCAGGCCCCCGGTGGCTCGTAGTTGTCGGCCAACTGAGCAACGCGCTTATCCCCCCCCCTCCCTCACCCAAACCACACACAAAAGCGAGCACATCCCAAGACCACCTTAGTGATACTTAAGTAGGTACTTAAGTTGAAAACGGGCTTGCACACTTTCTCTAGAGTGCACTAGGGTCCAGAAAGCGAGCACCGCGCACCTGGTAAGTGTCATTAAAGTGGTACTAAAGTGACACTAAGGTCTGCTCGCTTTTTCTTTTTGTCGCGCGCGGCGCACGGCTCACACGCGTGCTAGTCCCGCCGTCGACCACCGCCAAAGACGGCGCCCGTGCTCACCGTCACGTGCGGATGCAGCGAAAAGTCGCGCAGGTCGGCCATCATCTCCGACGACTGGTTCAGCGCAGCGATCAGCCGCGGATGCGCCTCCTCCACGGCGTGCTTGGCCAGTATCGACATTTGCGCTGCGTTGGCCGTCGCTGTCTCCGTGTGGAGCGCGGCTTCCATCGCGTGGTCCAGCACGCGGTCGACCTTGGCCTGCATGCTGCTGCCGGCCATGGAGTCGACCATGTCCCCGACTCGCACGAAAACCATTGAGAGCAGCGTGACGACAACCGCCACAGAGCAGACCACGAGTAGCAGCACAAACCACTGCCCGCACCGAAAAGCGCGGTCGCACCGGTTGTCGTCGTCGTCGATGGTGCTTTCGCGCCATTTTCGACTCCTTCCTTGGTTGGCCGGTTCCCGCACCTCGAGCGCAGTCGGCAGGTCGGCGGGCTCGACGGCGGCGCCACCGGCATTCTGCACCACGCCAAAGCGCATGGCGTTGAGCGCCTCCAGCGAGAAGGGGATCTCGGCTCGGACGCGGAGAGGGGCGTTGGCGCCGCGCAGCCGCCAGCGGTCGCGGTCGCGCGGATCGTGCAGCCGAAGCTCCGCGGCGCGCATGCGTGTGGCTTCCGGGGCGCTTTTGCCAGTTCAGACGGCGGGCAGGCTAAATCAGTCGCGGCCCCAGCGCTAGGCCAATGCGACGGGGGAGGAGGGAGGGCCGCAAACTGCCGAGGAGTCCGCAGCCGCCCCCCCCCGCCCAGCCCGCGCGTCATGGTCCACCCCGCAGCTTCGAAGAGCACGCCGGCCTTGAACCGGGCCATGCTCAACGTCCTCAACGCCACGTACCAAAACCGCAACGCGGCCACGCGACTGTGGAACGTGGCGCCGACGTGCTCGCTGTTTTTGAAGAAGAGCACCAAGAAAACTGGCGATCGCAGCCGCCAGGCGCCAAAGTCGAAGAAACGCACCACCCTGCGTGCCAACCGCGCGCTCAAAGGGCACACGCTCAAGAGTCTCGCCTCCGGCGCGGCCTCGAGCGCGGCCGTGCTCGTCCAAACGGAGGCGCTCCAGCTGCGCTGCGACGTCAACCCGGAGAGCTCCAAGTACCCGCTGCTTCCCTGCGTGAGCAGGGGCGCGGCCGCGCTGATTGAGGCCGCCTTCATCGCCTACATGCAGGAGGCGTTTGGCAACAGCGTCGAGCTCAAGAAGGCAATGCGAAAACACAAGAAGGTGACGCCAAAGTGCGCGCAGGCGGGCGTCGACGCGCTGAACGAGCGCATCGCGGCGGCGACGTCCTTTGTCCCCGCTTCCGTCACGCCCAAGCTTCCGACCCTCGCGGCGCCCAAAAAGAAGGCAGCCAAGCCCGCGGAAGCGGAGGCGGAAGCGTGAGAACAAATACTCGCGCATACACGCGCAAACGACATTTTTTCTACCAAAACATCGTAAGAAAGTCTGGCGGTGCCGTGTCTTCGAACAAACGGGGCACCTCCTCGTCGTTAAATTTGTTCCACTGGGATCTAGCGCGTTTGAAAATGCGCTCGTTTGCGTGCCCTATACGCAGCCCGCATAGGTTGGGCAGCATGTTGTCTTTACAAAACGTGAAACGGCGCGCAGCTTATGATACGACAACACCCGCCCGACAAACGGCTAAACACCTGTTCTCCAAACCGGCGCGTTCTCACCGACCGCGGTAAGGCAGCGCCATCGGCAGTTGGCTCCATTCGTAGGCACAGAGCACAAACTCGGCGTTTTTGACGATCGCCCGGGCGTCGGCGCCGTCCCCGCCGTTGTAGGGGCTGTGGCAGCCCACGATGCGCTGCATGAACGCGCGGTGCGTGGCCAAAAACTCCTTGGGCGGCACCGCCTCGATCTTCCGATTGCTGCGCGGGCCGAGGCGTCTGGTGCCGCGCACGTGGAGGCGCGTCCGCACAACTTCCGCCTCCTGCTCCATGTACCCCTCGACGTCGTCCCTCGTCGAGGCGTCGCGCGCGAGCACCGGCGCGATGCCGGCGTCCTCGCCGGTGCGCGCGACGCGGAGGCGACGGCGGCGCTTGAACTTCAGGCCCGCGTGCGCGTAGAGCTCGCGCGCGGGCATCTGCTGCGGCGCGTGCCGGCGCACCACGAGGGCGACGCGGTCCACGCGTTTGCGCGAGTTGTCGTGGTACTTGGTTAGCACCTCGGGCCCGTCCGGCGCGCAGAGAGCGGCTGCTTTCAGAAGGTCGCTTCCGACCCTGTGCCGCCGGTCCGAGGGCTTAACGTAGATCTGCTCGACGAACGCGACCGTCTCCGGCGGCTGGGAGGCGGTTTGCATGCGCGTCACGGCGACCATCCCCACGCACGCCATCGGCACCGCGTGCGTGTGTGTGTTTGTTTGTATCTGTGTGTGTCACGTTTTCTTGCTCCTCCGTCTAATGCCCAAGTCACAACACGCAAGACGCTCACGCTCACGACAGCTTCACGCACAAGCCCCGTATCTTTTGCAGGTTGGCAGCCAACCCCGCGACGCGCAACCCGTCCATCGCAGCCTGGCGGCGCCTCTTGTGCTGCGGCTCCTGGCTGGCGCGGATGCCGAGCCATTCGGCGATCGCAAAGCAGATGGCGACGACCACAATCGTGAAGCCCGTCCCTGCCAACCAATAAAAACACGATTCTGGACTGCTGTTCGCGTCGGCGCTGCAGTGCTCGACGACGAGGAAGAAGATGTTGAAGAGGTCGACCGCGAGCAGCAGCTTTTGCCCGCGGGCGGTCGTCATCAAAACGCGTATCCTCCTCCAACGCACACACACCGTTCACAACCCGCAAGACCATTCGCGCGCGTCCAGTGGCGAGACGCGCACGCGCACCGACGCACACACCAGCCCGTGGCCCCTCACACGAACTCGTTCGCGAAGGCGGCGGCGTCCGCCTCGCGGCCGGGCCCGCCCGGCGCGCACGCCCGCTTCGCGGCCTCGCCAATCCAGTAGACGACGACGCTCCGCGCGCCCACGACGCGCCGCAGGAACGCCCACCGCAGCAGTGCCGTGCGCCGGCGCACGCGTCGGCGCACCAGCACCTCGAACGCGTCCGCCTGCGCACGCAGATTCGCCAACTCCGCTTGGTCCGCCGGATCGCCGGTTCCAACCAACCGCCGCAGACTCAAGCGGTCGCAGCAGCATTGTTCGGTGACCCACCCGCAGGTCTCGCAAATGTCCACTGTTGCCCACTGCCAAAGCCACAGAGCGTCTTCCTGCGCCGTGTAGCCATCGATGAGGATGTCGACGTCGTCGTTGTAGATTTCAGAACTCTCTTTTCTCTCTTCTTCAACGTGAGTCCTGTAAGTGGGGTGCGACATTTCCAACCCGTACTCATCTGGGTGTCCGAACGCCACTGAGACTGCCCACAAGTATTGTCCAACGGCGTCCATGGACTCCGTCAGCTCGTAGGGTTCTGAAGCGTCTCCGGCCATGTGTGTACTAAAAAACAGGAGGCGAACAAGCGGCAAGACGCCCACACACACCAGTCACACGCACGCACACACACACGCACACACACTACTTGGTCGTCGAGTACACGCCGCCCACCGTCCGACCGTATTCGTCGATGACGTCTTTCGTTCGAGCCTCCTCAACCCCCAGCTGCAGCAGCCCGTCCTGGCGCTCCGCGTCGTCCACGCCGTGTTCCCCGCACGCCTTCTCCAGCAGCTCGCGCGTGCGCAGGGGTTGCAGATTGCGACGCCGGATCCACACCTGCTCGGCGCCGAGCAGCATGGTGATCCCCTCGCGATCCTGCGTCCCCTTTTTGACGCGACCGTGCGCCTCGGCGAGCCGGTTGTTGAGGTCAACGCGGCGCTCGAGGCCGTGAACGCGCACGAGGTCGCGCCAGGCCATCGGGAGGTTGGCCGGATCGTCGGCCGTGATCGCGTACTGCCGCTTCATCGCCTCCCCCTCGGTGCGCAGCCTAGTCAGCTCCTTTTCGATCAACGGGATAGCGGGCGCCACCGCGCCCGGGGCGGCCGCCTCGGCCTCGCGGCACCGCGCGAGGGCCCACTCGAGCTGTTCCTGCTGGCTGCTCGTGCGCTCGTCGGGCGCGTCCGGAAGCGACGAGTCCGCGTCGGTGCGCGCGGCGATCGCGTCCGCGGTCGCCCGCGCGAGCGCGATGGCGTGCTCCTCGAGACCGTGGTCGCGCAGCTTGTTGAACCACTGGACCGCATCGGGCACGTTATCATCGCCTAACAAAAGGCGGCAGACTTGGTCGCCGTTGGTCATGGGATGCGCATTCGTGAGCTGTCCCGACGAACTCATGAAACCAACCTCAAAAACCTTTGGCAGCTTCCGCCTTTGCGCGTTCACGCCGTCCATGATGCGGTTGCCCATGGCGTCGGATGGCACTATGACAGACACCTTGTGGACACCGTAGCGGTCGCGCAGGGCGGTCATGGGCGCGACGTCCATGTAGAAGCCCGGATTGAAAGCGCTGATGTCGTGCCTTGATCGACACGAGTACCCTCTGACGTCGGCTTGCACCATGGCGTGGTGCACGAAGTCCGACTCGAGCTTCCGGGCGCGATAGTTGTACCACGTGTCCTCCGGGGATTCGCCAAGCAACACGCCGGTGAGCTGCTGCAATGGGGTGAGGACCATAACTGCGCGTCTTTTCCCCCGCTTCCGTTTTGCAACGGTGGGGGTCACAACCCGCAAACCCCGCGGGAATTAGCGCTGGTTTCTGGGTTGTTCCTGTACTTTTCGTCTCTGAGAACCAAAAAGCAAAAGTGAAAAACCGATCAACACTCTACGCACAAACCTAACCGTCAAGTGGGACCATGTCTTCGTTTTGCTGCATTGGGTTCCGCGGATCGGCAGGTTTCAACTTCGTAACTTTGGGTTTTGGTCCGGAGCTGCCCGGATTGCGCCGGCTCTTGGCGTGCGCGCGCAAGTGCGCGCGTAGCGCCTCCGGCGACGCAAATGTCTTCCCGCACCGCCCACACAGACCTTCAAACGAGTGCGGGAACGGCCGCGACGCGTCCGTGTCTTTTAGTTTAGTTTTTCCCATGCGAGTCTTTCCCTCACTGCCTTTGTCGCTTGCTAAGGGGACAAGCCGCAACCCCCCTGCCATGTTTTTTTTTTGTGAGTTTCGAGGAGGAGGAAGAGGATGCAACAGCGCAGGGCGCTCACGCCTGTGCGACGCGCGCGTTCCTGCGGCGCCGTGGGGGCGACTCGGAGGAAGCGTCGTCGTCGCCGCCAAAGTAGTCATCGAAGGTAGCGAAGCCAGCGTCCAGGCCCGCGAGCATCTCGCGGGCGCGCTTAGAGCTTGTGGTGGACTCGGTGTTGTCTTCCATCACCACCACGGGCGCGCCGTCACCGGCGGTTTCGACTTCGGTCCCCTCCGGGCGGCCCTGCTGCTGCTGCGACCACAGGTCCGCCGAGTCCGTGTTTGGTTCGTCGGGCATGGCCGTCTGCGCTGGGTCGTCGTCTCCCCAGAACCAATCGTCGCCGTCGTCTGGCGTGCCCTCTTCGGCGGCAGCGGGAGCTGCGAGTTCGTCTTCGGCGGCCGTTGGGACGGGCGCCGCATTCGAGTCCGTGCTCGGCGGTGCGACCTTCTTAAACGACAGACCGGTGAAGACGCTGCGCGTCGGCCAGTCGCCGTAGCCGTTGACGCCCAAGAACTCGTCGGCCCAGATGCTAGCGCGCGACTGCTTGACGTTGACGCGGGCGACGGCCCGTTCTTCGAGCTCGCGAGCCTGCTTGGCCTCCTTTGTCTCCGGAGGCGGTGGCAATGGCCTCGGTTTCTCGACGAGGCCAACTTCACGCTGCCGAGCCAGCCACGACTGGAGGTACTCCCCGCGGTGCGGAAACGCCAGGTCGAGGAAATCCTTTGCGATCTGCGGAGTTGGGAAGTCCTTGGTGGGGATGGACAACTCCTTGGAGACGCGGTAGGCGGAGAACCCGTTCATGATGGATTTGGTTTTTGACTCCCAGCCCAGCATGATGTTGTAGTAATCCGCCTTGTTGCGGGCCAACTGGCGGCTCATCTCGCACACTTCTTCGTGATGGGCTTGTGGACGAGGACCCGCGGCGTGGTCGCGGAGGTGCTCGATGCTGTGCAGGATCTGGGCTGACGTCAACGTTTTCACAGCAGCCATGACGTTTGCTCGGTTGCCTGGTTGTTTGGTTGTGAGTGCGTGTGTTGTTCGGGAGCTCTTCCACCCCCTCTGCTGACTACCGGGTCAAAAGCAGCAAGTCTCAAAACAGCGGCCCGACGCGCAGCCCGGCTGCTCTCTGGGGACGGGAGTCGTCCCCCAACGGGTGCGGCGGGCACTGGACCCCCCGGGGAGCCGTATAAAAAGCGAGCATTTCCCTAGAAAAGCGAGCACTTTACGCAGCCGGCTGCCGGCAGCCCCCCCTCCCCCCCTCCCTCCCTCCCTCCCTCCCCCCCTCCCTCCCTCCCTCCCTTCTCCTCTTCGCCTCCCAGCGACCGGCTGCTCACCGGAAGCCGACTGCGCGCTCACACACAAACGCGCACAAAAAACCCGCCTCCTACACCGCAGGTCCCAGCCCAGTCGCGCGCAAAACGTGCGCTGCCACGACCACCGAGAAGATCGCACTGCTTGCCAACAGCAATCCCCGCACGCTCAACTCGAAGGTTTGGTGCGGCACGGCGTCGTTGTCGTCGTTGTCGTCGCTGTCGTCACGACCCATGATCTCGCCCAACACCTCTTTTGCGTTATAGCGCTAGCTGCACGCGCAATTGGATATCGCGACATCGGGGGGCTCCCTCACCCAGAACGTTCGCATGTCGATGCGCCGACGGGATGACGTCGCCACGCAACCCGCGGGCGCCGACCCGGGCCGTCCGCTTTCCGTGCGCCAGCGGCTGTCGCTCGTCGTCGGCACCGGCATCTCCGCCGAGACCGCAATCGACATGGACGATGCCAAAATCGACTACGAGTTCTTGCTCAGCAACGGCGTGCGCGCGCCGCTGCTCAAGGCGGCGAAGATCATGCCCGTGCAGCTCAAGGCGCGAGGCGCCACCTCGCCGAGCCACTTCAAGGCGCTCGAGTTCTCTACCCTCGACCTGGTAGACGCCGCCTTTTGTGCGTCGTGCGTCGCAGCGTACGGCGCCAACGATCTGCTGGACGAGTTTCTGACGACGCCGCAGGACGCCGTGGCGCTGGCCGGATCGCCGGCGGTGGATCAGCTCGGCCTCGACGTGGGCACGCTCCTCGTGCTCTGTTGCGGCGCGCCCGACATGGCCGCCGAAGTGCTGCTGCAGATGCAGCCCCGCGGTGCGTGCCTGGCGGGCGTCGCACCAGAGACCCTCCTCGACACGGGGTTGCGAGCCAAACGGCTAAATGAGCTGGGCTTCAACGCCGAAGCGTTGAGTCGGCAGACGCAAGCGTCCATAGTGGACCTCGACAAGTTAGGGTTTTAGAAAGGGTTTTTTTTTTAAAGGAGGAAACACACACGCGCACTGACCTCTGCACTCATTGACTGTTGGGAACGGCGTCGACCTCGACAGTGATGGGCGCGGTAACACACTTGGGCTGCCTGTTTTCGTAGATGCGCGAGCCGACGGCCCCGCCTTTAAGCGGTTCGCGCGGGTCTCTGTCGCTCTCGAGGGCAAAACACGGATTGATTGTGTCGGGAGGACGTATCCAACGTTTGCCCGCGGAGTTGGCCTCTGTCTCCGGCCCCAGGTGGTTCTCCGGGGTGAAACACCGACGCACGAAGCGCGTGCAACAGAACAAGAGACAGAAGAGGACGCCAACGACGCACAAGATGATCACCCAAAACGGCACGTCTGCGTCCCTCAGCTCGGACATTCACCCCCGTTATTTCCTTTCTCTCCCACATCCCCCTCCCGTTATCGTAGGTTAGCGACCAGCTGCAGCGCGGCATTGCACAGGCCCTCAAACCCGCGTTGCGACGCCGCCACCTTGGGGATTCCGCGCTTGTCGAGCCGGAACAGGATCCAGCGCCGCGCCGACGGCACCAGTGCCAGCCGCAGCGCCTCTGGCTTCGGCGGCCGCGTCTCGTAAAACGGGAGCTGCACGCGGCCGCCAAACGCGTCCGCCTTGCGGATCGGGTCTTCGTCCCCGCGCGTCGTTAGCACGGCGATCCCTGCGAGGAGGCAGCACATGCGCTCGAGCTGGTCGGTGCCGTTGATCCAGATCCATTCTGTGCCCGCCATCCTGCGCGCAGTCGTCACACACACACACGCTGAGGGCGTGGGTGAGGGGGGGGTGAGGGAGGAGAGGAGGGGAGGTGAGGGAGGGGGGGGCGATCGCAGCGGCGCACGCGACGTCGTGCGCCCTCGAGACGAGCGTTGGGTGGTCGACCCCGGCCTGCGTGCTCGACGCCCGGCTCAGCAGCAGTGTGCGACGAACGCCCACATTCCCCGCTGGTAGAAGGAAGCTAAGCACCAGGTCTCTGGTCACGCTCTGCCCCGCCTCGCTCTCGCCCGCCTGCGTGATGGCGAGCAGCTTCTTGGCGCGGAGCTCCGGTGTCAGCTCCGCCAGCGCCGCCGCCGTACCGAGCGAGAGGTAGTCCGTGTCGCCGTCGGGCATGAGCAGCGACTCGGCCATGTGGAACGCCGAGTGGCGAAAGAAGAGCGGCATGATGCTGTCCAGAGCCTTCCACGACTCGTCGTCAAGGCACGACGCACCGATCCGCAGCGCGTGGCGCGCGACGTCGCCCGACGTCGCGCGCAGGGCCGTCCGCCAGCGCGACGCTCCCGCGGCGGACCGGCCCTCAGCCTCCTCCTCTTCCCCCCCCCCTCCTTCCTCCTCTTCCTCCTCCATCGCCTCCTCGGTGTCGTACTGGTTGCCGTCGCCCTCGCTTTGCGGCGACCTCTTCTGCTTCTTGCGACGCTTGGGCGGGTCTCGCACTATCTCCCACAGCGAGCTCATGCCGACGCTCGCGACGGCCTGCCTCGACTCGGCGTCCACGTCGAGGGACTGCATCCCGCGCTCGAGCTGCGCCAGGCGGCGTTCCACCTCGAGCGCGCAAAGCAACGCAAAGAGGCGGGAGGCCGTGGCGCGCACTAGCTCCCGCGAGTCGTTAAGCTGCTGCTGCTGAGACTGGTCGTCGACCGGCCCCGTCTGCACGTCGTCGCCCCCGCAGTCGCCCACGGCAAACCGCCGGTACAGCGCCGTTCCGCACGCCACGAGCTTGATGGAGGCCTTTGGACCCGGCCCCTCGTTTCGGATCAGCTGGTCCCGTAGCCGACAAAGCAACCGCGCCGCCGAGACGTGGTCCGTGAGCGACAGGCTCGACTCGTGGCCGACCTTTTCGTACAACCGATCGATCAGCTCGTTCGTTGTGGCGGGACGGCGTGACGGCGCGGACGGACCGCCCTTTATTCGCTCGGGGCGTTTGGACCTCTCGGACGACGACGACATGACAAACACGCTCGCTATTTGTCGCCGCCGCAGCGGCTGCTTAGCGACAGCCCTCCTGCTGCTGCCGCTGCCGCCGTCCGAAGGCGAGTCTGCGTCGACAACCGTCTTTGTCGCTGGCGGCGTCGTCGCCGCGGCGCTGCTCCTGTGCGTGGCCTGCGCCGCGCGTTGCTTTCGCCGTTGCGGCGAAACCCAGCGGCAGGCCCTGCGCGACCAAGAGTCGGAAAGTCTCGGCTCGTGGCAGGCCCGCATGCGCAGCCTGACGTCGCGCCACAACGGCGGGCGTTTCGGGTTTTCGTTGCACCAGCCACAACCCGTCTACAGTCGGCTGCCGGCCACGGACAGCCGCGTCTTCGCAGAATCGCGCATTTAAAACGCGCGTGACTTGCGGGTTGTGGCCGCGGCTAAGACCGAAGGCGCCTCATCCGCCCCCTCCCAGGATGTTGACGCACGCCGACACACCCGACGAGATGCTGGAAGACGAACAGCGGCGCAAACCTGATCAGTCCGTCACGTACATTCTTCATCCCATTACGCACGAGGTCCACCGGGTGCCAAACGAAGCCCTCTTGCACGATTCCGAAAATCCGGTCTGCATGGGGTACAACATCTTCGAGCAGATGGGCTTGACAGGCCAGCTCTCCGGCGAACGATTGACCCATCACGGCTCGCGGGTGTGCGCATTTAACGCGAGCCAGGTCCTGGCCGTCCGCCTCAAACGGGACGGCGCGAACGCGGGAGGGCCGCCGCTCTACGCGTGGGCGACGCGGATGGTGACGGCCCTGCCAAAAGAGATCTTTCCCAACGAGTGCCACGCGATGGTCGGCTACGAGTTTCTGTGGCTTTGGCCGCCGGGCAAAGCGTACAATGCGTGGCACACGCGCAGGAACAAGCTTTGCAACGGACCACTGACCCTGCAGCCGTCGCCCATCGACGAAATTGAGCCCACCTGCCGGTACACACCGTCGGTTCCGGGCGCAATGTTTGGCCCCGATGACATCGAAGGCACCGTTCACGTGCCGTTCGAGGATCTGACGCCGTTGCAACGGTTCTTTGTCATGTGCATCAAGCCACAACAAACCCTCTTCCCGCGTCGTCCAAAGACCGACCACTGGACGCAACGCGTCGCGGAGATCATCGACAAAAACCAACTCGCGGCGCGTCAAGGGGTCAAATGGGAGCTTCACAACTCAGTCCAGCGCTTGCTGCAACGAAAGAACGATCCCATCGGGTGCGGCGCCACGTCCAAGAAGCGCAAACTCCCACTTGTGGCGGGCGCAGGCAAACGAACGGTGCCGTTCGACACCAAGAGCTTCTGCTACGGCGGCTCCTCCACAGACGAAGAGTCCGAAAGCTCCGAGCTTTCGGACGTCGACGAAATCTTAAACGGCAAGGAACAGTGGCACCGCGCGGTGCGCGAGGAAGAACGCGCACGGCTTTGGGGCAAACTTCCAAACGAACTGCTAGTGCGCATCCTCTGCACGAGGCTCGGCGACGGCCTCATAAACTCGCACGTCGACGCGGCGCGAACCAGCCTGTTGACCCTGCGTGGCGTCTCCAAAAACGTTCTCGCGCTCACGGCCAGCTACGTCGGCGTCCAACTCGCAAACCTGCACCGCGACGCCGTAGCGTGCCTCCTGCCGCCTGGTTATCCGGAGCAAAATTCCGCGCTCGATCCACGGAACGCCCACGTAGAGGTAGCGGCGCGGGTCCGCGCGTTAGGCCTCTGCATGACGGACGCCCTGCAGCTCGATCTTCACAAGGTCCAGCTTCACCGCGTCCCCGGTTGGACCCTCCCAAAGACGCCGTCGACCGTACCCGATTGGCGGTGGTTCCTCGAGTTGCGCCGCGAAGCCCGCCAACGGCACGGCACAAAGATAAACGTTCAGCGTTGGCTAAACCAAAGCGCGCCGAGCGCCGAGTACGCGAAGCTGATGAAAAGACACCGCCACGGAGAACCGCACGTCTGGGGGTCGCGGTTCCCCGACTCTGGCTTTGGCTTCAACGTGCAGTACGATGCGATGGTTGTTGCGGCCGGAGAATGCGACGTTCGCGAGCACATGCACGACCTCGCCGGGGTCTGAATGTGATTTTTCGGACGCGTGGCGATTGTCTGTGGTCAGTTTTTTTTTGTGGTTGTGATTGTGGTGCTGCTTGTAGAAGGGAGGGGGGGTGTGGGAGGGGGAGAGGGAGAGAGGGGGTGTGTGTGTGGCATTTCTGCTTTTTTTGTTGAACCTCCTACACAAACAAACCCGACGCCGCCCTGAAAACAGAGCCAGGCTAGTCCCCCCCCGGGGTCCTGGCGCCAGTGTCCGGCGCCAGTGGCGCCAGTGACGCCAGTGACGCGAGGCGGTGTTTGCGCGCGACGAGCGAAGATCGCAGAAGCGCGATCGCAAGCTGCTTTTGGGAGAGCCGTTCGACAGTCACGTCAGAGTTTGCCGCGGCGTTTACGCTCTTCAGGCACAACAAATCGACCCCCGCCTGACACTCGGTCGCCGACAGCGCCCGTACGTCGTCGTCGCTCCCACGCAGTAGCACTCCGGCCGCATTGGCCGCCTCCTCCGTCTCTGCCAACGACTTGACCGTCGCCATCTCGGCCATGCGATCCCGGTACGACAACATCCGCGCCCTCCGCGCCAGCTCCAAAAAAAGAGTGGACGGGCCGTACCAAGCGGAAGCCTCCGGAATGTACAGCTCGGGGAACGCTCGCTTCAGACATCGCGCCGTCAGCGTCGCGCAATGCGCGTTCGCTTTCGGTTTGTCGTCCAGCGTCCACGCCAGACTTCGAAGCGGCGGCACGCTGAAGGGATAATTGAAAAGCCAGCGCGCGCTCCCGTACGGCGTCCCCACGTGGTTTGCACACTCCTCCCGCAATCGTGACAAAGCGCCGTGCGCCACCACCGGCACGGCGCGCCACGACCCACCGTTCCCGTCCGGATTCAGATAGAAGTTCGCGCTGTCGCCAAACCCGGACCCCCAGTTGGCGCTCTTGCCGAGGTAGGTCGCGAAATGCACCTCGTCGGTGTCGTTCCTCGGTGGTATCACTAGTTCAATGTGCGTCAGCGCCGGCGCAGGCTGCACCGTCTGCACGATCGCGTCGAGCCAACGTTCCCACCACCTCCAGTTCGGATCGGGGGCGTCGCCTTCGAGGGCGAGGGCGTAGACAACCTCGTTGCTCTTTGGTAGCATCTCCTCCTTCATGGCGGGCGTCTGGTGGCGACCGCTCATCGCGTAGACGCGGGCCCATTGCTCCTCAGCCAGCCGAACAGCCATTTTCGAAAAACTCAAGATTGGTCGTTGGCGCAGTGAAGTCCTCTTCTATACGAATGCATGCGACAGACGACTAAATGCAACGAGCCTAGCGACACGGACCCGCACAGGACTTTGCGTTTTTTTTGTGCGTCCCCCCTCCCCTCCCCTCCCCTCCTCACATACCCTTTTCTGCGCTTTCTGTCCGCCTGCGCCCCCCCCCCCCCTCCCTCACCCCTCTCCTCAGGCCGCCGCCTTCTTGCTCTTCTTCTTCTTTGGTTGGCGCTCCGGCTCTGGCTCACCGTTTTTCTTTGCCTCTTTGGCCTTCTTTGCCTCCGCCGCCGCCTTGACCATCGCTTTGTGCGCTTCGATCTGCTTCGGGAGGATCACCTTCAGCTCCTTGCTGATCTGCGCCTCGTCCGTGTCGAGCGAGCCGAGCGCCACCGCTTCCTTCCCCTCGGGGCCGACCGTCGTCATCTGGGCGTGGCGAACCAGCCCCGTCGGGGCGACAAAGCTAAACTTGAGCACCCGTTGCAGTGGGCGAAGCACGCCCATCACGTGATTGACCGACACGCGCGTCTTGCCGTCGTCAAATGCACGCTGCACACTCTCGTTGAAGACCTTGCGCAAGAAAACCTCACCCGAGGCGCGAAAAACGGCCGCCGGGCCCTGTGGGAGCGGCTCGGACTGCAGCTTCAGCCGCTCGTTGTATTCTTCGACCGTCGCGTACGCCACTTTGTCGGGCAACGCCGGCGCCCATTTGCACGCGCGCGTCGCCTCCTTGACGCTCAACACGTTCTGCGCCACGTCGCGCGACGGGTCGGCCGAGGCGACAGACATTGAATAGCCGCTCTTGGTCGCCAGGAACCGGTACCCTTTGCGCCGCGCGACGGCGCGGCGCCGTTTGCGCGCGCCGGCCTCCCGCTCCGCCTTTTCCTCCTCCGACAGAATCCTGCCGCCGCCACGGCCGCCGCCGCCTTCGTCGCCGCCCCCCCCGACTTCCTCCGCATCCTCCTGGGCATCGGGCTCCGCCTCGAGCTCGTCCTCGTCCTCGTTTGGCTCGTCCTCGTTTGGCTCGTCCTCGTGATCCGAAACCGGCGGGGGGTCGTTCTTTTTGCTCTTCTTCTTTGCCGGCGCCATCGTGTGCGCGCGCGAACCAGATCCTCTTTTTGCTCCGACCGAGCCTGGCGACCTGAACTCCGCCCGATAGCGGGGGCGTCGCGGCCGACCTCGTAAAGTGGCTCAGCCGGCGACCTCGCTTCGCCCAGGATCGCGAAATCCATAAACCGTCAGCGAACGCACGAAAAGCGAAAAAAGCCACCCGCCGCGGCGCGCCGCCATGCACGCCGCCCGTGTCGCCGACATCAAGCTGCTCAACAGGCAGCGGTGGGAAGCGCACGTCGCCGCGCGCGAACGCGACGGCGTGCCCTTTGATGCCGGATCGTCCCAACGCCGAGACGAGCAGCGGGGCGCCGTCCCCACCGCGGGCGCGCTCTTCAACCGGCCAAACCCCCTCAACGAAGACCACAGCGCCTACGTCAACCCGTACGTGCGATCCGAAGACCGCTTCGTGGTCAAACGCGGCAAGGTCGCGTTCATCCACCCGAGCGGCGAGGTGTGCAACTTTTTGCGGCAAGAAGAGGAAGAATTGCTCCGAACCTGGCGCGACCCCAGCAACGACCAACGCTACGTGCCCGTCTACGGGTACGACTTCACGTCCGTCAACCCGGCCAGCCACCGCAAGTACCGCATCCCGAGCACCTCCGTCGTCAACAAGGTCGGCGACTGCCAGCTCTTCTGCTGCTGCGGGTGGAGGTTGACGGCGGTGCGCCATTCATTTTCAAATCTACAAATATGCAAATTCGAACCCAAGCAGCAACGTTGTATTTTGACACACAGGCCCAGTGGATCTGGTGGACCAACCTCGTCTGCTTCCTCGCCCACACGTTCATGGTCTTCCTCACCCTGCACATGGCCTACTGGCGCTGGACTCTGCCTAATGGCGAAAGGCGAAGCATGTGGACCCACACCGAGCACGTCACGGTGCGAATCCACCGCATCACGCAGGTCCCCACCTCGCTCATGATCGCCAACAACGAGACCAAGTGGAGCCCCGGCTGGAACCTCACCAACCCGCGGGGCGGCGGTGGCAACGAGTTCTACTTGCGGGACAATGAGATGCCTGTTAACTTCGCCACGCTGACGCTCAGCTTCTTTGCGATCTCCGCGGTCTTCCACCTCTGGGCGCTCATCGTCGGGCTGTTCGAGCGCTTCTGGTAATGCTACGCACCTCAAACACCCATGATCACACACACAGTTCATCACCAGAAGATCTGTGGCAGGTTCATCTACTGGCGGCAGATGGACGACGCCTTCTGCTACTGGAGGTGGGCCGAATACAGCGTGTCGGCGTCCATCATGGCCCTCAGCATCGCAATCTCCATAGGCATACGCGAGCAGAACACCTTGGCGCTCATCTTCATGTGCCACTGGTCCACAATGGCCTTCGGCTTCCTCACAGAGTACGGTCAGCAAATCGAACCTTGAATCCACGTGCACAATCCCCAAGTTGCAATTTCTTTTTTTGCAGGTACATCTCCGTCCCCAAGGCCCTCGCCGACACGACCAACTACGAGTACCCGATCGGGCCGGAGCAGTTTAAGGAATTCGGTGAAAACGGCGCGCTGGCCAAAGACATCTACAAGTACGGCAAAGGCAACACGGCCTACAGGACCGACAACCGCGCGCTCAAGCTAATCTCGCAGTCGGAGTGGTCGGTGCGAAATGCTTTGAACTTATCAAATTAGTGCCCACAGACACACACGCGTGTTTGCTCTGCGCAGCTTGACCGGCCGGTGTACGACATACGAGACACGACCCGCGTCGTCGACCCGGCGAGCGACTACTTCGTGCAGGCGCAGCGGATGAACAATTACGTTCGGTATGTCACTCTCAAACCTCACACTGCACCGAATCAAAACACTCACAAGCGGTCCTCGGCAGGCGCATGGTGCCGCACATCCTTGGCTGGTCAGTTGCACTCGAACCTTGCTTTTAGATGGACAAAATTACAATTGCGCTGTCATGCCTGACAGGTTTCCCATGACGGCCGCCTGGGTCGTGCTCATAAATCACCTCGAGCAGGCCCGCTACGACCTCACGCTGATCACCGACCTCACCATACCGAGCTGGGTGGACGGCGCTGTAAGTCAACCACGACACGCCAAACTCCTGTCGACACCCTGACCGCGTGTTGCATTTGTGGCAGATCTACGGCACCGTGCTGATCGTAAGTTTTTAGATCGTCAAACCACTAACCGACACGCATCCATTCACGGTTCTTTTGGTTGCCCGCAGTTCTGGTCGTTCACGGCAGTGCAGATAATTTTTCAAAGGATGACGCCCGGCATGTATTGGGGCTCGGAGCTCATCTACTGCGTCCTGTCACTGTCGGCCAAGCTGTAGTGCGCCGCTCCCCCGTGTGCGCACGTGTGGCCACGGAATTCACCTGCGTCTGTTGCGGGTGCGCAGCCTGGGCCTCTTCCTTTTGATCAACGTCGTCCTAACCGACGGCAGCGTCGAAGAGGCGCTCGCGCCTTCGGCGCGCCGCTAAGCGGGACCTCGGACCACAAACGGGGGTGTTGTCAGCGTGTGTAGCTGCGTATTTGAAAACACCCGCGCATGAACAACACTACCGTTGCGCTCGTCGCCGCGTCTGACGTTGCGGAGGCGCCCGTATACGTCGTTTCCTACGAGACCGCACGCCAGTTTCTCTTTGCTTTCGCCATCGCCGGAATCGGCGTCGTGGCCGCCTTGATGGCGATCGCCGCGGTGCTCGTGCTGCTGGCGAGCCGATTGGCGAAGGCCATCGGCGAGCTGCGGGCCGAATCGGCGACCGCCTCGCGTTCCGGCCTCCTCAACGGAGACAAGAGCGAAGAGGATGACGTCACCGGCAAGAAGAAGAAGAAGCGGGGCGAACAAGACTCGGGCACCTCGTGCGCGGACGAGGAGGACGACTTCGACTGACGCGCACCCCGCCTCAGAGGGCGAGGATGCTGCCCATGACCGCCACCGGCGCGCGGCGCGAAGACGCGTGACACGTGTGTGCGTTGTGCAGTATCCAAAACGTGTGCACGAGTGCGTAGAGCTTGATCAGTCCAATGTAAACGTTTGCTACGAATGGGACGGGCGCGAGCGCGAGCGCGCGCCGCGCGCTCACCACCAGCAGCAGCACAACGCCGAGCGTCTCGCACTCGGCCACGCAGATCCAGCCCGCGCACACGGCGGCGGCGTTGAAGATGCGGGCTGCCATGCCGTGCGCGTGGCCGGGGAAGGAGTGCGAGATTTTGAGCAGCGGCTCGATCGCGCGATCCGCGACCAGCACCGCCGCGTAGACGAGGAGCGAGACGGACGTTGCGATCATGCACCACCGGCGGTGCAACGGCTTCTCCGTGCACGCGTCGGTCGTGTGGCACGTGGCGATCATGCCCGTGTGCAGCGCGCTCGCCACGGCGACCTCCACCACGTGGTACGCTTCGCGCAGGAGCGAACGCAGCGGCAGCCGTCGGCCGATCACCCTAAAGGCGCCAAAAACAACGTCGCCGACACCGACGTAGACGACTGACAGGAGGCCCACGACTGGGTAGGTCCAGTGGAACACCGTCTGAACGCGGCGCATCGACATCTCCACCTCTTCGCCCTCGCTGCCGTCCATGCTGGCTCGCGGCCGGCGGGAGAGGGGGGGGGGTTTGCAAAAAAAAGCCCGCTAGCATTAGCGATAACCAACTGTTATTGCACGAGAAGGACAAGGGGGATCAAAAACATCATGGACATCCAGCTGGCCGCCAGCGCCTCCGCGCGCTGCCTTCCGCCCTTTGAGCCGATCCGCGACCGCGGCACGTGCCTCGACGCGGCGCGGACGCTGGGACACATCTCCGACGTGACGTCCACGTACGCCTCGCCCTGCTCGGGCTGCTTCCTGGCGGCCGGCGTGGTGCGCTTCTGCGACTACGACGCGATCGCGGACTTTGACGGCGCGAGCGACCAAAGGACCGTCTGCATCGAGTCGGTATCGCCCTCGCCGCCGCCCCCGAGCCCGCCGCCGCCGAGCCCGCTGCCGCCTCGGCCGCCGCCGCTGCCCTCGCCGCCTCCCGAGCCGCCGCCGCCCCTGCCGCCGCCGCCCGGCCCGCCGCCACCTTTGCCGCCGCCCCCCGCGCCGCCGCCGCCGAGAACACCGCCGCACACGCCCCCCTCAGGTCCGCTCCCCACGCCGCCGCCCAGCCCGGCACCGCCCCCGCCGCCGCCGCCGCCACCGGCGCCGAGCCCGCCGCCGCCGAGCCCGCTGCCGCCGTGCGCCCCGCCCACCCAGCCGCCCGGACGGCCGCCGACG
>Ga0315315_10000279_pt1 | contig 40516 bp, 52 predicted proteins | sample M140m3416metaG_FD_203699 | JGI IMG/M metagenome (GOLD analysis project Ga0315315, IMG submission 203699) | Ammonia-oxidizing marine archaeal communities from Monterey Bay, California, United States - M1 40m 3416 | ecosystem: Environmental > Aquatic > Marine > Intertidal zone | place: USA...
TGGCTTTCTCATTTCTGACAATCCAATCTGTCAGAGTCATCAGAATATCCATCTCCATCCATAAACGCTAGGTCTCTGAATGTCTTGTCGTGATGCTTGAACATCATCTCACGAGTAGTATTTATATCCCATACCTCGCAACAAAGGTTATATATATCTCTTGATATGTACTCCTTAACTTGCTCTGCTGTCTCGAAGTAGGTGTCCTTACCACGACTCTGAAGTATTCTGTACCTCCAAGTAGTAGGTTCTGATTGTCTCTCATCATCATCGAACTTTAGACCAATAACGTAATCAAAGGTTTGGTCTGTAAGTAAGCTATAATCATCCCACTCGTTTCTCATCCACTTAGGTTGGTCGAATCTGATGGTAGCAGAATGTATCCACGTTTGCCCTCTAAGATTAGGCTTAACATTGAACTCATTAGTAAGATGCTTATAAGCCCACCATCTACGAGTATTCTTATTGATGTCTTTCTCAGCAGAATTGTACTTGTCTTTAAGTAACTCTAAAGCATATTCGATAGCTGTTTCAGGCTTTCTTAATTGCTTTATTTTATTACCATAAGCAACACCAAGGTCTCCAACTCGATAGAGGTCTTTGATGTCAGAGTATCTGCTGTCAGAACCGTAAGAACTAGAGTTGTCAGTACCACACTCGATACCAACTTTTAGCTTAACGCTCTGACCTAGTGGTGTTTTTATATAAGTATATATATAAACATCTCCACAATGGACTCTGCTGTGCTTGTACTCTTTGCCTAGTGACTTCTTTGTAATCTCTTCGACAGTAGGTCTACTGACTTTGTGAATCTCAAAAGCACCATACTCAGGGTGGTTTTTAATAGCAGTAATTAGGTTAGCTACAAGGTCTACTGCTGTACGATGTAACTCGTTGTTTGGTATATACTTTCTCAAGATATACTCCTTTCGTTTTTGTGTGTTGTTATGGCGTAGTTGCCATAGAGCCCTGCTCAGGGTACGAACCTGACTTGTGCATATTGCAGGGCTTGTTATTATATACTACCTAGTGCTTGAAGATATGTTCTCGTAGAACTTGTCCTGCTAAATCCTGAACGGTAATTCCTTTCAAGATTGCTTTAGACTTTAGTTGTCTCCAATCCATTTCAGTAATACTCAGCTTAACCATCTTGGTCTCGTCAACCTTTTCCTTAGCGTATTCGCTTTTAGGTTGCCATTCTTTTACAATCGCCATAGTAGTGCTATCCTGTCTTTTGTTTGTTTAAGGGTTATCTTACCCCTAAGCAAGTTGCTAACCTGCTCAAGGGTAAGAGTTATATTAATCCAAAGCGAGTTATACTTCACGAATGATGTCCTCTTTCTCGTAAGGGAATGAACGAACAGTATTCATAACTTTGTATTCATCCACCCACTTCCAAGGTGAGCCTTTTACTCGTTTGTACAAGTAGCCTATGTCCACTAGTGTCCTGCATAAATTAACAGGCGTTACTCGTGGACAATGCCACTTCTTTCCTTTCTGCTGAATCGTACCATCGGAATTAATAACTTTCCTAGGATGTGCTTTAGCATACTCGTAAGCCAACTGCTTTGCTGTGTGAGTTGGTGGGTATTTATTCCTATCTGCCATAAGAAACTCTCCTCTTCAACTGCTTGATTTGTTGCTTGTATCTTTTAATACGCTCAGGTTTTGAGCCTACCCATTCTCTGCAACAATCCTGTGGTTTAGAGTAGGTCTTAATGACATCGACGACTCGCAACATAGAGTTAGGATGCTTTTCTCCAAAGCTAACTGTACCCTCGATAGGGTCAATCTTAACTATTGGATGAAAGTATTCTTTCCCGTTAGGTTCTCGAACCAAAGTACCGTACTGCTCGATTGGTTCAGGGAAACCTAGCAAGTAATCGGGTATACATTTTACCCATCTTTGTGCTTGTGTTTGTTTACTGATAGTAACCTCCTTTTTTGTGTGTTGTCTGATAAGTTAAACTAGTTTGAGTTAGCAAACAAGAGAATAATAAATTGGATTAAGACTATGCCGAATGATATTATTATATATATAAACATCCATTGCATAACTTTATCCCACCTGTCTACTGCTTTGTCAAACAGCGAGTCTCCTACGTGACAGCTACACTCGGGTATGATTTGATAACCCGTTGTGTGGTCAATCATCTTAGGACTACCTTCTGCTTGCCATTCACTATGCTTGCAGGGTATCTCGCTCCTCAGTAACTCGATTGGTTTTATAAGCCAAACCATAAACCTCTCTAGCCACCTCATTTGCTTGACTTGAATATGTTCTTGAATTTATTTAATAAGCCTTGCTGTTCCATCGCTTTGGTCTCACGTTGTTCCTGCTTGACTTCTTCTACAGCAAACGGTTTTACTAGCTTGCTACCTGTTGAAACAGTTCTCGTGTTTCTCTTCATATTAGCTTGCTTTTTTATACGCTTGCTACGTGCCAATCTCTTGGCTTGTTTTGTTTTTGTTAAGTGCATTTGCACCTCCTGTTTTTGTGTTTAAAAAGAGAACCCTGCATAGGACTCGAACCTATGTAAACTCCAAGCAGGGTTTATTATATAATATACTAAGCCTGAATCTCCACTCCTCGATTAGGCTTGACAAAGAGCCTGTTATAGCCTGTTGCGTCTTTGATAGGCATAGTCGGTATTGACCCCCAAGGATTCATCACCTGAAAGCAATCGAACTTGTACGGGTTGTACTTCACGGGTAGACTTGTCATCGCATAGGGTAGCATATTAAAACCAACTCTGTCCCTGTCGAAATCGACTACGCTGTTTTCATTAATAGAAAACTCTATAAATGCGTGCACGTTCTTGCGTTGCTCTTTGATGACTTTATCTCTGCCTCGCTTGTTGACAATAAACTTCAGGTTGTCGACGTTCTCCAAGCTGATGTATTGAAAGTAACCAATCACTCTCCATCCAAAGCCTTTGAAATATCCTTGCAAAGAATAAGTCTCTCCTGACTTGTGAAGATTCCTGTAAAATCTGAACCTAGTTGGTGTCTTCTCTCGTTGCTGTGCAACACAAGAAAACCACTCTCTCCACTCGATTCCTGTTCCAAAAAACTGCCATAGTAATTTACTCATTGTACTCTCCTGCTGTTGTTAGTTGAAAAGATTCTATCCAAGTATGCTGATTGAAGAACCACTTCATCGACAAGCCTATCTCGTCAAAGAAAGTCTGTTCTTTCTCCCAAGTTGTGTTATTATCTTTGAAGTAAGCATCTAGGCAAATGTTCATATCTGAACTACCAATCTCCTCTGCATAAGCAAAGAAATCTTCGTAGTGCTCGCCATAGCCTCTGTATAGTTCGTCTAAATGTGGATGCTTTATAACTATATCAAAAGCTAACATCATCCACTTGTCAAGTATGTTTTCCATAATAGAAACCCTTTCGTGTTTTTGTGTTATTTAATATACGCATAGTGCGTAGAGGGTCAGGGAGGAATCGAACCTCCCTCTTGAACCATTGACCCTTGTGGCGTACTCGTCGGTTACTTCTTGTCGCCTGTGACTATGAAATTAACTGCTTTCATAGCCTGACCTATAGCGAAGACGATGTCTTTCTTGTTGTTCGCTAAACCCTTCTTCCAAGAGCGAAGATAAGCACCACTATTCTCTAGGTCGACACTTGTCTCTGTGCCAAAGAAACTAGATAATACACAAGCACCTATCTCAGCAACAAACTCTTCTTTGCTGTAGTCGGCTGACCCGTGCATATGATTACTATACTCTTTGAATCTCTTGAGCCTAGATTTGTGACCTGTTGAGTGAACCATCTCGTGAAAAGCTACCCTGTAATAACTTTCGATTCTTGGGTATTGCTTTTTAGCAGGAACAACTATCGCATCTCTTGATGGAGAATAATAAGCATCATTGCTCTCTATCTTCTCGTCGGTAAGACCACCTCTGAGTTGAGGAATATAAGCATCAATCACTTTCTGAGCCTCTTTGCATACTCGGTTGATACGAGCCTGCTCTTCTTTCTTCGTCGGCTTTTTTACTTTCTTAGGCTTTGCAGGTCTGAACTTCTCAGGGACACCGTCAGCCCAATCGGCTTGGTCAAGATTCCATACAGCAGAAGAGTACATCTTGATAGATGTTCTTATCTTCTCTGATTCGCATTTCGTACAAGGCTGTTTCTTGCCCTTCACGTAGACAATAGCACCCTTACACTTGGTACAATCGTCTTGACCTTTGACGACAGGAATGAAATCCCACTTGAGGACATAGACACCCTTCTCGCCTTTGCGAATCTGACCACCTGATTTTTTGATACCGAGGTAAGTTCCCCAATATTGGTTCTTGTACTGTTCTTGATTAGCTATTATAGATAATATTAAGCTATTAAAACCCTCGTACAACTTCCCTGAGGATAGGGATTTTTGGACACCTGCTACTAGATTGCCCTGAGCATTGAGTGACACGTCCCAAGGTTTATGCCAAGGTACTTGTCCCTTCTCCATTGAATCGAGAATAGGTTTACATACTCTGTCGATATGCTCTTGCTCTGTGATTGGTGTGAACTTCTTTTTGAATTTAGCCATTATAGACTCCTTTTTCTGTTTTTGTTTTGTGTGTTAACTTGTAAAAATTTGGTAGCTAGGTAAGGTTGCGAACCTCTCGTAATTCTCTCAGAATCCTAGCTATTGGTAAGATGACATTTGAACTCGTCCTTTCCCCGTCAACCGTTCACTCTAACAATTCCACCAACCTCCCTAGGTAAACCGTGCATCAAATTCTAAGTATTGATTTGGATTCCCATAAATTGTATGTCGTGAGGGTCTCGAGAAATCGTATTGGATTTGCTCGTCCTCTATTCGATGTGCTACCCCTTGGGACACTCGTTGATTAAACTGTCCCCTCTCGTACTCGGAGTGACCGTCTGTCTTATGGGTCTTTGGTAACTCGTTATTCGTTGTAAACTCGTTACCGACCCTCGTGTAGTCTCGAGAGAGGAGCGTAAAATCTAATTGTCAAAAACTCTTGAAAGCCTGCCAAATTCTAAGTATCGGCTACCGTGGCGATGGCATAACTTATATTAGTTAAATTTGTTAAACAAGTAAAACTTTAATAAAAGTATAAAATAATTGCATTTGTCGACGAGAAAAAATCTAATGACAAAAGTGATAAATTGCTTAACATTCTATATAATGACAGCAAAAACTAACCGAAATTGGACGCAGTAAGGGCAGGAATTTTTTTATGAGTAAGACCAAGAATACTAAATTTAGCAAGGGTAAATCAGGAAACCCGTCAGGAAAGAACGCATCTAACTTTGGCGAGATGATACGTAAACACCCTAAAACATTGGACTTAGTGCAGATGTGCTTTGACATAGCCCTTGACCCTGAGCACAAGAATCAGATGAGAGCAACCTCTCTTTTAATGGACAGAATCGCACCTCAATTAAAGGCTACAGAGATGAAAGTTGAGGCTACTACGACGAGTGGCGTGATAGTTCTACCGTCCAAAGAGAAAAGGGTAGGAGCGAGTGAACCTGCTGTCAATAGTAAGGTTAAGAATTGACCTTGCCCCGTCTACAGCAAAGTTGCACATAACATATATTATGTATAATTGAAAGAGTTCACCGAGGAAAAAAAATAAATGGTCACACGCAAAAAAAGTAAAATGAGACCCCCAACCGAGGGACGACGTGCAGTACGTACTCCTAAGTCTAGTCTTTTTTTTACAAAGGCAGAGTGTGGGCAAGTATACACCCCCAACCCGGATTCTACGAATTTTAGCTACCCCCTAGTTGTGAGATATATATATGAATGAAAAACAAACCTTTATAGTGGTAACCACTTTAGGTATCGTTTCTTTAATGCTTTTATTATACATATTGGTTAGCATTGGGTAGTGATTACAATCCACAGACAGCGAGGTCTTTCAAATCAGGGTTGGTTGACGATAATCTCAGTTTCCATATTAATATTAAGTGGCTTTTACAAATTTTTACTGCCATTGGTCTTGTTGTGTATGGATACGTACAAATTGAAAATAGAATTGCAGACCTTGAGTCACGAATGGAATTTGCTAATACCCAAATTGAAGAACTTATATCCAAACATATTGTAGAGGAAAATGCTAAAATGACAGCTTTAGAAGAACAGTTAAAGTGGTATCAGAAGGAATTAAATCTTAATCCACTTTCTAAGTGGCGTAAAAAGAAATGAGCGACAATGTTATTTGGACACCCCACGAAGGACAGCAAACTAAGGCTCTTTCGGTGGATGCTCATACGGTCTTGTATGGTGGTGCAAGAGGAGGGGGTAAAACTGAAGCAGGACTTGCTTGGCTTATTGAACCACAATACCTTGACAATCCCCAATTTCGTGCGTTGGTTCTTAGACGTAATTATGACGACTTACGTGATTGGATTGATAGGGCTAAGTTCTTTTATCGTTTTCTTGATGTTCAAACTGTTGGTAACCCTACCGAGTTTCGTTTTCCAAGTGGTGCGAAGTTTAGGACGGGGCATCTATCAGAAGATACAGCATTTCAGAAATACCTAGGACACCAATACCATAAATTACTTATTGAAGAGGTCACACTTATTCCAAATGAATTAGATTATGAACGTGTCACATCCTCCGTCCGTTCACCCCACCCCGAAATGCCTCCTAGGATTTTTCTCACGACTAATCCCGGGGGGCAGGGGCATAATTGGGTTAAGAAAAGATTTGTTAAAGACCCTAATGAGATAATTATAGGTGGAAATGAACGTACTCAAGTGTTTATTCCATCTACTATATATGATAATCCTACATTAGTAGAGTCTGACCCCGACTATGTAAAGCAGTTAGAATCTTTACCTGAAGAATTGCGTAAGATGTGGCTGTTAGGAGATTGGGATGTGTTCCAAGGTCAGTTTTTTAGTACATTTAATAGAGCAGAACACGTCGTTGACCCCTATGAAATTCCCGAGTCTTGGTACAAATATCGTTGTATTGACTATGGTTACCGTGCCCCTTTCGCTTGCCTTTGGTTTGCAGTAGATTTTGACCAAAACGTCCACGTATATAGAGAACATTACGAGGCAGGTCAAGAATTACACTACCATATAAATAAAATTAATGAATTGTCAGGCGACGAGGATTATATGGCTACAATAATTGACCCTTCCACATATATAAGCAACCCCCAAAACACGAATAGGTCTGACATAATAGCCCCCTCAAATCAATCTATAGCTGATATAATGCTATTTAAGGGGATACCTACTATGAGAGCCAACAACAATAGGATGTCAGGTTGGAACTTAGTACGTGAATATTTGCACGAAACAAATACAAAGGACAAAAAGGGTGGCGATATTAAAATCTTTAAGAATTGTAGTAACTTAATTGAGGAATTTGCGACAGCTATCTATAGCAAGTCTAAACCTGAAGATTTAGATACAGACGGAAGTGACCACGCCTTGGATAGTTTGCGTTATGGTTTAATGCACCTAGGTAAGCCTCACTTAGTAAAAGAAAAGACTTGGATAGAAAAAGAGATTGCTCTTTTGCAAAAAGATGAAAATACTTATACAGGACTAGCATAATGATGCCAAATGGCTAAAGAAACATATAAATGGAATCCCGAAAAAAACGAATGGGATTTAAGCATTGATTACGATAGTGAAGAAACTAAGGAAATATCTCGCTTAGAAAAGCAGATGATTGACTCAGGAGAGGATGCCTGCAAGCAATTTGAGCATTCTTGGAACGAAATATTTTTATTAAAAGCAACCTCTGAGGCTACAGATTTTCAGACATCTGATATAATAGCAGGGGGAATTAAATTTGCAGAGGCATAAATAATGGCGACATATACAGGAAGTGAACCTAAATCAGATTATCAACCAACAGCAGAGCAAGATGCAGTAATAGCTAAGGTAACTGCTATGTTCGAGTTAGCTAGGGAACATAAAGAAGAGATGTACAATGAGTGGCGAGAGGCTGAGGCTTTATATCACGGACACCATTGGGAAGGGGTTAATATGCCTCAATTTAGGAATAAGATGACTATAGACCTTATTGGTAGTGCAATAGACACAATGATACCAATTCTTAATTCTCAACAACCTAAATTAGATGTAATGGCTGTCGGAAACGACCCTATTGACTATAAAATGGCTGATACTTTACAGGCTGTGATGGATGAGTTTTGGCAGTTAAGAGATATGCAGAACTTAGTGTCTGAACTTTTATTGGATTACTTAGTATATGGAACAGGCTTATTAAAGCTGTCTTATAATCAATATGATGATTTACCTGATTGCGATATAGTAGACCCTTACACATTCTTTGTTAATCCCTCAGCTACTAAACTAGAAAATGCCGAGTGGGTTATCTACGCATCCCCTACACCTTTATATGAGATTAGAAAGATGTACCCCGAGTTAGGACAATTTGTAAAAAGCGACAGGGAATTAGAAAACTTTAAAGCCCATAAAACAGTTAGAAGAGATGGCGAAGAATCCGTTGTATCTGTGACTAGCGATGAGGGAACTGACTTATATAAATCAAAAAGTCAAGCATATAGAGACCAAGAAGAAAGCGTATTGTTTATAGAGTGTTATATGAGAGACAATACTAAAGATTATATGTCTTCTGAAGAGAACAACGATGAAGACAAAGACCCTAATAAAGAACGTAGGGGTGTTAGAAAGATATGTATAGCAGGAAATGTTTTACTTTTTGATGGAGATACAAAGTATCCTTTCTTTAATCAAGAAAATCATATCTCCCATCCATTCCCATTTATTCATATGAAAAATTCGGGCTCTGCCCATCAGTTTTGGGGTAGACCTGAACCACGTAGGCTAAAGCATTTAAACCTCGCCCTAGACCGTATTTCAAGCCAAGTAATGGACAATGTACATCTTATGGCTAATCCGATGTGGGTAGTAGACCAAACAGCAGACGTGCAAGACCAAATCAGTAATATGCCGGGGCAAATAATTCGTAAAAGAGGAGCAGGTCAAGTTAGTATGCAATCCCCTGCGAGTATGCCTAACTATGTATTTAATCTATATAATATACTGTTAGATATGTTTGAGTCTGTGAGTGGAGTTAACAAAGCTACACAAGGTAAAGCAGACACCAATGTTACATCAGGTGTCCAAGCACAGCTATATCAAAAAGCAAGTAGTAGTAAAATTGATTATAAAGCTAGAACAGTAGAGGGAGCGTTGCAATTATTAGGTCAGATGTGGCTGACAATGTTTAAACAGCTTGGCACGAAATTTGTTAATATTCCTTTTCAGCATTCTTCAGGACGTATGGAGTTTAGAAGTGTTGTAGGGATGTTATTTAAAGAGAAAGATATAATGGTTAGAGTTAGAGTTGGCTCTACCTTGCCTGAAAACAGGCAGTTTGCAGAGAATAAAATAATGCAATTAGCCCAAATGGGTATAGTAACCGACCCGGAATACATAATACAGAACTTAAATATGCCTGATAAAGAGAATCTATTAGCTAAAATGGAAGAGCAGAAAAAAGAATTGGCTAAAGCACAGCAGGCAGAGGCAGAGGCACAAGCTAAAATGCCACCTGATTTAAGTGGTTTTGGTGCAAATAAGGAAGAGATGATGAAGAATTTAAGGTCTAATCCTGCAATGATGTCTCAGGCGAAAGGTACGCTAGAAAATTAATATGACAAAAAGTTTTTACATAATAAAATAGGAGAGTTAATTATGTCAAATGACACAAAAGAAATAGTTTTAGAAGATGGTGAGTACGGTGTTCAACTTACGAGCGACCAAGTAGAATCGCTGTATCTTCCCGATGAGGAAGATGCACCGAAATTCGAGTCTGCTCCCGAACCTACTGTCGAAAATAGCGAAGAAACTGCTACTGCTGAAACAGCGACTCAGGAAACTGAGCAACCAAGTGAAGAAGAAAGTGTTTCTACTGAAGAAGTCTCAGAAGAATCTCAAGTCTTTGTTTACAATGACAAAGAGTATTCTAACGATGACTTAACTCTTGCTATTGATGCTCTACAGAATAGGGACGAATGGCAGAAGTCTAATACTCAAAAGGCTCAGGAAGTTTCAGAAGAACGAAAGAAGTTAGATAATCTAATGGAAAGAGTTGTTACTTTAACTGAATCAGATGAAATAAAAGAGATGTTAGGTTCTGACCACGATTTATTCAAGAGCGTTGATGAATACAAGGGGTTGCCAAAACAAGAACAGGAATCTATTGACGAACCTGATGTAAAAGATGACCGGGTAACTTTATTAGAAGATAAGATAATGAGTATGGAGGCTGAACAGCAAGTTGACAAAGATATTGCCAATTTAATTGTTAAGCATCCTGAATTGCAAACTAGCACAGAGGCGTTGAATGATGTCTTGGAGATTGCAATAGAGAAAAACTTATCTTTGGAAGATGCCTATGTCTTTGCAACAGCAACGTCTAACGGAGAGTCTGCCTTGATAAAAGCAATACAATCGGTAGAAGAGGCAAATGCTCTGAAATCTCAACCCGAAATTAAGCCCTCAGGAAAGGGAAATGTAGAAAAACCAATTCCTGTAGGTAAAGATTTTGATGAAATAGCAGAAATAGCATTGACTCGATACAACATAATGGAATAATCGCTATTAACAAAGGAGTTTTATAATGGCAACAGGAAAAATAGCCGGCACAGGTGTAGCAAATTTTGTTTCGCTTGGTTCGCTAACAAAAGAACAGTATATCCCCAAAATGGTGGATAACATAAAGAAGAAGTCTGTACTTCTTAATAGGCTCTTAGGTAAGTCAAGACCTAATGCCTCAGGTAATCAAATACATCAACCAATAGAACACGCTGATAGTGCATCGCTAGGATTCTACGATGGATATGATGAAATGTCTATTGACCCGGGCGAGTTCGCTAAGAGTGCGAAATACGATTGGGCTCAAGCATACGCATCTGTATCTATTTCAGGATATGAAGAGCGTGTAAACGACAACCCGGAAAAGTTAGTTGACTTACTAGGTGCTAAAATGAAGAACGCTGAGAAATCTCTTACTAAGAAATTCTCTGATGCTCTTTATGGTGTAGACGATGAGAAGTTGGTCAATCTCCCTGAGATTGCATCAGCATCTGCAACCTTAGGTGGTTTAGCCCCTTCAGCCAATAGTTATTGGAAGGGTGCTTTTGTAGACGCTCACACAGATGCAACTGATAGAGCAATCGCAGGCGTAACAGCAGGTACAACTTCTAAGTTCGACGGACAATCAACCATCATTGATGAAGTATTCAGAAAAGGTTGGGAAGCTATGTCTAAGGACTCAGGCGACAAACCTTCATTGATAGTTTGTCCTCAGGTTGTATTTGATATGTACGAACAACACTTATCAGATAAGAAAAGAACACCTGATATGGGTGCAGGAGCAATGGCTGATGCCGGATTTATCGCTATGAAATATCGTGGCGTAGATTTGGTTGTTGACCCTTCTTGTCCTGCCGGGAAAGCATACTTCCTTAACGAAGAATATATGAGAATGGTACATAGTCGTAAGGCTAACTTTTCTTTCTCAGGTTTTAAGTCTCCTGTTACACAGGATGCTAAAACAGGTCATATTCTTTGGCAAGGTCAGTTGATTGTAAGCAACAGAGCAAAAGCTGTAGGTGAAATTACAGGTCTTGCTACTGATTACGATACAGCTATCCCTGCATCAGGTTCATAAGACTTAGTTCTTTGACAATTAGTATACATAAATATGGGGCTGTTAACTCAGCCCCATTCTGCAATGGCTAAGTCGCCTGCTTGGACAAGAAAAGCAGGTCAATCTAAGTCAGGTGGATTGAATGCTAAGGGTAGGGCAAGTTACAATAAGGCAACAGGTGGTAATTTAAAAGCACCTGTAACAAAGAAAAACCCAACGGGTAAGGCGAAGTCAAGACGAAAGAGTTTTTGTGCGAGGATGTGTGGTATGAAAAAAAGATTAACAAGTGCGAAGACAGCTAATGACCCTAATAGTAGAGTTAATAAAGCATTGAGAAAATGGAATTGTAGGTGTAAGTAAATGAGTTTATACGCAAATATTAACGCAAGAAAAAAGGCAGGAACTAGCAGGTCTAAAGCTAATTCAACAATTAGTGAAAAGAATTATAAAAATATGAAAAGTGGTTTTAAGGACAAGGGTGCTTATATGAAAAAGGCAAACGCAGGTTATTATCTAAAGGCTTTGAAAAAGAAAAAAGATATTGGTATGAAAGCTGTTGGGATTAGTTCATCTCTTACGGAAAAAACTTCCGGAAAAAAATCAGACGTAAAAAGTGTTGTAAGACAAAAGGACGGTAAGAACACTATGACGATAAGAGATAGTGACAAGAAAAGAGGAAGGTTTCACTTTACAAAATCCTCCACAAGTAAAAATGGTAAAAACGTCCATAGTAAAAAATCAATTAGTCTAAGTGGTAAAAAGGGAAAGTTTTATACACTTGGATATGAAACATATACAGATGATAAAGGTAAGAAAAAACGTAGGCTTACAAGAAGGGCGTAAATGAACGTATCTAATATAGCAGAGCAAATAAGATTAAGAGTTGAGGATAAGGATGGTGTTACATATACTTCTAATGACATTATATTAGCAATAGACTCAGCCAATCAACGTATAGGAGCATATTTAGATAAGAAGTATTTATCTAGGTTGCTACACGAACAAAAATTAAATACTTTTTTTGACCACAATGGTACTGCTATAGTAGAAGGTAAGTTACACACAGATAATCAGTTTTTAACAAATTATCAATATGCTTACCCTACTAATTTTCAAACTCCAATGAGTTCTAACACTCAAATTACTTTAACAGCAACTCAAAAAGCTAGTATATGGAAGGGGTATTTTTTATTAAGTGACTTAACTGAGAATACACAAAAGAATCAATTCGGATACGAGTTGTTATTTGACCAAATAGAAAGTGCTTATTTAATACCAAATGACCATACTAACTATGGTGCTAAGGTTAATGAAAGCATTGTTTGGATTCATTTAACTGACCAATTAGGTAGATATGAATTAGAGAATAGTTATATGTATACCCCTCAGGGAGAAAGCCCTGTATTTGTTAGAACATCAGAAACAAAAAGAAATGGAGAACACGAAGTAAAATATTTAATACTTCCTAAAGACCTTCCTATGTTTGGGGACATTCAACTTATCTATTATAGAAAACCAAATAAAATAAGCAACTTAGGAAATCAAGAGCCTGAGATAGCGAGCGTTGCCCACGATGCTTTAGTTTTTTTAGCGTGTGCAGAATTATTACATAGTGACGGAGAAAACCAAAGGTCTCAATCAATGCACCAAAAGGGATTAGAAATTATTGGTGCTTTAAATGCTAAGGTGGGCAATATGGATGTAACTAAAAAACAGAGTAATATTTAATGAAGTGGACAGAGTTAGTAGATAGAGTAGTTTTACAATTTGGTACTAATCCTCATAATAAAGCTATTGCAAGAAAGTTCTTAGAAGAAGGAGAGCGAGATTTAGCATACCACACTAAGGCTTATATAAAAGACAAGACTATTGTTTGTAATAATGATGACAATATGTTTGATATGCCTGCTGATTTTTTAGAATTAAAGTCAGCTATAACAGCTAACGAACATCAACTCCAACCTTACAGAGAACAAATTAATAGAATTAAAGGAGATGGAACTCAGGTAACGGGTACTCCTAGATATTATATGATAACCTCTCAGCAGTTAATATTAGTACCTCATCCTGATGAAGAGACATTAATAAACTTTCAATACATAGCACAGCCTACAGCAGTAGAGGCTAATAAAACTTATAAAAAAATAAATTACAAAAACCTAGACAATGGTTTTTTTCAACAAGGTGTAAAGGTTAAGGGTAGTGTTTCAGGTGCAACAGGCGTAGTTCATAGTGATAGAAATGATTTAAAGAATGGTACTTTAATATTAGGGGACGTTGTAGACGGTTCACTTACCCTAACAATGCAAACTCAAATAAATCAAAGTTCAAATTCTATAGTTATGACGGGGGACGGGTCTTTGTTTGGTATTGTACCATCAAACGGACATCTTTTATTGGAGTGGACAAATTCAGAGACAGGTAGCCACAGCGATACAGTTTCTTATTCAAATAGTACAAGGACGAATAGTTCTATTACGTTTACCGATGTTAATGGAATAGGTAGCGTTATTCCAATGGGAGCGAAAGCAACATTTACCTCAGAGTTTAGGCAGAATGAGGTATTGTTTACATTGGACGATTCTTATGACCTAGCAGTAATATCAGGTAGTTATACATTTGCCACCTTAACGTCCCAATGGGATTCATTAGGTCTCGGAGCAAGAGCAACTTCAGCTAGTCTTCCTCTAACGTGGAATGACTTAGATATACTAAGCCCTGTAATACCTGATATATACCATTTATATTTAGTAGACTATGCTAAGTCTATGTTAGCAGAGCAAGAGAAAGAATTTGAATTATCTGATAGATTTATGGCTAAGTATTTAAGAAACAGAGAATTAGTTCGTGGTCAGATAAGTGGCAAGGGGACAGGTTCAGGTACAATGGTTGTTGCCGACCTAAGTTTTCGTGGCAACATTGTATGAGCGTAGTAAAAGTTCCTATCTTTGGAGGTCTTGTATCAAATGCAGACCCTGAAGATTTAAAAAAAGAATTTACTCCACAAACCCATAATTTTGACACAAGTACAACAGGGGTTCTTAAACGGAGAGACATTGCTACTAAAGTATCTCAACAGACCGATAGAGGTTTTGACTCTATGTTTTTGTTTAGAAATAGCAAGTTGGTTACGGGAGGTGGAGAAGAGTGGCTTATATACTGTAATCAACGTGGTATTATTTATAGGATGGATAGATTCTATAATGATTTATTAACCGATAGCTATGATGACAATGTTTTAAATTATAATTCAAATAATAATCCACCCGGAAATGATTTTTTATATGCAATAGCCAATCAACAAACAAGCGTACCCAAGAAAATAACTTTCCAACCTTTTGGAGATTATGTATTAGTAGGGCTTGGTCACAAATTTCAACCTAAAATTATACAGGCAGTAAAAAGTAGAGTTCAGTTTTTAGGTCAGTACACAAAAAGTTCAGGAGTCTACATAGAAGACTTCCATAGAAAATACCCGGGACAGCACGCATTGACCTCTTCTGTAGATACATCATATGGGGAATTAGCAGATGGTAATTATAGATATAACTTTGTTCCTATATATGACGGGGTAAATGAGGCTGTAATAGACGACAGTAAATCTCAAGCTGTAGCAGTAAGTGGTGGAAACGGACAGGCTAACGCCTCACTAACATTAACCACTAATTTAGTTTCAAGTATATCTGCCGGAACAGGTATACCCTGTAGCCTTACAGGTTATAAGGTTTATAGAGCACCTGTAGTAGGTAGTGCAGAGCCTGCTTTTAGAGCAATAAAAACAATTAATCTTTTAACTCCTGCCGGGGCTGTTGGGACTACTGTAAGTTCTGATACTTTTGTTGCAGGTAAGCATATTATATATAGCCCTGAAGGTTTTCCAACAGTAGCAGAATTAGTAACTATATGGAATAACAAATACACCGATGAAAATACAAATGTTGCACAATGGACAAATGGTACAAATGACCAATGGACATATAACATTATGATAGAAGGTGCTCAAGGGGATACTTATGGAAATAGTAATACTGCATATACACAAGTAACAGATGATAAAACAGGTGCTACTTATTATATAGGTGGGCAGATGCTTAGGTCTGAAGACTCACAGGTCTTATCTCAGCATTTAAATATGGAGAATTGGGCTGAAAGTACAACAGGTAAAGACCCTGACGGTAAATTTCTTTATGTAAGACAATCTGAAGCAAATATGAATGGTAGCAATGACGACGGTAATATTGACGAAGACGGATATGAAAATTCTTGGACAAATATTACAGGTAAAACAGTTGTTCTTAGATTTAATAGATGGACAACAAATGGTAGTAGTTATTCAGCAGATAACGACCACGAAATATATGTTGGGGTTTTAAATTCTTATATGGGTAAGGATAAAATCTATTCTCATTCAGGTGTTTTTAATAGACCTAACACGCACGCAGGTAGCACAGCTAGTTTGAACTACAAGGACAAAACTAATGCTACTAAAAATATTACTGAAGATATTTATTTACACGACACTAAGATGGTTATGTTCACTCTTGATAATAACGGAGACCCTTCTGCTGATATAGATGCCTTAACAGACGACTATTCTTTGCCAAGTCAATCAACTAATTTTGTAACAGAGAATACAGTTGATGCTTTTACTGTAACAGGTGGAGACACTACTATGACTTATGATAGTTCTTCTAAGGCTGTTACTATTGTTTATAATGACAAGGGAGAGGCAGACGGTTCTTTGCCAACAGTTCCTCACGGTACAATTACTGATTTAAGATGGTTATATAGTGAGAATCACGGTGGTCGTATGTTTGTTGGTAATGTTAGACTTGACCCTGATGGGCTAAGTGAATATTACCCTGATATGATAAACTATTCTGAGGCAGGTATGCCTGCTATTATTCCAATAGCAAACTATATTAGAATTAGAGACCCTGAAGGTGGTGGAATACAAGGATTAAAAAGTATGGGCGACAGCCTTGTTGTCTTTATGGAGTTCGGTATCTATCGTCTTAGAGTTCCTAGTATAGACCCTTCTAGCTATAGCGTTTTAGAAAGTAATGAGTTTATAGGTTGTATTGCTCCAAACTCAATAGTCAAGGTAGAGTCTAAGGTTTATTTTTGCAGTTTAAATAATATTTATTCAATAGATAACGCTTTTACTATAAATGCTATAGGTGGTGCAATACTAGACATATGGAACAAAGAATCAGAAAAAGATAAAACTATAGCTGAATATGACCCAATAAAAGAAGTTGTTTTATTTAGGTTTGGAAGAGTTAAGCCTGATTTATATGAATATAATATTAGAACAGGAGAATGGAATAAAATACAAACGCAGGCAAATGTAAGTTCTATGGCAGTTGGAGATAGTGGTTACTTACATATTGGAGACAATTCTTTTCTTGATGTAACTAGAAGTGACGGTAATGACAATGATAATGACCCACCTGATGGTGGAGATGATGCTGACGACGAAGATGAAATAACATATATTGATTTGTTTGACAATGTATTTGACAGCACAGCAACCATTACATCTGAGCAGTTTACAAACACAGCTTTTTTTGGAGGAGTTCAATATAAGAGTTTAACTGCAACAGCAGGTAGTAATATTTTAACAGGAAGTAGTTTGACTAACTTAGGAGTTGGTATGACTATAGCCGGATATGGTTTACCTGATGCTCAAACAGTTCTTATAACGGGCGTTGATAATAGTGCAGGAGAAGTAGCTATTAGTACAAATGCTACAGCGAGTGCACCCGGAGGTGGGGCTACACCTACTTATGAGGTATCAGGTCACTCAAATACAGCAGGAACATTTTTTGGTTTAAAAAGTTATCATTCAGGCTCAGATTTGTTTAGGTATTTTTTAACTGAAACTGACTTTACAAATTCAAATGGAAAATTGAGTCACGGTTATTTTTGCGATGAAGACTATATTTTCTTAGAGTTAATTAGCGATAATAATATTTATGAAAGTATTAGTTCTACAAGGAAATTAATAGTAGGGAATCTATTAAGGTTAGACCCAACAGAATATAATGGGTCTCCTCAAAATTTTATTTTTAATAGAGTGTTTTGTGAAAATTCTTCCCCTCCCTACAATCTCCAAGTTAGGTTTTTTCAAGACCAATTAAATGGAGGGTTAGATGTTAATTATGTTTACAACTCAGGAGACTACCAATCTATTGGAAATGGGATAGTTCCTGAAAGTCATAATCAAAGTATTGTTGCTTTAAAATGGAAAAACTCTAGTTACACACAACAACCTATTCAAAAATTTAATTCAAGTGTAGGGTTTTTCTTATTTATTCCTGATGTTTATAATTGGAGGAAATGGATAGATATAAAACCTGATGCAAACTCTAGTCAGGACGATGGAGAAAACTCAAGTAATTTTGTATTACCTTCTATAAATGTAGTAAATAGTAGCACATCTACAGCAGATGAAAACGGTTCAGGAGACTCTTACGAACATTTTCCATATTGGAGTAGATTGGCAAACCATAGCACCGATTTTAATTCAACAGGTAATACTACTACGCTAATAACAGCTATGGGAAGTCAATCGGCAAAAATAGCAAGGTATATGGGGACAACACAACATAACGTGCACAAGTTTGGAAATAATGTTACTTACACGTTTGAGTTTTTTCATATATATCAATTAGACGAAAATACAACAGGCAGTCTTCAAAGATATAGACCAATAAAAAATACAGGTAATAGTGCTTATAGTGGAGAGGTTGCTTACGCAATTATTTATAGACTTGTAGACATTTCAGGTCAAGATGAAGACTATTCAGGTTCGGTGCAATCATACTATCCTGAAAACTTATTAAATACAACTAACTACGGTTACGACCCCTTATTAGAAGAACAGGTTGAATTGATTACTTATTATCCTAGTAATCCTATAGAGCCTGAACAGGGAATTGTACCTATGGCAGGTTGGCTAGAGAAAGGAATAGAACAGTAATGGCACAAGCAAATCATCAGGTATATACGCCACCTTCGACAACTATTATTAGTCAGCCTATTTACAATTATGCTAGTCAAGGTGGTTCAGCAGTATGGAGGTTACGAGCATTAAATAGTAATTCTGTGGGTCAAGAGTTTTACGAATCAGTAAGAAGTACAAAGTGGTTTAAGTTAGTAGATTATCAAACAAGTGTAAAAATTCGCAGAATATCAATGAGTTACTTATGTCAAAAAGCTATAACAGTATATGTTTATAAGGATTTTGAAGAGACACCTTGTCATATTCTTAATTTTAAAAAGTTGACTAAGAGAGGTATTCATTCTGTTAAGGCGACTTCTAGGGCTAAGGTTGTAAAGTTAAAAATAAAAACACCTACTTGGATAACAGGTGGTTGTGAAATATATGGAATGGAAATAGAAGTGGACGCAGGTAGCAATGAGTAAGCAAGACGATTTAAAGTTTTTGCACGATGAAGTATTGGGCAAACAAAATAATGTAGAGTTTACAACAGATTATAATGCTGTTTCTAGGATGGCTAACAGAACTTTTTTATTTGTAGCATTAGGCAAAGACAGTATAAAAAGTGGAAATCCTTCTAATGACGAAATAGGATTATATGCGAAATTAGACAATAGAACTTATAAAGTATCTTTAAGTGAGGTTAGTTAAATGACAGGTTTAGAAATAATGGCAATAGCATCTGCTGTACAAGCAGGTGGGAAAATGATAAAGGGTGGCTTAGATTGGTTAGATGGTGGAAAAGCAACAGATTTAGAATTAAAGCGTATGAAGGATTTAAGAGAAAAACTGAACGCAGAGGCAGTAACGGATGCAGATGTGCAACGTGCAGAGCAATTTGGAACGAGAAAGGCAACCTCGACAATGAATCAAGCAGTAGAAAACGCTAGAGGGGCTATGGCTTTTCAAGGTATGGGTTCAAGTGGGCTTGCTAACCAAGTTGGTTTAAAACAGGCACAGCAATTAGCTGATGCTCAAACCACTCAAGGTATACAAATGAGAGAAAGGCAGACCTCAGCTAATAAAGCATATAAAGAGCAAGCCGAAGAGAATTTATATAATTATAAAAAAGCATTAGCCGATAGAAGAAAAGCAGTAATGCAACAAGGGGCATCTAACTTTATGCAAGGTGGATTAGACCTAATGACTTTAGGGGCACAACAAAAAATGTTGGGTTCAGGTGGTATGCCTAAGGTAACAGGTACTGAAGGTACAGATGTTAGTATAGGATATGATGATTCTACAATGCCGGATTTCGACCCTAGTAAAGTTAAGTACGTAGAAGAACAAGAAAGTTTAGCTTAGGAGATATTATGAGTAACGCAAGGGAAATGTATAACGAGTACCATCAGGCTTTAATGAAAGCAAGGGTTGATAGTGCCAAACTAGCACAAGAGAATGCTATAAAGCAGTACGAGATTGATAGCAGAGCAAAATCTTATGCAAATAAAAATGCAACTGATTTGAAAAAAGCAAAGGAAGTAAGTAAGAGAGAATATTATAAAACCTATGTAACTGCTTTAGGTAAGTTATCAGAATTTGATAATAAAAATCCAATGCACCCAATCAGGGAAGGAGACGATGGTAAATATTATTATGACGATGGAACTGAAAACGCAGATAAGCCTATTTCAGCTACTCAATATATGCAGTATCTTCAAGAGAATAAAAACATAATGCAAACTAGACAGTTAGTTCAAGAGGGATATATAAATGCTATTAAGCCAATATCTGAATACGACCCTGATGCTCTTGCAAATGCAAAAAGGTTAATCAGGAAAGGTGGAAAACCACCAAGTGGTGTAATGACCGATAAGAACGGTATTGTAAAAATAGTTGATAAGTTTGATGGAGTAGCTAAAGATATTAAACAAAAAACCCAAGAAGACTATGAAGACCCTGACACAGATATAGAAGGATACCTAGGTAAGAATGTTGTTGATTTTAATAAAGCAAATCCTACCTTAGACCCTAATTTAGCAGGTAAGATGAGAAATGCAAATGACCCAATGCCGAGCCCTTTTGTAATAGATTCAACCCCTGAATGGATGGCAAAGCATAGTAAAGGTACTGTCGGTACGACAACAGAAAGAAATCCTATGACAGAAGAAGAGGCAGGAAACTTTATAAAAAAAGGTGGAACTCAATCAGGTTCAAATGTATCTAACTCGGCAGGGATTAATTCAAAAGCATATGGTACAGCATTGGAAAAAAAAATAATAAAGTAAATGGAAAATAAATGGCTATATGACGGTGTAGCATCGTTTGAAAATCCCGACTTTGAAACTCCCGATTCAATGTTCTTTAATAACCCTTATGGGGTTTCTGTATATACGGATTGGATGTCTGAGTACGGGGCTGTTCGTAGTGGTCTTTCCCCTAATATAACAAACGCAGGGGGAGAGGTTATGCCTAGACCTGCTTTCCCAACATTAGATAGTGGCTTGGCTGTTGGTCAAGCTATTATAGACAATCAATGGGATAAGTCAAATGGCAACACATTAGAGTTTGTTAAAAACTATGTCTACGGGAATAACGCATCATTCGACGACATAACTCCTGACGAACAACAAAAACTTAGAAATTATGCAGGTCACTTAGATACGTATAAAGCATACGAAAGTCAAAAAGTCGAGTTAGAAAGTGCAGTTGGAAATGTTGATAACCAAATAGAGACAAACTATTTTTATGATGCCTTAATAGAAATGTACCCTGACAAGGCTAAGGAGATAGACAGTAATTTAAACTCAGGCGAATTAACTGTAGAAGACTTAACAGGTTCTTTTGGAAACAGAAAACCAACTACGCCCGAAAATGTAAGCCAAGGTAATATTGGAAAATTTGTAGACTCTATGCAAGCAGGTAGCTATGGTATGGTTTCTGATTTAGGAGGTATGTTAGATTGGTGGGGATTAGATGTTGGTAAAGATATTGCCGAATGGGGAGAGGCAGGTAGAAAAGTAAATACGGTAGAAAGAGAAAATGATGCTGAGTTTAATTGGGAACATATAGCAAGTAAAGACTTTTGGACTATAGATGCCCCAACAGCAATACCATCTATGCTTTCTTTAATGATACCATATTTTGGATTTGGTAGAGTAGGGGCAGGAGTATATAAAGCATTACCACACGCAAAGAGATTTGCTAACATAGAAAAGGCTTGGAGAGGTACAAGGACAGGTGCAGGGGCAGTAAAAAAATTAAGAACAGGAGAGGCAATATCAGCATCTGTAGCAGGTGCATTAGGTGGACGACAAGCAGAGGCTTTAATTGAAGCAGGTGGTACGTGGAATCATATGAAAGAATTAGGGTACTCAGATGAAGAGGCAGGTCTAGCAGGGAGAACTGTTTATTTAGGCAATCAAACATTAATGGTTTCTGATGGTCTTCAGTTATTTGGTATATATGGTAGACTACCATTTAGGCTTGCCAATAATTTTGGTAATTGGTTTAGGGGTGCAGGTATTGGAGCAGGTGTATTAGCTGAGGGTTATGAAGAAGTTTTACAGGGATATTTTCAAGATTTAGGAAGGGCTGTAGCTGACGATAAAATAGATAATCCGGAGTTAGTATTAGATGTTAGAAAGCTAGACCCTGAGATGAAAAAAGCGTTTGCCATTGGTGTTATAGGTGGTGGAACATTTGAAGGCGTTGGAACTCTTGTAGCCGGAGAGCAAAGAAATATAGACGAGTTATTAGAGGAAGTCTATGTTAAATATGAGTCACGAGCCGAGGCTAAAGAAAATGCAACGTCTGAACTATCAGATGAATTTTCAGAGTTTTTAAGGTCAGCTAGTGCTTTGCCTGCCTTAAAAGACAAAACAAAAATATTGTTTAGTGACCGACAATTAGTAGATACATATTCAGAACAAGAATTAATAGATATTGGTTACAACCCAAAAGATTATAAAGATGCTCAAATAGAAAAAGATAACCCTAGATACGATAACGAAACAGGTGGCAATCAGTATTTACTGTCTCCTGAGGCTTTTAACTTTCAAGAATCTGACGGAACGGTAAATGTAATATTTGGTAGGAACGCCTCAAATGAGGCAGTATTAGAGGACGTTTCTGAGGCAGTAATGAGAAGATTAGAAGACATTGACCCTGTCTTGTTTAATGATATAGATGCTTGGATACAAAGCAACCAAGAAAAAAGCAGTAATTTTCAAGGCAGGGAACTGTTTAGCAAATCTTTTGTCTATAAGTACCTAGGGCTTACAAGTCAACAGGAAGAAAATAACACAGGTACTTTATCATTGCCTAAAGAGTTAGCAGAAAGATTTGATGCTCAATTTGAAAGAGAAGATGGTACAAATATTATTACTGAATTAATGGGCATTCAGGAGCGTGAGTCTGAAATGTTACAGCTACCTGAGCAAGGTTCATCAGTAAACCTTACAGAACCTATGAGCGTTCTTTCTCGACCTGCTGTGACTATAGAAGAAATAGATGGAAAATATAACGCTAACCCTAAAGGGTTACCTGAGGTTGATGATTTCGTACAATGGATTGTTAATGGTGCTGACCAATTTGGGACTCCTAAAAAGATAATAAGTATAGAGCCTGATTCGTCAGGTAGGTTATATGCTCTATTAGAAGGAGAGACAACAGGAATACCTTTAGACCAAGCAGAACTTAGGATTCCACCTGCAACTAATGAAGATGTTTGGGTAAGCATAGACAATAACCAAGGAGAACTTTTTAAAGTTCCTGAAGTAGATGAAAATGTTGCAGAAGATAAACCCATAGTTAAAAGAACTGTGAAGATGAAAGGTCTTGAGAAATTAATGGGGGAGCAGTTAACGCTAGATGAAGTAGTTAAAGAAATAAATGAAGTAGATAAAGATTCTAATATTATAAAGAAAAACAATGAAGAAGTTAATAATTTAAAGAATCAAGAGTTTTCAAGAACTAGAATCTTAAATATATTAAGTCAGAACCCTGAAGTTGCACAAGCAATAATGCCTGCAACAAGATTACAAGTATTAAAAGAAATAACAAAGGACTTAAATCTTCCTGTCCAAAACAAGGGTAAGAAGGGAGACCATCTAAGTGCAATACAGGAGTTTTTTGAAGACAGCAAAGGTAAAGATAAAACAGAAGGTGCTTATATAGGTCTTTGGCTACCAACCAAATTAACAGAGAGCATTACCTTAACAAATACAAAGGTAGACAGAGCCTTTATTAATATAGTTACCGATGCTTTTCGTAAAATGTTACCTAATGGTACTTTTGAAATAAATCTACCTAAGGGTACTACGACTAGGCAGAGAAATAAAATTATTGATTTTATGATTGGTAAGGATGTGCCTACGGGTATTAAGTTGCCAAAAGGAGAACAACGCTCTACCCCTCAAAAAGTTACCCAAAGGCATTCAGGACTATTTGGTAAAACAAATTTTAAAAACAATAAATGGGGCACAGAAAACAAATTAGTTTTTAAAGGGAAGGGACAACAAACACCATCTTTCGTACAATTCCAAGCTATAGACAGAGACCTAGGAGATGCTAAACAGGGTATGCGTAGACAATGGGATAAAAATACTAAATCTTGGAATGTTGATAACACTACTTTTACAAGAGAGGAATATCAAGAGTTTGTAAATAGAGCAACCGAGACAGGTGTCTTAGAAATTCAAGATGAACTACTTTCAGTATTTGATACCCTTGGGGCTATTAAAGATATAGACGGAAGAAAATATATAGACATTTCTATTGATTGGTATACGGTAGCAGTTGATAAAGCAATAAGGGTAACAGGAGCAGGGGAATTGCCATCTTTATTAGACAAAAAATATGGTGCTGATAATCAATTATTGTTTAGAACTCTTTTAGGTTTAACCTCTCCAAATCAAGCTGTTGATAATAACTACATATATGCTGTTAATATATATAAGCATATAGAACAAAAGGGGAGACCTGAGTTTAAAACAGAAGAGGGAGATGGTAACTATAAATATTTTACAAAGCTAGATGGGGAGGTATTAAAAATGCCTAACGCAATAGCTTTAAATATCGAAATGTTATATGATTTAAAAGAACAAGTATTTAACAATTCATTTAAAAAGACTATTGAGTGGATAAGTACAAGGCACGACCCTAGAGATATAAATCGTATTTTAAATCAGATTGGTCAAGAAACTGAAAGTATTGGCAACAAGGAAGGATTCCAACATTTAGAAATAGCTGATGGTGTTTACGGGGCAGAGGTTTTTGGATTTAAAGTTGGAACATTTGTTGCTAACCTTTTAGGTAAATCTGATGTTTCTACTATAGACTTATGGATGACTAGGCAAATAAACAGATGGTTAGGAGAGCCATATAAGCAAACCAATAAGGACGTAGGTAGGCTTTTTGGAGATAACTATTTTGCACCTAACTCAAATACCACACAGATGTATGATGCTCCGGGTAGTCGTCAAAACTTTTTATTATTTAGAGATATTATTGAAAGCATATCCAATGACAAAAGAGTAACTAAAGCAATGGGTAGAAAACTATCAGCTATGGAAACTCAGGCTTTGCTGTGGTATATGGAAAAAGCAATGTACCTTAATCAAAATGCAAAGTCACAAAAACAAATGAAGGAGTCAGATTATGGCAGTTACTCGGAAATCAGAGCAGAGCAAAGACGTAACACCTCAAGCAGTAATCAAAATACTGAAGTCGCTAAACCTAACGGACGAGAAGGAGCGTATATTCGAGGAAGTGGCAAAAGAGCATTTGAAAGCACGGTCTCCCCAACCTCTGAAGGGGCAACTCTCGGAAGAATAGATTTAAACGAAGAAGAGCCACGAGACGGAATAAGACCGTATAGAAAATTTGGAGCACAGTACGCATCAAAGGATTCTAAAAAACAACAAAAGGAATATGAAAAACTATACGCACCAAAACAATGGAAGGATTATTTAGTTACCTTTAGTACGCAGGTTGGAAAACTTCACCCTAAACTACCTGCTCTTTTTAGAAGATTTCAATTCTATAGTTTAAAATATTATAATGAATCAATGGCTGACGTTGACCCATTAATAAAAAAACTAAAAGCATTGCATAAGAAGTCTGATAAAGATATGATGGTTAGAAATGATTATTTAAATATAGACAAGGGTTTAAAAAATCAAAAATATACTGAAATAAGACCCTTGTTGGAAAAGTACGGTTTATATGAGGATGTACTAAAAGCACGAAAAAGACTTGATAAAATAGCAATAGATAAGGATGCCTTGGGATTTGATTCAGGAGTATTACAAGATTATTTTCCAAGGAGCGTTGTAGACCACGTTGCTTTAAAAAATTATTTATTAGAATACGTTGCAAACGAATCAGACAAAAAAGCAATATCAGAACAGATTGAAGAATCAAGCGAAGACATAAAAAGAGTTCTTAGCTTGGAAGAAGAAGTTGAAGTGATGCAACGTGTGTTACTAGGTAGAGCAGGTGCAAATACAACAAACCCTGATAATTTTAAAATTAGAAAAATAAATACGTTGAATGATAATGCTAATACTTTTTATGCACCAACATACGATGCTCTTGGTATTTATATGGCTCAGGTAACTGAGGCTATAGCAGGTAAGAGATTTTTAGGACAAAGTAAGTTTACCGTAAGGAAACAAGGTAGTCAGTTTATCGTAGCACATAAACATTCAGGTAAAGATGCTACAGGATTAAAATTTAAAAACAAGCGTGATGCTTTTGACGCAATGAAAAAAATGGTAAAAATCCATTTAGATGCACAAGGGATTCCATTAGTCGGGATGGAATATACTATAGATTCTTTCTTGTTAAAGGCTATGGAAGAATATGGTCTTAGTAAAGATTCTGAGGCTAGGATGAGAACTTTATTACAAGCATATTTTAATAAAAGTAAATCAAGCCCTTTTGTAGCCCACGCTAAAAGCATAGGATATATTACTTCTATGGGCTCTGTTTTTTCAGCAGTTACTCAGATTGCTGATGTTGGTCTTTCAGTATGGAGAGCAGGAGACAGGGGATTATTTAGAATACCTACAGGTGGGTATAGAACAATTAAGGCTTTAACCTCTGCTATGATATATAACTTTGGAGGCAAGAAGGATAATAATTTTATCGCTAGAGACGACTACGGTGTTGATTCTATAGCAGAGGAAATAAAGCCTGAGATTGGAAAAAATAAAATATTAAATGCCTTACAATGGGTCTTTAAAAAGGTTCAGCTAGAGCGTATGGATAAGATTGGTAAGGATACAACCGTAAATGCAACAATATCAAAGTTTAGAACACTAGCAAAAAACCCTACAAAGAAAGAATATTCGGACTTTATTTATAGATTACAGCAGTCTTTTAATTCAGAAGAAATATCTCAAATTCTTACCGACTTAAAAGAAAATAATAATAGTGAAATAATAATGCTGTTGTCGTATACGGAGTTACTTAAGGTTCAACCTATTGGTAGGTCTGAAGTTCCCGTTGGTTATTTAAATATGCCAAACGGGAGAATAGCATATCAGTTAAAAACATTTATGTTAAAAAGATTTGATGTATGGAGAGATGAAGTTGCCTATATAAATAAACAGTATGCTGAGGCAAAAGAGGCAGGCGACACCATAGCGATGATAAACAATAGAAAAAAATATATGGTAAGATTAGTTGGTCTTATAACCACCTTAGTAATGGCTGAGGCAGGAACAGATGAATTAAAGGATATTATAGCAGGTAGGGAGACAGACATTAGCGATAGGTTACTTGGCAATTTATTAAAAATGGTAGGTCTAAGTAAGTTTACATTTTGGAAAGCAAAGAGAGAAGGTATTGATAATGCCATTATTGGATTAGCTTTGCCACCAATAACATCAACAGCTAATGATATTTTTGTTAAAGACATTTATACATCTACTGAAAAATATGTAAAAGGTGGAATGCCTGCTCTTAGAAAACACATAGAAAAAACAGGTCTTAGAACATATACCCACATACCTTTGCTTGGTAAACATTTATATTGGTGGAACGAAGATTGGTGGGGTAAGAGACCTGAAAGATTTGGTATAGGTCGTGGTGTAGTTTTACAAGAAAAATATGGAAATAAAAAAGAGTCTGAAAATTCAGGTTATAGAAAAAAATCAAGAAGAAAGACTAGAAGGTCGAGAAGAACTCGCACAAGATGATAAAAAACAAATGACAAAAAGGTATATATAGGTAAAATAGCATATGGCAGATTCAGGAATTGCACCCAATCCCGATAGCAACCAACCGTCGGGAACTGTTTATTCAGGGACATTAGGAACAGACTTAGGAACTGTTGCGATAAGTGAGGTCTATAGAGACCTTTTAACTATTAATGATTCAACGAATAACAACGCAGGGGCAACAGATGCCTTAAAATACATAAGAGACGGTGCAGGATTTCCTTTACCAATTCAGATTAGCAAGACAGAAGTTTCGGTAGAGGGAGATTTAAGAGTAAATGATTTACATATTGGCAATACAATCAATTTAGATTCTATTGACCAATATCTGTTTAACGTGGAAACGGGAACAACAGGAACAGTTTTCAAACTTAGAGTAGGCAACGCAGATGTGTTCGCTATAACAAACAAAGGCGAAGTAAATGTGAGAAGTTTGGATTTTGAAGAAACAAATGAGAATGACGTGTCCGGTCAATCTGAGGGCACGGTTCTATGGAATGGTACAAGCCTACTGTGCTATTTGTAATACAAAAACAAAAAGAAAAGGAGTCATAAGAAATGGCAACGTGGAAACGAATAATAACAGAGGCTGATGACAGTAATTATAAGAATAGTAATATAGTTACAGGAGATTTGCCTATAGCAACAGGTAGTGCTGTTGGTGGTGTAAAGGTTGGAAGTAACCTATCAGTTGACGCTAATGGTTTGCTATCAGCATCAGCAGGTAGTAATACAACAAATTCTAGTTTAGCATTTGCTACAGGAACAGGTGTTGTAACACTTACCGATTCAGCAGGTGGTTCGGTCACAGTAGACCTAGACGGAAGGTATGTACAAGATAGTATAAGCATTACAGGCGACACTACTAGTACAGCAATAACACAACTTCAAACTATAGATTTTGAAGGTGGAACGGGCATATCAACTGATGCAGATACAGATACTCTAACGATTACTAATACTGCACCTAACGTATCAACCAATCTAAGTGTAACGCACAACGCAAACGATGTTTCAATTAATAGTTCTGATGGTACAAATGCTAGTATGGGAAAAGCAACAGTATCACAAGCAGGTGTTATGACATCAGCTTATGTTACTGCTTTGAACGCAAACTCTGCGAAGACAGGAATTTCATCCTCTCAAGCGAGTGCTATAACTGCTAATACTGCAAAGGTAGGAATCACTACTACTCAAGCAAATGCGATAACTGCGAATACTGCTAAAACATCTAACGTCACTACCAACTTAGGTATTACAGGGACAACAGGTGCAAGAGTAATAACGTCTTCAGACGGTACAAACGCTACAATTCCTGTAGCTAGTTCATCAGTATCAGGTGTAATGAGTAAGGCAACTTTTGATGAGCACGTAGCAAACACAGCTAAGGTTTCAGCGTCAGGGATTGTATCTTGTACTGAGTCTAGTGTTAAATCAATTTTGAATGCTTTAGATTCTAATGATACTTTAGAAATTGGAGACTCAGATAACGATTGTCAGGTCAACATAAACGGTAACTTAACCATAAAGGGAACTACAACTCAGGTTGATTCTAATACTGTAAACATCGGAGATAACATTCTTGTTCTAAACGCAGACGAGACAGGTACTCCATCTCAAAACGCAGGTTTTACAGTTGAAAGAGGAACTCAGTTAAACGCATCACTTATATGGGCAGAGAACGCAGACAGGTTTTTAATTGATTATGATAGTAAAAAGCCTGCTATAGCAACAGTTCAGTTTGCTGAGACAGTTGCACCTACTAATACCAACGATGAACACGGAGTAGGAAGTTTTTGGCAAAGAAGTGGAACACACGAACTATACGTAAGAACAGCGTAAAAGAACAGGAGATAGTATGGCGAGTAAAAGTGCTTTTCATAATAAAAGCAAACCTAGTGGTATTGTTAAGGTAGACAACCGAGAAGAAGAGGACATAAAATTAAATGCAAATGACACAGATTTTTTGCTAAAACTTTTTATGGACTCTTCTTTCAAAGGTTCTGAAGTAGACAAGGCTCATAATGTGTTATCTAAATTAGCAAAGATACATAGGAGCAATCTAAATGGGTAAGTTATCAATAGTAAAATTAAGTGAAAACGAAGTGAATTTATTGTCCACAGCATTGGAAAATATTACAGTAAAGGGTAGAGATTGCATTGTAGTTGCAAAAACTATAGAAAAACTTGACCGTGCTAGTGAAAAATTCCAACCCGAAATAGAGGGGTTAACTCCCATAGATATGCCTACAAACGGAGCACAGATGTCAAAGGCTAAGTAGATATGGCGACGTGGAAACGAATTATAACAAATGATGACGACAGTAGCTATAAAAATAGCAATGTTTCAGTCGGTACAACCCAAATAGCAAATCTTGCAGTAACTAATGCAAAGATAGCTAATGGTTCTGTTGATAGGTTTAAATTAACAACAGGGGCTGTTAGGTCAGCCAACCTTGACAACTCTTCAGTAACTCAAGACAAGATTGCCACCGATGCAGTAACTGACCTCAAATTAAAAAACGGTGCAGTAACCACTAATAAGGTTGCAGACTCAGCTATAACGGGAGCAAAGTTAGCGACAGGTGCTGTTGACCATCCTTCTAAATTAGCAAATGGAATTATTGCTACAGATACAATAGCTAATAGTCAAGTAACTAATGCAAAGTTAGGGAACGACTCAGTTAATGGTAGCAAGATAGCCGATGACTCTATTAATTCAGAACACTATGTTAATGGAAGTATTGACGGTGTTCATATAGCAAATGGAGCAGTTTCAGGAACTCAATTATCTACGTATGCAATTAATAGTTCTGCTAAATTAGGTACTAATGTAGTAACTGTATCTAAAATTGCAGACGGTGCAGTTACCCCAATAAAATCAAATCTTGGTTGGCATACACAAACAAAAATATTTGTACCACCAAGTGACTTTATGGTCAATGACGACAATCAATATGGTAATGTTGGTATGGTAGACAACGGTGGTCAAGCAAGGGTTATGTATGACCAACTTGAGGCTTATGCAAATGTTCCAATACCTAGTGGATATAAAGTAACTCATTGGAGAGTAAATGGAACTGCTAGTGTTACAGTATCTCTATCGTATTCTACAATAGCGACTAGTTCAACTACAAGTGCTCAAGCACCTGCACAGCAATACACAAATACTACCAATGTTACTAACCCATCTTCAGGAATTTCAGCAGATGATACTAATGGCAGGTATATGGTTATAGGATGGTTTCCTGCTAACACAGCTAAGTATCTCTATGGGGCAGTATTAACAATAGCGAAAATATAATGGCAAAAGAAAAATTAACAAATTCAAATTTAATTAACTTAACAAGCAAGCCTACTACCTACAAGACTAAATCTAAGATGGCTCATATGTACAAGTCAGACGATAGTCAGATGAGTGCTACTGAAGACCCTATTTCAAACAACATAATTGATGTTATAGAAGAATTAAGAGGGGACTTAAATAAGTTACACGATGATGTTCATCATATGTACAAAATGGTATTTAATGCTTTTGGTTCGGAAGAATCAGAGAAGTGGTCTAGTCAAGGTGCAAAAGGAGATAAGGGGGACACAGGTGCAACAGGAGCAAAAGGAAACCCCGGAAGTGCAGGAGCAAAAGGAGACACAGGAAATACAGGAGCACAAGGGATACAGGGAATCCAAGGAGCAACAGGTGCGAAAGGCGATAAAGGAGATTCGTTTGTCTATAGCGACTTCACTTCTACACAACTTGCAAGTCTCAAAGGTGCTACAGGAGCAACCGGAGCGACAGGGGCAAAGGGAGATACAGGAGCAAAGGGAGACACGGGCTCGGCAGGTAGCAATGGTGCTAAAGGTGATAAAGGCGATGCTTTTGTTTATTCTGATTTTACAAGTTCTCAGTTAGCAGGTTTAAAAGGTGCAACGGGTGCTAAGGGAGATACAGGTGCTAAAGGGAACGCAGGTACTAACGGAACTAATGGTACTAATGGTACTAATGGAGCAAAGGGCGACACAGGAGCACAAGGTGCTCAAGGAATCCAAGGTGCAACAGGGGCTCAGGGAGCAACAGGGGCAACAGGAGCAAATGGGTCAGACGGTAACGACCATCTTAGCGACATTAAATCATTTACAGTAAGTAAAGGAAATGCTCAGCTTGAATGGAAGGGGACTAAATACGTTTGGTCAGTTAAAACTTAAAAAATGAATAAACCAATATCAGATAATACTGCAATGACAATAAGCCTGCCTATGATTATACAGGCAGTTACGTTTGTTGTGATGTTGGTGTGGGGATATAGTCAATTAAATGCTCGTATATCATTTTTAGAGTATCAAGTAGCTATGAATGAAGAGCATATTACTAATATAGAAGAAGATGCAGAGGCTAATCAAGATGCCGAGATACCTGCTGATATTAAACAGAATGAAAGAATTAAAGTATTGGAAAACGAAGTTGCGAGGTTAAGAGACAATGGATAGTTTAAGAGTGACAGGAGTAAGCACGGGTTTGGGATTTGTTTATTGGACAGACATTATATCAGGTATTCTTATGTGTATAATGTTTGCAATTCAAATCTACTATTTATATTTAAAAACTAAAAAAATTAAGGAGTAATTATGGGAGCGTCCGAGGCTGTCGAATTATATACTTCAATAGGAGTAACAGGGGTTGTAGTAGCCCTTTTTGCATTTATGATTAAGTCTTTAATGTCAACAAACAAAGAACAATCAGAAGATTTAGAATTAATTAAACAGAGTATAGCAGTACAAAAAACAGAACTAAACTCTACATACCAAATTACAGTAAAATTAATTGATGCTATTAATGAATTTAAAAAAGACATCAATGATAAAATGGATAGGCGACACGAGAAATTAGTAGACAACATTGACAACATTAGTGACGATGTTAAATACATACAAGGTCGCCTAAACGGTAACGCAAAAGTAACAAGATAAGGAGAATAATATGTTAATGAAAATGATTGCAGATGAACTGCTTGGAGATTCAACTAAAGATGAGATTATTGACGAGTTAAATAAAGCAATAGACATCCCGATAATTTCAGAAAAAACAGAAAGAGCAATTCTTGAGGCATTATGGAAAGTCATCAAGGGCGTACTCTTGAAACGCATTGGTTAATAATGTCTTCATCAGACCCACAATTCTTAGAGATTGTATACGATACATTAGACCACGAAGGTGGATATGTTTGGGACAAAAATGACCCGGGTGGAGAAACTAATTTTGGCATCTCTAAACGAGCATACCCGGAACTTGACATTAAGTCTCTCACCAAGCACGAGGCTGTTAAAATCTACTATAAAGATTATTGGAATAAATATCGTGTTGCTGAATTACCTAGTAATGTCAGGCACATTATCTTTGATTCGTGCGTCAATATGGGTGCTAGTCGGGCTATGCGAATACTTCAGCAAGTGGTTAATATCAAAGGTGGGAATCTTAAAGTCGATGGACGAATAGGAAAAAACACTATTGCTCAGACCAAGAAGTATAAACCTGAGCCTGATAGACTTCGTGCATACAGAGTTAAGTATTATGCTGACCTTTGTACTAGGAAACCAAACCTTGAAAAATATTTCTTTGGTTGGTACAGAAGAGCCCTTGCAGTTTAGATAAATTATTCGTAGTTTATCATTAACCGAAGGCAAGATTTAACAGGTGTTACTGTTAGGTTTTTGTGTGTGAAAAACCTCCTAAATGGGGGTTTTTCTGTTTATAGACTATTTTATTTCTACTTTCTCATACTGCCAATGGTAATTACACCAAAGGTTTTCCTGTACTTTTACACTATCACAAAATTCATTGTAATGGTGTAGATTCCCGTCCCTATCTTTTAGTTCTAGGATTCTAGGTCTACCCTTTTGTACCTTTGTACCATCAGGAACAGTTGATATAAATATCCCTAAAATAGTCGTTATTATTAGTTTTATCATACAAGAAATTCCGACTATATATCATTTAAACAAAGGGATGAATAGTTGTTTATATATAAATTGTGCGTGACGATACTTTGATTTCGTCTACGACTCTCCTGTCGTTGAAAAGCCTCATTTTTTAGTGGGGCTTTTCTTGTTTGGATATTAATTCTATTGGCTGTAGATTCATACGTATTAATACCGATTATGACACAATATTCATTATATATTACATTGCCAAAAGCTGAAGAGATGACGGGTCTAACCATAAGGGCAATTAAGAAACTTATAAAAGAGGGAAAAGTGGTGGGCTCACGCCCAACATATAAAACCCTATTAGTTAAACAGGAGAGTCTTATATCTTATATAGATAGTAGACAAGTAAACTCATAATAATCGGAGGATAAATGGGAGTTAATAGAATAGACACTAAATTGGGGCGTATGTATACCGATGGTACTAAGCCTTACTATAGTGTTACAACAATCCTTAATAAAATGAACCCTAAGGGATATGGTTTTGATAATTGGCTAAAGAATTACAGCCATTATAGTGAAACTATTGTTAGGGCTAAAGCAGGATTAGGAACTGTCGTTCACGACATCTTAGATATGATGAAGGCTGACCCTACTTTTGTTTTAGATATTAATTTTGTTGAGGACTACATAAAGCAGAACCTATCTCACGTTAGTATTGAATACTTTAAGGGTGTAAAATCTTGCGTTGAAAGGGTTATGAAATATGTAGAGGCTTATATAGTTTGGGCTGATGATTACGCACCTACGTTTTTAGGAACTGAGGTAATGTTATATCATCCCAAGTTTGATTGGGCAGGTAGTTGTGATGACCCTTTACAATTTGCTAATGGTGTTAATATGATTAGTGATATTAAGACAGGGACACAACAAGATAGCCACACATTACAAGGCGTTGCTTACGCTTTATTATGGAATGCTATTTTTCCTAAACATCAGATGACTACTGTAGGTATATTATATATAAATGCAGATTATCACATTAAGCCTACCTATAAGTTTACAACAACAGAACTGAATACCCCAAAAGGTAGGAAGTTAATAGCAGAATGGAACAAAATTATGGAGTTGTTCAGAATTAGATATGCCTTGAAAGATGGGACTTATCCTATCAAACCTTGGTATACCCCTAAGACCGAATTGAAGTTAAATAACGTCGACCATAATTTCTTAATAAACAACCAAGATAAGGAGGACTAGATGTCCAATTTTGACACAGCCAATAAGATTAAGTTTGCGATGGGTTCAAGCCAAGCGTTTACTATATCTAATTGGGAACAAACACAGTTCGGGATGAAGTACAATACATCTGATGGACGTTTCTTTGATGCAAGTAAAGGTCTAACCGACTTGCTACAGGAGATGAACATTGGTATGAACACTCCCGTTACAATAGAGAAACGCTCTAACCCTAGCACGAAACCCGGTCAACAAGACTATGGAATGTTCTTTGTGAACAATCTATGTTTGGCTGATGTAAGAAATGGTGCACAGCCTCAGGTGGCACAACCTGCCAATGGGACTTCGCAACCTCAAGCAATGGTACACGGTACACCTGCTGTTGCACCACAACCTCAAGCAACTCCCGTTGCTACCTCGGATACAGAGTCAAGGCTATCTGCAATAGAGGCTAGACTCTCGGCATTAGAAGGTAAGAATAACCCTGTTCAAAATGGGGACTTGCCATTCTAGCAATGTCAAAAAACAGGGGAATACAATGGGTCGTAGATGCGACTAATATGCACACCCCTGAAGGCAGGCGTAAAGTACGTGTACTTAAACCGTCTGTTAGTGAGAAATGGGGACTCCACGTTTTTAGAGTCTCCATTTGCTCGCAATGCAACAGAGTTTGGGATTGGCTAGTAGCAGGGGACTATTGTGATGTCTCTTACTATAAAGACTTTCCTAAACTCAAGTTGCCCGTTGCCGATTGCTTTAAGTGCAACGACACACACAAACCAACAAAGAAACCTATAAGGATACAAAATGATAGCAACACCTAATGAACAATTAGGCAAAGTCAATATCAGGCTAGAAAAACCCATAGACGTTAAACGTCAGGGAGTTTTAGTCGATACTATGTGTGCCTCTATGATGCAACACAGCGATTTGCCTAATAATATATACAATAAAGAGAGAGGCGACCATATTTTAGTAGCAAATAAGTTGCCTGATAAATATAAAATAGATTATTTAATTACTACAGACTTCGGAAAGCAGGTAGCTTTCGTTGAATGTAAGTGGTATATGAAAGATTGGACTACTATTGGAGATTATACTGTTAAACTATCTTTACTTAAATGTAAGGACTTACTTCAATGGGGTAAGCTAACAGGTACTAAACCTTTCTTTGTTATTAGAATGAGGGATGGCTTTTATTATTGGATGATAACAGAGGAAAAGTTATGTAGGGCAGGTGTTCGTATGGGTGGCAGAACAGATAGAGGATTTGCAGGCGATATAGAACCTATGGTACACGTTCAAGAAAAATATTGGGATTGTTTTCACGTTGGGCAGGTGGATGTATGAGTGACCACATAAGAGGTGGTTACATATTATTAGCTAGACAAATGATGGAGTCGGACTTCTTTAAGTTTACACCTTGCTGTAGAGAAGTTTATATGTGGCTACTATTAAAGGTTAACTATGTAGATGGCAGGAAGTTTAAACGGGGGCAGATGTTTACTTCTATAGGTAAGATACGGGAGGAATTAGCTTGGTATGTCGGGTTTCGCAAACATCAGTATACTGACAATCAGATACGTACTGCATTGAACAACTTAGTGACCCACGATATGATACACACAGCGAAGACCACACGGGGACTTCACGTAACTGTCTGTAACTACGACACTTATCAGAATCCTGACAACTATGATGCACGCACCGTAAAGAGACGTGAACAACGCAATGACCAACGCAATGACATACAGAATAAACCCGAACTATATCAAAAGAATGAAAAGAACAACAACAATAATAAGAAAGAAATAGATAAAGGGATTAAAGATAAAACAGATATTAGTTCTATTAAAGATAAAGACTATTCTTCTGTTAATACTTCTGTTACCTCTTTAGAGTATAGCAACCAAAGGCAAGAGTACGTTGAAGTAGTGAGCGAAGATAGAAAGAACCTAGGAATACTAACTAATGAATTGATAAGGATAAGTAAGAGTTGGTTGCCATACCAACCTAATGGTGAGAGATACCTAGTTCAGAGTGTAATTAAGACGCTAGGGTTTGACAAGGCTAAGAGTGTTACAGAATATTATGGTAGCAGGGTGCGTAAAGAAGAGACACCAATTAAGTCTTCGGCTTATTGGTGGAAGTCAGGTATATATGCTTGGGCTAATAAAGGTCAGGCTAGTAAACCTGTTGATAAGAAAGTTAAGCGTAAGTGCGAGGCTTGTAAAGTAACTCAGGACTTTGAAAAAGATAACATCCCACCATACTGTCCTTTATGTGAGGAGGGTCAGCTATTAACTAAACTTGAATGGAATCAGTTGCAGGCAAGAAACAATCCTAAGCCGAAGGAGGAGGTTCAGGAAGAACCTACTTCAGAGGATGAGGCAAAAGTAAAAGCATTTTTAAATATGTTTGGAGGAAGTAATAGATGATTATAATAGATTTACCAACTTGGATGTTAATGGGCTTGTCAGTTATTTGGGGTCTGTTCATACTGAGTCTTACATTTGTATTGATAGTACACGGGTTAAATAAGTATGAAACTTATAGACGATAGCCCATTTAAAAAGATATTCTGCGAACTTTGTGACAAGGAAGTAGACAAAGCACAGAAATATGAAGATGATATATGGATATGCGAACCTTGTAATAAAGAATATCCTATTAAGAAATCCAAAGGAGATGACTCTGAAGAAGTTTCATCACAATCTGACTACTGCTCGTAAAGGGCATATAGGTCAAAACATAGTGGAACAATATCTATTGAAAAAAGATGCTAAACTATACGCCCCTGTGGTAGATGACTTTGGAATTGATTATGTTGTATATCATAAGAAAAAGTATATAACTATTCAGGTTAAATATCATACTGCTATGGTCAATGATACGTCTATAGCAGTTAGGGTCAGAGACACAACAGCAGATTGGATTGCTGTTCCTTGTCACGTTGATAGTAATACTTATATCATATGGTATAAGAATAAGAGACGAGGAGAATTTTACCACGTATCATTTGCTTTATATCATCCAAAGAATAATCAGGTAGATGGTATTAATTTTTATAAATCATTTCTTAAATCCCCAATAGACTAAGGAGGTTATATGACTTGGTATTACTTATGGGAAATTGCAATAACAGGAATATTCGATGACATACTTGTTGGATTAATTCTTGTTGCTTTATATTACTTAAACAAAAGAGACAGGAGAATAGTAGCTAATGAAAATAAAAAATGATGCAGGGGTAGTTTGTTACCCGTCGTTAATGGAAAAAGAGTATCCCGAGATGACAGAACGATTCAAGGAACTACAAGCTGAACAATATGAATTGTTCTGTAAGAAACAACACGATTATGGTTCATCAAATATCTCAGTAGGAACAAAACTAGAAACTGATGAAGAAATAAACTTGTCTTTGACAGGGATATGGTTCAGGATGAATGATAAGATTCAAAGAATAAAGAATCTTTTAATGAAGGGTAGGAAGTCTGCTGTTGATGAGTCAGTAGAAGATGCTTTCTTAGACTTGTCTAATTATGGTATTATGGCTACACTTGTTAAAGAGCAGAAGTGGGGTAAGTAGTGGCTAGTAAATCAAAAGCCAAGGGCAATAGGTTTGAGCACGAGTGTGTTGATAAACTTAAAGACCTTGGCTTTAAAGATGTTAAGAGGGCTTGGGGCTCTAATGGTCTTGCATTAGGATATACTGAAGATGTTGATGTACTCGCAGATGGTATTAAAATACAATGTAAGGTTAGGAAGTCTACTCCTAAGTGGCTTGAACTAGGAAACTGTGATATGGTTTTCTTTAAGCAGGACAGGGGAGATATTTTTGTAATCCAAAAACTAGAGGACGTTTTTAATAATGAGTGATACTAAGGTATACCGTGTAGGACAAGATGGCGTTGATACTATCTATAAGGCTCTTAAAATGCTTTTAAAGAATCAGTATTCAGAACTAGAAATCACACACGTTGATAAACAAACTGCTCGTGCTATCATAGCTGAGGTTGATAAGCATAGGGGAAGTAAAAATCAAGACAAATTGGATAATTGATTCGCTTGAAAAAGCACACCAAAAAGAAATCCGTCGTAGGGGAAGTCGGAATCCAAAGAAAGTGCCTGTTGACGACAAGGTCTATGCTTGCAACTCGTGTGGTTCTTGTTGGGAAAAGGTTTGGACAGACGCAGTTAAAAGGGTTAACTATTATCAAGACTTCCCTAAGCTAGGCAAAAGGAAAAAGATATGTCCGAAGTGCAGAACGAAAAAATAACTACTACTAAATGGCTCGAAGAATATTTTGAAGGGGAGGACTATACAGACTATCCTCAATGGGAAGAGTTTATTTTAAAGTGGAATAAGGCTCAGGATTTGATGGGAATTAATCAAACCTTGTGGGTTTTAAGATTCGATTTTAAATGGACTAAATCATTGTCTTGTTTACATCCTGACCAATACGGTAGGTTACTCGGCTTACTTAGAGTTAAATACCACGAACTTGTAAAGAGAGGGAAGATAGAACCTCAAAAGAATTAAGGCATTGGGTTGGCGTTTGATGTCTTAATATGAAAAAGAAAATGCCTCGATTAACTGAGGCAGGTTGACAAATGAAAACAAGAGCCCCCACCTTAATTGGCAGGGGCTTTTGTGTTTTACTTACTGTCTCTGTAACTCGTACTGTCGTGTGACTCTGTATGACATCGGTTACATAGGACAACACACTTAGATATTTCTTTAAGTATATTATCCCAACCATAACCGTCTCGTATCATATTGCCAACATTGAACTTCTTGTTCTTTCTATGATGATGAAAGTCAAGAGCCCAAGTGCTGAAGGTAGGATGTGTTTTCTTTGAGTATCCACACTTCCTGCAAGCTAACTGAGATTTCAAGAGCCTTAGTCTTTTTTGCTTTGCTCGTTTCTCACTTGGTAGATTGCGTTTGTGCTTATGATAACAGCTATTGCCATTCTCTCCACAAAGGTGTCTACGGTAAGGCTGTCCATTTCTGTCAAGCTGTAAACCGTTAGACAAGGGGAACTTTTCTATGTCGTAAATCATACCACACCCCTTACACGTTCTGCATTTTACTTTTATGCTCATTACCTACTCCTTTCACTCGAATCATTTTCCACTCGTGAACAAGTTCCCAATAACTCTCGTCTGTAGGCTTTCCGAACCCTTTATGAATCCAACAACTACCGTCCTCAGCAAACCTAATATGAACTCTAGCCAGAGCCCCATCCTTTCGGTCATCTCGTAGAACGATAGTTCTTTCTGTGCCCCTCCTAACGAAAGAAGGGGCTAGTTTACGTGGCTTTCTCATTTCTGACAATCCAATCTGTCAGAGTCATCAGAATATCCATCTCCATCCATAAACGCTAGGTCTCTGAATGTCTTGTCGTGATGCTTGAACATCATCTCACGAGTAGTATTTATATTCCATACCTCGCAACAAAGGTTATATATATCTCTTGATATGTACTCCTTAACTTGCTCTGCTGTCTCGAAGTAGGTGTCCTTA